>Ga0307516_10001284_pt1 | contig 34934 bp, 32 predicted proteins | sample 19_EM_MG_FD_203310 | JGI IMG/M metagenome (GOLD analysis project Ga0307516, IMG submission 203310) | Populus trichocarpa ectomycorrhiza microbial communities from riparian zone in the Pacific Northwest, United States - 19_EM | ecosystem: Host-associated > Plants > Roots > Unclassified | place...
CAAGGCTAAAGACATAATGCTGGAATCGTACGGCTTGGATCCTATGAGGATGGATGCCCAGCAGATCAAATCAGTCATTACCTGGCTGGTTCACGATTTTCGGTTCATGCATCAAGATTGCGTTGTATGTACTGTGGCTACAACCCCAACGGTCGCTAATATAACTCTAGAAGCGGGATCTGCCATTCTCGAATACTGCGATCGTTGACGTTCTATACCAATCACTGTTTATACACCTACACAGGAGGCCATCCAAGGTAAACGACATGGACCTCCTGCTTGGGAATCTTGGGAAACCCAGCGTGCTGCTTGTGGTTACTGCGATGTTGTTTGCATTGCAATCATGGTTGCTGGAGTCTGACCAAGGGGTTGAGGTCAACTTCACCTGGGACACTATCGGAGGTATGTTAGAACTGACAAGACTTGCCTGCCACCCTCGGAATTGCGTATACCATCTCTAGAACTGAGCAGTGGATTACCAAAAATTGTCAGCGCTGTGGGAGGCACTGAATGCAACAGACACCATCCTCTTCAAAATTCGGAAGGCTATTATGATGAAGATTTCCACGGTTAAGGGGAAACTGCCAGTATCCAGCATCGTCTTTGGGCCGGAGGATCTTGTGCGGTACGGCGCCGCAATCGATAAATTGTCTTCCGATGATGAGGAAAGCAGTCGACCTGGAAGGACCACCAAGCACAGAAAGAGAGGCTCAGTCAGCGCTGATGGCTGGGCTGCCAACCCTGACAGTTGGGCTCCCAAGGAAAAGATGGATGACAGCCAGTTCCATGCTGGCAAGAACCTTCCACCGCCATTGCCAGCCCGAGCCCGAGCCCGCGGTCGGCCCAACAGCTCTCAGCACGGGGAGACCAACTCGCAGAGTCGGTCTTCATCTATAGTTGTTCACCGCTGGCGGAGACACGAGGTTTCACAGGCTCCAGTTCGACACAAATACAATCGAACGGAAAGAATAGAGGTTTCGCACAGACGCATTCCGGACAGTGGAGCCACGAGCGATGAGCGGTCTCACGACGATTCCGGCGAGTCAAGTGAGCGGTACGACCACAAGGAACAAATTCCTTTGGAGTCAGAGTTGGGGTCGGAGTTGGAGTTGGGGTCGGAGTTGGGGTCGGGGTCGGAGTTGTAGTCGCAGAGGGACTCGGGTCATTGGGGAAAGCTGGTATCTTTGGATGAAGAGCACTGATTCTCAGCAGGAGAGGTGATCAGCATTGGTATTGGAGTTACATAGTGAATAAACTCTGTACTTCTCACAATCGCAACCGTACATCCCAATCGCGATATTCTCAATCACAACTGTACCTGACCTACATTCGTACACAGTGCCCAGTTTGCACTCATCCTGCTTGCTGGCCTACAGCTCGAACGCACTGCTGACCTACGTTCGTACGTGTTGCGGACCACCGTTGGTACGCGCTGCTGTTCTACATTCGTTCGTGCTGCCCGTCAGCCATCAACATCGCTAACCTACGTTCAGACGCGTTTGAGAACGTCGTTGGTAACATCAGCAAAAAAATGAAAAGTTGAGGTATATTGCTTTTTTTCGAAGTGAGACACAAATTTTAAATTTCCTTTCTCGGTGTTTTAGTTGAAATAAAAGAGATTATTTTTTTCCAAATCCTTACGGGAGCAAAATATAACTTCTCTCTTACAGAAGCTTAATAAAGCTTAATAAAGCTTACGGAAGCACCGGGAGCACCGGGAGCATTTTTCAAGTTTTTGCTGATGAAGCTCCACTGTCCTGCATTCATACGCGGTGCTCATCTGCCATCATCATCGCTGACCTACGTTCGTACGCGTTGCAGAACCTCGTTGCTACGCACTTCTATCCTACATTCCTATATTCTCCGCATCTGCCGCCATTACCGCCGGCTACATTCATACGCGCTGCTCGTCTGCCGTCAACATCGCCGACCTCCGTTCGTACGCATTGCAGAACTCCGGTACACACCGCTGTCAGACATTTGTATATCCTCCGCGTCTGCCGCCATTACCACTGTCCTACATTCGTACGCACAGCATGTCTGCTGTCTACTTCGCTGACCTACGTTCATACGTGCTGCACGTCAGCCGTCTACATCGGGACCTATGCTCGTACGTGTTGCAGAACCTCGTTGGTATTCACCGCTGTCCTACATTCGTACGCGCTGCTTGTCTGCTGTCAACATTGCCGACCTCCGTTCGTACGTGTTGCAGGACCTCATTGGTATGCACCGCTGTCCTACATTCATAGGTGCTGCTCGTCAGCCATCTACATCGCTGACCTACATTCGTAGGCGCTGCTTTTTTTTTTGTTTTGTCATACTCGCATGAAGCCTATCTAGACTATGGAGGTGTACATTTTTGACCGTTTCTCCGCCACTGTCCGCGCGATGACGGTACATTGCAAGCGTTCCTTTGTCATCCGCCCAGGCCTGTCCCAAGAAGATAGAGGGCGCACCAAAGAAATGGTTCGTACGCGCTGAACGTCTACCGGTACGCATTTCAGAACCTCGTTGGTACTCACCGCTGTCCTACATTCGTACACACTGCTCGTCTGCCGTCAACATCGCCGACCTCCATTCGTACACATTGCAGAACCTCGTTGGTACGCACCGCTGTGAGACATTTGTATGTCCTCCACATCTGCTGCCATTACTGCTGGCTACATTCATACACGCTACTCGCCTGCTGTCAACATTGCCGACCTCCATTCGTACACATTGCAGAACCTCGTTGGCATGCACCACTGTGAGACATTTGTATGTCCTCCGCGTCTGCCACCATTACTGCTGGCTACATTTGTACGTGCTGCTCATCTGCCGTCAACATCGCCAACCTCCGTTCGTATGCATTGCAGAACTCCGGTACGCACCGCTGTCAGACATTTGTATATCCTCTGTGTCTGCCGCCATTACTGCTGTCCTACATTCGTACGCAGTGCTCGTCTGCCATCAACATCGCCGACGTACGTTCATACGCGTTGCAGAACCTCGTTGGTATGCACCGCTGTCTGACATTTGTATTTGCTTCGCGTCTGCTGCCATTACCGCTGACTACATTCATACACGCTGCTTGTCTGCCGTCAACATCGTCGACCTCCGTTCGTACGTATTGCAGAACTCCAGTACGCACCGCTGTCGGACATTTGTATCTCCTCCGTGTCTGCTGCCATTACCGCTGTCCTACATTCGTACGCACTGCTCATCTGCCGTCAACATCGCCGACCTACGTTCGTACGCATTGCAGAACCTCATTGGTACGCACCGCAGTCAGACATTTTTATATCCTCTACGTCTGCCACTATTACCGCGGGCTACATACGTACGCGCTGCTCGTCTGCGGTCAACATCGCTGAACTCCGTTTGTACGCATTGCAGAACCTCGTTTGTATGTGCCGCTGTCCTACATTCGTATGCGCTGCTCCTCTGCCATCTACATCGCTGACCTATGTTCGTATGCACTGCAGAACCTCGTTGGAATTCACGACTGTCCTACATTCGTACGTGCTGCTTGTCTGATGTCAAAATCGCCGACCTCCATTCGTACGCATTGCAGAACCCCGTTGGTATGTACCGCTGTCCAACGTTCGTACGTGCTGCAGAACTGCTCTGCTACGTACCACTGTCCTAGATTCCTACATGCTCCACGTCTGCCGCCATTCTACAATCATACGCGTTGCTGAACCTCGTTGGTACGCACCGCTGTCCTACATTTGTACGCGCTGCTCTGCTACCATCAACATCACCGACCTCCGTTCATATGCATTGCTGAACCACGTTGCTACGCACTTCCATCCTACATTCCTACATTTGCTGAGTCAGCCGCCATGACTGCTGGCTACATTCGTACGCTCCGCTCACCTGCCGTTATCATTGCTAACCTACGTTCGGATGCGTTGCAGAACGTCGTTGGTATGCACCGCTGTCCTACATTCGAAAGAGCTGCTCATCTGCCGTCAACCTCGCCGAACTCCATTCGTACGCATTGCTGAACCACGTTGCTACGCACTTCCATCCTACATTCCTACATTCTCCGAGTCAGCCGCCATGACCACTGGCTACATTCGTACGCTCCGCTCACCTGCCATCATCATTGCTAACCTAGGTTCGGATGCGTTGAAGAACGTCGTTGGTATGCACCGCAGTCAGACATTTTTATATCCTCTGCGTCTGCGGCTATTACCGCTGGCAACATTCGTACGCGCTGCTTATCTGCTGTCTACATCGTTGACCTACCTTCGCACGCATTGCAGAACTCCATTGGTAAGCACCGCTGTGAGACATTTGTATGTGCTCCGTGTCTGCCGCCATTACTGCTGTCCTACATTCGTACACACTGCTCGTCTGCCGTCAACATCGCCGATCTACGTTCGTACGTGTTGTAGAACCTCATTGGTATGCACCGCTGCCCTACATTCGTACGTGCTGCTCTTCTGCCGTCAACATCGCGGACCTCCGTTCGTACGTGTTTCAGAACCTCGTTGGTATGTACCATTGTCAGACATTTGTATGTGCTCCGCATCTGCCACCATTACTGCTGGCTACATTCGTACACACTGTTCGTCTGCCGTCAACATCGCCAACCTACATTCGTACGCATTGCAGAACCTCGTTGGTACGCACCGCAGTCAGACATTTTTATATCCTCCACGACTGCCGCTATTACCGCTGGCTACATTCGTACGTGCTGCTCGTCTGCCGTCAACATTCCCGAACTCCGTTCGTTTGCATTGCTGAACCACATTGCTACGCACTTCCATCCTACATTCCTAAATTCTCCGAGTCAGCCGCCATGACCACTGGCTACATTCGTACGCTCCGCTTGCCTGCCGTAATCATTGCTAACCTAGGTTCGGATGCGTTGCAGAACGTCGTTGGTATGCACCGCTGTCCTACATTTGTACGCGCTACTCGTCTGCTGTCAACATCGCCGACCTCCGTTCGTACACGTTGCAGAACCTCGTTTGTATGCACCGCTATCAGACATTTGTATGTGCTCCACGTCTACCGCCATTGCCGGTGGCTACATTCGTACGTGCTGCTCGTCGGCCATTAACATCACCGACCTACCTTCGTAAGCGTTGCAACCTCGTTGGTACACACTGCAGTCAGACATTTTCATATCCTCCGTGTCTGCCACTATTACCACTGGCTTCATTCGTATGCACTGCTCGTCTGCAGTGAACATCGCCGAACTCCATTCATACGCATTGCAGAACCTCGTTTGTATGTGCCGCTGTCCTACATTTGTATGCACTGCTCCTCCGCCTTCTACATCGCTGACCTATGTTCGTACGCACGGCAGAACCTCGTTGGAATTCACGACTGTCCTACATCCGTACGCGCTGCTCGTCTGCCATCGACATCACTGACCTCCGTTCGTACGTGTTGCAGAACCTCACTGGTATGCACCGCTTTCTACATTCGTACGTGCTGCTCGTCTGCCGTCAACATCGCCATACTCCGTTTGCACGCATTGCAGAACCCCTTTTGTATGTGCCACTGTCCTACATTCGTACGCGCTGCTTGTCTGCGGTCATTCTCCACGCTGTACTACTTCGCATACGCATTTCTCCTTTGGCCTTATTTTCGCTGACCTACGTTCGGACATGCGCATAAACGCTGGGTTATGTGTCGTTGTCCTAAATCTAGTACGCGTTGCTTGTCTGGCCTCATTCTCTTTGCTGGCCTACATCTCATACGCGTTGCGTACCTTCCAATATGTGCTGCTGTAGCCCCATTTTACTTTGCGATGAGATTTGGGAGGTTGGACTTCGTATCATAATGTATATATAGATTTTAAACACAATAATAGTTATTCTGTGTGATGTAAGAGCATAGCCAACTGCGTGTAGTAGCCTAGTAATTGCGGGTACGGAACTGCTCACAGTACACTCATTGCTCCTGTAAGCTTTCCTAGCTTTCCTAGCTCCCGTAAGGTGGTGGTTGCGTCGATAAGGTTGGCGGTTGCGTTGGTAAGATTGGTGATTGCGTTGGTAAGAATCGTGGTGCGTCCGTTGCTTTGCTAGCTTTTCTAGCTTTTCTAGCTTCCCTAGCTTTATTAAGGTGGTGGTAGCATTGGTAAGATGGTGGTTGTGTCCGTAGCTTCGCTAGCTTAGTGAAGGACAAAGTTATATTTTACTCCTGGTGCTCCGGTAAGCTTCGCTAACTCCCGTAGCTCCGGTAAGAAATAAATTTTTTGCTGATGTAGGCTACTCCACCGTGATCCGCTTCGTGACGGACCAACCCACACCACAAGGCTCCGAAGCCTCAGAATCAGACTCGCGTCAACCAGACTTCGGCGCCTTTGAAATTTAAACGATCACAGGAACGAGATGACAAAGCTTGATGAACGACAATTGGTGACAAAGGGGGGGGGGGTTTCTCTTTTCTTTTTCCTTTTACCATCAGAGTGTTTTCTTGCTTGAGTGTTCTTGTGGCATGCCTCTCTCTGTGTTGGAATTTTGCTTTCCTTGGTGCGAACATGTTTCTTGGTGGAAGGGAAAGATGGAAGCCCCATGGGGGTGGGACGGCGAGTAGGAGTGCATATTACCTGTAGTGTAAAGCAGAATAGATCGAAGTTGCAGATTATCTCTCTCCACAGACCTACCTCTCTACCCGTGAACGGTGGTGCAACCATGAAACCCCAGAAGATGAAAAACGAGCCCACGCCAGGCGTGTGAGAAGATCGCGACGAGACCATGCCGGAAATGACAGATACTGTGAGAACAACGAGCGCACTCAAGGTGTGTGAGAAGACCGCGATGAGACCACACTGGGGGTGACGGATACCCCGAGACCAATGAGCCCACGCAAGAGGTGTGAAAAGACCGCAACGAGACCACGCCGGGCATGACGGATACAGTGAAAACAACAAGCCCACGCAAGGCATCTGAGAAGACCGTGATGAGAGCACACCGGGCGTGACGGATACCGTGAGAACAATGAGCGGCGCATGTGTATGCCAGAAGTGTGAGTACGCCAGAAGCGCGAGTACGCCAGATGTGTGAGTACACCGGAAGTGTGAGTAGGAGCACCTGCTCAGAAGATGAAAAGCCTACGTTGCCTGTCAAGCCGAACAGAGTAGTCAAGGCAGGATCTTGACATGTATGACAGATAGTAGGTAACAAAGCAGTCACGGTGGTAGCATCCAGACATGACTGTCAGGGCACAGTACATTGCAGCGAAGACTATCAAACAATTGTGACTCAATCCAGTTCTATTGATTACATTTACTATACATCTATTTAGCATACATAGCTTACCCACTACACCCACCCAGCTGTGTCACATGCAATGATGATGCTGAATGTAAGGACAATCGCACCTAAGATGCTACGAGAAGATCGACAAATTTGCTGAGATTGTTAGCACAACTTTCAGAGGGACAGATGCAGGAGGAAGTTGTATAATACGATACGACGAGTACAATGTCGATGAGGATGGCGGTGAGGATGATGCTGGCCGTAAGGACAATCGCGAATAAGACGCTGTAAGAAGATCGACGTGCTTCATGAGATTGTTAGCCCAGCTCTCTAAGTGACAGTGGGAAGGTGTACAATACGACACAATGAGTACGATGTTGATGAGCATGGGGGTGAGCATGATGCTGGCTTCAAGGACAATCGCGAATAAGATGCGGCCAGAAGATCGACTTGCTTCGTGATGTTGTTAGCGCAGCTCTCTAAGTGACAGTAGGAAGTAGTACAATATGACACGATGAGTACGATGTGGATGAGAATGTTAGTGAGGTTAATGCCGGCCGTAATGAGAATCGTGAATGAGATGCCATAAGAAGATTGACATACTTCATGAGATTGTTCACGCAGCTCTCTAAGTGATAGTGGGAAGTTGTACAATATGACATGATGACTACAATGTTGATGAGCGTGGTGGTAAGGATAAAGCCGGGTGTAAGGATAATTACAAATAAGACGTGGCGAGAAGATCAACATACTTTGTGAGATTGTTAGTGTAGCTCTCCAAGTGACAGACAGTGGGAGGTTGTAGAATGCAATGTGACACGATGGGTACAATGTCGATGAAGATGGCAGTGAAGAGTTTGCTGCAGCTTGGATTATAGCAAGTAAGATGGTTGAGTGCGATGAGTATATGATGAAAGGTGAAGAAACAAGGGGTGGAATTGTGGCTCATGCCGTCGTATTTGCAAGCAGAGCTGTGGTAATTATGCCGAGCTGTGGTAAGCGTGCCAAGCTGTGGTAAGTGTGCCAAACCATATGAAAGTGCAGGCTCTAGCAAACGCCACCTTTGAAATTGCATGTGAAATCACTCACAATGCATGAAACTGGTGAATTCCACTCCTAAAGTCATCGATACCCTAGAACCCGCAGTTTATATTCACCCAATTGTTCCCTGTCATCTCAATTCAGTCTTAACAATAATATAATGCATATTGACTCCTGCTTTTCAAGATAGTGATGCCGAGGAGTTAAATGATATATGCATTGGAGTGTTATGTTGTATGAAATCTCCACAATTAGTTGCAATGGCAGCATCACAATGCTGCAAAGTAGGAGCCAGTATGTACAATGTTTCAACCAGACTAAATTTGTATGATGGGGAACAATTGGGAGAATATAAACTGTGGGTTCCGGGGTATCAACGACTTTGGGTGTGGAATTCACCAGTTTCACGCATTGTGAGAGATTTCGCTTGCAACTTCAAAGGTGGCGTTTGCTAGCACCTGTGCTTTCGTACTGTTTCGCATGCTTACCACAGCTCTGTATGCTTACCACTGCTCTGCACACCTACTACTACTCCGCTTGTAAAATACGATGGTACAGGCCACAATTCCACCCCTTTTTTCTTAGCCTTTCATCATACGCCCATTGCACTCAACCATTTTACTTGCTATCATCCACACAGCGGCAAACTCTTCACCGCCATCTTCGTCAACATCGTACTCGTCACATCACATTGTATTCTACAACTTCCCACTGTCTATCACTTGGAGAGCTGCACTAACAAGATCACGAAGCACGTTGATCTTCTCTCTGTGTCTTTTTCGCGATTGTCCTTACGGCCAGCATTATCATCACTGCCATGCTTATTGACATCGTACTCATCGCATTGTATTGTACAACTTCCCACTGTCAGTTAGAGAGCTGCACTAACAATCTCAAGAAGGACGTCGATCTTCTCACTGCATCTTATTCACGATTGTCTTTGCGGCCAGCATCATCCTCACTGCCATTCTCATCCATATCGTACTCATCGTGTCATATTGTACTACTTCCCACAGTCACTTAGAGAGCTATGCTAACAATCTCACGAAGTACATGGATCTTCTTGCCGCCTTTTATTCGTTAGTGTCCTTGCGGCCAGCATTATCCTCACCTCCATCCTGACATCGTACTTATTGCGTCCTTCCGATGCCATCCATGCCACTGGCATCCACATCGATATCATACTTGTCGTATCGCATTGTGTTGTACAACTTCCCACTGTCTTTCACTTGGTTGAGCTGTGCTAACAATCTCACAAAGCACCTCGATCTTCTCATCGCATCTTATTCGCAATTGTCCTTGTGGCCGGCATCCTCACCTCCATCCTGACATCGTACTCATCATGTTCTACCGATGCCATCCACGCCACTGGCATTCTTATTGACATCGTACTTGTCATGTTGTATCATTTTGTACAACTTCCCTCTGTCTGTCACTTGGAGAGCTGTGCTAACAATCTCACCAAGCCCATGGATCCTCTCGCCATGTCATATTCGTGATTGTATTTGAAGCCAGCATCATCACATCCTTCTGATACCATCCATGCCGCTGGCATCATCCTCACTGCCATTCTCATTGACATCGTAATCATTACGTCGTATTGTACAACTTCCCGCTGTCTGGCATTTGGAGAGCTGCACTAGCAATCTCACAAAGCATGTCGATTTTCTCACTGTGTCTTATTTGCAATTGTCCTTGCGGCTGGCATCATCCTCACTGCCATTCTCATCGACATTGTACTTGTTGCGTCATATTATACAACTTCCTCCTTCGTCTGTCCCACTGAAAGTTGCGCTAACAATCTCAGGAAATTCGTCAATCTTCATGCAGTGTCTTATTCGCGATTGTCCTAGTGGCTGGAATCATCATTGGATGTGACGCAGCAGGGTGCCTGCACAGGGTAACAGAAGTGTTGTAAATAGGTATATATTAAATGTAATCAATAGAACGGGATTGAGTCACAATTGTTTGATCGTCTTTGCTGCAATGTACCGTGCCCTGACAGTCGTGTCTGGAAGCTACTGCTGTAACCGCTCAGTAGTTGCCTATGTACCGTGCGACATTCTAAGCGTCATTCAGACATTTGCCTTGACACGCTCAGTCGGAAGAAAATTGCTTTGACACTCTGCGTCTGTAAGATACATGCTGCCTCCTAAGTGCAATTGCCATGACACTCCTGGTCTGGAAGGCATATGCTGCGGCAGCTTCGTCCGGACGCATAATGCATTGACAGCTGTGTCTGGACACATTGTGCCTTGACAGCTGCATCTGGACACATTGTGCCTTGACAGCTGCGTTTGGATGTGTTGTGCCTTGACAACTGCATCTAGACGTGTGGTACCATGGCAGGTGTTGTCCGGATGCCATCTGCCTTGACACCCTGCATCCGGAACACATGTGCTGCGTACAGAAGGTTAATGCCCTGACACTCCTCGTCCAGAACGAGTATGCCCTAGCAGCTGTGTCCTGACACATGGTTCTGTGGTGCACTGTGTTCAGACACACGGTGCTCTGGCACTCTGCGTCCGGACAAACGGTGCGCTGGTGCACTGTGTCCGAATGTATATCACCGTGGTAGCTGCGTTCGGACATCCCAAAACGTGGTAAGCTGTGTCGGTGTTAGCAAGGTTGTGCCCTGTAGGTCTCGACCGTCTGGTGCATCCGGACGCTCTGGACGCAATTTTTCTTTTCGTGATGTTTCTGTCAGTGATGCCGGTGACCTCTATTCCAGCACGCTTTGACCTTTTCTGGGGACATCTTGATTCTTCTGCGTCCGATGATATACCACAGAAATTGCACCTCCTGGGTTTTCCATACGCATTTTTCCAGGGAAACTGCTAGCAGGTTTTCTTGCAGTCTTCACAGGACTTCCTTTACCCAATCGTGTTCTTCCTTGGTCTTCGTATAGACCAGGATATCCTCCATGTTGACGAGGAGGCTGATGTCGATCATTTCAGAAAAAACATCGTTCATCATGTCTTGAAAAGTTGCAAGTGTGTTTGTGAGCCCGAACGGCATGACTTGGAACTCGTATAGCCCATATCAAGTTTGGAAAGCTTTCTTCCATTCGTCTCCTTCCCAAAAGCAGATTAAGTTGTATTGAATCGTTATGAACATCCATATGTATATACACTTATGAAGAGTGTCAGGCATGACACAAGTTGCTTTTCGGTGGAAGTTCGAGCAAGGACAAAGTAGAAGGTTGTCAAAGTATATTGAAAAAACTAGAAATCCACAAACACATCAGGAAAAAAAAAATTGCGTCCAGAGCGTCCAGATGTACCAGACAGTCAAGACGTACTGGACGCCACCTCAATATGCCAGAGGCAGCTTACCACAGTGTGGGGCATCCTAACGCAGCTACCACGGTGGTGTGTGTTCGGATGCAGTGCGTCAGGGCACCATGAGTCTGGACGCAGTGTGCCAGAACAACATACGTCACGACACAGCTGCTATGGTATATACATTCCAGACGGGGAGTGTCAGGGCATTAACCTTCTGGATGCAATACGTGTGTTCCAGACACAGGACGTCAAGGCAGATGGCATCCGGACAACACTTGCCATGGTTCCATGTGTCGAGATGTAGCTGTCAAGGCACAATACGTCCAGATGCAGCTGTCAAGGCACAACGCATCTATACACCGCTGTCAAGGCACAATGCGTCCGGATGCAGCAGTCAACACATTGCGTGTCCGGACGCAGCTGCCACAGTATATGCCTTCTGGACAAGGAGTGTCATGGCAATCACACATATGATGCAGCACGTGTCTTACAGACTCAGAGTGTCAACGCAATGTTCTTCCGACTGAGCGTGTCAAGGCAAATGTCTGGACGATGCTTACGATGGCACATGTCACTTAGGTATCTACTGAGCGGTCAAGGTGGTAGCATCCAGACGCGACTGTTAGCACACGGTACATTGCAGTGAAGACTATCAAACAATTGTGACTCAATCCAGTTCTATTGATTACATTTAATGTACATCTACTTACCATACTTAGCTTACCCAGTGCAAGCACCCAGCTGTGTCACATCCAACGATGATGCCGACTGCAAGGACACTGACAAATAAGATACTGCGAGAAGATCAACGAATTTGCTGAAATTGTTAGTGCAACTTTCAGAGGGACAGATGCAGGAAGAAGTTGAATAATACGATGTGGCAAGTACCATGTCAATGAGGATGGCATTGAGGATGATGCCAGCTACAAGGACAACCGCGAATAAGACACGGTAAGAAGATCGACGTGCTTTGTGAGATTGTTAGTGTATCTCTCTAAGTGACACTGGGAAGTTGTACAATACGACATGAGAAGTACGATTTCGATGAGGATGGCATTGAGGATGATGCCAGCCGCAATGACAATCACGAATAAGACGCGACGAAAAGATCGATGTGTTGCGTGAGATTGTTCGTGCAGCTCTCTAAGTGACAGTAGGAAGTAGTACAATACAATGCGACGAGTACGATGTCGATGAGCCTGGCGGTGAGGATGATGCTGGCTGCAAGGACAATCACAAATAAGATGTGGTAAGGAGATCGACGTGCTTCGTCAGATTGTTAGCACAGCTATCCAAATGACAGATACTGGGAAGTTGTACAATACGACGCAACGAGTATAATGTCTATGAGAATGGCGGTGAGGATGACGCCGGTGGCATGGCTGGCATCAGAAGGATGCAATGAGTACAATGTCAGGATGGACGTGAGGACGATGCTGGCTGCAAGGACAATCGCGAATACGATGTGGTGAGAAGATCTATGTACTTCCTGAGATTGTTACCGCAGCTCTCCAAGTGACAGATGGTGGGGAGATATACATAACGATTTGACGCAACGAGTACGATGTCGATGAGGATGCTGGAGGCATGAATGGTATCGGAAGGATGTGATGAGTACGATGTCAGAATGCAGGTGAGGATGATGCCAGCTGCAAGGACAATCGTGAATACAACATAGTGAGAAGATCGACGTGCTTCGTCAGATTGTTAGCGCAGCTCTCCAAGTGACTGACATTGGGAAGTTGTACAATACGATGCGATGCGATGAGTAGAATGTCGATGAGGATGCTGGCGGTGTGGATAATGCTGGTGGCAATGACAATCGCTAATAAGACTCAGCGAAAAGATAGACATGCTTCATCAGATTGTGAGTGCAGCTCTCCTTGTGACAGATAGCGGGAAGTTGTACAAAATGATGCGACGTGACAAGTATGATGTTGATAAGGATGCTAGCGGCATAAATTGCATCGGTAGTACCTGATGAGTACGATGTCAGGATGGAGGCGAGGATGATACTGGCCACAATAACAATCGCAAATAAGATGCGGTGAGAAGGTCAACGTGCTTCATGAGATTGTTAGCGCAGCTCTCTAAGTGATAGTGGGAAGTTGTACTATACAACGCAATGAGTACGATGTCGATGAGGATGGCAGTGAGGATGATGCCAGCTGCAAGGGTAATCGCGAATAAGATGCGGTGAGAAAATCGACATGCTTTGTATGATTGTTAGCGCAGCTCTCTGAGAGACAGTGGGAAGTTGTACAATACAACACGACGAGTAGAATTTCAATGAGGATGGCGGTGAGGATGATGCTGGCGGCAAGGAGAATCGCAAATAGGACGCAGCAAAAAGATCGACATGCTTCATCAGATTGTTAGCACAGCTCTTCAACTGATACACAGTGGTAAGTTTAACAATACTATGCGGCGCGATGAGTATGATGTCAATGAAGATGGAGGTGAAGAGTTTGCCGCAGCGTGGATGATACCAAGTATGATTGGTGTGTGCGATGGGTATATGATGAAAGGCGAAGAAAAAAGGGGTAAAATTGCGGCCTGTGCCATCGTATTTTGCAAGCGGAGCTGCGGTAAGTGTGCCAAGCAGTGGTAAACGTGCCGAGCTGTGGTAAGCATGCCAAACTGTACAAAAGTGTAGGCACTAGCAAATGCCACCTTGGAGGTTGCATGCAAAATCGCTAGCTACATGCGAAACTGGTGAATTCTGGTCCCAAAGTCATCGATACCCAAGAACCCGCAGTTTATATTCTCCCAATTGTTCTCTGTCGTATCAATTCAGTCTTACCAAAAATGTAATACCTATTGACTCCTGTTTCTCAAGGTAGTAATGCCGATGAGTTAAATGATATACGTATTGAAGTGTTATATTGTATGAAATCTCCACAATTGGTCGTAATAGCATCATACCACTGCAAAGTAGGAGGTAGTATATACAATATTTCAACCACGCTAAATTGGTGTGACAGGGAACAATAGGGAGAATATAAACTGCGGGTTCCAGGGTATCGACGACAATGGGAGTGGAATTCCCCAGTTTCGCGCATTGCGAGTAATTTCGCATACAACTTCCAAGGTGGTATTTGCTAGTGCCTGCGCTTTCCTATGCTTTGGCACACTTACCACAGCTAGGCATACTTACCACTACTTGGCACACTTACCGCAGCTCCGCTTGCAAAATACGATGGTACGTGCCATAATTCCATCTCTTTTTTCTTCACCTTTTATTATACGACCATCGCATTCAACCATCTTACTTGCTATCATCCCTATTGCTACAAACTCTTCACCGACATCTTCATCAACATCGTACTCATCATGTTGTATCATATTATTCAACTTCAAACCATCTGTCACTTGGCAAGCTGCGCTAACAATCTCATGAAGCACATTGATCTTCTTGCTGCGTCTTATTCGCAATTGTTCATCCAGTCGGCATCATCCTGAACATCTTGCTCATCGACATCGTACTCGTCACGTTGTATTGTACTACTTCCTACTATCACTTAGAGAGTTGTGCTAAGAATCTCACAATGCACATCGATCTTTTTGCTGTGTTTTATTCACGATTGTCCTCGTGGACGGCATAATCCTCACTGCCATGCGCATCGACATCGTACTCGTCAGTTCGTATTGTACAACTTTGCACTGTCACATACACAGCTGCACTAACAATGTCACAAACCACGTCAATCTTCTTACTGAGTCTTATTCGCAATTGTCGTTCCAGCCGGCATCCTCCTCACCGCCATGCTCATGGAGATTGTACTCGTCGCGTTGTATAGTACAACTTCCCACTGTCACTTACAGAGCTGTGCTAACAATCTCAGCAAATTCGTTGATCTTCTCGCAGTATCTTATTTGTGATTGTCCTTGCAGCTGGCATCATCATTGGATGTGACACAGCTGGGTGCTTGCACTGAGTAAGCTATGTATGGTAAATAGATGTACATTAAATGTAATCAATAGAACTGGATTGAGTCAAAATTGTTTGATAGTCTTTGCTGCAATGTACCGTACCCTAACAGTTGTGTCTGGATGCTACCACCATAAGCGCTCAGTAGTTACCTATGTGTCGTGTGCCATCGTAAGTGTCGTCCAGACATTTGCCTTGACACGCTCAGTTGGAAGAAAATAGCCTTGACACTCTGCGTCTGGAAGAAATTTGCCTTGACACTCTGCATCTGTAAGACACGCGCTGTATCCGAATGTCAAATGCCCTGACACTGCTTGTCCGGAACGTAGTTGCTATGGCGTGCATCGTCCGGAAGGTAGATGCCGTGGCATGCATCGTCTGGAGGACATTTGCCTTGACACTCTGCGTTCAGAAGGTAAAATGCCCTGACACTCCTCGTCCAGAAGGTAGACGCCATGGCATGCGTCTTCCAGAAGGCAGATGCTGCGGCACTCATTGTCTGGACGACATTTGCAATAGCATTATTGGTCCAGAAGGCCAATACGCTACCTATCTCCATCTAGTACGTATATGCCCGGGCGGTTCTCGTCTGTAGTGGCATGTGCGCTGACAGATGTTGTCCAGAGCGAGACTATCTTGCCTGGTTGCGTCCCAAGCATCTAGATGTTTCGGACACGTATGGATTGTCTGAATGCTGCGCCTACGTCCGGATGTAGAATTTTTTTCCTGATGCAGTAGTGGGAATCTGTCACCATGTACCTGGGATTCTACCCCGAAACGGTAGATCAGCACAAAATTGTCTGCGTGGGAATGCTCTTGACGGACGTGGTGCTAGCCTGGCACTGATACGGTTATAGGGAATTAAATGACCAGGACATATGGGTGCACTATTCAGCAGCAATCCGGGCTGAATACCACAACAAGCAAGAAGCAGCCAATGCCCAACTCAAACTTGGGCAATTAAGATACCAAAGATCAATCCGGACCTATTTGACAGAATTCTGAGCCCTGAACAACTTTTCTTGGGCCACAGGAGAAAGCCTACACGAAAAAATCGACCTGGCCATGCCAGACAACATTCTAAGTATGCGGTTCAACCAAAACCCAGATGATTTCATCGAGGACAAACCATTCCTACATGCCACCTATCGGGGAGGCCTGCAAGTGGAAAAGTTCAAGGCGCTCAAACAAGCCAAGGAGGCCATAAGGACCAGAGTGTCAGGACCCCGAGACTGAGATGGGAAAAAGGATGGACAAAATAAAATGTCTGACACCACTCCATAGGACAAGGAAAAGGAGAAGCGGCAAGGACAGATGATGCACCCCAGGGATTCGAAATCCGAATGAATCGACGAATGGGGAAGTCCTGGAATCTGGGCCTCCAAGATGGCCGCAATGGAGGTAGTCCCCCAGAGGGAGTGACAAACCCACCAAGCGAACAAGGGCTGTTTCCGCTGTGGCCGAACAGGTCACTGGGTGGCCCGGTGCTATGTAGGAAGCACCAAAGCAGGAACAAACCTCCCCCCAGTACCATGGAAGGTCACTACCACCTCAACCGGAAAACTACAGCGGAACGAGGAAGAGGAACCCAAGGCTGCACAAAAACTACAAAAACTGGTGGCAGTCGAAACCATGGAAATTAAGCAATCTACCCTTTGGGCTGACGAAGAAGACTCGGATTTTTGAAAAGTCGGGGTACCAGACTGAGCCCTAGGACTTACTTGATATGTGAAATCTGCCAAAAAAGAAAAAACCCAGGGAAAGAAGAGAGGCCAGCAACGAGGAGGAAGCTAAACACCCCTCTCGGAGGTTTCCAGCCCATGGTAACTATGCGATTACAGGTAGGGAATTGCGGTCACACGATCCAAGTGTTATTGGATACTGGGTGGTCAATCCCTCTGATCAGCCAGGAGAGGATATGAAGAGCCCAGATCGAACTGCGGAAACACAAGCAGAAAGTATCCATTGAAAGCTATACCAGGCAAAACATCCAGGAAGCCTGCCAATATTATACAAAACCAATGCTTCTACAACATCGGAAGCACTACACCTGGAAAGCTTTCGAAGTCTCGCCAATGGAACCCAGGATAGACATATTCCTCCCTTTCTGATGAATCACCCAGCACCCACCACAGGGAGCCTGGGACTCTTCTGAGCTAAGGTTCAACAGTACCCAATGCTGGGAGCAATGTACACAATACGAAAAAGGTGACTTCTCACTGACTTGGGACGAAGCAGTAGCTACGGAACCAACAGCAAAACTGCTAGGACATGTATCCACCATAACCACGGAATTAACAGATCCAATAAGCAACATCCCAGAAGAATTCCAGGAACACCTCGCCATCATGAGCAAAAAAGCGGCCAACCCCTTGCCCAGTCACAAGGAATACGACGGCAAGATAGAACTCAAGCCTGGAGAAAAGGCACCCTGGGGTCCAATTTACCCCCTGTCAAAGAAAGAGCTGGAAACACTGAGAGAATGGCTAAAAGAAATGCTGAAGACAGGAAAAATCCAATGATCCATCTGTCAAGCAAGTTCGCCCATTCTATTTGTACCGAAACCAAATGGGTGAGGCCTCTGGCTGTGTGTGGATTACGGGGCTCTGAATCACATCACCATCCCCAACCACTGCCTGCTGCTACTGATGCAGGAATTACAAGACAGGATGCAAGGAGCAAGATGGTTTACGAAATTGGACTTAAAAACAGATTTAACCTCATTCAAATCCGTGAAGGCAACGTATGGAAAACCGCGTTCCAAACCCGATACGGCTTGTACGAGTTTCAGGTTATGCCTTTCTGACTAACCAATACTCCATCTGCCTTCCAAGACATGATGAACTACATGTTTTCGGACATGCTTGATCTAGGTGTAATAGCCTACATGGACGATGTGCTAATATACGATAAGACAGAGGAGGGTCATGACAAAATGGTCCATGAAGTCCTCAGAAGGTTATAAGCCAACGGCTTAGCAGTCTTGTGGGAAAAATACGTTAGAAAAACGCATAAAGTCGAATTTCTCAGGTGCGTCATCGGCGAAGAGGAAATAGAGATGTCAAAAAACAAGGTGGAAGCGGTATTGAGCTGGAAAACCCCCTCATCCCTGATGGAAGTACAATCCTTTCTAGGGTTCGCCAACTTCTACAGGTGCTTCATACGGGACTTTTTCAGGGTAGTAAGGCTGCTTACGGAATTAACCAAAGGAGAGAAAAACGACTGGGCCTGGAATAAGGAAGCAGAAAAAGCATTTGAGGAACTGAAACACCGGATTACGACAGCACCAATCCTCACCCATTTCGACGCACACAAACTGGTCATTATTGAAACAGATGCATCAGACTTCACCATGGGAGCAATACTCTTGTAAAGGGACAACAAAGGAAAATTACACCCGGTTGCCTTTCATTCTCAAAAGTTCCAACCCGCAGAAATCAACTACGAAATCCATGACAAGGAACTCCTTACCATTGTGGACACCTTCAAACACTGGCGATGATCCTGCAAGGAAGCAACACACCAGGTACAGCTTTTCTCAGACCATCAGAATCAGGAGTATTTCACAACAACAAAAATACTCAACCAACAATAAGTGCGGTGGGCTCAGGAACTCGCTGGCATCAACTTCCGGATTTATTATCTACCAGGAAATAAAAATGGGAAGCCAGACGTGTTATCAAGGCGATCGGAGTACCACCTAAAAAGGGGGGGTGAAATCCAGCCAATCATAACGGTTTTGCAAAGAAATCACTTAGCAGAGCAACAAGGATATTCGTTCATCTGCTCGTCAGCCCGTCGCACGTCACTTGTGCCTCGGAAGTGGAACGAGAAATTCCGTGAAGAAATAAGAGAGGCGTCCAAGGGCGACCCAGCTTACAGACAAGCATGGGAGCAAATGGAAAAGGACATGGTGTGGGAAAAAGCCGCATCGAAGAGCCGAAAGGCTACGGAGAAAATACTGTCAATTGAAGAGGACCTACTCTATAGGAAAAACAGACTATGGGTCATGGAAGGAATGGTGCAGAGGATACTCGAATGCGAGTACGATACAAGGGTGGCAGGGAACATGGGGCAAGACAAAACCATAGAGCTCCTCAGATGAAACTTTTGGTGGCCAAAAATGAACAAATGAATTGTCGATTTCGTCAGAAGCTGCTATGAATCCCAGAAGAACAAAACCTCATAACATCAACCCAATGGGCTGTCCTCCCCACTGGAACTGCCATATGCCCCATGGCAATCAATAGCAATGGACTTCATCACGGAACTACTGCTGTCAGAAGTATACGACCAGCTGTGGGTAGTCATTGACCGATTCACCAAAATGGTACACTTCATCCTGCTAGAAAGAGAGAAAAAGACTGCGTCTGACCTAGCAGTCACGTTTGCATGGGAAGTATGGAAATACCACGGTCTCCTTACTGATATTTTGTCAGACCGAGAATGTTGGTTCACGTCGGAAGTCTGGAAAGAATTCCTTCAGCTTTCCGGAATACAGCTACAGATGTCGACTGCCTTCCACCCACAAACCGAAGGACAAACGGAACGACTGAACCAAACTGTCGCGGCCTACCTCCGAGTATTTGTCAGCTGAGAGCAGGACAATTGGGTCTCCTTGCTGCCAATGGCAGAGTTTGCATAGAACAATTCCACCACAACAGGAAACGGTATGTCTCCGTTCTACGCTAACTATGGCCTCCACCCAGTGGCTATGGACCCCGTGTCAATGGAACCTCTGAACCCAGCCAGCAAAGTATATGCGTACTAGATACACACCATGCATAAAGAGTCCCGGAAAGGATTGGAAGAAGCACAAGAGTGAATGCACCGATACACCAACCCGGCCAGAAAGGAACCTCCGGCATACCAAATCGGCGACTTGGTTATGCTCAGTGGCCACAATATCAGAACACACTGCCTATCGAGGAAGCTGGACCACAAGAATCAAGGACCCTTCCAAATTGAGAAGATCGTTTCCCCGCTCACCGTCCGCCTCACACTACCCCGAAAATGGAAAATTCACAATGTTTTCCACATCTCACTGCTCAAACCATACCGAACCAGCGAGCACCGAGCACTACTGGACCCCTCAAAAGTACTCCAGGAGGTGGACAACATCGAGCAGAGCAAGAAATACGATGTCGAAGAGGTTATGTCATTGGTCGAATGTGGCTGAGGCAATAATAAACGAATTCTCTATCTCATCAAATGGCTTAACTATCCGGAACGAAAAGACTGGATGAAAAAACCATTCGACAACTTTTCAGTAGGAGGTCTTGAGAAACTCCAGGAGTTTCACTGACGAAATCCAGAAGCACAGAGGGACTACCAGCTCACCGAGAGCTAAGATCAGTTCTCCAAGGAACTGATGGTAGGGGGCTGAAGAGGAGGAGGCCTTTAGCCCAACGCATCAAATCGATCAAAAGACCCGCTTCTTGGGCAATCACAAAAAGCCATCAACCGAACGTCTGACGGAAAGTACCAAACACCAGGATGAATTTGATGCGCTCCCATACGGTCATTCTCCTTACCCCGAAAAGAAACTGGTGGCAGTACAAGCATGACGGTGACACCGTCCCCAAAAGGCGCGGTCACTCCTTGACACATCTATTGGCTCGATCGGATGAATTGTGCTTAGATCACTATCTGGATACCGGTTTCTAGCCCCGATGGACACTACAACTCTCCCAATCCTCTGCATACCCTGACGACCCTGGAGCCCGAGAATGGGGAGCAGTTAAACAAATACACAACGCGATCAAATTCATCGAGACAGTAAGAGTACGCATCGGCCTACTCTAAGGGCCCAGTCATTCTGACAGATATAAGATCCTCCTGAGGGAAAACTATCAGGTGACTGGGAGGGATACAGGGGAGGAGGACTGCATTCAGCAACACAAACCCAAGAAAAGAAACGGGCTACTTAGAAAGAGTTAGGTTCTCAGCTTTAGGACGAAGCTAGAGAAGGGGGGAGTAGTGTTACACCTCAACAGGAAACACGTGAGAAAAGAAAAGAGATAGCACAGCAAAGTCACAACAGCAACGGTACATAAATTGCTTAGAGAGCATATGACGAGTTAGTCAGCTCCAGAGAGTCTAGGTGGGAGATAGCCCCGGAGTTAGTCCTTACTGCTGTAATGGGCTTAAGGAGCTAATCTCTGGAGAGGGGCAGGAAACACAACTAAATACATGACACGAAGGAGTGAGGTCATTGAACCAATAACTCAGCTGTCTCTGATAGGCTGGTAAACTGCTCACCTGCATGGCTTGAGGGGTTTACGCAGTGCAGGTATCTGTTCGGCTTATCGTTAGACCGACGAGAACCAATGGAGATGTGTGGACTGTGGCCGTCGGGACCAGGGCCACGATGAGCTGTACCTCTCTGTAAGGAAAAAGTACAAGTTGGCCTGATTCTCTAGAAGAGTCACGTGATGCCCATCGCGGTGTATATATCGGAAAGTATTCTCCCAGGTTGAAAGAAGAGAGGACAGTACCGAATGTACACTCAATGAAAGAAATCCCGACTAACAAGATCTAAGATTATTCCGTTGTGAATTATCGAAAGTAGCCTGATTACCTTTGATTCTACCCGCACTCCGGTCATGAGACAACCCCAGTATCACATCGAGGCAGTACTTCAGTCCATACACCGTGTGTATTTATGTCTTAGCGACTCAAAATGCATTTTCAGAGCATTGGAAACCTTTATTGTTGGATTTAAGGTCAACAGATATGGAATTCATACAGAAGAGAAGAAAGTGACAGTGGTATGAGAATGGCCAACTCCTCATTCACCTTCAGCACTTCGCTCATTTCTGGAATTAGTGGGATACTATCGGAAATTTGTTTCAAATTTGCCCATCATACGAATCTCCTCTACGAGCTTGCAACCAAACCAAAGGATGAATTTTGCTGGACATCCAGACACCAACTCCAATTTGAGGATCTGAAATAGACTCTCATGTCAGCACCAGTGTTGGCAACACTTGATCCAGATGCCAACTTTATTCTCTAAACCAATGCATCAGATACTGCGATTGGTCGAGTACTCACTGAAAAGCAGCAATTTGAAGGGAAGATAGTGGAACGGCCACTCAAATTCTTTTCATGGAAACTTCATTCGGTGGAAACCAGATACCCTGCCTACGACTGAAAATTACTGGCAATTAGTACGAATCTGGAGGATTGGGCATGTTATGTTCACGGTCAACACCATACGACAATTTACGCCGACCATGCTGCTCTTCAACACATCCTCGGTCAAAATAAGCTTTCAAGCCACCAATGACGCCATCTCGATAAACTCCTGCAACACGACTACAATATCAAATGTTACCCTGGTGCCTTCAATATGGTTGTTGATACAGTGAGCTGAATTGCATACATTCAATCATCAAGTCCGGAATCAACCCTGACTCTTTTCAATGTCGTCGAGCTCAGGATATTAGCTTCCAATGATTGGCTCAAAGATATCCGTAGGGGATACCTGGAGGATTTGATCTTTGGTCGAGTTCTGAAATACCTGAGTGCAGACGGTTCGACAATTCTCAAGACGAAGAAGGTGCGAAGAACAAGGGAACGAGCAAAGTCATATTTTCATAAGAATGGTCTTTTATATCACAAACCGTCAAAAGGAAAACATTGTATTGTGGACAATCTGCGAATGGATGTTATTCAGGAAGCCCACGATGCTATTTTTGGAGGTGGCCATACAGAAATCGAAAAGACCATTACAGGAGTTGGATCTCGCTTTCATTGGCCTAAGATGACAGATTCAATTGCCAATTGGGTATATGGATGCGATGTTTGTTACCAAATCAAACAGAAGAATGCAAAACCATACAGACTTCTTCAAGCGTTACCAACTCCATTGGAATGAACCAAACGGGTTAATATCAATTTCATCACCAAGCTGCCTGCATCGTAGTCTGGATATGACGCAGTTGCAACTGTGATTGATCCATTGGCGAAGAGAACCTGCTGGATTCCAGTTACCGAAGCCGATTTCACCATGGAGACATTTGCAACTGCCTTCATCCATAGATAGGTTCGGACACGAAGACTACTCATTTCTATTGTGTCAGATCAAGATGCCAGATTCACGTCCAGTTTCTGGCAATCTCTGTGTTCACAGCTTGGAGTTAAACTACAGATGTCAACAGGATATCATCCACAGTCAGACAGACAAGTCGAAAAAGCCAACGCCACACTGGAGACCTTCTTGAGGGTGTACATCGCACAACTCAAAAATCCTGCGAATTGGGATCAACTTCTCCCATTAGCCGAATTCACCAACAATGCGGCTACCAGCAATGACTTGCGGGATCTACCTCCCTCAGCTTGGAGGTAATGGTGGCGTCACATCGATCGTCAATAACAACAAGGACCTGGGTAATTGATTCCGGAGTATCTCACAATTACGGCAACAACCTTCAAGACTTCCGGAAGAACTCAGTTAAGGAAACGAATATGATCATCAAGTTGGGAGATGATCACCAAATACAAGCAAAGAAGAAAGGAAGTGTATGTCTGGGAGGAGTAGATATTGAGGTGTTCTTCGTTCCGGAATTTCGAATATCTCTCCTATCAGTAGGACAACTCAACCCACAAGGATACACAACGACATTCCGATCAGGGATATGCTCGATCGCCGATGCAAAAGGACAGAAGGTTCTCGGGGCCAATCTTGAAGATGGCCTATACACACTATCAACAGATGGATCGGCACATATTTCCGAAATCAGGATGCTGCAAACAGCTCCAAATTCACACACAGTCAACATGTGGCATCAACGCCTCGCACACCTTAATCATCAGGACTTGAGACGACTATTAGAATCCTCGGGCGAGCGTATTACGAATCCTATGGACATCGAGCCGATGACGGATCCCATGGACATCGAGCTGGTAACGGATCCAATGGATGTCGAGCCACTGATCGTGGACAAGCTGGACAAGCCTCGCTGGGAAACACCGCGATTGTGTCCGACCTGCATTCATACGAAACAACCACAACATGTCATACGCACCAAGTCATTTGGGACATCAACGCCGTTCGAGCTTGTACACTCAGATCTCTGTGGGCCTATGAAGCACAGTATCGGAGGCGGCCAGTATTGCATCATCTATATTGATGACTGTATGAGATATACTGAGGTGTACTTTCTGATCACAAAGACCGCAGAAGAAATATCGGCCAAATTTCAACATTATCAAGCCTGGGTGGAAACACAGGGATTCCACATCAAACGATTCTGTAGCGACAATGGATCCGAAGAATACAGCAATTCGGTATTCCTAGACCTATTGGGAGAAAAAGGAATCACGTTTGAACCCTCCCCCCCGTACACCCAACACAAGAACGGAACAGCCGAACAGATGATCCGGACACTGAATGCAAAGGTACGAAGCATGATGTTGGATGCAAACGTGCCAATAATATTTTGGCCAGAAGCTATCAGGATGGCATGCTACCTGCATCGAAGGTCACCTACATCGAGTCTGACAGATAACCGGTCACCATACGAAGCATTGTATGGCACTGTTCCAAAAATCGGACACTTAAAACAATTCGGATGCCGAGTATACAAACATATTCCACCTGGTCAGAGAATGGAGAAGAAATTCAGAAATCGTTCCAGTATGTGCATGATGCTGGGATATGTCCATAACACCACGAAAATCTGGAGAATTTGGGACTTCAAATCGGGAAGAACCGGGCGAGCGGTGGAATGCTCAAGTGTGGTGTTTGACGAAGAAGAAAACACACATACAGAAGAGCAGACGAAAGCCATCAAGTTTTCCAACACTACCAATGAAGTGCAGATTGAAGAAGCACAGACCGACAGAGTACCGCAGGACGAGATCCATGAAATAAATGATACACAGGGTCTAGAGAATACCAGTAAGTAATGAATATCCGATTTCTTTTCCTCATGCAGTGAAATCGCTCTATCAGCGGCTGGGCGATATGTGTTATACCTGCCGAATTCAGCAAATGCTGGGCAGATGACTGCTGAATTCAGCAAATGCTGGGCAGTGTGCCGAATTCAGTGAATATGCTGGGCAGATACCTGCTGAATTCAGCGAATGCTGGGCAGAAGAAGTTGAGAATATCTTGCAAAAGCGATAACTGGTGACTTGTATGCCGAATTCAGCGAATATGCGGGGCAGATACCTGCTGAATTCAGCAAAATGCTGGGCAGATGACTGCTGAATTCAGCGAATGCTGGGCAGTGTGCCGAATTCAGCGAATATGCTGGGCAGATATCTGCTAAATTCAGCAAATAAGCTGCGCAGTGGAATACTCGCGTAAAGCAAGAATGGATATGTGGATTCCATATGATTGAGATCACGACTAATTGAAATGACAGACAAGAATGAATACGTCTCTGCCAGGACACGCAGCAAGGCACGCCTTGCAACCAACAAGGCAATTATGACCAAGGCTCACGAAGAAGGGGGTGATTTGATGTCTTCGGAATGCCTTGCCTCCGCCTTTCTGCTACTCGGTATTGCCGAGACATCAGGGGATGTAGCCAAAATCGAACCGATTGTCGAGTCCAGCAACGAGCGCGAACCATCGACCTACAAGGCAGCACTACGAAGTCCACAAGCAAGTGAATGGAAGGAAGCCATGCGCCAGGAATGGCAGGCATTGGTGGAGAACCACACATTTGATATCGTGTCGAAAGGTAATAATACCATGTATAAGCCAATAGCTAATACAGCAGTGGAAGAACCGATTGGATGCAAATGGATCTACAAAAGAAAGATCAATCCGGATGGATCCACCCGCTACAAAGCTCGACTAGTCATCAAGGGCTACAAACAAAAGGAAGGTATCGACTATGAAAAGACCTATGCACCGGTATCCAAAATGGCAACGTTCCGATTGATACTGGCACTGGCTGCTCAGTATGGCTGGGATGTCGATCATATGGATGTGGTGACGGCTTTCCTAAATCCAAAGATTGACCGAGACAACATCTACATGGAGATGCCAATTGGAATTGACTGGCTTACATCGAGCGGAAGCGTGTCGAGCGGAATCACCTCGACCGGAAGTGAGTCGACCGGAAGCGCGTCAAGCGGAAGTGTCTTAATTCTCCAAAAAGCACTGTACGGACTGAAACAGGTGTCCTGACTTTGGTATGAGGATATCAATGGATACTTGCAATCTATCGGATTTCGACAGTCAGCTGAAGATCCAAACCTGTACTTCCAACCTGGGGTCCTTCTAGTTCTATACGTGGACGATCTGCTCATTGCGCACAACAGTACAGAAGGACAGGGACATCAGGTCAAGCAGTTGCTGCAGAAGAAGTACAAGATGTGTGACTTAGGAGCGGCAAAGAGGTTTCTGGGAATCGAGATTGAAAGAACTGAAGACGGCGGATTCAGTATCTGCCAACGAGACTACATCAACACAATCATACGACGATTTGGGTTGATCGATGCAAAACCGGCTAAGTCTCCACTTGATCCTCAGACCGATCTGGCTAACACCTGCTGTGAGGACAAATCGGCCAACCGCAAGGCATACCTGTCAATGGTCGGATCCCTCATGTATGCGGCACTTGGAAGTTGACCAGACATCGCCTTCAGTGTCACTGCTCTCAGCTGGTACAACGTGCAACCTCTCGAGATGCATACAACAGCCGCGAAGAGGATATTACGATACCTCATAACTACTTCACACTTCCAAATCCACTACCGACGACTTCCATCCAGCTCACAATCAGTGAATACACGTCCTCACAATCCGCTTCCCCACGACACGTCCATCAACATTATCAGGTATACCAACTCTGACTGGGCGGGAAACTCTACGACTCGAAAATCGGTTGGAGGATCTGTGTTCGGTCTTGGGCACACCAATGCCAGCAAAGAACTCATCATGGCCAGACTGATTCATTGGCAAGCCAAGTCTCAGAGCATTGTAGTACTGTCAACACTTGAAGCAGAATATATCACCTGTTCGCATGCAACTCGGGAGAGTCTCTGGCTCCAGAGAATGATGAAGGAGGCAGCGGAAGGAATGGCAGTAAAGATATCTGATGGACCAGTGCCGATTGGATGCGACAACCAAGGTGCAATCAAATTGATTGCCTCCGGAGTTGTGCGGCAAAAATTGAAGCATAATGATGTGAAATATCATCACGTTCACAACGAACAGATGAAAGGCTCAGTTAAGTTTCAATATGTCACATCTGCATCCAATCCTGCCGATCTGCTGACCAAACCTCTTGCGACTCCCCGACACCAGCAGCTGCTGCAACTCACTGGACTTGCTTATACGACACACGTATCGAACCCGAATACGACGAATGAGACCAACCATGAAAAGGAAAAGGGGGTGTAATTCTCTGGCGAAGAAAAGGGGGTGTAATTCTCTGGCGAAGAAAAGGGGGTGTTAGTGACAAGAAGTTGGAAAGGAGATAAAAGTTCTTGCTATTGGGCGTGTTCTTGCATCCTGTCGGCAAGGGTGAGTCGGCACTCTTTTTCCTACTAGCAGGTGTTTTTCCCACGTGGTTTTCACTGCAGAGGTTTTAATGAGGTCGACGAGGTTTTAATGGGATTGTTTTGATTTGGTGGATTTCTGTTGATACGGAGTGCGAGAAGAGGGGGTGTGTTGGAATTGCTCCATGCCGCTCCGGTGTGGCGCTCCGGCGTGGTGCTCTGGCGTGGCGCTACTGCGTGGCACTCCAGCGTAGCGCTCCGGCGGAAGCAACATAATGGCAATGGCAGGGGAACCCTGGTAACGGCGGCTTGGCATTCCTCTATAGCAACATCTTTTGCATACTTTCTTCTGTACACTTAAATACTTTGATATAGCAGAGAATTTGACCGGACGCGTCTGTCCAAGCTGTTTTCATCACACGTTAACGATTAAACCATCTCATTCTGTCTTCTTCTTTTCTCTCTCTCTCTTTCTACTTGTGAACTTACAAGGGACAGTGATCGGGCAATCTTTAACAGAGGTTGCTGGTGATGATTTTGATGTTGGCATGGAGTGCAGTGTGCTCTGGACTGAGTGGGGCTGCCATCTGGGGGTCAGTGCTGGTGGGCTCGTCCATGTCTCCACCAATCGCCTGTGTTGCAGTGACGTGTTCAGTGTGTTGGAAGTCCATAGTGTTGTCATCGTCTTCATCCCTTCCTTCGTCTTCAGAGTCGTCAGAGTCAGAGTCAGAGTCAGAATCAGAGTCACTGTCATTTTCCTCGCGTACTCGCTTTGCGGGGAAGGGTGACCGTGAGGCCACGACCGTAGGAGGTTCAAGGTTGTGTCGGGAGGGGTGCTGCTGGGAGCGGGCTCCGGGGGTGCTGTGCGCAGAGATTTCAGTGGTGGTCGGGGTGTTTGGGTGGAGGAAGGCATCGAGGGATCCTTGGCCGTGGTTATTGGTGGACATGAAGCCTTTTAGTGAGGGGGTGATAGTTTGGCGATACGAGCCAAAATCATGAAAAGCAGGCGGTGACAGGATAGAAAATTCCCAGGAGGGTTCTGGAGGGGTGCGGCCTCTAGTTAATTAACTGTTGACCGACTCCTGAGGTGACTTTCCGGGGTTGTTGAAAACTTAATTGGAAATGAAGATTTTTGGTGTCGTAAAAACAGTGAAGTTTTGGGGGGTGCTGTGACACTGGGGTTGTATCGTAACCGGAGTGTAAGAGAATCAAGGTAATCAGGCTACTTTCGATAATTCACAGCGAAATAATCTTAGATCTTGTGTGTGGGTTCGGTGGTAGTGTTTTGATGAGGATGTTGCTGCTGGTTCTCCTTCCGTCGGGGCTTTAAACCTCCATCTTATATCTGAGTGGCACTGGCGTCAGAGGTGGTGACTTGGATTTGGATTTCCCCCAAGGTGCATGGTCCTCGTGGGCGACTCATTGGTCCTGGCAGGGTGTAGATAAGGGGAGATGAGGTTTCATGCAAGTGGGCGGGGTGCTTTCCCTTACCGGACTCTTTTCCGTGCACCATCAGCAGGCGATGTGGCATCCCCTCCTTTCGGGGGAGGGGTCGTAGCCCAAGTCCGGCGGTCTGTACGCCATCAGCAGGCGACGTGGCATCCCCTCCTTTCGGGGAGGGGTCATAGCCCAATCATCTCGTCATTTGCAATCTTCCCCTCATCCAAGTCTCCGGAGATATGTGTCTTAGGTCCATCTCGGCCGTAAGCTCATCTCCAGACCTTATCTCCCTTCTAGACTCTCCGAGTGCGCTCCGTCATCCTTTCATACTCCTCTTCTAGCCTAGCTACGTACTCGAGATGTTTCAGGTGTAACACTACCTCCCCTCTCCCTTAGCCTCGTCCCGAGCGCTAACACTTTTCCTTTCTATCTAGGTAGCCCATCTCTTTCTGGATGCGTGGTTTCTCGTGGAGTAACCTTTCTACGTGGGTAGTTATCGTGACTTTAGTCCTCCTCCCCTACAGCCCTCCCAGTCATCGGATCAGGACATGACTCTGTAATCCGTCGGAATGACTGGGCCCTCTGAGTAGGCCGGTGCGCACTCATACTGTCGTTTGTCGTTGGGCCTTTGGTGGGGCCGTGCCATGTCCCAACCGGGATTCGATTCTTCAAGAGAGCGAGTAGGAATTCGGTGGGCCGAGGGCTGAAACCGGGATTCAGTTAGAGGCAAGAATTCTTGTTTCTGAGTGATGCAATACGTGTCAAGAAGTGCCCGCGCCTTCTCGGTCGTCGTCCCGTAACTTCCTTCGGGTTCTCCCGAGCCCTCATTACCGCGTTGTGTGGTACCTGGCGTGGGGCCCCCTTTCAGGGAGGCCTTCAGGGTTGATCATTGTTTTGGGCTTCAGTTCTGGGGTCATTTCGAACTGAGCTCTTTTTGTGTGGGGAGAGTCTATGGTGCCCTTCGTGCTGGTAACCAGGATCCGGGTAGCGGCCTCCTGAGGGCGTGCTGAGTAGTGCCCGCGCTGTCGGGAGTGGGGTGCACCTGCGGCCCTGGATTCGAACCGCTGGTTTCTTATTCCGAAAGTTGGTCAACCGGGTTTTTTGTGGTAGCCCAAGAAGCGGGTCTTTACGTCGGTTTAAAATGCTTTAGTACTGAAGTCCTCTGCCCCTTCAGCCCACTACCGCCAGGTCCTCGGTGGAACTGGTTTAGCCCTCGGTGAGCCGGTAGTCCCTCGGCGCGTCTGGATTTTGTCGATGAAATTCTCGGAGTTTCTCCAGGCTGCCTACTGAAAAGTTGTCGAATGGTTCTTCCATCCAATCCTTGCATTCCGGATAGTCGAGCCATTTGACAAGGTAGAGGATTCGTTTCTTATTTCCCCGGCCGCGCTCGACCAAGGACATGACTTCCTTGACATCGTATTCCTCCGATTGTTCGATGTCGTCTGCTTCTCGGAGTACCTTTGAAGGATCCGGCAGTGCTCGGTGTTCGCTGGTTTAATAAGGCTCGAGCAGCAAGACGTGGAAGACGTTGTGGATCTTCCATTTCCGGTGCAGCATGAGGCGGATGGCTAGCGGGGAAACGATTTTCTTGATCTGGAAGGGACCATGATTCTTGTGGTCCAGTTTCCTCGATGGGCAGCGTTTTTTGATGTTACAGCCGTTGAGCATCACCAAGTCTCCTACTTGGTATGCCGGGGGTTCTTTTCGCGTCGGATCGGTGTACCAGCGCATTCGCTCTTGTACATCTTTCAGCTCTTTCCGGGACTCGTCGTGCACGGTGTGTATCCAGTGGGCGTAGACCTTGCTTGCCGGGTTGAGGGGTTCCGTTGACGCGGGGTTTATGGCTGTCGGGTGGAAGCCGTAGTTAGCGTAGAACGGAGACATACCATTTCCCGTGGTGGTCGAGTTGTTGTAGGCGAACTCAGCTATCGGCAGCAGGTGTACCCAGTCATTCTGTTCCCTGCTGACGAACGTTCTGAGGTAGGCCTCGATCGCCTGGTTGAGCCATTCCGTTTGGCCAACGGTCTGTGGATGGAACACTGTTGACATTCAAGGCCGAATTCCCGAGAGTCATAGGAACTCTTTCCAGGTTTCTGAGGTAAACCTGGAGTCACGGTCTGACACAATATCAGTGGGGAGGCCGTGATATTTCCATACTTCTCGGGCAAAGATGACAGCTAAGTCTGCCGCTGTCTTTCCTTCCTTTCTCAGAGGAAGGAAATGCGCCATCTTGGTGAATCGATCGATGATTACCCACAGTTGGTCGCAGTGGTCCAAAATTGGGAGTTCCGTGATGAAGTCCATTGCAATAGATTGCCATGGGGCGTAAGGCAGTTCTAGCGGGGAGGACAGTCCATAGGGTTGGTGCTGGGATGCCTTGTTTCGTTGGCATTCGGGGCAGCTTCTGACAAAGTCGATGATTCGTTCGTTCATCTTTGGCCACCAGAAGTTTCGTCGGATTAGTTCGATGGTTTTGTCCTGTCCCATGTGTCCTGCCACCTTCGTGTCGTGCTCTGATTCCAGGATCCTTTGCACCAGTCCTTTTGGAACCCAGAGCAGGTTCTTTCGGTATATCACCCTGTTTTCGTTTTATAGTTCCTTGACCTTTCGGTCTTTCGACGGCAGTTCATCCGCCGCCGCTTCCTGTTTCTTGGCCTGTTCGTAGGCTTCATCCTTCTTTCCTTCCTTTCTGATGTCTGCTAAGAATTATTCTGACCATTTCCTTATGGGGAGCGTTGTTAATCTGGCCGATGAGCAAATGAAGGAGTGTCCCAGTCGTTCTTCGAAGTGGTTTTCTCTTAAAACCGTCGTCATCCACTGGTTTTCTATCCCCCCTTCTCAGGGCAGTACTCCAAACGCCTTGACAACGCGTCCGTCTTTCCGTTTTGGGTGCCTGGTCGGTAATAGATTCTGAAATCGATGCCATCCAGCTCCTGTTCCCACCTCGCTTGTCGCTGGTTTAGTACTTTAGTTGTCGTAAAGTATTCCAGATTTTGGTGGTCCGAGTATACCTGGACCTGGTTCGTTGCTCCTTCGCAGTAATGTCTCCACTGTTTGAAGGCGTCTACCACTGCTAAGAGTTCCTTGTCGTGGATTTCGTAATTAATTTCCGCGGGCTGGAACTTCCTTCAGTGGAACGCCACTGGATGCAGCCGATTTTCGTCATCCCTTTGTGACAGGATGGCTCCCAACATGAAGTCCGAGGCATCAGCTTCGATCACGACCGGTCACTGGGCGTCGAAATGGGCGAGGATGGGTGCCATCATGAACCATTACTTTAGTTCCTTAAAGGTTTTTTCTGCTTCGGGGTTCCATGACCATTTTTCCGTTTTCTTTCTTAGTTCTGTTAGGGGTCACGCTATCTTTGAGTAGTCTTTGATGAAGCATCTGTAGAAGTTGGCAAATCCCAGGAAGGACTGGATTTCGCTCACCGACCTGGGCTTTTCCCAATTTAGCACCGCTTCCACTTTTTCTCGAGACATCGCTATCCCATTTCTTCTGATGACGTATCTCAGGAATTCCACTTCCTGGGTTTTCCAAACGCATTTCTCTGGGGTGACAGCTAATCTGTTGGTCTGGAGTCTTTCCAGGACTTCTTTGACCAAGCAGTCGTGTTCTTTCTCGGTTTTGACGTAGACCAGTATGTCGTCCATGTATGCTAAAACTCTGACATCCAGTAGATCCGAGAAAACATGATTCATCATGTCCTGGAAGGTGAATGGGGCATTGGTCAGGCCAAAAGGCATCACTTGGAACTCAAACAGCCCGTACTGGGTTCTGAATGCCGTTTTCCATTCGTCTCCTTCTCTGACCCGAATGAGATGGAATCCATTCTTTAAGTCCAGCTTGGTGAACCATTGCGCTCCCTGGACGCGGTCCTGCAGCTCCTGCATGAGCGGCAATGGGTATCGGTTCGGGATCGTTATCTTGTTGAGTGCCCAGTAATCGACAAACAGGTACAACCAGCTTCCGTGGGGTTTCGGCACGAAGAGTATTGGCGAACTGGCAGGGGATGTGGATCGCCGGATTTTCCCTGTTCATTCCATTTCTTTCAGCCATTCTTGGAGTGTTTGGAGTTCTACCTCCAAAAGCGGGTAGATGGGTCCCCAAGGCGCTGTCTCCCCTTCCTTGAGGTTGATTTTGCAGTCGTAGGGGTGGTGTTCCGGAAGGGCGTCTGCCGCTTCTTTCCCCATGATTCCAAGGTACTGGTGGAATCCCATTGGGACGGCTTTGAGCGGGTCCTCTTCTGCCGCTGCTGCTACGTACCTGATGATTCGGGCATCGGGATCGGTTGCGACAGACTCGTCCCAGGTTAGTGAGTATGGGCTTTCCTCGTACCTGGTGCATTTCTCCACGGACTCCATGCTGTTAATCCGGATTTCTTCATTTGTCCAGGCCGCCTGAGGGGGGTGTGCAGTTATCCAATCAAAAGGGAGGAAGGCGTCGATTTCTGGTTCCATTGGTGAGATTTCGAATTTCTCCCTGGAGTAATGTTTTCGGTGTTGGAGAAGCATTGGTTCCGTATAAAATTGCCCTGCTCCTTTGACACTTTCCCCGGTGTAATTTTCTATGCGGTGAGGTTGTCGACGTGCTTTCTTCTTAATGCCGAGCTTTTCCACTGTCTGTTTATTGAGGAGCGCAACGGAGCAACCTGTATCAAATAGTACCCGGATTTGGTGTTTTTTCCCACCCATGTGTAATTATCATGGTGATAATTGGGCGTGCGCCACTGGGGGCTATCCTTGGTTTTTTTGACAGGCATCAGGAAAAAAAAAAATTGCGTCCTTAGCATCCGGACGCACTAGACGCTCTGCACGTTTCAGACGCAACCTGCTTAACACGGACGCAGATCGCAACGGCACCGTGCGTCCGGACGCAGTATGCCATGGCATTTGCTTACCGGACGGAGCGTGGCAGGGCATTTTTGTTCTGGACGCACGGTGTCAGGGCATTTTCCTTCTGGATGCAGCCGTGTCAGGGTATTTTCCTTCTGGACGCAGCCGTGTCAGGGTATTTTCCTTCTGGACGCAGCCGTGTCAGGGCATTTTCCTTCTGGACACAGCTGTCTCAGGGCAAATGGCATCCGGACGACGTGTGTCATGGCACCGTGGTTACGCTGGCTGTCAAGGCACGGAACATCGCAGCAAATACTCGCGTCGCATTCACAAACACGCAGCGGGTTCCAGGCATAGTGACTCAGTCCAGTTATATTCTCTATATCTAATGTACATCTATATATGCTACTACCACACTTCACGTTTCCAGCACAAGCACCCAGCGTCACATCCATCACTGCTGTTTTTGACACGTGTAGCATTGCTGAGTGTTGGAAACAAAGGAAAGTTGGCAAATACGACACGACGCGATGAGCCCGATGCGATGAGCACGACGCGATGAACACGACGCGATGAACACGACGCGATGAGCATGACGCGATGAGCACGATGTTACACCTGAACGTTTTGGTCACGAGCACGTAGCTAGATAGAGAAGATCCAGTGGCGGAGGACGAGGAGGCTGAGGCCGTGGCCGGGTCAGAAAGTCTAGGTCGGAGATAGACGGAGATCGGCC
>Ga0307516_10001285_pt1 | contig 34926 bp, 29 predicted proteins | sample 19_EM_MG_FD_203310 | JGI IMG/M metagenome (GOLD analysis project Ga0307516, IMG submission 203310) | Populus trichocarpa ectomycorrhiza microbial communities from riparian zone in the Pacific Northwest, United States - 19_EM | ecosystem: Host-associated > Plants > Roots > Unclassified | place...
ACTGAACCTGCGTCGCGGCGCAAATAAAACGCCGCTGGCGGTCTAGAGTACGCTAGTGCACTAGCGCCCTCTTAGTGCGTTAGCGCTCGACTTACGTACGTGCTCGACTTGGGTACACCCTCTCTATATACGTACCATAAAGAACAGGGGTAAGGTTTAATAGAATACCATCGACAGGGTACAAGCCACCCCACGTTATGTCGCGGGGTACGGGCACAGATTTAATAGGGAGAGAGAGGGAACAATACAACCAATAGGAGCGAAAAATAAACAGGGAGAGCGGGTGTAAATTTGTAGGTAGAACACTAACGTTGTGGCACCGTGAGCTGGAGGGATAGGTGCTGCAGTGGCGCGTGGAGGGTGGGTGGGCGTTGCGCGCCGCTGGCCGCTCTCTATTAAATGGTGCTGCGCCAGTGAAGAAAAAAAAACGTACAGCGTACATACATAGCAATGGCATCGCGTCTTAGATCCGAAAAAAGACAGCACTTCTAAGCGAAAACACAAGATGGGAGGTAAAGGGTCATTCACTTCGAAAATTATTTTGATTGGCTAGCCAATAAGACTGAGTGCCGATCACCTAGTCAATATTTCTTGTAGGCGACGCTATGATTACTCTCTATATTACAGCGGCGATGCGATTATATTTACTTCACTGCTCACTGGCGACAACACCAATCGATTCTGCGCCTGCTCTCTTCGTAAGTTCGTATCATCTATGCCCGCAATTCACAACATACGCGGTGACAGAGAGCCGTGCGTTGAAACTTGTACCTCGTCGATGGCGTCCTGGACCTTGGCCCCTCGGCGGGGGTGCGGCTAAGCTGTCCGCGCTTGCCTTCGACGGCGTCCGTCGTGTCTGCCGCTGTCTCTATCGTCACAACCGTCGCTCAGGATTGGAAGATCGTGGTAAAGTCTGCCTGCGCCTGGCGTCTTATCTGCTGCCCTGCTGGTGCCAGAACCCCGCTGCTCTGCCGGACATCCCCGTCGTGCACCGCCATCCTGTAACTCCGAAGGCCCCCCAAACACTCAGACCAAATATCCTTGAAAGCGGGCATATTTCGTACAACAGGACCACCGCAGAGTAAGCCAGTTAGATGGAAGTGCTCCCAAGAGTAAGGTAGGCGATGGCGCAGCAGCTCCAAAAAAACCGTGGATCCCATGGCACCACATCCTGGCTGGCTGCGTATTTCTGCGCGAGTCCTTTTAAAGAGGGACTTGCCGACAGACGCTGTAATGAAAAATTATATGAGCGCGAACTGCTGCTCGCCCTATATATGTCCTCCCTTCCGCGTCTAAGCAAACCAAAATCCGACCCCAATTTCCCCGCTTTCCCTGCTTTACCGTACACTCGGCCTTCCCACTCGCCGGCCTTCACACCGGCATCATAGCACACTTTCAACATGTAAGGCTTGGGAAAATCGTGATGCTCATGAAGCAAGGTACGATGTAGGGTTATTGATGCTTGCCTGGAATTATGTCAGTTCCTAACCGGCACTTCCTAACCGGCACAGAAATAATCAATCAGTACTTACATTGCTCTTTACTCAGCCTTAACTTGCTGTCCATCTCCAAGGCAGCTTGGTGTTGCTTCGCATCACCCACAGCACTTCTATTCTTCCGCAATTAAGCCGGCGTAGGTTCCTTAACTCCCCACAGTGAGTTGTTCGGCACTGATAGGTCTGGTTGCGGGCTGCAACACCAGCCGCAGCCGACCTTCGTTCTCATTCGTTGCGGAAACCATCATTACTGGTGCAAGGGGGGGTAGGTCATTTCCCATCTCTTGCTTCACGTGTCTCGCCGCAGAGTCAGTAGTGCATTGTGCAATAGTCATAGGTCCAGCGTGTAATCGCTGCTGCTGTGGCTGGTGCTTCTACAGGACGCTGACTGCCGCTAGCCCTTCACCGCGTTCCTACGCCGCTCGCCATCGAGGGGCGCCAGATTCATGCTCGGCGATTGGGCGAATTCGAACATCCTGGCGTCGTCTCGGTCGAATGAACGGGCGTATTGAGCGGCCCCCATCGTCATCCCACGCCCCTCGTCGAATGCGGGATCCAGCCCCACCTGCTTCCGATTCTGTGGCTGCCGCGGGTGCCCTAGAATGGTGTCAGAGAACCGCCATACAATTGATCTCAATGCCCGGCACACAGACCATTTTTTCATGACAGCGGCGACGCCCTAGTCCTTCTCGCGGCGCCGGAATTGGGCGGCTTGTTTTCTTTGGGGCTCATCTCCGCCACTGCGCTGATGCGAGACGCATCAAGTTTACCGGAGAGACAGTTTCGGGGCGCCAAGTCGGGATTGCGCACGGCGATCTCGGGCAGTGCCGTACACGGCGGGGCGGCTTCGGGTGGGGGGGGAGGGTCGGCTCCGCCTTCGTGTGGAGGCGGCTTCGCCGCCTGCATGTCTATCATGCCAGCTGGCCTTCGGATTCAGGTCAGCTTCGATATGCAGAGGGAGGGGGGCGGGGGCGGGGTTGGTCCGCAGTCGATACGCACTTCGTCCGTGGTCCCGCTCTGTTGGCCGCTACTGGGCCCCCTTCGCCGCCTCTTCCGGCGCCGCTCGCTGATCACCTGTCTCGACCACGGGGTGTGGCGTTTGTCGTGCTCACTGAGGTGACGCGCCTAGGGCGACAGCGCTGCCGCCGCGCTGCCAGCCACTTCTGGCAACGGTGTGGGGCGGATCGCTCCGGCTCGCCGCTGATAGCCATAGTTATCGGATGAGCCGCCGTGACGTGAGACTAGAGTTTGTTATTGGTATCGAAGGTGGCAAAGCACTTGGGCAAGGTGCAGGTGAAGGAAGGCATGGTGATGACTTCTTGTGGTGGTGTGCGGGGTAGCGACTAGAGTGGGGTATATATGTGATAAGTAGGTTACCTGGCCATGGTAAGGAACCCTGACACCGTCTAAGGCCGCCACGTGACCAGAAATTCCTTGCAAGGGCATGATGCAGATCCAGCAACCATCGCCTGGCTATGTATTCCTCTCCTCTTCATGTATCCCTCCTTTTTTTCCTCACCGACTCCCCCTGCATACCGGCCACACGCGAGTGACCACTTGAGATCGAGCTGGTCATTCTGACCGGCCCCCTCCGACGCAAGAAGTGGGGCGGCGTATGGAGATAGATGGTGTAATTCGATATCCAGACAGAAGAAGGGGTGTCAGGTGTCTCTTGTCCCCCTTCCCACGCGGACCGGCTCACCTCCCAGTTCTTCGCGGCACGGAGGGGACGGGCTTGCGTCCTCCGGCTGTCTTGGGCGACGAGCGTCGTCCGTTGGGTTGGAAGGGAGCAAGCCCGCGATTCCGCCCATCGGCAAAGTGTGGCGGAATCGAGGAGGAAGAAGCTAAGGCTGCCGCCACGGTGGCTGGGGAGCGGTAGGGTTCGATGCGGCGGACAGAAGAGGAGGGACCCGGACGTCTTTCCATTCCCCTTCTCGGTTAGACACCCCCAGCCCCGACCACCATTTTTTTTTTTTTGATTAACTAATCATATTCGCAATCAGCCTACCTAGACAATGAGTTCCGATCACCATCCCGCTACGATGTTTTCCCTACCGCACCGACAATCCATCCTCGATGCCTCGCAGTCGACTCCCCCTGTGCGAGATCAACTATTTATTCACCACTCTCCGTTGGGGGGATGTCGTGGTGGCGTGCGTCCAGCGTACTGGTGCCCGCACGTCTCCCCCACGGATTCAAGTCGGCAGCTACTCGAAGGCGTGATCCCGCGGGCGAACGAGAATCAGGGTCAAGCTCCCATCGACCATGGCAAATCCCCAGAAAAAGAAACCTTCGTTGCCTGCCTCGGTCGGCCGGGGCAGTGACCGTGTTGTCGCAGATTTGTTTTTGCGTTTGTTAATTGACTGCATGCAACCTGTCCCATATTTGTGCTGCAGGTTTAGCAGCACCACGGATCCTGGGTACGATGATGATCCTTTTCCTGTTCACCGTCCGCTGCGACCTCGAGCAGTCCGTCAGCGGCTCGCGGCAACTCCCTCTGCCCCCGCCCGGCCTGTCCCAAGAAAGAAAGAGAGAAAGTCTCGAAGAGAAAGAGAAAGAAAGAGAGAGAGACCAGAAAGGCTCGAAGAGAAAGAGAAAGAAAGAGAGAGAGACCTCGAAAGGAAAGACATAGGAGAAAGTTCACGCCCGCCCGCCCGCCTCCATTTCCTCTGCTCCTTCCTGCGCTACTTCTCCATCCTCACCCGGCTTAGGTGGTACTGCGCGCGGGCCCACCCTGCTTCCCACCTTCGTGGTGCGTAGGAAGTCTAGGACTGCCCTGGTGCATCGCTGGTCTGCCAGCAGGTCCCGGACCGTGAAACGGTCCTTGCCCCTTCCCGTTGCCTTCCGAACTTCTGCCCACAGCGTCTTCTGCTGCATCTTCCACTTCCTGCAGTGCTTGAGCAGGTGCTCCCGGGTCTGTGTCTTATACTGGCACCACCCGCAGGCCGCCGTATCCGAGTTCTTCGTCCACTCCAGGTACTGCCCTGTGCGGCAGTGCCCCGTTCTGAACTGGCGAAACTGCTCTGCCAGCCTTTTCGGGCCTCGCGCCACCACTGCCTGTTGCCTCAACTTTTCCGGCATCTTATACTTCTTCCTCTTCTTCCTCTTCTCCGAGGATCCTGGGTACGAATTACTTCTCTGAAATGTCAACGTGAGAACAGCGAGTGATATTGCACGATACTTGTTCGTGGTTTTGTCTGCGGCACGCCCAGGCGACGGTGGATCTGTCAAGCACCGGTCCAATCCGAAGACTCGAGCTTTAAGCTGCGGAGCAGTGGTCAGACTGTCTGTCTGCTAGCTGAGCTGGCGCGGCTGACTGCAGCGATGAAGTCGCCATCAACCCAAACCGGGATACATCACTGCGGTTCCAGAGGATTTAGGTGTGGCTTATGCACTTTCCGGGCACGGGATTCAGCGTGTTTCACTAATAGATATCATTCAAATTGCTAACAAATATGGGCCCAGTGACAAAAGCGCCCAGATTCCAACCATTCAACCGAGCCAACACCCGAAGAAAAAAAACCAAGGGAAGAAAAGAAAAAAAGATGGGAACAGGAACACAGCAAGTACAAACCTCCTCATCAGTGATCCGTACGGATTCTGTCCAGAAACCCGCACCAAGATTCAACACAAACTGACTAAGCCTGCCCAAAGAAGCCCATCATCCCCGTCAGTCCTCCTACCCATACACCCGTCCAAAACATCCTCTTGACGAGGCTCCTCCCCCTCCCCTTGGCCGCTGCTATCTCCTCCTTCCCGCTGCTGCCCCCCCCCTTGGCGCCCTCACTCTTCACTGCCAGCACTTCCTGGATCGGCGGTGTCGGCCACAACTCTGTCCGTCCCACCGCCTCGAGTTTGTTGACAACTCTCCAACCCATGCCCTGATCCGTCACCGCCCAAGTGGCACCTTGGCTGCTCGTATGGACCAGCGATCCGCCCGCCTCCCGCGCCGCACGGAGATAGGGCAAAAACATTCCCGAGTGCTGTAGGAGGGCTAGAGCCTCGGTTGGCCGGAGCTCCTGCGTGGGTGCCGGGATGGATGCGGAGAGTGTGGCGAGTGCAAAGGACGGGCGCGAGGACTCCGGGTAGAGGAGGAAGACGAAGACGGACTCAGCACTGGTCGCTGGGGTCGGGTCGAAGCCGAGCCATTCGGCCTCTTGTTCTGGGTCGGACGTGAAGGTGGCTTTCGGGCTGGCGGATGGAGGGGCGAGGGAAAGAAAGCTCGAGGTGTGCGCGCGGAGGAGAGAGAGCGGCATGTGAGTGCTTGCGGTGAGAGTGAAGGGCTCGAGGGTTACGGTTGTGTAGCTAACAGGCTCTGAGGGGATGCCGAAGGTCTCGGTCCACGCATCGCTTTCGGCGGAAGCGGACACAGGCGGGTACGTGCTTGGCGTGTGGCGAGACATCGAGGCACGAATGTGATGAGGGAGGAGGGCGTCGAGGTCTGCGTCTTCGGTAGGAAGGGTGGATCGATGGAGGGAGGGGGTAGGTGCAACGCGTGTAGCTGGCGCAGAGGCCGTGACACTGTCCGTTGAGCGCCACGCTTCGTCAACGGCTTTGGTGCCCGTCGGGTCGTTGACGGGTTCCCAAGTCCAGGCGGCGGCCTCAGAGCTCGCCACTTTCGGCGGTGGCACGAAAAGACCGGTTTTTGTTGCACGCGGCTCCGGGACGCCGATGTCAGGATTGAGTGCCTTCCTATGGGTGATGGGCTGGACGGGCCCAGGTGGCGGAGGCGGCATCTGCGGGGCGGCGTTAAGACCACTCGTGTTCGTCCCCTTCAGCTCCGGCACCGGCCGTTGCATCGGCTCCGACATCGGCTCAGTCATTGGCTTTGGCACTGGCTCCTGTCTAGCGATGACATCTGGGTTCACAGGTGTCCCGGGAACGGCAGTCGACTCCGTTCCCGGAGGGGGCATCGCGATCACAGTATCCGCTGGCTCGTCCTGCGGCGGCGGCATCTGAAAGGTAGCCCTATCTTCTGTTGCCCTCCCGATCACCAGTGACTGCGACGGTGGCATCCCGCACGCGTCCCCCGGGTGACTGCCAACTTTCGGTGCTATCTCGGACGCGTCCTCCAACTGATTGCCGACCTTCAGCGCCATTTTCTCAAAGCCCCGCTCATCGACAATCACCGCTGGGCCCCTATCCCTGGGCTGAACCCTCCTCTTCATGGTGATAAAATCGATCTCCCGCTCGCTATCAGCCACCTTCCGATCATGGTCCCCACTCTTTATTCCGGCCTTAACCCCGCTCAAGCACTCCCTTTTGTCCTCCTCAACACCGTCAACCCATCTCCGTGTCCGATTCTTCGTGACCCGTCCGTTCTGGATCTCGAACTCCCAGTGCCATTCTACCCACTTCTTCGGCGACACGCACATCCACGTGGGCTTGCCGACGCGAGAGAAGGCGCCGGGATGCTGGATGCGCCAGGCCTTGACGAGATGGTGTAGATTGTTTCGGCGGATGATGAGGGGGCCACGTATGTGGTGACGGAGGTGCATCGTGGAGCCGCTTTCCGATGGCCTTGTTTAGTTGGGTGGGGGAGGGCAGATGGGATGAGCTTGGGCTGCAAGGAGAGCTTCCCCACACTTGACCAAGCAGTGCCAAGACGTCACGTAAGCTGCCGCCCTATACACTTCGAAGTGCGCAGAAAGTGTCGAAAACGGGTGGCGGCGCATGCGGTACGTTGTATAGCTCGCTCCTATCTATGTACCTGTGCATGAAGCAGATTATATAGATATACACGAGCACGATTCGAAGATCCTGACGTCTGCAGCCGTCTTTTGAATTGCACTTCAAAGCTTAGCTCAACTCCACCTACGCCAACCCCGGAGCCAAGATCCGAAGCAGTTAGCGTGGCTGGTCACGCGGCAGCCGAGCTCCGAACACCAACCTCCCTTGTGAATACCTGAAGACAGCTCATCGGCTGAGCTCCGCCATCCACACCCGCCCCTTCCTCATCCACACACACCTCGCCGACGACACCAACAACCCATCGCGAATACAGTAATGAAGTCTCTGATCCCGTTTTCCATTCTCGCCGCTGCGGCGCTCTCCACCGCCCTTGTGCTTCCAACCGAAGACCGCCAGTTCGCAGCACTGTCGACGACGCCGTCGGTCGATCCTGAGCTCCGTCTGATTCAGCTATCCCCCTTTGAGACGCGATGGGTAACCGAAGACCAGAAGCTAGAACTAAAACGCGTATGTCTCGCTCGTACCATCTCTCGAGATGGTCCCCCGCTGACGCGTAACAGCAAGGAATCAACTTCATGGACATCACCGACCACCCCTCTCTCGGCCTGGCGAACGCGGTTTTCGCAGCGACCTCGCAGAAGCCGACCGTCAAGTTTCCCGACTCCCCCACCTTCCAAAAAACCATCAAGCCGTTGCTCGCCACCCTTGACAAGTCCTTGATCCAGGCCAACCTTGAGAAGTTCACGAGCTTCTACACTCGCTACGCGAAGAGCGACTACGGCCGACAGTCCAGCGAGTGGCTGCAGAACCGCGTCCTGGAGACAGCAGCCGGCTTCAAGAATCTTGAGGTGAAGGCGTTCCCCCATCCGTGGGGGCAGAACAGCATCATCGCGCAGATCCCAGGACGCACGCAGAAGACGGTCGTCATCGGTTCGCACCAGGATAGCATCAACCTCTTTCTACCGTCGCTTCTTGGAGCGCCGGGCGCGGACGACGATGGCTCGGGCACCGTGACTATCCTCGAGGCGTTCCGTGTGTTCGTCAAGCACCTCGCCGACACCGGCGAGACCCTGGAGCAGACGGTCGAGTTCCACTGGTACTCTGCCGAGGAGCTTGGCCTGCTCGGGTCGCAAGCGATCTTCAGCTCCTACGAGAAAGAGCGACGCGATGTCGTCGCCATGCTGCAACAAGACATGACCGGCTACGTTGAGAAGACGCTCAAGGCCGGCAAGCCCGAGGTTGTCGGTGTCATCACCGACTACGTCGACCCGGGCCTAACGGAGTTCATCAAGAAGGTCATCACCGAATACTGCGACATCCCGTGGACTGCGACGGCATGCGGTTACGCGTGCTCCGATCACGCCAGCGCCAGCAAGGCAGGATACCCCAGCGCTTTTGTCATCGAGAGCGCGTTCGAGGACAGCGACAACCACATCCACACCACTGAGGATAAGATTGAGTACCTCAGCTTCGATCACATGCTGCAGCACGCGAAGTTGACGCTGGGACTGGCGATGGAGCTCGGAAGCACGAAGTTGTGGTCCGAGAAGAGTGGCTCGGCGCTGTCGGAAGAGTTGTAGACGGATGTGGCGTTCTAGATCATGGGCTTTTTTTTAGTGTTAAGTTTACGTATGGCATCTAGCGAAATTCAATCCAGCTTCAAATATTCCGTGCGGTTGCACGGCCACAGTGTGGCTTCGCCTCATTACATCACGATGTCTTTAGTAATACTGGTACAACTTCAGCCATTATCACTCCCCATCACTCGACTATGGAAACCAATCCGGTGACCTGAACTCCGTGATATCTAGCAGATATAAGACTAGACACGCTCTAACCGCGCTGTGGCCGAAGTGGATTGAGAGATGTGGCAACGGTGAGTATTAGTGGTGTCACTGTGGCAAGCAGCCACGAGAACATCTGTTCGAATTGCAAGGCGGCAAGGCCTGAAGACCCCAGCAGAAGGCCCTCAGCCAGCGGTACGATGAGTGGATGGGCGGTAGAAAGAGCGGCTCGGCGTGGAGGAAATTTGATTGCGGGTGAAAGATGTTCGTCGGCAACTAATGAATTAGGGTCGGGGGCACCCGATTGATGTGGCAGGAGGCAAGAGGGTGATCCTCCAGGGATGGAGTACCGTTTGGTCGGAGAATATGTGTGTGCTATGCTGTGGCGGTAGCTAATTCGGAAATAGAGGTGGATGATTTTTCTAAATTTTCTTTTCTATTTGGCAAATATCTAAACGGTGATTGACTCCCACACCTCCCGGTTTGTAGATATCGCCTAAGATACCACCCGTTTTATATAGGTCTCCGTATCAAAAGGTCACGATATGGATATAGGTAGAGATGGTAGATTCGATACGATGATTCTCTCTGGTCGGCGGAGACATCTCTATACATATATACATGCTCGTCTCCGACTTCCTCCGTGTCGGGTACCTTTGCAGGATCGAGACCGCATCCGCATGGACTGCGCCTCTCTGCATAGACGCCATCGTCTTATGCATTGACGCCACCGTCTTATGCTTATGCATTGACTGCGTCGACTCATCTTGACACTCCGGTATTTCATTTTTTCGAGCGAGAGAGCGCGCAAATTCTAAGCAAGTAAAACAACCTTACACCTCCGATCAGATATGGCATAACAAACCCAAAGCAGTCCTCAACGGGCCAGCGAGCCTGCGGGCCAACGGGCTTTTTAGAGCCCGGCTGGCCTGGACTGGGACGACCGGCGGATCGGATAAACGAGTGAGAACTTATGTTCCCTTGGCGTCCTAGATATCTTGGGTGGTGAGTGCGTTTCCGTGTTCTGGACTACAGCCAGGTCACGGCCACAACAACGGACAGAAAATCGTACACAGGAAAGAGCCAGAAAGGGTAGAGGATCAAGATCGTCTAAAAATCCCGTTGATCGGAGAAGAGATGGTGGAACTGTAAGCGAAATCCTATGGCCATTTCTTGGTTTCTGGGTTTTGGGTAAGCGGAATCGGGTGGCCCATAGGGTACGTAATTGGCTGTTTGTCGTGTGTAAACGGGCTCGATGTTTAGGTACTGTGCGGGCGGTTGACTTGCGGTTCTTCGCGGAGTCGCTCGATGAGATTTCATTCCACTAGTACTGGCGTTGGCCCACGGGACGGTCGGGCTGTTGAGACTCTGGTTCGGATCTCGTCGTCGAGAAGACTCCGTGGTTCTTGGGGAGCTTACTACGCGACAGATGAGAGTACTGAGAGGCTTGCTGAGGTGTCACAGACTGCTCTGGTTGTATAGCTCAAGGGGGGGTAAAAAATCGTTGTTTCCCGCTGAGCGCATATTGCTATCGTATCAATCAGGACATGGAAAACACGTATTTTGACCGTGCTGATATTATTTTGCAGGGCGTCCGCTAGCATGTTTTTGTTCGGAGAAGTGGAGTCGACTGTGGTAGCGCCGTCGGCACTAGCGCTTGTCCTCCACCTTCTCCCCTTTGCCTATGTATTGTTGTAACTCTTCTTCCTTTCTCCTCTGGACACAGACAGACAGACACGAACAACACAAGAACCTTTCTTTTCCTTTCTTTAGTTTCCTTTGGTCGGCGCTTTCGTCTCCTCCTGCTCCGGTGCGCAACGGACCACTTTGTTTCATCTCTTCCTACCTCCTTCCCCCGTTCCCCCGGTCTGCAGGTAACCGGCGAAGTACACTCTCTCCCTTCTCGGAGGCTTGCTCGGGGTCTGGACCGAGTTCTTCTTGGTTCTCCGACAGCTTAATGGGGTGTTATTTTGCCTCATTCCTGAACAGCTTGATGGGGTTGTTTTGATTGGTTCCCCAAAAGCAGGGAAAGATGAGGAGGGTGTCGTGCACTCTGCTCTGGTTGGTTACCCGAGAGGGGAAAGATGGGGAGGCTTGCTGGGATGTCGTGGACTGTAAAAAATTTGCGGTGATTGGTTGCGGAGGTAGGTGATCGGTTGCGGAGGGCGGGTGATCGATTTTTGGAGGGTGGGTGATTGGGTGCGCAGGGAACATAGGTGATCGGTTGCGGAGGACGGGCAATTGATATCGGAGGGGTGATTATTGCGGGTGGAACTACCGTATTTCTAAGAACGCTAGCCTAGCGGCAAACTCAAGAAAAGCAAAACTTAAGCAAGCGAGATTGATCTTTTCATCGCGTGCCTACCGGCCAGGGAGTCTTGCCACTAATCGGTTTGCGGATGTTGACAGGGACAATGTCCAATGGGAAGCAAGAAGTTGACGCGCAGCATCGCACGAACGATGTTCGACGTATGTAATAATTATAGGGAGGAATATTATTGGATTAGGTGACCAGACAAGGCCCGAACAGATGGTGCTTGATGATTCATTGATCGCATGCTGTACACTTTCCCGTCCGCCGTCCGCCGCGACCTTTCGCAGTCCGCCGGCGGCCCGTGGCAACTCCCCCTGCCCCCGCCTGGCCTGTCCCTAAAAGATCGCAAGAAAAGGAATGAATGAATGAATGAAAGAGTAACGACAGGTAATCGACCCAAAGAAAAACTCTTCACTCTCCCCACCTACTCCTCTTCATCCTTCGTGCCCTTCTCGTCCTCCACTTCCTCACCCTCCCCTCGGCTCACGTCCCCATTCTCATATCTGCGCTCCTCGCCCTGGGTCCCTTCGTGCGCGTCCCCGTCCTCAGTTCGGTTCTCGCTTGGTTTCGGTAGTGCTACTCGCGGTCCCACTCTGCTCCCCATCCTCATGGTGCGCAGGAAGTCCAGAATCGAATGGGTGCACCGTTCATCCGCGAGTAGGTCTCGGATCTTGAAACGGTTCTTCCCTCTTCCCGTATCCCTCCGCACCTTCGCCCACAGAATCATCTGCTGCGGCTTCCATCGTTTGCAGTTCTTCAGGAAGTACTCTCGTATCTGCGTCCTGTACTGGCACCACCCGCACGCCGTTTCCGCGTTTTTTTGTCCATTCCAAGTACTGGCCGGTGCAGCAGTGCCCCGTTCTGAGCTGATGGAACCGCCCTGCCAGTCGCTTTGATCCGCGGGTCACCGCTCCGTTTGGGCGCTGAGTCTCCGGCATTCTATACTTCCCGCTGTCGACTCTTTCCTTTGACCGGTTCCACGCTTCCTCCTATTTCTTCTCCGAAATTTCACGTTTGATATTAGCTAGCGACCTGGGGAGGAACATTCGTCGCCCCTCATACCGGTCTCCATGGCCCGCCATCCAACTCCCCGCGCATCTGGCTCCTCTGCCGCCTGCCCCGCTCACTCACCTGCTTTCTCGTTGCCTGCCACCCCACCGTGGGCCGGGCACCACCGTATTTCAATCCAGATGTTCGGCCTCGCTGTCCTCAGCTTCGCTATCCACTTTCCGGCCTGTATGGCGCACTGCTGGCTTGGGCCCGGGCCTTCCGATGCCATTCTTCTGACTGCGGCCTGCGGCCTGCGCATCCGTGACCCCCTCCGGGTCGGTCCGTCTCCGCCCTGCCATCCCCAAGGCCCCCGCCAGCGTTGCACACTCTGCATCGTAGGACTCCTGGTTGTATCCCATGTGTGTCTTGATGCCCGCCCACTGGCCTTTGCTCTTCAGACCACCGCATACCCTGTCCCCCCGCTGTTGAGCCTCGATCCATCCGTGAAGATAGTGAGCCCCGCCCTGTCTCGTTCCGCCTCCTCTTCTGCCTCTTTCTGTTCCTCCACTATTATGGCTGACCCTAGCTTTTCCGGAGCGGCCAACAGGATGTCTCCTCCGTTCTCCCTGCGTATCCAAGCGCCTCCTCTAACCTCTTCCCGATCGCAGACAGTGCCCCACCAAATCCCGGGCCTCGTCGCCCCGCGAGGCTGAGCAGTTGTGCACTGAATCGCAACTGGTGCATGCGTGCACTACATTTTCTTCTCACGGATAACCGCAATGCTGCGCAATATAGGTTGCCGGGTTGGCTGGGTTAAAGCATATGAAGAGTGTGTTTCATCACTGTCGCCCGTCGCCGTGGAGAATAGCTATGAGCAACCGATCCCTTCGCCATATCCCCACAGCTACCAAATTCACCCCCTTCCTCTCCGTGGGTCTGTGTCTTTGTCCTTCACTCCGATCGTCGCTCTACCGCACTTGCTTCAGCCGCCACCACCCCCGACCACCCTAATCTGACTTTTTACACTACCTTCTGGTGAGATATCTATGCTGTTGTCACTGCTGGAAACGTGCTCACACTATAGGGCTTCCAGCACGGCACCGATATTCCTGCGTTTCCATCGAACAGCCCCGTCCCGCACCACTCAGACGATCCGACCGTTTGGACTACAGTACGAGATGGTGACGGAACGGCCAACTCTATTCACCCAGGGCAGCCGCGACACGTCGGTAAGTGACCTACCAACCGGCGGGCGGTGGCTAGGGCTGCTGGGGGGAGCACCGATTACGCATACCACGTGTCCACTCCGTCTACTGCAACCGCTACCTCCGAGGCCGTACACATGCTGATGCAACGTGCGCCCGGCCAGAGACTCCCTCTCCACAGTTGACACCGGCGATGTTGGAGTAGCTCCACCGTCAACTGGATGCTGCGGGGGCAGCGTGTGCCGATCCGCTGTGCCGTTGGTACCGAGCTCCTACCGCATTGCGCACTAGAACCGCGGGGACCAGCAGCTACAGTACTGCTCCAACGAGACCCCACCCTCATTTCTATCGCGGACCAGCCGCGCCCGAGGCCGACAAGGACGTCTGTTCAGAGAGTGCCGCCTTCGGCATGTTTAGGCAGAAAACTACCGATGGCCCTTTCTGCGCCGGTTGCCATGCTTCAGCCGTTGATTGCTTCTACGAAAGCCATTGGTGCCCATCTTTGTCGGCTATACTTAGTGTTGCATTGTTTCTCTCTTATCCTTTATTTTTGTCAATTTCTGCGTTTGGTTTGGTCCCATATACCAGATTAATTCATCAATCTAAGTTAACATACAGCCTATATGGACTACGGCGACCTTGGCTTCATCAAGCGTTTGTTACCCTTACGCATATGAACATATCGAGCGAGTGACTGCATGTGAGCCTAGACCTAGCAAAAAAAAATTCCCTGGCGCCGCCAAAGCAGTTATCAGGAGCAGTCAAAGGGTTTAGTTTTGAACCAGCAAAACAAGCTCCTGGACTGATTCCCTCGCTGAGACTCGTATTGCCCGTGCACTAAGATGGGGAAAAAAGAAGGAGGAGGTGGGGCCGTGATTGTATTCAGCTGAGACGCTAGTGGCGGCAGGAGGTGGGGGGGGTCTCACACGAGTGATCACCGTGACTGCCAATTGAACTCCTCCGGCAAGCAGATAATCCACCAGCACTGGCTCCACCCACAATCACTACACAGTACCTTTACCGTCTCTACTCTCGTGGCTTCACCCGTATGTTCGATACACTGTGCTACCACCGTGCTGCCACCTGATCGATCACCGTTGACCACGGATATTTTTGTGTACGGCTTTTGTCCGGGATGGGCCAAGCTTCCCGAGGGGTGAGCGCGAGACATGCCGCACGGCTTAGATTCACGATCGTAACCTCGATGCAAACCACAGCGCCGATTTGGCGACACAACTCCCGACACGGGCCTTGAACCGGCCTTCCACCGCCCACCCGAACTCGTCAAAACCTGCAAATTGTTGATCGAGCGGGATGGAAGCAGCCTACTGCAATGGTCTGCCGCCGGCTGACTCCAAATGTGTCAGGAGAGCATGCACGGGCGGCAGCTATGCTGTCGCTGGCGTTTATGACGGTTTGTGGCGACGAGCACCCCAGACAGTGCATACGTGGGAAAGCCGCTTTGAAAATCTCGCCCCCCCCCCTTCCCCCCCGCGATGAAGATCCCAGCCTGCTTTACCGTAGAAGCCTCTGATGATCATAAGACCACACCGAAATCGATTTGGCGGCTGTTGAGAGCGCTTCTCGTTGCAACTTCTGTGTATCGGTGCTGTTGGTGCTTTCGCTCTGTTGGTTTCTTCACCCCCCGTACAAGTAAAGGCAATATGACTCCATTCCCCCCTCCACCCACCATGACCCTACTAGCACCACCCACACATTCCGTTCAACAGTGGTGCTCGTTGGGCAGGTTCCCCTTGAATTACTGGCGTACTAGTAGACAAAAAAGCTAACATTTCTGTAGAATAGGTAGTGCTCGCAACCTTCACTGATGACCCAGCTACTGCTGCGGTCGCAGCAGGCTCATCAGCAGCGGCATCACCACGGAAGAGAACACATTCCACCGTTGCCGGAAACTCAGGCGACGGTAGGGAGGGATGCCCCGAAACAGAGTACTGCATTTTGAGATCAAGACGCAGGGTAAAAGATAGTCGCTCTCGGTATTCCGTCCGGATCTTACAACGAGATATTTCAGATCGCTATTGTACTACCGCGTTTCCCTACTTCTGCACGGCCGTAGTTTTCCAATATAATGCCTGATACTCTATTTTCAGCACTGTCTATCCCTCCTTTCTATTTGCTCGCCATCCATCCGTGCACCAAACCAATCCAGCGACGGGTGCGGTGGGCGTGTCTGCCGGCTGTTTTGCCCCATTTATGGACGCCGGTCACACTGATAAAAACACATTTTTTGAGGGCACCAACAAAATTCTAACCTCCGCATATACGCTACTCTTATCCGGGAAATTCAACCATATTCCCTGTCGAGGATGAGAAATCGGGGCTGTCGATTACGGCTCTGCTCGCTAAGTACGTAGGTACATCATCACCACCGCACATCATGAGACTGAGAACTACGAACCTCTTGCATCTCTATTTCTCTTTTCCGATACCTTGTTCTCTAGGATTGATTCCGTCGCGAACGCAGAGGTGATCACGATAGAGCATACCACCCCATATGGAGAGCACGTCAGCGAAAGTCCACTACGCCCACGGTGACGGGCCCGCCAGCCACACACCACCAGAGAGTAGAATCCATCACACCGAATACCATATGTATTCTCCTGGAGAGGGGGTGACTGTACGGGGGGATCGGATCTCTTCGTCTCGAGAATCGGGGAGCTCACTACACGACAGAGAAGAGATGGGGGAGACTTGCTGAGGTATCGCGGACTCTGCTCCGGTTGGTTACCCGACAGAGTGAGGATGCTTGATGGGGTGTCGTGGGCTCTGCTCTGGTAGACAACAGTCCGTACGCGGAGGTTTCCAACAGGGACGCATGGTGCATGGTTTGCATAGCACCATCACCTCTGATAGAGATGCGCGTTTCATCGCACGACAAAAAAAAACACTTCTTACATGTTACACATCCATGGCCACCCGGTTGCGGGAACACGCCTCGACTCCCCGCCGCCAAGCATCTCCACTATTTCTTGGCTGTTCTTGTGTCGAGCCGCCGTTGAGCCGCCATACATCGAGAAAAGTAGCTTCGGGGAGGGTTACGGCTACCAGCCAATCGGAGTGTTTGTTACATATAAACAGGCCATCGAGAGCAGCCCTCTTCCTGCACGATGACCGCGCTCCGGTCTATGGCTCAGGGCGCTTCCATTCAGCACAGTCAACTCGGACGCTCACGGTTACCACGGAAACCGGTATTATCCTCTCGCGTGATCCGGAGTCAGCGCTTCGTGGATACCACTGGCGAGATCTCCTCCGCCAATGCTCACTGGATTTGAATTCGAACGGGCTCACGAAGCCCTTGCAGGTCTCCACTTTCCGCAACGAGGCTTGATGGGGTATTGTGAACTGTGTTTTGCTTATGTAGTCCCCCGTCAGCAGAAAATGAGCAGGGTGTCATGGACACTGCCCTGGTTGGCTATCTGCCTGACAGCGGAAAGAGTGAAGAGGCTTGCTGGGGTGTTGTGGGCTGCGGTCTGCTTGTGCGGCGGTTATCTGGAGTTCTCCGTTTGAGGCAGTAGCGCAATCCCTGTATTTTCGGAGAATGCTGCAAGCGACTTATTTTTCTGGGCTAGCTTGCCCAAGAAAAAGAAAAGAAAAACGCAAGCGAGGCTTAATGCCGTCAACGATGCCAGTGGACAGGGTGTTACTCTTTCTTTTTTTAATTTAACGCACGATTGGCCATCAACCAAAGGCAGCAAAGTTGGGGAACGAGTGATGTGTAGTGTCGGAAACCGGGGGGGGCGGAGGGTTGATTTTTTGGTGACGAAGGCCATCACGCGGCCCACAAGACGGTCCGATATGAGGCGGGCCGCCTCCGTGGGAAAGGGGATTGAAAATGTATAAATACCAAATCTCCCTCTTCCCCTCTGTGCATCTGTGTTTTCATACTCCACTCCAATCGTCGCTCCACCGCACTTTCCTTCCAGCAACCGCACTCCCGACCACTCCGATCCGACTCTTTCGCACCCCCTTCTGGCGAGATTCGCTGTCGCGCCGCTGGATACGTGCTCGCACTACAGGGCTCCCAGTACAACACCGATATTCCCGCATCTCCATCGAACAGCCCCACCCCGCTCCGCTCAGACGATCCGACCGTCCGGACTACAGTACGAGATGGTGACCAGAGCGGCCAACTCCACTCACCCGAGGCAGCCACAACACGACGGTAAGCGATCCGCCCACCAGCAGCCAGCTACTAGGACTGCTGGGCTACGCACCTATTCCGTATTCACTCGGTCCACTACAACCGCTACCTCCGAGGCCATGCACATACTGATGCACCGTGCGCCCAACCAGAGCATGCACATACTGATGCGCCGTGCGCCCGACCAGAGACCCCCGCTCCGCAGCTGACACGGGCGGCGTTGGAGCAGCTCCATCGCCAACTGGATGCCGCGGGGGAAGCATGCGCCAATTCGCTGTGCCGTTGGTACCGGACTCCTTCCGCCGTTGCGTACTGGGGCCGCGGTGACCAACAGCTACAAGACTGCTCTAGTGAGAACCTCACCACCTCACCATCCTTTTTATCGCCCTCCAGCTATGTCCGAGGCTAACATGGAAGTCTCCTCGAAGAGTGCCACCTTCGGCATCGCTAGGCGGCAGACAACTGTCAAGCGTTCTCGGCCCCAAGCCCGACGCCGTCCCATGTGACCGAGTTACCATTCGGCTCTAACGATCGAGCCATCGGCCCCGCAATAACTGTGTGCACAGCTTACGCTCACAACGGCCTACGATGTCACAAGTCTCTTACCCATTTCCCGACACCGGCATCTCCTACGATCTTTACCTGCCCGCGTACTTTCCGCGCGCTGGCGCCATGATGTCGTCCGTTATTTGATTGTTTCTACAGAAGTGTTTATCCCTTGTTGTCGGCTATGCTTTGTGTGTTTTTTGTCTCCGTTACTTATGCTCTATCTTTTTGATTTCTACGTCTATTTGGTCTCATTATGATGCTTCATTAATCGCATGCGACCTTGCCAGGTCATGGCAATAACACCTGCTCTCATTATGTTTTTTTTATTCACTAATCGCTAGGTCATAGCGATAGCACTTTTTCCATTTCCGCCCACTGTCCTTACGGCTCATTGTTGCTCCCCTTGCCTAATGCCCTCTGCCCTAGCCGTCCCAAAATGTGAGAACGCACCAAGGAAATAGCCAAAGAAAGAGCAAGAGAAACCGCCTTCTCGCTCCCTACCCCTCCCCAGCCGAAGCCACTACAGAGGGTGGGGAAGAACTGCAAGTGTTCCCCGACACCACCCCCCCCCCCCCCCCCCCCATCCGCCGCCTCCAGCCGCCTCTCCTCTTCCCTCCTTTGCCCCTCCCGGAGCTCCCACTCCAATGCCCCGCACTGGCCGTCTTCCTCAGCTGGGCTCGGTACGAGCCTCCCCACATCCGTGGTGGAGAGGAAGTCCAGAGCCGCCTGTCTGTCTCTGCTGTTACTGTCTCGTCGCCCCGCTCCGACCGGCCCCCGCCGCCCCCCCTTCTCGTCTACGATGATGTCCCTGATCTTGAGCCTACCCTTGCCCTTCTGGTCTCCCTCCTCACCTCCGCCCACTAGGTCTTCTGTTAACGCTTTGCTCTCGTTTTTTTTTCCAGTCGTTAATCGCCTGCGACCTTTAGAGATCACGGCAATGCCACAATCGCCCGGTCCCCGTCCGTCGTCCGACCCCAGTGCATTGCTTACAGATCTTTTTTTTTTAATTCATTAATCGCATGCGACCTAAATATCTAGACCATGGCGATGTATGCTTTGCTTTGCTTTTTGTTTTGATTTTGATTTTGTTTGGTCCTTGATCGCATGCGACCGGTATGGGTCGTGGCGGTGTACGGACTCCCGTCCGCAGTCCGCCTGAAGGCGACGCATTGCAAGCTACCCTTTGCCCTCTGCCCACGCCTGTCCCTTCTTTTGTTTTGTTTTCGTTTTTGATGCATGCTTTGCTCTCATAAAACGTTTGTCACCCCACGCATAAGAAATAAATCGAGTGACATACTATGAATCACTTGTCAGCCAGCCTGCAGTGACGGATCGTGATGGCGGGTGACCGACCGCCACCCACAACGCGATCGTACGCTGCGGCGTGTCGCAGCTGCTACACGCCACACGCTGTGGAAAGGGCTAGTGGGGGCGGACGGGCGGTAGGAGTGTTTACGGGCATCTGTTGTGCCGAAGGTTGTCAGTGCGCAGTAAGCCGACTTATCACGCGAAAAACAGCGTCCTTTCCTCGACACACATAAGATAATGGCCGATTCAAATGGAAAAGGGGCCTGTCCCAGACAAAAGCTGATTGTGACCCAGGGGGTCTCAGTAGTCCGGCCAGCCTGCAGGTCAACAGCCGTCATAGTAACCCAACAATAGTGCCAGCCCACCCACAACAGTCAATTACATCATACCCACGATGCCAGACAGCGGTAGCCACACTTGCCCGCCCGCCCGCCCGCCCACAGCCTACTACCTCTCCCTCTCCCCCCCTACCGCCCTCTCCCCAGCTATGCCCCCATGCGCCACCCGATTCCGCCTACCCGAAACCTGGGAACCCACTCACAACCCAAAGAAATGCTCACTGGATTTCGCTTGCGGCTCCACCATCCCTCCTCCGATCAACAGAATTTTTTTTTGATAATGTTGTTCACTTCCGCTTTCCAATACTCTCCCGCGTGAATCCGATTCTCTATCTCTTGTTTTGATGGTGGCCGATCGTTCCCCGAAAAAGGTCACAGGACGCCAACATGAGATCTCATTCGTGTGCTCGGCCTAGTGGCCTGTCATGAGACGTCGCTCGGGCGGGGCCTGCTTAGGACGAGGAAGCGATCGAGGAGCACAGGATTGAGAACGCGGACACGAGCCTAGGGAAGGATGAGGAACTGGAAGACGAGAAGGGCGGGAGGAAGAGGAGGAATAGGCGAAGAGTCTTTCCCCCCTCTTTTCTTTAGGTTGCGTTGTAAATTGCCTGTCGCTGCTTCTTATTTCTTTATTTCTTTCCTTCCTTTACGTGCGAACTCTTGGGAAAGGCCAGGCGGGGGCAGGGATTGCCGCGGACCGTCGGCGGACTGTGGGAGGTCGTGGCGGACGGCAAATGGGAAAGGGCTGTACATAATATTGCCATGATCCGACAGGGTCGCATGCGATTAATGAGCCATCACTATCACCATGCTCGGGCGAGGCCTAAGCGCATTCTCGGACATGAGACAGATAGCATCGGCATACCGCTCTCCGGTGGACTGGCGAGGATTGCCTCTCGTAGGCTAGTCTAGCCCGAGGTCAGGACTGGTACGGCCGGACTATTGAGACCTCTGTTGCGACCTACGAGATCTCCTGCTGGGGGGACACTTCAAGAGCTGCTCCGAGACTTGAAGCGGCACCATAAAACCCGGTATCAGGTCGATCCTTCGTCCGCAGGAGGGCGGTAGCAAACCCCACGTACCGGGGGGGGGAGTTACTAGGCGCGGAACCGTGGCCCCGAGCTATCCATCCACCGCGGGCAACGGTGCCGGAATCGGGCCGGGTGTCCTTCCTCGGCCTGACGTATCGCGACCTGGAAGCCAACGAAATCACGCGTCTGCCAAGAGAAAAGACAAGCTAAATATTCCCTGGCGCTCCCCCCCGCCCCCCGAGGCAGTTCCCAGGAGCGGTCAAAGGGTGATAGTTTTCAACCAGCAAAAAAAAGCTCCCGGATTGCATCCTCACTGAGACCCCGTATGCTAGGATGGAGAGGAGAAGAAAGGTGGAAACTTGAAAGAGGGGGACGGGCGAGGGTTTTGTTTGCGCCGCGGCGCTAGCTAGCGGAAGCGTCTTTTTTTTTTTGTACAGTCACTAATCGCGTGCCACCTAGTTATCTAGATCGTGGCCCGGCGGCAGTCATTAACTACCACAGTCCAAATGGAAAATTTGGCAACCCGCATTCCGCTCCCGCCCCCTGTTAAACTTTGTACACCACGCTAATATTAGGAGCCTTCCCATATATGACATAGTGTGTCAACGTCACTACCTTAGTAATCTAGAGCACGCTTCATCTAGTTACAGGTGCAACCTACGATGACGAAACTCCTGGCAATTGATAGTGAACAACCGAAAGCAGTCCTTCTTACTCTGCCTTTATACGGCTGGAAAATCTTGTGTATTGATAGTCTTGTTCACTCTTCTTGCTGCTGTACTGCTGAGAATGAACCGTCTTGACACCTAGTCGCTTTCACAGTCACGACGCGCCATGGCCGCAAGCACCCACTGGTCGCCACCCCAACTGCCACCCCAGCCATATATGTACTCCCCAGTTGCCAATGCAGCCACGATAACTAAAATGACAGCAACGCGCTTGGTCGCCCATTACATGTATTCACCAGTGAATCGCCCCCATGCATAACAGGAAAGAAAAAGAAAACCCAGAGGTGGCGGTCAGCTGGAAAGCGGTTCGCTGGCTGCTACCCAAGATCTCAAAATTCTCGATGATATCTACCATCTCCTTTTCACTTTTAACCATTATCTCGATTTTCCAACCATGCCGCATTCATCATGTCCCCCCCAGGAGTAGACCACTCTCTCCTTCCAGAAGCGATGATTCACTGTCCATATTGTGGTCTCAGATTACGGGATACCGAGTCAACAGAAAGAGCCCGTACCGGTTCCGATATCTACAAAAATCTGCATCCGTCTCTGCAGCTACTGCATCCTCCTCTAGAGCGGCAATTCCCTCAACCAATACCACAGCGAAGGGAAAGAAAAAAGTACCAACCCATGATGCCGATTCAGGAATCAAAATATTGGAAGTGGAACCCAGCATAACCTGCCGTACACGGAAGCCCTTCTTGAGTAAGATATTTCGACGCAACTGCGTAGAGGTAGAGAGCCCATCGGGCCATCGTGAAGGGGTTTACAACAAAAGAGGAGAAAAAAAGCCTAAGGGAAATTTTGAAGTTGGAGTAAAAAAGGTAATCCCAGTCTCGGATAACAGACCATTCGATATCAATATCGACCTGGCTGAAGGATTACCATCTGAGTATGAATTGCTGCATATGTATCAAGATACCACCTTCCTTTGCCAAGACCATCTATTTATTAACCAACCACTATGAATGTGGGCTGCATTCCAGTACACTTTTGTGGTGTCGCAAGCCCTCTCGGGAACATGAAAGACTTCACCTTCTTGCAAATCCTTGGCAAATCGGTTGATTGGATCGAATACCTTGCCAAAGAACCCCAGACGGTAACGGCTTACCTGGCCAGTGGCTACAGGTATTAGCGAGCAAAGGTACATAACGTTATAATATTTATTTCTGGAAGATGATGTCACTCCCGCACAGCTCCTCAACCACTATCGTAACAAAAAAGCCATTGCTGTGTATCGTGACATTCGATCGTGCGGAGATTCCATCTGAAGAAGCTCGCGTTTCGGAGGACGAAAACCCATTGGCAATCCTCGAACCGATGGCTGGGGTCCGGAGAAAGCGGTCAAGATCGGTGATGCAGGTATAGTTAGTGTTCTGCAGTCGATATCAACTATTTCTAAAACTTAACAATTATGCCGTGATAGTTGAATGACCGACCTTGCACACCATCACCACAATCACCACGAGAACCGTTAAAACGAAGAAAGGAGGATAAGGAAGCAGGACTACGGCCACTCACGACAGACTTACCCGGCTTGATGTCCCTTTTCGAGAAAGATGACAAGGACATGTCAGAATAATGGGCGTCCGGAGATGACGGACCGGAGGTGGCGTCCGGACATGACTGAGTCTCCGAGCACCGGCTCAGGGCAGTTTTTCGTCCTTTGTCCTGACAGCCCTCCTGTATATAGAGAGAACTTGCGCCCGCATAGCTGCTGTAATACAATCTTTACCTTTATAAATTCATATATTCCAACAGGCTATGAGCCCGGATTGACGCTTTGTCAATCCTCAACCTATCGATATTCGCACCTCCGTACCTGACCAATCGCCATCCGAAACCGCCTTAGTGTCTGGGAGGGGGCATCAATTTTATTTCGCATCTATAAGCCTTTCCAGACTACGGCGAACACCACCAACAACCAACCTGTATCCATTCGCGAGTCTAGCTATACGGCTTTCCCTTTGGCCCCGCTCGACAGGAGGAAGCTCGGCATCAGCTTAACCGTTCGACGGGAGGAACTTCCGAGGTGTGGCGACCAAGGGGGGGGCTTGCGGCCATGGAGCGATGCGACTGTGAAAGCGACTAGATGTCAAGACGGTACATTCTCAGCAATTCAGCAGCAAGAAGAGAGAACACGACTATTAATGCAGGAGATTTCCTAGCCGTATAAACGCAGAGTAAGAAGGTCCGCTTTCGGTTGTTCGCTATCAATTGCCAGGAGTTTCGTCATCGTGGTTGCATGGATTTAGCGTGCTCTAGATTACTAAGGTAACTAACTAGTGGCATTGCCACACCAACTATGTCGTATATGGGAAGGCGCCTAATATTAGCGTGGTGTACAAAGTTCAACCGGGGACGGGAGCGAAATGCGGGTTGCCAAATTTCCTATTTGGACTTTGGTAGTTAATGACTGCCGCCGGGCGAGGAAAGAGTCGCTCGTAAAACGCAAACGCTTGTCCATATTCAAAATACTCTGAATACTCTTCCCAAAAGCAATGCCTTCCAACTCACAAACCCCTCCGCAGAACCACATCCTTGACAAGGCGCTGATGACGTTCTAGCACGACTGCCTTCGTCGCACTATCAGCCAATCTGTCATCGGCAGAAACATAGGCAAATTTGACAATCTTTTGAGCTTGGAGCTCTCGGCTATCGTGGAATCGAATGTCGATGTGCTTCGTCTTTGCACTCGAAACACACCGGAACAGATATTCTTCAATGCGCAGTTGTTGTCGCAGTATATCGGCGGTGTTTCAAGTTCGCCCGATACATAACGTCTTTACGTAGTTGTATAAGCATGGGGCCTTGCGTGTGGCTTCAGAACAAGCTACATATTCCACTTCGGTAGTCGAGGTCGCGACAAGCAACTGCTTCTTCGATTGTCAATCTATCGGTCCGCCATTCGCCTGAAAGAGGAAGCCACCTTGGGATTTCCGGTCTGCTTCCGGTCTGCTCTATCGCCAGCAAAACCCGAATCTGTACAGCCGTGTAACCTCTCGAGATTGCTCGATGCAGAAGTGGCAGGATAGACCGAACCGATGTCTGCCGTGCCTCTGGGATAGCGGAGAAACACGTTTTGCAGCCGTCATATGGATGGAAAACTGTTTGGAGCTATAACGACCAAGAGCTGCAACCGCGCAGGCGCTATCAGGCCGTGTCGATGTGGCAGCGTACGTGAGACCTCCGACGATAGCTTGGAAGACAGCTGAATCCGCTTCGTGATCTGTTGGCATTTCGATGTCCGGTCGAGTCTTGTGACATAGGGGTGTCGGCGCTGGATTTGCGTCTTGCATACCAACCCGCTTGAGGATCGAGTTGATGTAAGTCCGCTGGCTAACGAGGATCGAGCCATAGGGTAATCGAGTAATATCTAGGCCGCCTAAGAACCGCTTCGTAGGACCAGGATTCGACATCTGATACTGCTTCATGAGGGCATCCCTGACATCTATAGCTCTTTTGGAAGAGCCATCGGTACAGGCGAGTAGCGTACCGCCGACGTAGGGGAGCAAGCGATACACCATCTGCGCAGATGAAGGTTCGGGTCGGTGAAATCCGATAGACAGAAGAACACTGCCGACCGTTCGATGCCACTGCCGAGGTGCCCGACGGAGGCCGTATAGCGCATTATTGAGACGTAAGATGTATTGCTCGCGGGTTGGGGGTTCGGTAGCCCCGTGGTGGCTCAATGCAATCGATTTCCATCGGTAGAAAGTTTCCGTTCAAGCCACTCGATCCCATCCGTTGTTGCATATAAACTTCTGCGTCAGGTTTCGGGTCCAAATGATGCATTTTCCATTCATTCCTTGCGAAAAAGCTCAGCAGATAGCGTAGGGAGCTCGTATTTCATATACCCGACAACAGCTGGTGAGCCGAGACTGAGTGATCGCCGGTGACGTTAGTCGAACACACCCAAGTCCTGGCCCGTACCACCCACACTCACTGCATAGTACCCACCAGCGCGCCGCCTACCCGGGGGCCGGCCTCCGCCACCATCAGACGTCCCCTATCCAGTGCGAGCGGCGGGCGGGGAGCACGTGAACAACGAGTCCCCCATGAACTACTGTAGACCCCCCGCCCGTCTGTCAGGCATGTATGTACGGCCTGGCATCAGAAGACAGCGTGCGGAAGGGCATGGACACTGCGGGGCCAGCGACGAAGCCGCACCGAGTGATGCACCGTGTGTCACGAGATATCTCGGGTGGTGCCCGAGCACATTCTCGGAGATGAGACTGATTGCGTCAGCATATCGTCCGGTAATCTAGCCACCAAGACCGATAGATCGGCATACTGATCTCCGGTGGAATAGCCACGGAGACCGATAAGTTCGCTCTACGCTGAATATACACAGTACACCCATCTGCACACATTGACACCGCGATAACACATGGCTGCGAGCGACACGCATGGGATGTACATTGTTGCTGTTCGGGCTTTTGCCAGGTGGGTGTATGCACCAGACGAGCGGGACTCCTCTATTTGCCGTTCGGTCTCCTCTCCATCTCCCTCCTTCTTTTCCGCGGCAGAACATATTGGGTATCCCTTTTCCAAATCTAGCTCCCCTCCCCCGCCCCCCCCCCAAAAAAACCCCCATTCATGATATAAAAGCCGAAGGTATGCAGGCCCATATCGAATCTAAAAGCCAAAACTCCCCCCACCTCCAGCCAAAAGAAGAAAAAAAAAGGTACATGATCCGAGTCTCCCAAAAAAAAAAGAAAAGAAAACAAAGCACATCGCACGGCACCATATCGCACAACCCTTGCCGTCCTAGTCGTCATCGTCCCTCGGCGCCGGCGCGACCGCTTTGAGGAGAATGTACATGTCGTTGCAGACGATCCTGGGCGGGAGCGGACCCCGTTCGCTGGCGGTGTGCATGGCCTTCATGTAGCAGAGCTCGGGCATGGCCATCCACCACGCCAGCTTCGTTGTCGAGCACCGAGCGAAGAGCTTCGACGCTTTGAGGAGGCTCCACTCGGAGAAGAGCTGGTCCGCGTTGTCGTACCACTCCCTGATGCGGCTGTCCGCGCGCAGCTGCTCGGCCTCCTCCTCCGCGGGTCGGATTGATCGGAAGAGCGCCAGAACCGGCTCCACGGCCGCCTTGAAGTTGCCGGCCCGTCCCGTCCCGCGCATTGCTGACTCCCACGCGTTATGCACGTCCTGCAGGTCGCTGTCGAGCCGCTGGAGCAGCCGCTGCAGCGGTTTGTTCTTGGCGCTGGTGCATTCGCCATTGATCCCCCGCCAGAGCTCCGTCAGGTGCGGGTCCGTCCAGCGAGCTTTAACCTCGAGATGGTTCATGAACTCCTGCTTCTTCTCCGCCACCTTCCGTTTGCCGACATCCAGAATGAGACGGTCGAGGATGTACCAACTCTCCGGGTCGCCGGTGGGGTGGTTGCCATCGGCGTTCGCAAGGTCCTTGTAGCCCGGCTTCCCAGGATATTTGTTCATCAGCGAATAGATCATGTCCGCCGCCTCTCTGGTGGGCCGGTTGCCCTGCTTCGGGAGATCGACCAGGATACCGCAGAGCCTGGCGAGGAGAATCTGCTGCCGATCGATCACCTTGGACCCCTCGAAGTAGGTGTAGCGACTGAGAGCGTTTGTGCAAAGCCCGAGCAACTCTTCCTGTATTGCGGAAGCGAATCCGCGCCTGAAGAATTGCTTGTAGAACTGCGGGGAACGGAAGTCGTGATGCAGATCCCGGAGATATCGCTTCTCGGGATCTGCCGGCTCGATGTACTTTTCTGCGTTCACCGCCTGGAATGCCTGGAACGAGCGGTTGTTCTTGAAATTGTCCACGATGCTTCGGTCCCAACATATCCACGGCTTGTCGCCATCGTAGTCTCCTCCCGAGAGCATGTCGGCGAGCGGAATTTTTCCCCTGGTGGAGAATATGATGATATCCTTCAACCGTCTCAGGCCGGGATGTCGCGCCAGAACCGCTTTCACCTGCGTAGCACACGTGAGAAAAACGTGAGAAAAAAAATTCATGGGTGTTGTGTTCGTACCTTCTGTATATCCGTCGGCAAATGAGCCGGATTTCTGGCCACCAACAGATCACCGATAATGCATTCACGGCGAGTGAGGGTAACTGGATCCAGAAAGCCCTTCGAGAACTGCAGCGACACTTCTCCTTCTTCCAGCGTTCCCGTCGGGTCAGCGATACAGTAGAGCGTGGCCGAGCATGGGACGCGGATGTGTAGCTTCTCCAGCAGCTTGTCGCACTGCTGAGTGACGATGTTCTTCATCTTCTCCATCAGGAATCCGCAGCCTACGGGATCGAAGCCGGCGTCGAGAAGCATTGCGACCTGTTCCTCGTGACTGAGGGGAGTGCCGTTATCGAACATCAGGATCTCCCAGTCCCGGTAGCGATCTTCGAGGCCGTGGCTGCAGAGCCAGTGCCGCAAGCTCGTCCGCTCAGACGCAGCGCTCAGCAGCTGCTCCAGGTCCTCGTCGAGATGCATCTCCAGGAGGTTTTGGAAGGCTTCGAAAGGAACTCCCTGTCGGCTCAGGATCGGGACTAACTGTATGTTGAGGGTCGCTGGTGAGGGCTCCTTGGAGTAGTTCAGCACAAACAACGTCATACGAGCCCAGTCGTAGGCGTCCTCGTCCCAGTCCTCGTCGTGGAAGTCGTATTTTAGCTGCGAAGCGTTGATCGTGATGTAGACCTCCTCGGAGTAGTCATCGGCGTCCGGATCGACGAACCAGACTCCTTTAGCGCCGCCCAGCCGACCCTGCACGGCCGTCGGGGTTTCCGGCAGGTTCAATTTTACGCGGATTTCAGTCATGACTCTGGGCGAGCAGACCGAGCACCCGTCGTTCATGACTTTGCCATCCGGCGATTTCATGTCCGGCACTATCTTAACTTGGCCCGGTTGGAAAGTGACGGTTGGCGTGGACGCAGACAGCCCTGACCGATGTCAGTAAAAATACCAAGGATGGGGGGGACGATCATGTCTCTCACCTAAGCTGACTCGTGACCAGACCTTCGAGAATGTCGCCCCGAGATGCTTTCCGAGCGGCATGTGCCATTCAATCAGGGCATCCCTACTCTTCTCCTCGCGGCACAATTTCTCGTTTTCGGTGAAGCCCTGCAGCTCACGCACGCGGTACGATACCTTCCCGAGCCCTGCTCCTTTCTCGGCGAAGAAGTACCCGAGTATGAAGGTCTCCTTGGTCATGGTACCGGCCACCTTGCTCGTCTTCGTTCCATCGCGGACGTAGAAGCACCTCCAGCTCCTGTTCAGGACCTTCAACTCCTTGTCGAGCCAGTCCAGGAGGCTCCCGCGCCTCTCACTCCCGCCGGCCTCCCTGGGCATGACGACGGGAAGCCGGAGCATGAGAAAGCGATCAGATCCGAATCGCGCAGCGAATCGGCCGCATTTTTTGCGGAGTGCGAGGGGATTCAACGTGAGGCCGAATTCGGCGTCCTGGCCCTTGCCGAACCAAATCGCGCCGGTCAGCTCGATGTCATCAGACCAACCTTTTGCCTCCTTGAGCTTCTGCCAGACATTGGAAGCAAGCGCTTCGGGCATCCTGGGGTCCTTGGCGACCTGACGTGCAAACGCTTTCAGGACCTTCCACTGGTCACTCCTGTTGCACGCGCTGTGGAGATCGTACGCGAACGGCTCCACCAGTGCGGGGAGGGCGGATTCCAGATGGTCCATGGGAACACCGAGAGCGAGCGCTATCCGGGTGACTTCGTACTGCAGCTCGAACCGGAACGCGTCGAAGGAACGGGGGGGCTGGGAGCGGCCGATGGCGCTGGGGAGCTCCGCGTCTGATTCGATCGAGAGGCCAGCCATTCCGGCCGCAAGGTCATTCGTCTCGAGCGAAAGGCTGGCCATCACGTCTTCGAGACTTTCCGCGATGCTGTAATCGCTGAGGTTATCATCCCCCTCTTCCGGAGCCACAGGTGGCGCATGAGTCTGCTTGCGGGAATCCGTCGCTTCATTTTTCCACGGTTGAAATTCATCCGCAGCGGGTTCAGCCCTGCATGGGCGTTGACTTTCGTCCTCATCCTCCTCCTGGGCGTTGGCAGGTTTGACACCCCACGCGGACTGCTCTTTGGCGGCAGGCTTCCCCCAGCCATCGTCATCGTCGTGGTGCGTTTCTCCGGGGACGGGATTCCCCCAACCATCATCGTCCTGCTGTTGCGTTTCTCTGACGGGCTCTCCCCAGCCGTCATCGTTCTGTTGCGTTTTTCTGAGGACGGGTTCCCCCCAGCCATTGCCATCCTGGTGCGTCTCTCTAAGAATGGGCTTTCCCCTGCCGGCATCATCGTGGTGTGTCTTTATCTCATCGCGGAGCGTCTCTCTGAAAGCTTCTTCGTCATCCGAAAACGGCTCTGCTCGGGGGAAAACGTTAAGATTGAGACTAGGGACAAAGCGGGGCCCTGGATCAAACTCACCGGCGAACTTCCGCTGCAATTCAAACGGTGTATCGCGATCGGATGGGTGGGCCGGATAATCTTCCAGCTCCGGCTCCCGATATCCACTGCGCGATGCAACGGCTTTCGTCCGGCGGGAGTCCGTGCGCCGCTGGGCCGGTTCGAGTGGTTCCGCAAGCACAGTCTCCCGCACGGTATTTATCCGTGATGTCTCCCACTCCCACTCCCTCCCTTTCCCCTTTCCCTTCGGCGCTGCCCTCCTCTCCCCTTTCGGCTCCGCCCTCTCCTCCCCCTCCGGCTCTGCCCTTCCCTTTCCCTTCGTGTCCAACCTCCCTTTCCCTAGTCCTTTCGATGAGCCGCCGCCACCATACGTCGGAGTCTCCGTATAATCCAGCGCCAACCCGTCATTCATGTTTTCGAAAGCAGTCCCGAAATGTGGACCCACCCTCCCCCCCTTCCCCTTCGGGTCCGACCTTCCCTTCTCCGGGCCTTTCGACGAGCCCCCGCCGCCACGCGCCGGAGTCTCCGTATAATCCGGCGCCAATCCCTCATCCATTTCCTCGAATGCAACCTCTGACTGTGGATCCGCCCACCCCTTCCTTTCCGTATCAGCCCTTCCCTTTCCCTTCGGGTCCAGCCTTCCTTTCCCTAGTCCTTTCGATGAGCCGCCGCCATACGTCGGAGTCTCCACATAATCCAGCGCCAACCCGTCATTCATATTTTCGAAAGCAGTCCCGGAATGTGGACCCATCCTCCCCCCCTTCCCCTTCGGATCCGACCTTCCCTTCTCCGGGCCTTTCGACGAACCCCCGCCGCCACGCGCCGGAGTCTCCGTATAATCCTGCGCCAATCCCTCATCCATTTCCTCGAATGTAATCCCTGATGGTGGATCCGCCCATCCCTTCCAGTTTGTATCAGCCCTTCCCTTCCCCTTCGGATCCGCCCGCCTCTTCCCCAGGCGTTTCGGCAAGCCCTCATCGACACGCGTCGGGGTCTCCGCGTAGTCTGGCGCTAAACTCTCGTCGAAATCTTCGAAAGCAACCCCCGACAGTCCTTGGCCCTTCGGCGACATGGGTGCGATATCCTTCAAGCCGGTTGTGTCCACATCGACTGCTATCGGATACTGCGGCCAGTCATCGTCACCTAGCGGCTTCGAGGGACTAGGCCCCCAGTCGGAAGCCCCGGCCGGGGCTGGCGGCGCCGCGGGTGCCTCGAAGCTCAAGGGTCGATTGAAAGAGTTCTCGCGCGACTTGCCGGACGTGAGCGGTGTATTGGGCGACGACTCCGGGGTGCGCTTCTTGGGGTGCTGAGGCTTGGGTTGTTCCCAGCCGCTAGTGCGCATCGGCGGCTCGACCAAGGCTCTTCGCGGCGCGGCCGCATTGCGGGACACGAGCTCGGGTTCCGCTGGCACCGGAGTCCGACGCGGTGCGTGCCCGGATGCTCGTGCTGCGGTCGGCAGAGAGCGTACGGGTTCGGGTTCCGCTGGCGCCGGAGTCCGACGTGGTGCGTACCCGGACGCTCGTGCTGCGGTCGGCGGAGAGTGTATGGGTTCGGGTTCCCGTTCCCATGGTATAGACGTCCGACGCGGAGTATTCTCGAGCTCTCGTGTTGCGAGAGGCTGCTTCTGTGGCGCAGGAGTCCGACGTGGCGTGTGCTCGGGTTCCCGTTTTGCTGGCTGAGGGCGGGGCGGCTCCAGTTCCAACGGCGCGTACTCGGATTCCCGCTTCGCCGCCGGCTGGGAGCGGGGCGACTCCAGTTCCCACGGCGTGCCCTCATGCTCTCGCTTCACCGGCTGAGGGCGGGATTGTTCCACTTCACGGAGCGCATAGTCGTGCTCCCGTTTCGCCGGCTGCGGGGGGGGCTGTTCCATCGCGCGGGGCGCATAGTCGTACTCACGCTTCACCGACTGAGGATCGGGCTGTTCCATTTCACGGGGCACGTACTCGGATTCTCGTTTCACCACCGGCTGGGAGCGGGGTGATTCCAGTTCCCACGGCATATTCTCGGGCTCCCGCTGCACCGGCTGCGAGCGGGGCGGCTCCTGTTCCCGCGACACATACTCCGGCCCCCGTCTCACCGGCTGAGGGTGGGGCCGTTCCATTTCACGGGACGCATAGCCGTACTCGCGATTGCCCACCGACAGCGAGCGGGGATACTCTGGTTCGCGGGGGACGAGATTCCTGCGGGGCGCATACTCGGGTTCTCTGGGCACGGACGGCTGCGAGCGGGCGTACTCCGGTCCCCGCGCCATCGGAGCGTGGCGGAAGTTGTCCTCTCTCTCGGATTCCCACTGTCTCGATGCTTGCGGCGGGAGTGGTGGTTGGCGTCGCTTGGGCGGCGGCGGGTTTTTCCTCGCGGGTGCCGACGTCTCCGGCGCGGCGCGGAGCGGCCGCTGCAGCTGCAGCTGCGACGAAGCCGGTGCGGAGTGTCGTACTTGAGTAGGCGGGCTGTGCATCCTGTGCTGCTGCCAGGGCTGCGGCTGCACGTGGTACCGCGGGTGGGTTGGCGGCTGTGGGGCGGAAGGGCGGCGGGCGAGGGCCGGCGGGACGAGCGCGACATGGGCCGGCGGGGGTGGGCGGGCGTGGGTTGGCGGGGGCGGGCGGGCGTGGGTAGGCAGGGGCGGGCGGGCGTGGATTGGCGGGGGCAGGTGGGCGTGGGTCGGCTGCGGCTGCGGCTGCATGGAGTGCTGCTGTCGGGGGCGCTCTCTCGCGGGGAGCGGGGTCTTCGAGGCGCTCTCGACGCCGCCGCGGGTGCGGTTGGCCAGACGCAGACGGCGGAGGCGCGACTTGTCGGCGGAGAGGTACTCCTCGGCAGAGCAGAAGGAGCCGCCCGAGTCCGAGTCGAAGAGCTCGAGGTCGCCGTGGTCGCCGTGGTCGTCGCGGCCGTCGTGGTCGTCGTGGTCGTCGTGGGACCGGTCCCACTGCCGGGGCTGGCCGCTCGGGCCGCAGGACTCGACGTCGTCGAAGCGGCCGTCGCCTTCGCGCGCGCCCACCAGCGACATGAGCGAGTAGTCGCGGTCCTCGTTGCCGTCGTCGAAGTCGCGCGGCGGGACGGCGCTCCACTGCGGAAGGCGGGCGCGGGACGGAGCGAGCGGCGGAGCGACGGCGCGCGGCAGGGGTGGCAGAGTAGGGTAGCGAGCCATGCTGTCGATTCTCATTGCAGCCGGCTGAGAGCCGTCGGATTCAGCAGCGGCGCGGCGGCAGCAGGGGAGCGACGCACCTTTTATCGAATCCGCGCACAGTGCAAACGCCGACGATCCGGCGAGGAAAAAGCGCAGCGGGGTGGGTGGGGTGGGGGGCGGGGGGGCGGACCGCTGCTTCCGGTGCTGCAACCCGAAATTGCGACGGGGTGGGGGCGAGGGCTAGGGCAACGGGGTGTGGGCGGCGGGCGCGAGCAGTTGGCTATCTATCCATCTAGATATCACAGATAGATACTCAGTCTGCCCCCGCCCAGGCCCGTCCGCGGCGACGGGCCGCCCGCCAGGCCCCGCGTCGCCCCGCCGGGCGGCGGCGATTGGGCCGGATGCGGGTGGGCCAAGCTCTTGCGGAAAAGCGGGGTCGCTACGGCAACACGAGCGCCCCAGCAGGCACCCGCGCAGCTGGGGGAGGACAGGGATCTCCGTCGTCGCATCTCGCCGCAGCTTGGCTGGCTCAGGCCGAAGCCCTCCACGCAAAGAGGGAGACGTGCGGACGGGGTCGTTGCGGCCGCGCGCGGTGGGGGCTCGTCGCCCGTCGCGGACTGGCCCGGCAAGTGCCGCAGCACCCCGCCCACGGCGCGGATGGAGCAATCGCCGCCACCGCCATCGGGCGATCGGCCAATAGCCGGAGGGACGACAGCAGCAGTCACGCGGCGCGCACCGCTGCAACCCTCGCTGGTGTGCCAGCGGCCAGAAGGGAAGCAGCGAGCGAGCGAGCTGCCCGTTCTGCCGGCTTCCCCCTCGCCGGTCGGGCGCGGTGCATGCTTCGAAACCCATCCGCCCCCCCCCCCCCCCTGCTGGCTACCCCGCTCGCGTGCGGCCGCAGTGCCCGCATGCCCGAGTCGGCGCGAGAGAGGCGGGCTGCCGTGCGGCAGCCGCGCTGTGTCCAGCCGGTGCGGCGTTGCAGAACTGGCGGCTCGCGCGGAGGCTTCTATCCGCCGTTGCCGTCCGCTGCCGCTGCCGCTGCCGTTGGTCGCGGGAAGGTCAGCAGCGCTGCGCACACGGAGGGACGGACGGACAGCTGCAGCTCACCCCTCAGCGTGAAACCGGAGCCCCGGGGCGGACCGGCTCCAGGCAGCAGCGCGGCGGACACGACTGTCCGACGAACCGGCGTCGCGCAGGAGAGCGGAGACGGACGGACGGACGGACGCACGGTGCGCAGCGGCGTCCGCGTGGGCCCAGGCCAGTGGCCGGGGCGGACACGTCAGGCCAGGCTGCGGATACGGACAGATGTCCTGCGTGTGGTTGCGACTCCAGTGGAGCCACGGCCAGTCGCTGCCTAGTACGGGTGGTGCGTTGTGGGAGGGGTGGCCGCTACTGCGCGGTGTGCGGCGGGAGACGAGAGATGGATGTAGGGAGGAGGGAGGAGGGAGGGAGGAGGGATGGAAGGATGTCGCTACGCTGCCGTCGATCCCGATCTGGCCGATCATGGCCTGTCACCCGCGACGGCAGAGCGGTCACCGTGCTCGCGCACGCTTAGTCATGCCTGCGCGGGCTAGGGGCGGAAGTGATTGTGGAAGGGCGGGAGGAAGCAAAAGAGCGGCCGGACAGGAGAGAGCAGGCCTAACCATCTTCGTGGACGGCTCGCGGGTCGAGTCAGTGGCGACAGGATACGCAGTGGTCTGGAAAAAGAAGGGGCGAGAAGGGTGGGCAAGCATCAAGGCCCACATGGGTTTCAACCAGGAGGCTTTTGATGCGGAATGTGCGGCACTGGCGAGAGCGCTGGAGGTAGCGGCAAGAAGAAAGAG
>Ga0307516_10001286_pt1 | contig 34925 bp, 31 predicted proteins | sample 19_EM_MG_FD_203310 | JGI IMG/M metagenome (GOLD analysis project Ga0307516, IMG submission 203310) | Populus trichocarpa ectomycorrhiza microbial communities from riparian zone in the Pacific Northwest, United States - 19_EM | ecosystem: Host-associated > Plants > Roots > Unclassified | place...
TCATAATGTATATATAGATTTTAAACACAATAATAGTTATTCTGTACGATGTAAGAGCATAGCCAACTGCGTGTAGTAGCGTAGTAATTGCGGGTACGAAACTGCTCACAGTACACTCGTTGCTCCCATAAGCTTCCCTAGCTTTCCTAGCTTTCCTAGCTTTCCGAGCTTCCCTAGCTCCCGTAAGGTGGTGGTTGCGTCGATAAGGTTGGCGGTTGCGTCGGTAAGATTGGTGATTGCGTCGGTAAGAATGGTGGTGCGTCCGTTGCTTTGCTAGCTTTTCTAGCTTTTCTAGCTTCCCTAGCTTTATTAAGGTGGTGGTAGCGTCGGTAAGATGGTGGTTGCGTCCGTAGCTTCGCTAGCTTAGCGAAGGACAAAGTTATATTTTACTCCCGGTGCTCCGGTAAGCTTCACTAGCTCCCGTAGCTCCGGTAAGAACTATATTTTTTGCTGATGCAGCCGAGTGGTTCCTGGATACTGGGGGGTGAGGGTGGTCTGACATCAGCCGGGCACGCCAATAATCCCTAAATCTTCAGTACGCTGAGCCAGTCATCCGAAGGGCTGTGATGACCTAACAAAAGCTAAACTTGGTAGCCACTGCATACGAACCAGAGATAAGGATACCCGTGAGGCAGTTGATGAGGGAGCCGTCAGGCAAGATGCCAGACCCGACTCGACCGAACCATCCGCCAAACTATCGCCAGTGAGCTGTCAGGCAGTACACCAGGCCCATCTTGACCAAACCATCCGCCAAAGCGATACACGCAAGCTGTTGGGTGTGAACTGAGCGATCACCTACAATCTGTCGAGTGAGCCCATCAGCAAAAAATTGAAAAGTTCAAGTATATTGCTTTTTTGACAAGTGAGACATAAATTTGAACTAATATTTCTCGAGGTTTCAGCTAAAAATAAAGCACTTTTTTTTTTTAAAAAATCCTTATGGGAGCAAAATATAACTTCTCCACTTATAGGAGTTAGTGATACTTACGGGAGCTATGGGAGCTACAGGAGCTTCCTAGGAATTCTCAAATTTTTCCCTGATACCGTTGCCATGGAACTACAGACGAACCCTTGCGCAAGCCATTCATCAGGAAAAAAAAAATTTGTGTCCTGAGCGTCCGGACGCACTAGATGCTCTGGACGCTTTGGATGCAACCTGCTTAACTCGGACGCAGTTCGCCATGGCACCGTGCATCCGGACGCAGCTTGCCACAGCACCGTGCGTCCGGACGCAGATCGCCACGGCATCTGCCTACCAGACGGAGCGTGTCAGGGCATTTTCCTTCTGGACGCAGCCGTGTCAGAGCATTTTTCTTCTGGACACAGCCGTGTCAGTGCATTTTCCTTCTGGACGCAGCCGTGTCAGGGCAAATGGCATCCGGACGATACGTGTCATGGCACCGTGGTCATGCTGGCAGTCAAGGTACGGAACATCGCATCAAATACTCTTGTCGCATTCGCAAACACGTAGCGGGTTCCAGGCATAGTGACTCAGTACAGTTCTATTCTTTATATCTAATGTACATCTATATATGCTACTACCACACTTCACGCGGAAACAAAGGAAAGTTGGCAAATACGACACGACGTGTTGAGCACGATGCAATGAGCACGATGTGATGAGCACAACGCGATGAGCACAACGCGATGAGCACAACGCGATGAGCACAACGCGATGAGCACAACGACTATGAGGAGGATGGCGATGAGGACGCCGGTGGCGAGGACGATAGCAAGTAGGACACGGCGAGTATGATGGCGAGCTTTGTGACATGGTTAGCGAAGCTCTCAGAGTGACAGACAGTGGGAAGTTGAACAATACAACATGACAAGTATGATGTCAATGAGGGTGCCGGCGGCGAGAACGATAGCGAGTAAGACGCGGCGAGTATGAGAGTGAGTAAGGCGCGGCGAGTAAGATGCGGCGAGTATGATGTCCATGAGGGTGCCGGTGGCGAGAACGATAGTGGGTAGGACGCGCCGAGTAAGACGCGGCGAGTATGATGTCCATGAGGGTGCCGGCGGCGAGAATGATAGTGGGTAGGACCTGGCGAGTGTGGGAGCAAGTAGGACGCTGCGGGTATGGGAGCGAGTAAGACACGGCGAGTATGTGGCGAGCTTTGTGACATGGTTAGCTCAGCTCTCAGAGTGACAGACACCGCGGAGTTGTACAATACCCAGTGAGGAGTACGATGTCAATGAGGGTGCCGGCGGTGAGGACGATAGCGAGTAAGACGCGGCGAGTATGAGAGCGAGTAAGAGGCGGCGAGTATGGTGGCGAGAAAGACATGACGAGTATGATGGCGAGCTTTGTGACATGTTTAGCACACCTCTCAGAGTGACAGGAACAGCGGCGGGAAGTGGTACAATACGAGGTGACGAGTACAATGTCGATGAGGAGGATGACAGCAAGTAACGTAGCGAGAAAGGCGCAACGAGTAAAATGTCGATGAGGAAAATGTCGACGAGTAGGACGAGCTGAAAGGAGAAGAAAAAAGGGGTCTATGAGTGATGAGCGAGCCGAACCTTGCGAAAGCACAAGCATTAGTAATGGCTTGGCACTTTCCATTGCCATCGTACTGGCCGTGTCGTACTTGCTCTCATACTCGCCGCGTCTTACTAGCTCTCATACTCGCCGCCTCCTACTAGCTATCGTTCTTGCCGCTGGCACCCTCATTGACATCGTACTCGTCGCATTGTATGGTACAACTTCCAGGTGTCTGTCACTCTGAGAGCTGCGCTAACCATGTCACGAAGCTCACCATCATACTCGTCGCGTCTTACTCGCCATTACACCCACCGCGTCTTACTCGCTCGCATACTCGCCGCGTCCTACTCGCTATCGTCCTCGCCGCCAGTACCCTCATTGACATTGTACTCGTCACTGTGTATTGTACAACTTCCTGGTGTCTCTGTCACTCTGAGAGCTGCGCTAACCTTGTCACAAAGCTCGCCATTATACTCGTCGCATCTTACTCGCTTTCATACCCACCGCGTCTTACTCGCTCCCACACTCACCGTGTCCTACCCGCTATTGTTCTCGCCGCCAGCACCCTGATTGACATCATACTTGCCGCCTCTTACGTGCGCTCATACTCACCGCGGCCTACTCGCTATCGTTCTCGCCGCCGGCACCCTCATTGACATCGTGCTCGTCACATTGTATTGTACAACTTCCCGCTGTCTGTCACTCTGAGAGTTGCGCTAACCATGTCACAAAGCTCGCCATCATACTCACTACGTCTTACTTGCAATCATACTCGCCGCATCCTACTTGCTATCATCCTCGCCGCCGGCGTCCTCATTGCCATCCTCCTCATAGTCGTCGTGCTCATCGCGTCGTGCTCATCACATCGTGCTCAACGTGTCGTGTCGTATTTGCCAACTTTCCTTTGTTTCCGCGCGAATTGTGGTAGTAGCATATATAGATGTACATTAGATATAAAGAATAGAACTGGACTGAGTCACTATGCCTGGAACCCACTGTGTGTTTACAAATGTGACGAGAGTATTTGCTGTGATGTTCCGTGCCTTGACAGCCAGCGTGACCGCAGTGCCATGACAGGCATCGTCCGGAAGCCATTTGCCCAGACACAGCTGCGTCCAGAACGAAATGCCCTGACACGGATGCATCCAGAAGGAAAATACCCTGACACAGCTGCGTCCAGAAGGAAAATGCCCTGACACGGCTGCAGCCAGTAGGAAATGCCCTGACACGGCTGCGTCCAGAAGGAAAATGCCCTGACACGGCTGCAGCCAGTAGGAAATGCCCTGACACGGCTGTGTCCAGAAGGAAAATGCCCTGACACGTTCTGTCCAGAAGGAAATGCCCTGACATGGCTGCGGCCAGAAAAAAAATCCCCTGACACGCGGCGTCCGGTAAGCAGATGCCATGCCAACTGCGTCTGGACACACGATGCCGTGGCGAGCTACTTCAGGACGCACAGCGCCCTGGCATACAGCATCCGAATGCAAGGTGCCACAGCGTGCTGCGTCTGAATTCACATTGCCTGTGCGTTTCGCGTTGGGAGTGGTATGTGCCCTGGCAGGGTGCATTCAGAGTGTCCCGAGCGTCTGGTGCGTCCGGACGCAGATTTTTTTTCCTGATATTGGGCAGCTGCTGGGCAAATGCCATCAAACAATCCGTCGAGTGAGCTGTCACCGCGGAACCACGGGTGAACCATCATGCAAGCCATCGGGAAGTTGCTGGGCAAGCACAGTCCACCATGCGATCTGTCGAATGATCCGTCGAGCGATCCCGCCAGTGAGACATTGCCGCGTAGCCGCGTACGATCTGGCGCTCAAATCGCAGCCAGCGGGCGCCGCTGATATCGAACCGAACCCCTTAGATTATTTCGCTGTGAATCCCTTAACTGAGGACGATCTTGGAAGGATGATTATGTGCGGTTGAACTCTTCTTGTATAATCAGTTGAACACCGGCGAAGACCATACGCTCCCTACCTCCTTCATGACTATCGAGAAACCTGACTAGTTTGATGTCAATGTGACTCTGACACCAACCGGATGTCACAGTCTCACTTTACATCACTGCTGTTGTACGAATACAACCCTGATGTCACACCTGCGGTGCACCGTGCAAAGGAGGAGGACAACAGAGAGAGAACCTTTAACGACACCCCTTATTCTATTCCGCTGTGAATTATCAAAAAACCTGACTAAAATACATCGATTCTACTGTTCCTCCAGTGACACATTAGCACCTGAGTCTCACACTATAGTGTAAGGTAAAAAAGTCACCTTTTCGACAAGAAACTCTACTTATTCAATGCAAACATGTCCGCAAGCGGAGCCGCATCCTCAACTGTCAACCTCCTCCATCTCGAGCATCCACACAGTGTGGAGAACCTCTACAACAACACCCATCCAGTCAACAACAGCATCTAGGTTGAGGAACCTGCAAGTTGGTTACGCCAGCTTGCTCATCAACATTAGTTGGCCCAGGATGACCTTCAGCGATTTAGGCAAATCTGCAGAGGAGAATTTGACAGGAATGACTGCAGTATCTGGGCGATCGAACAAAACTACGAGATCCTCTTTCAAGGCATATGATACATATATGAGAAAGCAAAAGCAGATGGAAGAGCATCACACGAATGGATGCAAACCGAATTGATGACGGTTGTCAATGCCTTGTAACAGTTCAAGATGGAAGTCTGGCAAGCAATCTTGACATGCAACGAAGAACCAGGACAACAAGCGGTATATCAGGCCATGCAAATCACCAGGATCAATGACACCCTCTTGTTCTTGCAAACCACTGATCTACAGCGAAACCAAGAACAAGTGATATTCGGTCGAAATCTGAGCAAATGGGCTGACTGGCAGGAAACCACAACCAACCAACTAATGCTGGAGCAGCAATGCCTACGAGCTGTGGTCGACTCTACTCAAGCCGCCATTGACCAAGTTGCAGGAGCAGGACAAACGGAGAGAAGGAATCTGCTGAGCTACTTACAAGTGGCACATGTAGCTACCCATAGGATCAGGCAACCTGCCCTCCCCACTGAGGATCCAGACCCCTCGGAAGGAAGCCATGCACCAGAGAGGACGCAGGAGGAACCACCAGAAAACGAGGGAATCAGGGACGAGCAGCTCACACAGCTGATAGCCCCGATGATAGCCAGTACGCTAGCGATGCAGACAGCCCAGACTACAAACGGATCCAGCACCCCAGCCGACCTCCGAGTACCCTGTATGGCATGCCTGAAGCTAGAAAATCCCAACAAGTTTGACAGAAAACCAAAAACTCTGTTCCGCACTGGATGGTACTCGGTTTGAGACTATATCAGATTTTATCCGGAAACAAGTGAGAGACAATGAATTGTCTGGCTAGGAACCCTCTTGACTGACAAAGCCAAGGAATGGCACCAGGTGTGAAGGTGGTTATTAGGAGATGCAGATACATGGAATGTCTACTCCAAAGCCCTACATGATGAGTATCTGGATACCCGAGAAGTGGCCACCACCTTTAACCAATTATCAGCCCTTCGTTATAAAGGGGATATCAAAGCCTACCTGACAGTGTTCCGGGCCTTGAATATCCATGTATGGGTAATGGGAGAAGCACTTTAGAATAATATAAACGTGGCCCTCCCACTAGAGATTATTGACATATGCTTTACTCAAAATTCACGCCTTTTCACAGAGGACAAACCCTTGGTAGCTACCAATGAGGCAGGAAGGCACTGGGAAAATCGAAACCTACTCGCAAAAGAAAAAGCTGCAATTGATCGGAAATCCAGAATGGGTAGCCAGAACACCGGTTCAAAAGGAGTCAACAAAGGGTCCTGAGTGCAAGGAAATGGAAAAGGAAAGGGAAAAGAGGAACTCCAGTGGAACGAAGACCAAGCAACAAAAGCTGAAAAAGGAAAACTATGGAAAGGACTAAGAGAGGCATTCCAAGGAGTACCATAAGACAAGATCGACAAGTACAAGAAAAATGCCCAAGGATGCTGGAGGTGTGGATGGGACAACCACAGCACCTACCAATGCAACATCCATACCACCAATAAAGGAACCATGCTACCGGAGGCCCCAGGACAGATATCCACCACCACTACCACTAAACAAAACCGAGATGACACGGATCAAGCAAAGTCAGTAGCAGCAGTAGCTAGAGATGACAGAAGTAAGATACCTCCAGACTGAGACCAGGAATCAGAAAGCGAGGAGGACTTTTAGCAGGCTGGGAATTGCCACAACCCAAGACCTCAGTGTTAATATGTGGCATAATAAGGAAACGAAGCCTGGAATGGAGGGCTCAGGAACAAAAGAAAAAACCATGGCCTATTTGTGAAGAACACCCAATTGTGGAAATAATGATACACTGGAAGCACCACAAATATCGGACTTGATTTCTCCGTGATACTGGCTGCTCAACACCACTAATCAGCAAGCAAATATTTAGTGGAGAAACTAGCACATCTCTGCGAACAGCACAAACAAACCATTGCTACCCACAACTTCACCGGAGAACTGGCACCCGGAACCGGACAGGAATACACCACACCCATCACGCTTCAGCACCGAGAACATTAGTCACAGGAGGTATTTGAAGTGGCGCCACTCGAACCGGAAGTCGACATCTTCCTGCCGTTTTGGTGGATTGTCAAACATGCCCCACAAGGTACATGGAGGGATCCAGACCTTTGTTTCAATAGTTCGAACTACTCGAAACTCTGTACAAAGGCTGCCACTACCCAATTCTCTCTAAGCTTCGACCGATCGGTAATCAGTCATTCCAAACTGCAGATCATTGGTTGCGTATCTGCGGTGTCGACGGCCGACCTGCTAGACCTAGTGCCTAAGAAATATCGGCAATTCCTGGACATCATGGGAAAGGAAACAGCAGATGCGCTCCCAAAACACAGCTCCTATAACCACGAAATTCCGCTGAAGGAGGGCGAAAAACCACCCTGGGGGCCAATTTACCCACTTTCTGAAGTTGAGTTGGAAACACTCTGGGAATACCTCAAGGAAATGATGAGAATAGGGAAAATCTGATGATCAACGTCCAGCACTGGCGCTCCAATTCTCTTCATGACAAAACCTCATCAGTAAAGCCTCAGATTATGCGTCAACTACTACAGCATCAACTGAATCACAATTCACAACCATTACCCCCTCCCCGTAATGCAGGAACTACAAGATCGAATTCAAGGAGTGTAGTACTTCACCAAAATCGATCTAAAAAACGGATATCATCTAGTCCGGATGAAGGAGGGAGAGGAATGAAAAACCACCTTTCGCACCCGCTATGGCCTTTACAAATTCTTGGTAATGCTGTTTGGATTAACCAATACCCCAGCAACCTTCCAAGAGATAATGAACCACATATTCCGAGACATGATCGATCTCGACCTATTAGCATATATTGACGACCTAATCATCTACACTAAAACAGAAGAAGAACACAACACGATTGTTAAAGAACTTCTACAGAGGTTACAGGCAAATAGGTTGGCCATCTTGCCAGAAAAATACAGTTGAAAACAAAAGGAGGTGGAATTTCTTGGCTATGTAATCGGAAGAGAAGGAATTAAAATGGCCAAGGAGAAAGTGAAGGCAGTCCTCGAATGAGTCTCCTGCATCACTAGTAGAAACACAGTCATTTCTGGGGTTTGCTAACTTCTATCGATGGTTCATCAAAGATTTCTCCCGAGTAGCTCGGCTAATCATGGAACTGACAAAGGTCACAACAACCAAAGACTGGAAATGGATGGCCGAAGCAAAACAAGCATTCTCGGAACTGAAAAACCGCTTCACTTCTGCCCTGATCTTAGTGCACTTCGAACTCCAATGACCAGTAATCGTGGAATCCGATGCCTCAGACTTTGCTCTCGGTGTGGTACTATCCCAAAGGGATGATTAAAACCACCTACACCCAATCACCTTTCACTCAAGAAAGTTTACCTCTGCTACAATCATCTACGAAATCCACAACAAGGAATTGTTGGCAATTGTGGATTTATTCAAACATTGGCGACATTACAGCGAAGGTGCAAATCATCAGGTACAAGTATATTCAGACTACCACAACCTCGAATACTTCACCACCACTAAGGTTCTCAACTGGCAGCAAGCCATCTGGGCCCAGGAGCTGGCCGGCATCGACTTCAAGATCTACTACTGACCTGGCGCCAAAAATGGCAAACCAGACACACTGTTCAGGCGTTCAGAGTACCGCCCTGAAAAGGGGGCAAGTGAAAGCCAGCCAATAATGATGGTCTTGCAAAAATGCAATTTGCAGGAGCAGTCAACACTTTAAAAAAAGGTACAGCATTCATTATTTCAGCTGCACAACTCTATTCCCTTCCGGGCCGGAGCTGGAAGAAGGAATTCCTGATACTTGTACGAAGCGCAGGGGAAAAGGACCCAGAATACCGCAAAGCACTCGAGGAATTAGAAGCTGAGAAAAACGTAGAAGCGGCACAGGTAGGACCTGTGCCGGATGGCCGTAAGGGTGAGGAAAACCAGGAAAATGAGGAAAACGAGGAAAATGGAGAAGTGGCATGGGCAGGGCCTGTGCCGGATGGCTGTGAGGCCAAGGAAAATGGGAAAGCGGTATGGGCAGGGTCTGTGCCGAATGGCCAGATGGCCAAGGATAAGAAGGCAGTGTGAACAGGAAAAGGGATGATAGAAATGAAGGACAGGTGTGTGTACCGGAAAGGGATGCTGTGGATACCAAAGGACAGGAACCTCATTCGACAGATCCTGAAATCGGAGCACGACACAAAAGTGGCAGGCCACATAGGGCAGGACAAAATGATCGAGCTATTTCGATGCAACTTTTGGTGGCCACGAATGAACGAGCAAATCACAGACTTCATCCGGAGCTGTCTTCAGTGCCAGAAGAACAAAGCAACCCGACACCAGCCCTATGGACTCCTGACTCCTATGGAACTACCCTACGCCCCGTGGCAGTCAATCACAATAGATTTCATAACTGACCTGCCACAGTCTGAACAGTGCAACCAGCTCTGGATAGTCGTCGACCGATTCACTAAAATGGCCCACTTCATACCGCAGCCAAAGGAAGGCAAATCGGCGAGCAATCTAGCAAGAACCTTCACCCAGGAAGTGTGGCACCACCACAGACTGCCCTCGGATATTGTATCAGACCGGGACTCTCGTTTCACCTCTCCCATTTGGAAGAAGTTCCTGATACTCTCTGGTATCCAGCCACGAATGTCAACGGCTTTCCACCCACAAACCGATGGCCAGATGGAATGGCTGAACCAAACCATTGAGGTATACCTCCAGTCATTTATCAGCTACGAATAGAACAACTGGGACAGTTGCTACCAATAGCAGAGTTCGCCTACAACAATTCGACCACCAATGTGACAGGCTTCTCTCCATTCTACGCAAACTACAGCTTCCATCCCACAGCAACAAATCCAGCAGCCATGCTACCACTAAACCCTGCAAGTTTCGTCTACAGCCATTGGATGCATGCAATATATGAAGAGGCAAGGAGGATGCTCGACAAGACACGGGAACGGATGCGCTGATACACTGACCCCCACAGAGAGGAACCACTGGTATATCAAGTGGGCGACCTAGTGATGCTCAACGGAAGAAATATACAAACCCGCTGCCCATTATGGAAGCTTGACCACAAAAACCATGGTCCATTACAGGTGGAAAAGGTAATCTTGCCACTTGCAGTCAAGCTCACCCTGCCACGGAAGTGGCGAATCCATGACGTTTTCCAAGTCTCCCTTGTTGAGCCATACTAAACCAGCAGTATGCAAAGAACCCCAGAGCCAGTTAAGGTACTTCGGAAAGCAGACAACATCGAGAACAGTGAAGAATACGATGTGGATGAAATTATGGGCAGCACCAAGAAGGAACGACAAGTCCTCTATCTGGTCTAGTGGCTAGACTATCCCAACCGAAGGGATTGGACCAACGAGCCATTCGACAACTTCTCAGAAGGGGGGTTGGAGAAGCTGAGGGAGTTTCACAATCAGAACCCAGAGGTGCCGAGAGACTACCGGCTCGCCAATGAGTGAGGGAAAGGAAGGAAGGAAAGACGGAAGGAAGAAAGAAAGGAGAAAGGAAGGAAGGAAGAAAGGGGGAAGGAATGATGGAAGGAAGGATACGGGTTGGAAAGGCTTCAGGGCGAAGCCTAGGGAAGGGGGAAGTAGTGTTACACCCTAGTACAACAGGCTAACAGCTCAACGAGAATGAAAGAGATATTTGGAGCGGAACGTTGATGGTCTCTCAAGTGACATTCTTCAAATGTCAACGGTCTCGCAAATGCCACCCCGCAATGTTGACAGTCTTGCGAATGTCACTCCACGATGGTGACAGTCTCTTGAGTGACACTCTTCAAATGTTGACGGTCTCGCAAATGCCACCCCGCAGCGTTGACGGTCTCGTGAATGTCACTCCACGATGGTGACAGTCTCTTGAGTGACACTCTTCAAATGTCGACGGTCTCGCAAATGCCACCCCGCAACGTTGACGGTCTTGCAAATGTCACTCCATGATGGCGACAGTCTCTTGAGTGACACTCTTCAAACGTCGACGGTCTCAAAAATGCCACCCTGCAATGTCGATGGTCTCGTGAATGCTACTCCGCGACGGCAACGGTCTCTCAAATGACACACTCTTCTACGCCAACAGCGCCGACAGCATGCGACATTGACAGTGCTGACAGTGCCAATGTCAACAGCGCTGGCAGCACCAGACGACAACGGTGCAGACAGCATCAGACAAGTGACAGCCTGGCCCCTACTCTAAGGAATTGGGAAAACACAAGGAGCGCAAGAGTCTAGATGGGAGGCAAAAGTGGAAGTAGGACCTCGGTGGCCAAAGTGGTTTGCCGGGAACTACTCTGTGGTGGCAAGCAGAACCTGTATAACCCATTGAAGCTATGGGAATGACGAGGTTTGCACCAGTAGCCGTATTTTGTCAATGGTACTGGTCAGGACGAGCACGCTCAGGGCCTAGGCCCACGTTCACCTTGGCTTTGGCTGGTGAATATGTGAGTGAATTCCTGAGGACAAAGAAGTACGGAATTGGCATGCGCTTGCGTGGCGCTGAAGGACAAAGGATACTGAATCGGTATGCGCTTGCGCAGCTCTGAGGACAAAGGACATGAAATTGGCATGTGCGCAGTGTTCAGGAAAAAGAGAAAGAATTGGCATGTGTGCAGCACAGAGGAGAAAGAGCAGGAATGGGATGTGTGGCACGCCGAGAACAAAGAGTGGAATCCATACGTGCTTACGTGTCTCTCCATTCCTAACGACAAGGTCAAAGGATAGAGCACAGTGGCAGCGCAAGAGGATTTTGCTCTTATAGACCTGTAGTGCACTGTGCAACAGAGGGGGACGACAGAGAGAGAACCCATAATGACACCCCTTAGACTATTCCGCTGTGAATTATTAAAAAAATATGACTAACATACATCAATTCTACCGAGACTCCAGTGATGCATTAGCACCCCAGTGTCACATCATACGGAAGGCATATGCTGTAGCGTATGTCGACCCGTATCAGGAAAAAAAATGTGCGCCCGGACGCTCCATACGCGTCTGAAACGTCTAGACACTCAGGATGCAACCAGGCAAGGTAGTCTCGCTCCGGATGATGTGTGCAGCACACATGCTGCTACAAACGAGAACCGCCCATGCATATACGTACTAGACGGAGATAGTCAGCGCATTGGCCTTCCAGATGAATAATGCCATGGCAAATGTCATCCAGACGATGCGTACCACAGCATCTGCCTTACGGACAAAGCGCGCCACAACATCTGCCTTCCAGCTGTGGAGTGTCAGGGCATTATTCCTTGCGGACACAGAGAGTTAAGGCAAATGTCCTCCGGATGATGCGTGCCACGGCATCTGCCTTCTGGATGAGGAGTGTCTGGGCATCTGCTATCTGGACGTAGCGTGTATCTTACAGACGTAGAGTGTCAAGGCAAATTTCTTCCAGATACCAAGTGTCAAGGCAAATGTCGTCCAGATGGTGTGTGCCACAGCATCTGCCTTCCAGACGAGGAGTGTCAGGACATTATTCCTTCCATACACAGAGTGTCAAGGCAAATGTCCTCCGGACTACGTATGCCACAGAATCTGACTTCCGGATGAGGTGTGTCAGGGTATCATTCCTTCCAGACGCTGAGTGTCAAGGCAAATGTCATCCAGACGATACAAGCCATGACATCTGCCTTCAGGACGAGGAGTGTCAGGGAATTATTCCTTCCGGACCACGGCATCTGCCTTTCGGACAAGGATTGTCAGGGTATCATTCCTTCTAGACGCCGAGTGTCAAGGCAAATGTCATTTGGACGACACAAGCCACAGCATCTACCTTCCGGACGAGGAGTGTCAGGGCATTATTCCTTCCGGACGCAGAGTGTCAAGGCAAATGTCCTCCGGACAATGAAAGCCATGGCATCTACCTTTCAGACATAGGAGTGTCAGGGCATTATTCCTTCCGGACGCCGAGTGTCAAAGCAAATGTCGTCCGGACGGCATGTGCCACGGTATCTGCCTTCCGGATGAGGTGTGTCAGTGCATATTGCTTTGGGACACAGCGCGTGTCTTACAGACGCAGAGTGTCAAGGCAAATGTCGTCTGGACGATGTGTGCCACGGTATCTGCCTTCTAGATGAGGAGTGTCAGGGCATTATTCCTTTCAGATGCAGAGTGTCAAGGCAAATGTCATCCGGATGGCGAGCGCCACAGCATCTGCCTTCTGGATGAGGAGTATTAGGGCATTATTCCTTCTGGACCCTGAGTGTCAAGGCAAATATTGTCGGAACAGCATGTGCCATGGCATCTGCCTTCCGGACGAGGAATGTCAGGGCATTATTCCTTGCGGATGCAGAGTGTCAAGGCAAATGTCCTCCGGACAATACGTGCCACAGCATCTGCCTTCTAGACAAGGAGTGTCAGGGCATTTGCCATCCAGACGCAGTGCGTATCTTACAGACACCGAGTGTCAAGGCAAATGTCGTCCGGATGACACAAGCCATGGCATCTGCCTTCCGGACGAGGAGTGTCAGGGCATTATGCCTTCTGGATGCCGAGCGTCAAGGCAAATGTCATCCAGATGGCATGTGCCATAGCATCTACCTTCCGGACAAGGAGTGTCAGGGTATTATTCCTTCTGTACGCAGAGTGTCAAGGCAAATGTCCTCCGGACGACGCGAGCCACGGTATCTGCCTTGCGGACGAGGAATGTCAGGGCATATTGCTTCGGGACATAGGGCATGTCTGACAGATGCTGAGTATCAAGGTAAATGTCGTCCGGATGGCATGTGCCACAGTGTCTGCCTTCTAGATGAGGAGTGTCAGGGCATTATTCCTTCCGGATGCAGAGTGTCAAGGCAAATGTCCTCTGGACGATGTATTCCATGGCATCTGCCTTCCGGACGAGGAATGTCAGGGCATATTGCTTCGGGACTCAGTGCATGTCTTACAGACACAGAGTGTCAAGGCAAATGTCGTCCGGATGGCGTGTGCCACAGAGTCTGCCTTCTAGATGGGGAGTGTCAGGGCATTTGCCATCCGGATGCAGCGCGTGTCTTATGGATGCAGAGTGTCAAGGCAATTTTCTTCCAGACTGAGCGCGTCAAGGCAAATGTCTGGACGACGCCTACGATAGCACACGACACAGAGGTAACAGAGCGTTCACAGTGGTAGTATCCACACACGACTGTCAGGGCACAGTACATTGCAGCGAAGACTATCAAACAATTGTGACTCAATCCAGTTCAATTGATTACATTTAATGTACATCTATTTACCACACTTCACTTACCCTATGCAAGCACCCAGCTGCATCACATCCAATGATAATGGGGGCCGCAAGGAGAATCATGAATAAGACACTGCGAGAAGATCGACCAATTTCCTGAGATTGTTAGTGCAACTTTCAGAGGGACAGACGAAGGAGAAAGTTGTATAATACGATGCAACGAGTACGATGTCGATGAGAATGGCTGTGAGGGATGCCGGCCGCAAGGACAATCGCGAAGAAGATGCTGTGAGAAGATGGACATGCTTCGTGAGATTGTTAGTGCAGCACTGTAAGTGACAGTGGGAAGTTGTACAATACGACATGACGAGTAAGATGTTGATGTGGAAGACGGCAGTGTGGATGGCATCGGTTGGACGCAGTGAGTATGATGTTAATGAGGATGGGGGCGAGGATGATGCCGGCTGCAAGGACAATCGCAAAACGGACACTGTGAGAAGATCGACGTGCTTCATGAGATTGTTAGTGCAGTGCTCTAAGTGACAGTGCGAAGTTGTACAATACGATGCGACAAGTACAATGTTGATGAGAATGACAGTGAGGATGATGCCGGCCGCAAGGACAATCGCGAAAAAGATGCAGCGAGAAGATTGACATGCTTCATGAGATTGTTAGCGCAGCTCTCCAAGCAACAGTGAGAAGTTGTACAATACGACGCGATGAGTACGATGTTGATGAGAATGCGGTGAGGATGATACTAGCTGCAAGGACAATCGTGAAAAAGATGTGGCGAGAACATCGATGTACTTCATCAGATTATTAGCACAGCTCTTCCAGTGACAGTGGGAAGTTGTACAATACGACGCGATGAGTACGATGTTGATGAGGATGGTGGTGAGGATGATGCCGGCCACAACTTCAATCGCGAAAAAGACGCGGCGAGAAGAATGACGTGCTTCGTGAGATTGTTAGCGTAGCTCTCTAAGTGACAGTGGGAAGTTGTACTATACGACGTGATGAGTATAATGTCGATCAAGATGGCAGCGAAGAGTTTGCCGCAGCATGGATGATAGCAAGTAAGATGCGTCGAGTGTGATGGGCGTATGACGAAAGGCGAAGAAAAAAGGGGTGGAATTGTGGCCTGTGCTGTCGTATTTTGCAAGTGGAGCTGTGGTAAGTGAGTCGAGCTGTGGTAAGCATGCCAAGCTGTGGTACGCGTGCGAAACGGTATGAAAGTGCAGGTAAACACCACCTTTGAAGTTGCATGCGAAATCACTCGCAATGCACGAAACTGGTGAATTCTGCTCCCATAGTCATCGATATCCTGGAACCCGCAGTTTATATTCTCCCAATTGTTCCCTGTGATACCAATGTAGTCTGGTTGAAACATTGTGCATACTAGCTCCTACTTTGCAGCGTTGTGATGCTGTTGCTACCAATTGTGGAGATTTCATAGGATATAACACTCCAATACGTATATTATTTAACTCTTCGGCATTACAACCTTGAAAAACAGGAGTCAATAAGCATTATATTTTTGGTAAGACTGAATTGATACGACAGAGAACAATTGGATAAATATAAACTGTGGGTTCTAGGGTATCGACGACTTTGGGAGTGGAATTCACCAGTTTCGCGCATTGCGAGTGATTTCGCATGCAACTTCAATGGTGGTGTTTGCCTGCGTTTTCATATAGTTTCGCATGCTTACCACAGCTCGGCACGCTTACCACAGATCGGCTCACTTACCACAGCTCCGCTTGCAAAATATGACGGCATGGGTCACAATTCCACTCCTTATTTCTTCGCCTTTCTTCATACGCCCATCGCACTCGACGCATCTTACTTGCTATCATCCACACTGCGGCAAAATCTTCACTGCCATCCTCCTCGACATTGTACTTGTCGCATCGCATCATATTATATAACTTACCACTGTCTGTCACTTGGAGAGCTGCGCGAACAATCTGACGAAGCACATCAATCTTTTTGCCATGTCTTATTCACGATTGTCCTTGCGGCCGGCATCATCCTCACCGCCATCCTCATCGACATCATACTTGTTGCATCGTATAGTCCAACTTCCCACTATCACGTAGATAGCTGCGCTAACAATCTCACGAAGCATGTCGATCTTCTCACTGCGTCTTATTCGCGATTGTCCTTGTGGCCGGCATCATCCTCACTGCTATCCTCATCAACATCGTACTCATCGTGTCCTACAGATACCAATCATGCCGCCGGCATCCTCATCAACATCGTACTCATCACGTCCTACCAATGCCATCCATGCCATCAGCATCCTCATTGACATTGTACTCGTCGTGTTGTATTGTACAACTTCCCACTGTCACTTAGAAAGCTGCGCTAACAATCTCACAAAATACGTCAGTCTTCTCGCCACATCTTTTTCCTGATTGTCCTTGCAGCCAGCATCAACCTCACCGCCATCCTCGTCAACATCATACTCATCGCATCCTACCAATGCCATCCATACTGCCAGCATCCTCATTGATATCGTACTCATCGCGTCGTATTGTACAACTTCCCACTGTTACTTAGAGAGCTGTGCTAACAATCTCACGAAGCATGTCGGTCTTCTCACCGCGTCTTATTCACGATTGTCCTTGCGGCTGGCATCATCCTCACCTGCATTCTCATCGACATCGTACTCGTCGCGTCGTATTGTACAACTTCTCACTGTAGCGTCAGTAGAAGTTGGCAAATTTCAGGAAGGATTGTACCTCGGTTACTGATTCCGGGCTTTTTCTGGTCAGTACTGCTTCTACCTTATCGGTTGCTATCGAGATTCTGTTTTTTCCAATTATGTAACCCAGAAATTCGACTTCCTGAATCTTCCAGATACATTTTTCCAGCAAGACAGCCAATCTGTTGGCCTGTAATCGCCGCAGGACTCCCTCGGTAATCTGGTCGTGTTCCCTTTCCATTTTGGCGTAGATCATGATGTCGTCCATATATGCCAGTAGTCCAAGATCGAGCATGTCGGTGAAAACATGATTCATCATGTTGTGAAAGGTTGAAAGCGTGTTGGTTAGTCCAAATGGCATGACTTGGAATTCATACAACCCATAGCAAGTCCTAAAGGCTGTTTTCCACTCATCTCCTTCCTTTATTCGGATTAGGTTAAATCCATTTTTGAGGTCCAGTTGGTGAACCATTGTGCTCCTTGTACCCAGTCTTGGAGTTCTTACATGAGCGGGAGCAGATATCGATTCAGGATGGTGATTTGGTTAAGTCTTCTGTGATCAACACATAACCTGAGGCCTCTTCTGTTCGGTTTTGGGACGAATAGGATTGGCGACCCGGCCAGTGAAGTAGAATGGTGAATTTTCGCTGTTTTTTCCATTTCTTTTAACCATTCCCTAAGCGTTTGTAGCTCTGTTTCGGACAACGGGTAGATTGGTCCCCATGGTGCGGTCCTTCCTTCTTTTAGGTGGATCCTGCAATCATAGGCACGGTGTTTTGGCAGGGCGTCTGCCAGGTCTTTTCCCATAATGTCTAGATAACGGTGAAATTTTGTTGGAACCTGGTTTTCTTCATTGTTCTGTACCATGGATACATACCCCACTATTCTGGCCTCTGGGTTCTTGCAAACATCTTCATCCCATGTTAAGGAGAACTCAGCCTGTTCGTACTTCGTATAATTTTTTAGGCAATCGGAGCTGTTGAATCGAACCTTGGCGTCCTCCCATGCCCCTTGGGGGGGGTGTTTGATGATCCACCAAAAGGGGAGGAATATGTCCACCCCTACTTCCATATGTCAGATTTCGAATTTTTCCCAGGTGAAGTGTCGTTGGTATTGTAGGAGCATTGGTTTTGTATAATGTTGACCTGCTCCCTTGACTGCTTGTCCGGTGTAGTTCTCAATGGATATGGCCGGTTCGTGTTTGAGCAGTGGGATATTGTTACACCTGAACAAATTATCACGAGTACGTAGCTAGAAGATTCTGTGGCTGAAAGGACGAAGGAGGCTCAGGCCGTGGCTAGGGAATCAGAGAGTCTAGGCGGGAGATAAGGAAACAGAGTCTAGCCCTCGGTCGAGACACCAGCCGCAGGAGTAGGAACTCCGAGAATCAGGGGAACAATTTGTATAAACGAGCAGCTGCCTTTCTCATGCAGTTCCGGAAGTGGCCCCACTACCTCAGGGAGAGGAAGTCACATCACCTCAGGGTGAACGGAAGCTCTGGACCGGAGACCCCGCTCGGCTGCATGGCCCTCATGCAGACCACCTCACCTCAGGGTGAGCGGGGAGCTCTCGGGCTGGAGTCCCCGCTTGGCCGCATCCCACATGCAGCAATACAAATGGAAACTCATCTCCCTTATCTACACCCCAACCATGACCAATGAATCCGCCCACATTCCAAAGAGGGGCAACCACCTCGGAGGAATCCAAGTCCGACCCACCTCGAGGAGGAGACACCCGCTTCCTCCCGAGAGAAAGAGTACAGTCCGGAACACCACTTCTCACTCGCGTGATCGTGGATAAAAAGGAAAAAGATTTCTCGCCCCAACAGAAAGAAATCAGCACGAACATCTTCACCAAACAACACCACCGAACCCACACACAAGATCTAAGATTATTCCGCTGTGAATTATTGAAAGTAGTCTGATTACCTTTGATTCTCTCCACACTCTGGTTACGAATACAGCCCCAGTGTCACACTATAATCTTAAATCTCAAAATCACCCTACTTTCATGACTTGCTTCGACGACACCTACTTCGAAGACCACCTTTACCTACACGAACTATCTACCTTCTTGGAACCTAAGTCTCCGTACTCCTTCGACTATACATTCCAATCAATCGATAGCGAGTTAGCCGACTACGAACAGTGGAATACATTCAGTGATGGACCTATCCCTACGCCCTACCAAGAAGGTGACCACGAGCCCTGGAACTGGTATACGCAATACTGGCTCAACTGTACCCACAGCCACAAAAACGCCGAGTTCACCGAAGACGAGCTCCAGGATCTCTGTGACTATTACTTCACCGACGACGAAACCATCTACACAGGACACTTCCTCGATCGCTATTGAACCATGATGAACTCTTTGGACTTCAACATATTCCGGCTCGAGGCCCCCAGAGACCTACTCCAAATCACTGATGGAACCCCAAGGCCGGAACAAGCGGTGAAGATAGCCAACCCTGTAGTTTAGATCAGGAGCCTGGTGAACCAGCAGCGGCAGGCCGAGAACGACCTACAATGGCTCACGGAGCTGTGGGGTGATGCCTACGATAGAACCAACTGGCGAACGCGGAAAATCGAACAAGCCTACCAAACCTTGGCAGAAGGCACTAGGTATGTATATGACCGAGTCAACGCTAACGAAAAAATAGCGGAAGAATGGGTACGTAGCGAGCTATCAAGAGCACTGAATGCGTACCAATCTGTCACCAGAATTGTCTGGCAGGCCATCATCGAGCGAACCAACGAGGCCAACGAGCGACAAATATGTCAGGCCACTCAGCTGGCCCGGGTAAACGATGCCCTGTCCTTTCTGGCGGAAGCTAACATGGCCCGGAATCAACACCTGGCCAACTTTCAGGGAAACGTGGAGCTATAGGCAGCCGCACACCAAAACTGAGTGGCCACCCTGGAAAACCAACTTCGGGAAGCAAGGGCAGAAATCCAACATATCGCGACCAGAATCCCACTACCTGCGATGCCACCAGTGCCGGTGGGACCACCCGCATGGAGAAGTCCCATCCGGCAGACCAGCACCAGTGCCCCGTCAGCCCACTCACCACCAGCATTGGGAAGCCCGCTACGACTGAACCCGGGACTAAGGCCCCGTCGACAGAGACCCCTGGCGGTACCCATGACGCCGGAAATGAGGCAGCGATTGGAGCAACTCAGACGCCACATATCTCCAAGGCCACCAGCACCCGAGCCCGAGGCAGGACAAGGAATCAATCCCCCCTCGACACCACCTGGAACATCCGCAGGACCACCTTCGGGTCCGCCATCCGAACCACCTCGACTGCCAGCCAGGCATCCCCACTCCCCTTCGCCACCTAGGAATCCCGTACCTACGATTACCACACAGGACCTCGTACGGCTAGTGGCAGAAGGAGTGGAACGGGCACGGCAGGACCGACTGACGCAACCCGAACAGTGGAATATTGCCTGTTTAAAAATGAAGAACCCAGAACCCTTCGACGGGAAGAGCTCGACCGCCTTCAATCAGTGGTGGGAGGCGGTCACCATGTACTTAGGATTCTACCCCGAAACGATGGACCGACAAAAGATCACCTGGGTCGGAATGCTTTTGACGGACACCGCCTTGACCTGGCACCTGCATCGGTACCGTGAACTCCAGGAAAACGATACCTGGACCAACTATGCGGCAGCCATCTGGGCCGAATACCACAACGAAAGAGAAGCGGCGGATGCCCAGCTCAAGTTAGGACAATTGAAATACCAAGGGTCGATCAGGACATACATGACGGAATTCCGAGCGCTGAACAACTTCGCACGAGCCACGGGGGAATGCTTGAAAGAAAAAATCGATTTAGCAATGCCGGACAGCATACTGGATATGCGGTTCAACCAGAATCCGGAAGACCTCATGGAAGATGAGCAGTTCCTACAAGCCACTTACAGTGCAGGCATACAAGTGGAAAAAAAGAAAGCCCTCAAAGGAGCAAGAGAGCTGGCGAAGGGTACACAGCCACCCAAGGACGACCGGAAAAAGGACGGTCAGGGCAAAGGAAGCTCTGACAATACCCGAAGGGGCAAGGAAAGTGCAAAAGAATCCGACTCCCGGAAGGACAGTACCACGGAACGGAAAAGCCAGTATGGGGGACAGGCAAGATGGGCCTCGAAGGATACTGCGCTGGCGGGCGTACCAACAAAAGAACAGGAAGAATACGGCTGGAACCGGGATGACTGCTGGAGATGCGGCAGAAGCACCCACAAGACCTATGAATGCTTCTCCTTCAACAACAAAAAGGGAACCGCACTACCTCCGGCCCCCTGGAAAGCCTCGGCTGTAGCACAGGGAAAACGGAAACGATCGGAAGAACCGGAGGAGGCAGCACCCGCCAACAAGCAGCAGAAGGTTGCGGCAGTCGAAACAATGGACACGGATGTGGTACGACCACTCTGGGAAGACTCCGAGTCGGATTTTTAAAGGGCAGGGTCCCGCCGCAACCCTTGGACCATGCAATAATATGTGGAGCGTTCCGAAAACGGAAAAACGAGGAACCAAGCACTGGAACCCCAAAGAAACCAAGAAGGACGCCCTGCAGCAGCACTCACCCGGTGATTGAAATGGTGCTACACCAAGGCAATATAAGGCACCGGATCAGGGCATTACTGGACACAGGTTGTTCGATAGCCTTGATCAACGAACGAACAGTGGACCGGCTCAGCCTGGAACGGAAGAAACACCAGCACGCCCGTAGCATCGAAAATTTCACAGGGGAAACAGTCAAAGGAGCAGGCCAATATTATACAAAGCCTATGCTCCTCCAGCACCGAAGACACTACTCCATGGAGAAATTCAAAGTCTCACCTATGGACCCAGGGATCGACATCTTCCTCCCTTTCGAATGGGTAACGGCGCACCCACTACAAGGCGCCTGGACAAACAACAAAATACGGTTCAACAGCGCCCAATGCTTGGAAAGCTGCACCAAGCACGAAGTAGGGCAGTTCTCCCTGACCTTGGACGAAATGGTAGCAACGGACCCAGCGGCCCGCTGCATAGGATACGTCTCGGCGGCATCAGATGAGGACCCACTCAAGGCAGTACCGAAGGAATTCCGCCAGTACTTAAGAATCATGGGGAAGGAGGCAGCGGATGCTCTCCCCAAGCATCGCCTGTACGATTGCAAAATCGACCTCCAGAAAGGCAGCACGGCTCCCTGGGGACCCATCTACCCACTATCGGAAGTAGAACTCCAAACTCTCCGAGAATGGCTAAAGGAAATGGAGCGAACAGGAAAAATCAAACGCTCCACATCCCCCGCAGGCTCCCCGATCCTCTTCATACCCAAACCTCACGGAAGAGGACTCCGCCTATGCATGGACTATCAGGCGCTCAACCGCATCACAATCCCAAACCATTATCCCTTACCACTTATACAGGAACTGCAGGATCGAGTCCAAGGAGTCCGATGGTTCACAAAAATGGATCTCAAGAACGGGTTCCACCTTATCTGGGTTCAGGAAGGCGATGAGTGGAAAACAGCGTTTAGGACTCGCTATGGACTCTTCGAGTTTCAAGTGATGCCGTTTGGGTTAACGAACGCTCCGTCCACCTTCCAGGATATGATGAACCACATATTCTCTGACATGTTGGACGTCGGTGTGTTGGCCTACATGGATGATATACTCATTTACACCGACACCGAGGAACAGCACGACAACACCCTAAGAGAGGTCCTGAGAAGGCTGCAGGAAAACGGCCTCGCAGTCTCGCCGGAAAAATGCGTCTGGAAAACCCAGGAAGTGGAATTCCTGGGCTACATCATCAGTCAAGAAGGGATCAAAATGTCACAGGAAAAAGTGGAAGCAGTGCTAAGTTGGCAAAGACCGAACTCCCTCACGGAAGTCCAATCGTTCCTCGTATTCGCCAACTTCTACCGACGCTTCATCCAGGACTACTCCCAAGTAGCAAGACCCCTAACGGAGTTGACCAAGAAGGAGGCAGGAAAGGAATGGACTTGGAATCCAGAAGCAGAGATGGCCTTCAAGTAGTTAAAATAGCGCTTTACAAGAGCACTAGTCTTAGCACACTTTGATGCATCAAAGCCAGTAATCATCGAAACTGACGCATCGGATTTCGTAATCGGAGCCGTACTATCGCAACGAGACAAGGAAAACTGCCTACATCCAGTGGTGTTCCACTCCAGAAAGTTCCAGCCAGCAGAGATCAACTACGAAATCCACGACAAAGAACTTCTGGCAGTGGTAGAGACTTTCAAACACTGGAGACGGTACTGCGAGGGGGCGACTCACCAGGTCCAGGTCTACTCGGACCACCAAAACCTGGAATACTTCACAACAACAAAAGTGCTGAATCGACGACAAGCCCGCTGGGCTCAAGAACTGGCCGGCATTGATTTCAGAATCTACTACCGACCAGGAACCCAAAATGGAAAACCGGATGCCCTTTCTAGGTGTTCGGAGTACCGCCCTGAAAAGGGGGGGGTAGAAAACCAGCCAATAACGTTGGTTTTGAGAAAAAACCATTTCGAAGAACGTTTGGCAAGCACTTTCATCTGCTCATCAGCCCGATTATCATCGCTCCCAACAAGAAAATGGTCAAAAGAATTCCTGGAAAAGGTCAAGGAAGAAGGGAAAAAGGATAGCAACTACGAGCAAACAATAAAACAGGAGGCAATGGCCGGAGAGCCGGCACTGAAGAACCAAAAGGTCAAGGAAATAAGAATCAAAGGCGGCCTGGTATACCGAAAAAACCTACTCTGGATCCCAAACGGTCTAATACAGCAGATAATGGAATCGGAACATGACACAAAGGTAGCTGGGCACATGGGCCAGGACAAGACTATCGAACTAGTTCGACAAAACTTCTGGTGGCCAAAGATGAACGAACGAATCATCGACTTCGTCAAAAGCTGCCCAAAATGTCAGCAGAACAAACCCTCTTGACATCAGCCATACGGACTATCCTTGCCTCTGGAACTCCCATACGCACCTTGGCAATCGATAGCCATGGATTTCATCACAGAGCTCCTGGAATCAGAAGGATGTGACCAGCTTTGGGTAGTCATCGACAGGTTCACCAAAATGGCACACTTCCTCCCACTACAGAAGGAAGGAAAGACGGCGGCAGACTTAGCGGTCGTATTCGCCTGGGAAATATGGAAGTTCCACGGCCTCCCCACAGATATCGTATCGGACAGAGACTCCCACTTTACTTCCGAAATCTGGAAGGAGTTTCTACAGCTATCGGAAATTCGGCCCCGGATGTCGACAGCGTTCCACCCACAAGCCAATGGACAGACAGAACGGCTCAACCAGACGATCGAGGCGTATCTCCACGCATTCGTTAGCAAGGAGCAAGATGACTGGGTACGATTGTTACCAATGGCGGAGTTCGCGTATAACAACTCTGTCACAACGGGAAACGGGATGTCCCCGTTCTACGCCAACTACGGCTTTCACCCGGTGGCCATGAACCCGGCGTCGACGGAGCCTCTCAACGCGGCCAGCAAAGTATACGCCCATTGGATGAACACCATGCACGATAAATCCCGAAAAGGGCTGGAAGAGGTACAGGAACGAATGCGGCGATATACGGACCCAACACGGAAGGAACCCCCAGCATTCCAAGTAGGGGACTTGGTGATGCTCAGCGGACGCAACATCAAAACGCACTGACCCACGAAGAAGCTGGATCACAAGAATCACAGTCCCTTCCAAATCGAAAAAATCGTCTCCCCGCTCACGGTACGACTCATGCTTCCCCGCAAATGGAAAATACACAATGTTTTCCATGTGTCACTTCTTGAACCCTACCGAACCAGCGAGCACCGAGCACCTCCGGATCCATCTAAGGTATTGCGAGAGGCCGACGACATCGAACAGTCAGAGGAATACGACGTGGATGAGGTTATGTCCTCGGTCAAACGCGGCCAGGGAAACAACAAACGAATCCTCTACCTGGTCAAATGGCTCGACTATCCGGAACGCAAGGATTGGACGGAAGAACCATTTGACAACTTCTCAGTAGGCGGCCTGGAGAAACTCCGGGAGTTTCACCAATGTAATCCAGATGCACCGAAAGACTACTGGCTCACCAAGGACCTGGTGGTAGTGGACTGAAGAGATGGAGGACTCCCGCATCAAAACGAGACCGAAAAAAGGGGAACCCGCTGCTCGGGCAACCACGGAAAAGCCCCCGACCGGGCGCCTGACGAGGAGTTCACGCGAACGAAAAACGTTGAGAGTCAGGAAAACCATTCAAAACAGACATGTCGACCTCTTGGCAACCGACTCGGACCGGCGGAACCGGTGCAGGCATCACACAAGCGGTGAAGTGAGTCCCCGATAGCGCTGTCACTGCTCCAGCATACTAGTCTCCCCCCGGAAGGACGTGGGCGCAGTCACTGCCGAGTATACGGGTTACTAGCACGAAGGACACCATGCCTCTCCCGATTCCCTGGGACAACTGCGACCCCGGAACCCCACCGAGCCGGCCAATGCCTTGACGCAGCGCAGCAGCGAGTACGACTCAATATGACACGACAGTACGAGTACGCACCGGCCTACTCAGAGGGCCCAGTCATGCCGACGGATTACAGAGTCATGTCCTGATCCGGTGGCTGGGAGGGCTGTAGGGGAGGAGGACTACAGTCACGGTAAGTGGCACCACCTGTCACGGCAACCACATCACAGAAGTTACCCCGCGGAAAAACGCACACAGAAAGAGATGGGCTACTTGGAAGAATTAGCACTCGGGACGAGGCTAAGAGGGAGGGGAGGTAGGGTTACACCTGAACAAATTATCACGAGTACGTAGCTAGAAGATTCTGTGGCTGAAAGGACGAAGGAGTCTCAGGCCGTGGCTAGGGAATCAGAGAGTCTAGGCGGGAGATAAGGAAACAGAGTCTAGCCCTCGGTCGAGACACCGGCTGCAGGAGTAGGAACTCCGAGAATGAGGGGAACAATTTGTATAAACGAGCAGCTGCCTTTCTCATGCAGTTCCGGAAGTGGCCCCACTACCTCAGGGAGAGGAAGCCACGTCACCTCAGGGTAAATGGAAGCTCTGGACCGGAGACCCCGCTTGGCTGCATGGCCCTCATGCAGACCACCTCACCTCGGGGTGAGCGGGGAGCTCTTGGGCTGGAGTTCCCGCTCGGCCACATCCCACATGCAGCAATACAAACGGAAACTCATCTCCCTTATCTACACCCCGACCATGACCAATGAATCCGCCCATGTTCCAAAGAGGGGCAACCACCTCGGAGGAATCCGAGTCCGACCCACCTCGAGGAGGAGACACCCGCTTCCTCCCAAGAGAAAGAGTACGGTCCGGAACACCACTTCTCACTCGCGCGATCGTGGATAAAAAGGAAAAAGATTTCTCGCCCCAACGGAGAGAAATCAGCATGAACATCTTCACCAAACACCACCACTGAACCCACACACAAGATCTAAGATTATTCCACTGTGAATTATCGAAAGTAGCCTGATTACCTTTGATTCTCTCCACACTCTGGTTACGAATACAGCCCCAGTGTCACAGATATGCCATTTTTCCGCCATTCGTTGGTTTAGTAGGGGTATTAAACAGCCCGTATCCAATAGTTCTCGTACTTGGTGTTCCTGGTTTTCAATCCACAACCGCATACTTATGATGGGTCAAGTTCCTCCTCGTGGTTTTTTGCTTGGTTCCTTTCCTGAGGGGGGTTGTTTTTTCCTTTTTTGGCCGGTTCCACTCACGATATAGAAACTCTTGGGGCCCGGCCTTGGCTTCCAACTTCTTAAAAATCTGATTCCTCGTCATCCACCCATAGGGTGGGTTGGTCGACCTCCATGGTCTCGACTGCCCCTACTTTTTGCTACTTTCTAGCCAGTTCTGGTTTGTCTTCTTCCCTTGCCCTCTTTCGGTCTGGGATTGCCTCTATCTTCCATGGGGCTGGAGGGAGGTTGGTTCCTGCCGTGGTTTGTACGGTGTAACATCGGGCAGCTCGATGGCCTGTTCTTCAGCATCTAAAGCATCCTTTTCCTGCTCGGTGATCCTGTCTTTCTTTGTTCGAGACCCCTTCGATGGCTGCGGCTTCCGAGGTCCAGTTTCCCGGAGTACCCCATTTGTCGTTCCTTTGTGGCCTTGGGTTGGTTCTTTCTCGTTGTCGTGCCTTGTCTTTTGGCTTAGGGGTTTCCTTGTTGTTTTTCCCGTTTGTGACCTCCCTTTTTCCTGTAGAGAGATCTGCTGCTGCTGTTCCTTTTGTGAGTTCTCTGGCCTGTCTTAGGCTCTTCTTTTTTTCGACCTGTATTCCTGCCTGTGATGTAGCCTGCAGGAACTGCTCGTCATCCACTGGTTCATTTGGGTTCTGGTTGAACCTCATGTCAAATATGCCATCGGGCATCGCTAGGTCGATTTTCTCGTGTAGCCCTTCCACAGTAGCCCAGGCGAAGTTGTTGAGTGCTTGGAACTCTGTTAGATAGGCTCAGATGGAGCCCTGATATCTTAATTGGCCCAATTTTAACTGGGTATCAGCTGCTTCTCACTCATTGTGGTATTCTGCTTGTATAGCTGCCGAATAGTTGGTCCAGGTGTCATTGTCCTGCAACTCTCGGTAGTGGTGTAGGTGCCATGCTAGCATCGTATCTTTCTGTAGCGTGCCGATCCAGACGATCTTTTGCCGGTCCACAGTTTTCGGGTAAAATCCTAGATACATGGTGACCGACTCCCACCACTGGTTGAAGGCTGTAGTGCTTTTCCCGTCGAAGTTTTCTGGGTTCTTCATTTTCAACCTCGATGTGACACCTGGGTACGCGAGTACGGAGGTGGAGGTAAAGATATTGTAGAGTCAGGTTCGATTTCTTTATTCACAACGGAATAATCTTAGGTTCTTCGTGTCGGGGTGTTTTCGTGAGTGTGTTTTTTCCCGGGGATGGGGAAGAGGAATTTTTGGCGGAGTTTCCGTGCGGTATATATGCTTTTTCTTTTTTGGTCACGTGTTCTTTCTTCCCGTCATCACGCCGAAGATCCCTTGTTTTCAAGACGTGCGCCCTCAGAGAGCTCTGCACATGGGTGAGGTTGGTCCTGACCGGTCCTAGCGATAAGGGTGGAGGCTAACAGTCGGCGACCTCGTATTCCCCCGACGCTAGTCTTTCGGACTATGCGGGCTTCGTATCGAGGTCCTAGTCAGGATCGGTCGTAACTCTTTCGGAGTTCGCCGTCCCTCCTAGTTTGCCGCTGGCCCCACTCCGGAGTTATTCTTCCGTCCGTTCGTCTCGGCCGTAAGGTCCTAACTCCGGGTCTTATCTCCCGTCTAGACTCTCCCAGACCTGTCTTGCGACATGGGCCGCGCTTATGGCGTGCGACTCGCAGGAAGCTAGTCCTCCCCTTATCTCGTTCTCTTATGCAGCGGCTACAAGAGTCGGCAGTGCGTCGGGTCTACCTGGCGGGCTGGCCTAAGATCCATCACCCGCCGAGGTTACCCTCAGCTCTGCTTTTCTTGCCGAACTGCTTTGCGAGGCCCCGAGATTTCTTATCAGGGATTCTAGTCACGTGACTTACCGTTTGGCTACCTTCCTCCTTGTATCTCTTTCCCCTTGTTACCCTCGGGTGTAACACTACTCCCCCTCTTTCTTAGCTTCGGCCCGAAGCTAATCTCCTGACTCCTCCTCTTTCTTCGTGTGAATTGGTGGAATGCAGTCCTCCATCCCCTACATCCCTCCGGCCGCCTGGCCCCGAAGAAAACCATCCAGCGGGAAAAAACTTCGGAACCAATTCGATTGGCGGTCGGCCCTCAGATCTGGGTGGTCTCCTGACCGGTCCAGGATCCTACGTCGGAGTGGTGCAAAAGGAAACCAGGAAACAGCATCGCTCCCCCGAAGAGGTGATCAGAAGACGGGTTGGCCTGGCACGCCGGTGTAGCAGGGGATCAGGCTGGCCGTACAGTAGTCTCGCCGCCAGAGCCGGTCAAAACCAGTGGCTCTTAACCGGCCACCCACGCCTCGCCACAGTTAAAGGACGGATGCTGTTTCTTTCTGGGATTACAATACCTTCTGCTTTTCTGCTCGTCGGAAAGTCTTGGTTTGGATGAAGTCCTCCTCCCCTTCATCCTACTACCCCCCGACCGTGCTTCAACCCCCTCGGCTTCTATATGCGCCAGGGGCGGGTCGGAGTCTAGCCCTTGGTGAGCCGGTAGTCCCTCGGCGCGTCTGGGTTCCGTCGGTGAAACTCTCGAAGTTTTTCGAGGCCGCCTACTGAAAAGTTATCGTATGGTTCTTCCGTCCAGTCCTTCCGGTCTGGGTAGTCGAGCCATTTGACGAGGTACAGGACGTGGCGCCCTTTCCTGGTGCTCACAAGGACCTTGTCAACATCGTATTCCTCGTTTTGTTCGATGTCGTCGGCCTCTCGGAGGATCTTCGAGGGGTCCGGTGGTACCCGGTGTTCGCTGGTTCGGTAGGGTTCAAGTAGCGACACATGAAAGACGTTGTGGATCTTCCATTTCCGAGGCAGTGTGATTCGGACTGCGAGGGGTGAGACGATTTTTTCCACCTGGAAGGGGCCGTGATTTTTGTGGTCCAGCTTCCGGGAGGGCCGGCGCGTCTTGATGTTGCGCCCGTTGAGCATCACCAAGTCCCCGATTTGGTATTCCGGGGGTTTGGTGCGCAGGGGGTCCGTGTAGCAGCGCATTCGTTCGTGTGCCGCTTCCAGTTGGTCGGCGGACACCTTATGTACCGTGTGCATCCAGTGGGCATAGAGCTTGCTGGCGGGGTTCAAGGGTCCCGTGGCAGCTGGGTCGGAGGACACGGGATGGAATCCGTAGTTAGCGTAGAACGGAGACATCCCGTTGCCCATGGTGATCGAATTGTTATAGGCGAACTCCGCCATTGGGAGTAGGCCTACCCAGTTGTCCTGTTCGTGGCCGACGAATGCTCGCAGGTTTGCCTCAATTGTCTGGTTGAGGCGTTCTGTCTGTCCGTCCGTTTGGGGGTGGAAGGCTGTCGACATCCTTGGACGAATGCCGGACAGCCGCAGGAATTCTTGCCATGTCTCGGAGGTGAATCAGGAATCTCGGTCCGAGACGATATCGGTGGGGAGTCCGTGGTACTTCCAGACCTCCCGAGCGAAGATGACCGCTAAGTCGGCCGCCATTTTCCTTTCCTTTTCGAGGGGGAGAAAGTGCGCCATTTTTGTGAATCGGTCTATAACCACCCACAATTGGTCGCATCCTTCCGAGAGTGGCAGTTCCGTAATGAAGTCCATTGCGATGGACTGCCAGGGGGTGTACGGTAGTTCCAGAGGAGAGGAAAGTCCGTATGGTTGGTGCCGGGCCGCTTTATTCTTCTGGCATTCGGGGTAACTTCGGACGAAGTCGATAATCCTTTCGTTCATTTTCGGCCACCAGAAGTTTCGTCGGATGAGTTCGATTGTTTTATCCTGAACCATGTGCCCCGCGACTTTCGTGTCGTGTTCTGACTCGAGAATCAATTTTTTGAGGTTTCCATCCTCCGGGATCCAGAGCATACCCCTTCGATAGAGTAGCCCATCCTTGATCTCGAGGACCTCTTCCGTCCTGACCTTTCGGTCCCTCTGCCGCGCCTCACGAGGGCGGGCAGCTTCCTCCTTGACCTTTCCATCATTCAGTGCTGCATTCCCCAGCACTGCTTCCAGTTCCTTCCATGCGCCTTGGTATTCGTCGTCCTTTTTCCCAGCTTCTTTGACCGCTTCCGCAAACTTCTCCCACCATTGCCGTGGTTGGAGTGATGCCAATTTTACCGAAGAGCAGATAAACGTTCTTCCTCGTCTGTCTGGTTCCGCGAAGTTGTTTTTTTGCAAAACTGTCGTGATCGGCTGGTTTTCACTCCCCCCTTTTTCAGGGCGGTACTCCGAACGCCTTGAAAGTGCATCTGGTTTCCCGTTTCGGTTTCCTGGTCGGTAGTAAATGCGGAAGTCTATACCGGCCAATTCTTGTGCCCACCGTGCCTGGCGTCGGTTGAGTATCTTCGTGGTTGTAAAGTTTTCAAGGTTCTGGTGGTCGCTGAACACTTGGACCTGATTCGTTGCTCCTTCGCAGTACCGGCGCCAGTGTTTGAAGGCGTCGAGATTGCCAAAAGTTCCTTGTCGTGGATTTCGTAGTTGATTTCTGCCGGCTGGAACTTTCGGGAGTGGAAGGCAACCGGGTGTAGTCTTCCTTCCTCATCTCTTTGTGACAGGACGGCGCCGATGGCAAAGTCGGAGTCGTCTGTCTCGATGATCACCGGTTTGGTGGCGTCGAAATGGGCAAGTATTGGCGCCGTCGTGAACCGTTGTTTTAGCTCCCGAAAGGCGTCTTCTGCCTGTGGGTTCCATTCCCATTCCTTTTTTCCTCCCTTCGTTAGTTCCGTTAGGGGTCTGGCGACCCGGGAGTAGTCCTTGATGAAGCGTCGGTAGAAGTTGGCAAACCCCAAAAAGGACTGTACTTCTGTTAGCGATGCTGGGGTTTTCCATTCCAGCACCGCCTCCACCTTTCCTTTCGCCATTTTGATTCCGTCTCGTCTAATGACATATCCCAGGAATTCCACTTCCTGGGTTTTCCAGACGCACTTGTCTGGGGAGACTGCCAGTCGGTTCTCCCGCAGCCTTTTCAACACTTCCTTGACTCGTTGATTGTGCTCCTCCTCGGTCTTTGCATAGATCAGGAAATCGTCCATGTAAACCAGGAGGCCTAGGTCGACCATGTCGGAGAAGATGTGGTTCATCATGTCTTGGAAGGTTGACGGAGCGTTGGTTAATCCGAATGGCATGACCTGGAATTCGTAGAGTCCGTAACGAGTTCGGAAGGCTGTTTTCCACTCATCCCCTTCCCGAATGCGAATTAGGTTGAATCCGTTTTTCAGATCTAATTTAGTGAACCACTTGGCTCCCTGAACTCGATCCTGCAGTTCCTGCATGAGGGGCAGGGGGTATCGGTTGGGAATCGTTATTCGGTTGAGGGCTCGGTAGTCGACGCACAACCGGAGTCCCTTCCCGTTTGGCTTTGGTACAAACAAAATCGGGGATCCTGCCGGCGAGGTGGACCTTCGGATTTTGCCTGTCCTCAGCATTTCCTTGAGCCATTCCCTGAGAGTCTGGAGCTCGTATTCCGAGAGGGGATAAATCGGTCCCCAGGGGGCGGTTTCTCCTTCCTTGAGGTCGATCTTGCAATTGTACAGCTGGTGTGCCAGTAGCGCCTCTGCCGCCTCCTGGCTCATGATGTCGAGATAGCTCCTGAATTCCCTCGGGATCTGATCCTGAGGGTCCCCTTCGGTTATCGCCGAGACATACCCAATGACTTTGGCTTCTGGGTCAAGGGTAACCGCTTCGTCCAGGAACAGAGAGAATTCCGCGGTTTCGAATCTCGTGCACCTTTCCAGGCAGTTGTGGCTGCTGAAGCGCAGCTCTTCTGAGTCCCATACACCTTGGGGGGGGTGCTTCGCAATCCACCAGAATGGGAGGAAGAGGTCGACCTCTGGTTCCAAAGGAGCAACCTCGAACACTTCTCGGGAATAGTGCTTTCGATGCTGGAGCAGGAGCGGCTCGGTGTACTCCCTTCCTGCCCCTTTGACCTCTTCTCCTGAGCAGTTCAATAGTGGGGCTGCTTCCTTTCGGCGGATTCGAGGTATGTCGAGTTGCTCGGTGATTCTTGTGCTGATCAAAGGTACCAAGCAACCGGTGTCGAGTAGGGCTCGTACCGCGTGCTGGGTCGGGCCCCACGAGATGATCATGGTAGTGATCGGTCTTTTGCCGTACTGTGGTTTATTTGTAGACTTTTCGGGCGGGGCTCTGTTAGGGTTTAGCCTTCTTCGTTGTCTATCCTGCGAGGTTTCAGTACTTGGTTCCTCCGGACCCTTTCGTTTTCGACTTGTTCCACAAATTATTGGGAAGGACCTGGGGTGCGGCGGGCCCCGTCCTTCTAAAAATCCGAGTCCTCTTGCCAGGCTGACTGCAGTGTCACGGCCGCCGCTTCTCGCATGTCTTCGTCCTCGGTTTTGATGTGGCCAGTTTTGGTTTGTTTAGGGGTCGGAGCCTCCTCGGCCTCCTCCCCCCTCTTTCGTTTTCCTTGGATCGAGCTCGCCTGTTTCGGGGCTTCCGGTAGCTCCGTGCCCTTGACCGTTGTCCGGGCATAGCAATCCTGGGTGGCGTGGTTGTCCCGGCCACACCTCCAGCAGTTGGCTTTGCTGCTTCTGTGGGAGTCGATCTCACTCTGGGGGACCCCCTTATAGGCGTTGCTGCCGCTTCCCCAGTGGCTTTGTTCCCATGTTTTCCTTGGCTTTTCAGCCTTGCCCCCCGAGTCAGACTTCCCAGTCTGCTTGGGGCCACTGCTCTCCTTGCCCTTTCGGGCATTGCCCGGATTCTTCCCCTCCGGGCCGTCCTTTCGTCCTGCGCTGCTTCCTGGCTGCGCTTCTCGGGCCGCCTTCAGGGCCTTTCTTCGTTCCACGTGAAGACCGGCGTTGTAGGTGGCCGTAAGGAAGTGCTCATGGTCTATGAACTCCTCCATGTAGTGGGCGAAGCGCATGTCCAGGACGCTGTCGGGCATGGCCTGGTTGATTTTCTCCCTTAGCCCTTCGCCGGTGGCCTGGACGTATACGTTCAAGGCGCAGAACTTGGTAAAGTATGCCTTGATATCGCCTTTGTACCGCAGCTGACTGAGCTTCAGTTGGGCGTTCGCGGCTTCTCTGGTGTCTCGAAACTCAGCCCGGATTGCCACGGTGTATCGGGCCCAGGTGTCCCGGTCCGCCATTGTCCTTCGTCGGTGATGGTGCCAGGCTTTCGCGGTGTCCGACAGCAGTGTTCCCACCCAAGCGATTTTTTGGGTGTCGAGGGTTTCCGGGTAGAACCCAATGTACTCAAGGACCGATTCCCACCAGACATTGAACGCCGAGGTGGGTTTCCCGTCGAAGGGTTCTGGGTTCTTTAGCTTAAGTCGGGAGGTATTGGTTCTTACCTCTGGGGCCCTTTGGTCGGTCCGGGCTGCCGCGATGCCTTCCCCCACAAGTCGAGCGATTTCTTCTGGGGTGAGCATGGTGGCAATGTGCCCTTCTCGGAGTGGGGTGGCTCCCGGTGGAGGCCTTCCGGTCACCGGGTTTCGCCGCCTATCCGGGACCGTGTACATGTCGTCGTCGTCGTTGTTGTTCGGGCCCACGTCTTCGGTGGGGTTTTCTGGTTCCGGGGAAGGGGACCGGAGTACCAACCTTGTTCAGGGTCGTCTGGGGGGTTCTCCTCCGGCCCCTCCCGCTGCTGCCTCAGGGGTTCCTTCCCTTGAAGCCGGAAGGGGGACGTCCTTTGGGAGAGCCGACTGTAGGTAAGTGGGCGTGGTGGTCGCCCGTTTGATGGCACTTACCTTCGTGCGCAGCCGCTGCTGTTCTCTGGCTAATCGCTCAGTCTCCTCCTGCTGGTTCATGACCCACTTCTCACAGTTGGCGTTCCAGGTTTGTTGTTCCTTCACCCGTTTCCGGTCCGCAACTTGGAGAAACTGGACGGCATCGTTCAGCCATGTGATCCGGGTGATCTGGTGGCCCTCCTTTTCGGCCTGGTCCTTATCGCGGGCGGTGATGGCCGTCCAGACATCGGTGGTAAATTTCTGAGCGGCGCTTGTGGTGCACCTCAGCTCAGTTTGCATCCACTCGTGGGATACAGTCGTGTTGGTCTCGGCTGTCTTGTAGACGTATTCGAGGGCTTGCGTGAGCAGGTGGTAGTTCCGCTCAATTGCGACGATTCGTCGGTCGGCCCGGTCGTAGGCGTCGCCACACATTCCGTGTAGCTGCTCTAGGTCCCATTGAGCCTGCTGGTGCTGCGTGACCAGCAGCCGGACCCAAGCAGTGGGGTTTGGGAGGTCGATCGTTGGTTGATCGGTCTCGAGGATCTTCGTAGAGCAGGGCTTCGATCGATTGGTAGCTCTGATCGAAGTGCTGGGTGGAGAGTGGTTCGAAGATGTTTGCTAATTCGAGGAGAAAGAAGTGGTCTTGCTCGAACGAGGGCATGTAT
>Ga0307516_10001287_pt1 | contig 34909 bp, 33 predicted proteins | sample 19_EM_MG_FD_203310 | JGI IMG/M metagenome (GOLD analysis project Ga0307516, IMG submission 203310) | Populus trichocarpa ectomycorrhiza microbial communities from riparian zone in the Pacific Northwest, United States - 19_EM | ecosystem: Host-associated > Plants > Roots > Unclassified | place...
AGGACATCAAGTTCTCGGAGCCCGCGGACTTGGGCGGTTCGTACTCCGAGTTCCTGCGCACCCAGTTCCGGGCGGTGGCAGCAGCGCTGGGCATCACCTACGAGCAGCTCACCGGCGACCTGACGGGGGTGAACTACTCGTCCATCCGTGCGGGGCTGCTGGAGTTCCGGCGCCGCTGCGAGATGGTCCAGCACGGCGTGCTGGTGCACCAGCTGTGCCGCCCAGTGTGGTCGGCATGGATGAAGCAGGCGGTGCTGGCGGGCGCGCTGGAGGCCCCGGGGTTTGCAAGAGGTGGAGCGGCCCGGCGGCGCCAGTACCTGCAGGCCAAGTGGATCCCGCAGGGCTGGCAGTGGGTCGATCCCGAGAAGGAGTTCAAGGCCATGCTGCTGGCCATCCGGGCCGGGCTGATGAGCCGCTCGGAGGCCATCTCGGCCAATGGCTACGACGCCGAGGACGTGGACCGCGAGATCGCTGCCGACAACGCCCGGGCTGACGCGCTCGGCCTGATCTTCGACTCCGACCCGCGCCATACATCCAAGGACGGCGGCCGGGCCGAACCGAGTGCTCCTGCGGCTGGGGAGGCGGCGCCATGAACCTGTTGCCCAACTTGGCGGCGCGGGTGTTCGGCGCGCCGCTGCTGATCCATCGTCCCAAGCTCGACGTGATCCTGGCCGTGCTGGGGCCCCGCGTCGGTGTCATCGACCTGGCCGCGCCGGCAGGCCACTTCCCTGTTCCGCGCACCCCGGCGAGCACGGAGCCTTCGATCGCCGTCCTGCCCATCCACGGCACGCTGGTCCGCCGTACCGTTGGCCTGGAAGCCGAATCGGGACTGCTGAGCTACACCGCCATCGCGGCCCAGCTGGATGCGGCGTTGGCCGATTCGAACGTCGCCGGCATCTTGCTGGACGTCGACTCTCCGGGTGGCGAGTCGGGCGGCGTGTTCGACCTGGCCGACCGCATCCGTTCAGCCGCTGCCGTGAAACCGGTCTGGGCGGTCGCCAACGATGCTGCCTTCTCAGCCGCCTATGCGCTGGCATCGGCCGCCACCCGGGTGTTCGTCTCCCGCACCGGAGGCGTCGGATCCATCGGTGTCATTGCGATGCACGTCGACCAGTCCGTCAAGGACGCCCAGGACGGCCTGCGCTACACGGCGGTGTTCGCCGGGGACCGCAAGAACGATCTCAACCCGCACCAGCCGATCTCCGACCAAGCCCATGCCTTCCTGCAGGGCGAGGTGAACCGGGTCTACAGCCTCTTCACCGAGACCGTGGCGCGGCACCGCGGTCTCAGCACCGATGCCGTCCGGGCCACCGAAGCCGGCTTGTTCTTCGGCCAGGACGCCATTGCCGCGGGGCTGGCCGATGCGCTCGGCGGCTTGGACGACGCACTGGCGCAGCTCACCCACACGGTTTCTTCACCCCCGGCGCTGCAGGCCAGCCGCCCGGGTTCCTTGCCCGACCTGGCCGCTCCGGCCCTTCCTATTGACGCCTCACCCATGAACGACTTGCCCAACCCTCCTCCCACCTCCGGCGCCCTGCCGGCCCAGCCAGCGGCCCCCACCAGCCTGACGGTGGCCGACGCCATTGAGATCGCCCAGACCTGCAGCCTGGCCGGCCGCACCGACCTGATCGCCGGGTTCCTCGAAACCGGTGTGTCACCGGCCCAGGCGCGCAGCCAACTGCTGGTGGCGCAAGCCACGCAGTCGCCCGAGATCGTCAGCCGCATCGGCCCGAACGCCGCGGCTTCGGCTGCCGCGTCGGCCGCCAACCCCGCCTCCCCGGACAACCCGCTGATCCAGGCCGTCAAGCGCCGCATGGCCGCCCATCCCACCCAACCCTGACTTTCCCACCGGACTCTCCCATGCCTGAAATCAAACAATCCCTGAACCTGGGCGACCTCCTCAAGTACGAGGCGCCCAACCTGTACTCGCGCGACCGCGTCACCGTGGCGGCTGGCCAGACCCTGCTGCTGGGCGCGGTGCTGGGCCTGGTGACCGCCACGGGCAAGGTCAAGTCCTTCGACCCCAGCGCCACCGATGGCAGCCAGTACGCCGCGGGCGTGCTGATGCAGGCCTGCGATGCCCACGCCGCCGATCGCGACGACGGCCTGATGGTGGCCCGCCACGCCATCGTGTCCGACCACGCCCTGGCCTGGCCTGCCGGTGTTGCCACCGCCGAACGGCGCGCCGCCGTGCTCCAGCTCAAGTCGCTGGGCATCCTGGTCCGCCAAGGAGTCTGAGCATGCAGAACCCTTTTGAGAACCCCGCCTTCGGCATGGCCTCGCTGACCGCGGCCATCAACCTGCTTCCCAACCGTTATGGCCGCCTGGACGAATTGGGCCTGTTCCCGGCCCGGCCGGTTCGCACCCGCACCGTGGTGGTCGAGGAGAAGGCCGGCGTGCTGACCCTGCTGCCCAGCCTGCCCCCGGGCGCGCCGGGCACGGTGGGTGTGCGCGGCAAGCGCACCTTGCGCAGCTTTGTGATCCCACACATCCCGCACGACGACGTGGTGCTGCCGGAAGAAGTGCAAGGCCTGCGCGCCTTCGGCACCGAGAACGAGTTCGCCTCCATCGCCGCGGTGCTGGCCGAGCACCTGGAGACCATGCGCGCCAAGCACGCGGCCACTCTGGAGTACCTGCGCATGGGCGCGCTCAAGGGCATCGTGCTGGACGCCGACGGCAGCGAGCTGGTGAACCTCTACGCCGAGTTCAAGATCCCGCCCAAGACCTTGAACTTCAAGCTCAACGTCGCCACCACCCAGGTGCTGGAGAAGTGCCTGGAGCTCAAGCGCATGATGGGCAACAGCCTGGCCGGCGAGCGCATGAGCGCCCTGCACTGCCTCGTGTCACCGGAGTTCTTCACAAAGCTGGTCACCCACCCGAACGTGCAGGAGGCGTACAAGCTGTGGAACGACGGCCAGGCGCTGCGCTCGGACATGCGTGCGGGCTTCCCGTTCGCGGGCATCACCTTCGAGGAATACGCCGGCGAGGCCAGCGCCTCCGACGGCGAAGGCGGCTGGGTCACGCGGCGCTTCATCGAGCCGGACGAGGGGCACGCTTTCCCGCTGGGCACCATCGACACCTTCTCGACCTACTTTGCGCCGGCCGACTTCAACGAGACGGTCAACACGCTGGGCCAGCCGATCTACGCCAAGCAGGAGCCGCGCCGCTTCGATCGCGGCACCGACCTCCACACGCAGTCCAACCCGCTGCCGATCTGCCAGCGGCCGGGGCTGCTGGTGCGTGTGACGGCGAGTTGAGGGGCGGCATGGGCACGCTGATCGAAACCCTCTATGCGGCCGCCGCCAACGCGGGGCTGCTGAAGTCCTGCCATTGGGTGCCACCGGACGGCAGCACGCCGCAGACCCACGAGGTGGGCTTCGCGGCACCCGATGAGACCTTGCTCGACGGCATGGCCTCGGGCACCGCGTACGCGATGACTTACCCGGCCACGATCTTCACGGGGCTTGCCCTGCGCGACAGCGTACGGATCGACGGGATGGTTTTCCAGGTACGCGATATCCGGGCCGTGGGCGACGGCTCGGAGATCCGCGCCAAGCTGACCCGCCTGTAGCCACAATGCCCGCCAACTCGATCCGCGAGCAGATCCTGCTGGCGGTGATGGCGGCTGTCCGTCCTGCCGCCGAAGGCCTTGGGGCCACGCTGCACCGCTCACCCACGGTGGCCATCGCCCGGGAGCAATGCCCGGCGTTGGTGGTGTTCCCCGAGTCCGAGGCCATCACCGCGCGGGCCAACGACCGGGTGACACGCGAACTGGTGATCCGCCTGGTGGCGCTGGCCCGTGCGGTGCCGCCGGCCACGGCCGAGACCGAAGCCGACCGGCTGCTGACTGCCGCCCACGCTGCCTTGATGGCCGATTCCAACCTCGGCGGGCTGGCGCTCGCCGCCCACGAACAGGACTGCGAGTGGGATGTCGAGGACGCCGATGCAGTGGCGTCCGCGATGCAGGCGCGCTACCGGATCACGTACCGGACGCTGGCGCGGGATCTGGCTGCACCCGGTTGAACAACCCATGAACGAAACACCTTCAACACAAGCAATCTGAACCATGAGCAACTACGCAAGTTTTCAAGGGCGGGTGTACCTCGGCAAGCGCGACGCCGCGGGCCTGCCCATCGAAGTGAGATCGCCCGGCAACGTGGCCGAGCTGAAGCTGTCCCTCAAGACCGAGGTGCTGGAGCACTACGAGAGCCAGAGCGGCCAGCGCACGCTGGACCACCGCATGGTCAAGCAGAAGTCAGCAACCGTGAGCCTCACCCTGGAGGAGTTCACCAAAGAGAACCTGGCGCTCGCGCTGTACGGCAACCACGTGATGGGCCAGGCCGGCACGGTGAGCGGTGAGCCGGTGGGTGGCGCGGCACCCGTGGTGGGCGACCGCTACTTCCTGGCCCACCCCAAGGTGTCCGGCCTCGTGCTCAAGGACAGCAGCGCCACACCCGCGACTCTGGCGTCTGGTGTGGACTACACCGCTGACCCGGACTTCGGGGCGCTGCAGTTCCTGCGATTGGACGATGGCGGTTCACCTGTAGTGCCGTACACCTTGCCGTTCAAGGCCAGCTACTCGTTCGGCGCGGCCACCTGGATCGGCATCTTCACGCAGCCGCTGCCCGAGCGCTACCTGCGCCTGGAAGGCATCAACACCGCGCAAGGCAATGCCAAGGTGTTGGTCGAGCTGTACCGCGTGGCCTTCGATCCGCTGAAGGAACTGGCCCTCATCTCGGACGACCTCAACAAGTTCGAGATGGAGGGCTCGCTGCTGGCGGATCCCACCAAGCCATTCGATGCCGCACTGGGCCAGTTTGGCCGCGTCGTCCAAATCTGAATCACGAGACCCACATGAACGATCTGGATACCCTGATTCCTCAAGGCATCGAACTGGTGATCGACGGCGAGCCGCTGGCCGTCAAGCCTCTGAAGGTGGGGCAGTTGCCGGCCTTCCTGCGCGCCATCTCGCCGGTGATGCAGCAGCTCACGGTCCCGGCGATCGACTGGCTGGGCCTGTTCGGCCGGCACGGTGACGACTTGCTGACCGCAGTGGCCATTGCGGTGGGCAAGCCACGCGCATGGGTCGATGAACTGGCAGCTGACGAGGCCATCCTGCTGGCGGCCAAGGTGATCGAGGTGAACGCCGATTTTTTTACCCGGACGGTGCTGCCGAGGCTGGACGGCCTGTTCGTGCAGGCTCGCGATCTCAGTCCGGCGGGGGCTGGTTCGATGCCGTCCAGTGCCTGATCGGACGCGGCCACCGTCTGCCCGACGTTCTCAGCTACACGCTGGCGCAGGTGCGCGGCTTCTTGGCTGCCGCCGAGCGGGTGGACGCCGCGCACGACGCTCGATTGCTCTCGCTGATCGCCATCGGCACACGGGGCGATGCCCGCCACCTCGACCAATCCATCGACAAGCTGATGGACCGCGCCACCTCACGATGAAGATCACCGTTCGCATCGACAGCGCCGCCGCCCAGGCGCAACTTCGCCGCTGGGGTGGGGAGTTCCAGGCCAAAGCCGCCAAGGCGGTCCAGCGGGCCATGACGGCCGAGGCGGCAGCCATCAAGCAGGAGGTGCGCAGCCACGTCGCGGGGGAATTGGCGGTGGTGAAGAAGTCCTTCCTCAAGGGCTTCTCGGCCAAGGTCCTGGTCGATGACCGGAGCGCATCGTTCCAGCGCCTGCCGGCCCTCTACGTGGGCTCAAGGATTCCGTGGTCGGGCATGCACGAGACCGGCGGCCGCATCGCCGGCCGGATGCTGATTCCGCTGCACGGCCGGATCGGTCGCAAGCGCTTCAAGGCCCAGGTGGCCGAGCTGATGCGCGGTGGCAACGCCTACTTCATCAAGAACGCCAAGGGGCACATCGTGCTGATGGCAGAGAACATCAAGGAACACGATCGGGTGCTGTCCGGCTTCAAGCGAGGCCACCGCAAGGCCGCGGGTGTCAAGCGGCTCAAGCGCGGTGCGGACGTGCCCATCGCTGTGCTGGTGCCGAGGGTGGTGCTCAGGAAGCGCCTGGACATCGGGCGGCTGGTGACAGGCCGCATCCCTCGCTTGGCGGCGGCCATCGAACAACAGATCCGCTCCCTTCCCTGACCCATGGCCAGCAACCGTATTTCCATCCTCGTCGCACTCGATGGTGCCGACGAGGGACTCAAGCGTGCCATCACCTCGGCCGAGCGCAGCCTGGGGGAACTGGCCGCCAGCGCCAAGACCGCAGGGGACAAGGCCGCAGCCGGGCTGGCAGAGGTCAGGGCCGGTGTGTCGGCGTTCGGCGACCAGGTGGCCAAGGCCAAAACGCAACTGCTGGCCTTCTTGTCAATCTCCTGGGCCACCGGCAAAGCCCAGGAGGTCATCCAGGTCGCCGACGCCTGGAACATGATGTCCGCGCGCCTGAAGCTGGCCACGGCCGGCCAGCGCGAGTTCACCAGCTCGCAGAAGGCCCTCTTCGACATTGCGCAGCGCATCGGCGTGCCGATCCAGGAGACGGCCACGCTGTACGGCAAGCTGCAGCAAGCCGTGCGCATGCTGGGCGGCGAGCAGCGGGACGCGCTCACTATCACCGAGAGCATCTCGCAGGCACTGCGCTTGTCCGGCGCCTCAGCCACGGAGGCGCAGTCGTCGCTGCTGCAGTTCGGCCAGGCGCTCGCCTCCGGGGTGCTGCGCGGCGAGGAGTTCAACTCGGTGGTCGAGAGCAGCCCGCGCCTGGCCCAGGCCTTGGCAGACGGCCTGAACGTGCCCATTGGGCGGCTGCGCAAGCTGGCCGAGGAAGGGCGGCTCACGGCCGACGTGGTGGTCAACGCGCTGCAGTCGCAGAAGGACAGGCTCGCCGCCGAGTACGCGCAGTTGCCGCAGACGGTGGGCCAGGCTTTCCAGCGGCTGTCCAATGCCTTCGGGCAGTGGATCAGCCGGCTCGACGAGTCCACCGGCTTCACTGCCAAGCTCGCCGGGGCGTTGACCTGGCTGGCACAGAACCTCGACACGGTGCTGCAGGCGCTCCGGCGTGTCGCCGAACTGGGGCTCGCGGTGCTGGCCTACCGGCTCATCCCGGCGCTCATCACTGCCTGGCAGACCGGAGGCGCGGCCGCCGTGGCCGCAGCCAGCGCCACCGCAGCGGCCTGGGCCACGGCCAACCTGTCGGTCTCGGCCGCGGTGGCCAGTGTCGGGGTGCTCAAGACTGCGTTCGCCGTGCTGGGGGCCTTCCTGGTGGGCTGGGAGATCGGCACCTGGCTGTCGGAGAAGTTCGAGATCGTCCGCCGCGCCGGCATCTTCATGGTGGAGGTGATCGTCAAAGCGGTTGAGCAGTTGCGCTACCGCTGGGAGGCATTCGCCGCCATCTTCACGTCCGACACGATCGACCAGGCCACGCGGCGCCACGAGACGCGGCTGGGGGAGATGAACCGGATCTTTGCGCAGATGCACGCCGATGCCCGGCGCGCATCGGACGCCGCGGGCGCGGCGATGACCACGGCCGGCGCCACCGCCGAGGAGATCGCCAGGCGGCTGGATGCCGTGCGCCAGGGCACGCAGGAAGCGCTCGGGCGCGGGGTGGAGGCTGTTCACAGCGCCTTGGAAAAGCTCAAATCCCAGCTCGGCGAGGTTGAGCACGCGGCGAACAAGGCTCAGCAGACCGTCAACGACACGACGGCCAAGATGGCTGCGGCCTACCAGGGGCTGAGCGCCCTCATCGAGGCGAACCTGCAGCGGCAGACCGACGCGGTCAAGGCGCGCTACCAGCAGGAACTGGTCGAGCTGGACTTGTCTCGACAGTCGCAGGCCGCGCAGATCGCTGCGGCCACGCAACTGCTGACGGACGCGCTGGCCCACCAGACCGGGCTGCGGCGCCGGACCACGGCAGACATCCTCGCGCTGATCGACGACGAGTCCCGCGCCCGCATCGAGGCGGCCCGTCGCGAGGGGCAGACCGATGCCGAGCGCGCCGCCAACGTCCAGCGCGTCGAGAACGGGATCCTGGCCACCAAGCGCCAGACGCTGACCCAGGCGCTTGCCGAGTACCGCCAGCACGTCGAGGCCCTCAACGCCGAAGCCAACCGGCACCTGGCCGAGATCCAGCGCATCGAGGACGAGAAGCGTCGGCTGTCGATGACCACGGAGGAACGCATCCGCGACATCCGGCGCCAGGGGATGGCGGACTTCGAGGCGACTGAGGACCGCAAGCGCCAGATCGTTGAGTTCCAGACCCAGGCCCGCGAAGCGCTGGCCCGGGGTGAGTTTGATCTCGCACGGCAACTCGCGCAGAAGGCCATGGACCTGGCCGCGCAGGTGGCCACCACCCGGGCCGGCGAGGCCCGGCGCGCCGAGGAGGCACGCCGGCAGGCCGAGCAGGCGGTGTCGCAGGTCACGCAGCTCGAAGCGCAGGCCCGCGATGCGATGCGCCGGCAGGAATCGGCGCAGGCCGCAGCCTTGTTGCGCCAGGCCGAGCAGTTGCGCGCCGAACTGGCCCGCAAGACCAGCGAGGCCGATGCGCAGATCGCGCGGGGCAAGGACAGCGTCAACCAGGCGATCCAGCGCATCCGAGAGTCGCAGGAGATCCTCAACCAGGCGCTGGACGCCGAAGGGGCTGCCCACCAGAATGCCGCGCAGTCGGCCCTGTCCGCCCGGGGCGAGATCCAGCAGACCCTGGCAGCGACGGCCGCCCAGATCGACCAGATCACGGCCAAGCTGCAGCAGGGGCTGAAGATCACACTGGAGGCGGACGCCACCCGCTTCAACCAGGCGCTCGCCGACCTGGACAAGGCACTGGCCGACAAACGGTACCTGCTGGCCATCCAGGCCGACTTGCAGCAGGCAGAAAAGCAACTGCAGGCCTACGAGCAGTTGCTCAAGGACGGCAAGACGCTGCCGGTCGATGCCGACGTGTCCCGGGCCCGGGCGGCGCTGGACCAACTCAAGGCCTACGCCGATCAGCACTCGGAGTTCGAACTCCGCGTCGCGACCGAGAAGGCACAGGCGGCCATCGCCAATGTGCAGCGGCAGATGCAGGCGCTGGACCGCATCGAGACCGAGTCGCGGCACCGCGTCCAGACGAATGTGGAGGCGGCTCGTGCCGAGATCCAGAGCCTCAACGGCATGAACACCTCCAGCACGCACACCGTTCACGTGCAGCGGGTCGAGGGGAATGCCGCGGGTGGGTTGGTAGGTGGGTTGGTCGGTGGGGTCGTGAGTGCGCGGCGTTTTGCGGATGGCGGCCAGGTCGCCCCGGCCTTCCCGCGCATGAGTAGCGGCACGGTGCCCGGCTCCGGCCACCACGACACGGTGCCCCGCACGCTGGATGCCGGGGCCTTCGTGTTGCGGCGGGCGGCGGTTCAGAAGTACGGACGTGGGGCGCTTGCGGACGTAGCGAAGTTCGCAACTGGAGGCGCGGTGCTCGGGTCGGGAAGCACGCAGTCACCTGGAATTCTGGGCGGTGCTGCCAATCCCTCCGGCAAACGCAACCGCGAAGCCGCCGAGGCCCTGAAGATGATCGATCTGGGCCTGCAAGGCATGGGCGAGTACACCGGGTGGCTGCAAGCCCGCTATGGCGCCGCGGTGAGCCTGACCATGCCACGCCGGACGATGGACCGCTACAGCCAGCAGGCGGGCCAGGACCGGCGCGCTCTGGACGACCTGCTGGGTCGCCGCCAGTTGACTGCCAACGAGCGGGCGACGGTCGAGCGGGTCAAGCAGACCTGGCGCCAGGCGATGGCGCAGCCGCTGCTGTGGGGCAAGGATCTTGAGCGCGAGCTGATCGCCTACATGGAGCGCAACCAAGGGCGCTTCTACCGGGCGGGCGGCCTGTCCAGGTCCGACACGGTGCCCGCCATGCTGACTCCGGGCGAGTACGTCGTGAACAAGGCCGCCGTGTCGCGCCTGGGGGCCGGCTTCTTCGAGGCGGTCAACAACCTGTCGCTGCCGGCGCGCACGTTGGCGCAGGGGGTGCAGGGATTTGCGACCGGCGGCCTGGTGCTGCCGGCGACCACTGGCGTCGCACGCCCAGTGCTGGCGGCTGACAGCGCCGCAGCCGGGCCTGTGCGCACCGTGCGCGTCGAACTTGCCTCCGGCGGCCGCCAGGTCACCGCGTCCATCGATGCCCGCGACGAATCGCGGCTGCTGCAGATCCTCGAGGCCGCCCGCACCCGCTCGGCCTGACTTTCGTTCCCTTTCTCCCCGTCCAATCCCATGCAACTCAAAAACCTCGCCGATGGGGTAGCCCTGGTGCTGCCCGACGATTTGGTGTGGAGCGACGAACACGCCTGGAGCCCAGCAGTCGCCTCCGTGTCCTACCTGCTGACTGGTGCGCTGCTGGTGCAGTCGGCCACACGCCAGGCGGGCCGCCCCATCACCTTGGTGGGCGCGCCCGACATGGCCTGGGTCACGCGCGCGGTGGTCGACACCTTGTACGGCTGGGCCGCGATCCCCTTGTCGGCTACGGCAGGCCGCTTCGAACTGGCCCTGGCCGATGGTCTCGGAGGCAGCCCCTTGTTCACGGTGGCTTTCCGCCACGCCGACACCGCCATCGAAGCCGAACCCGTCACCGGCTTCCCTGCCCGTGCCGCCACCGACTTCTACCGCCTGACGCTGCGGTTGATGGAACTCTGAACTCAGGAACCCACCCATGCCCATCCAGACCGGTGACGTCAAGCTCGTCGCCTCGCAAGTCATGAACGACGTGGAGGAAGGCGGCGGCGCCCCCACCGCCACCGTCATCCAGGACGGCGGCAGCAACACCCTCTTCAACGACATCTCCGAGCTCGACCGCGCCGCAGGCCGGGTCAACCTGCGCAAGGTCTTTGCCAGCATCCAGACCAACACCACCGACACCTACCTGGGCGGCAACGTCGTGGTGTCCGACCCGCCGAACGACCCGCGCGTGGCCATCACCATCTTCTCCACCGACGAGGTGTTCGATCGCCGCACCCAGGCGCGTGACCGCATCGAGGCCTACCTGAACAAGGGGTCGCTGTGGAGCGGCTACTTGCTGGAGAACCATATCGCCGGCCAGCGCTCGATCCAGTTGTTCCAGCGCGATGGCGCGGAACTGCCGACGATCGGCAAGACCTTGTACCTGGTCGCCAACGAGGGTTTGTCCAACGAGGTGGCGCAGTACGTGCGGATCACCCGCGTCGCGTCGCAAGCGCGCACCTACAGCGTCAACACCGGTAACAGCATCGTCGACTACAGCGCGCTGGTGGTCACCTGTGACCTGTCTGACGCCCTGCGCTACGACTTCCCTGGCTCGGCGCCGAATCGGCTCTTCACGATGGAGACCGGCAAGACCCGCACGCGCGACACGGTGGTGGCCGATGCGGCCAAGTATTGCGGCGTGGTCCAGACCACCCAGCCGCTGGCGGTCGGCGACGTGGCGGCCGAGGTGGCCAGCGTGTTCACGCAGCTGGTGCCCTCGGCCCAGACCGAGACCCCGCTGCTGGACCTCACGGCCGGTGCCAGCGCGGAGACGATGGTCGACTCGGCCCAGACTGGCGCGCCGGGCACGGCGACCCTCATCTCGGGCAGTGTGTTCAACGCCGCCACCACGCTGTCGCTGGGCAACCCGATCCAGCCCGGCTCGCTCACGATCACTGCCGGCAGCGCCACGCTGGTGGACCGCGGCGGCGATCTGCTGGACGGCGCCACCGTGGTCGGCACCGTCAGCTACGGGCGCGGTGAGGTCGCCTTTGCCAGCAGTGCGCCGACCTACGCCGGTACCAAGACCGTCGGTTTCCGGCCGGGGGCCGCACCGATCCGCGTGGCCGACACGGCCGGCATCCGCGTCGACATCGAGAGTCGCTCCTACAACTACCTGCTGACCATCGTGCCCGCTCCGGCCGCCGGCACGCTGCGGGTCAGCTACAGGGCCCAGGGCAAGTGGTACGACCTGCGCGACAACGGGGCCGGCGTGCTCAAGGGCAGCCGGCCCGAGATCGGCGTGGGCACCGTCAGCGTTAGCAGTGGCAGTGTCGCCGTGACGCTGGGCGCGCTGCCGGACGTGGGCAGCGAGATCGTCTATGCCTGGGGCAGCCGGGCCAACTACTTCAACCGCTCGGCCAGCACTGTGGCGCCGCCGCGGGTGGCGCTGCAGCTTTCGCACGCCGGTGTGACTCCGGGGAGTGTTGCGATCACCTGGAACGATGGCACTGCGCGCAGCGCCGCGGACAACGGGCGGGGCCAGATCACCGGCAGCGCCACCGGCACGATCAACTACCAGACCGGGCTGATCGACCTGGTGCCGGCACAGCTTCCTGCCGGTGGGCAGACCTACAGCGTGGCCTACACCTGGGGCCCGCCCACCGCGCAGGAATTCCATGCCCCGCTGCGCAACGGTGACGGCACGGTCAGTGTGGCGCTGGACTTCGGCGGCCTGATCTCCGGCAGCGTGGAACTCGAGTGGAACTTGCTGGTGGCCCAGTACGACTACATCTCGACCACGCCGGCCGAGATGCAGGTGATCCGCGCGACCGATCCGATCAAGATCGTCCGTGACGACGGCAGCGGCACGCTGCGGGACCCCCAGGGTGCGAGCGTCGGGACGGTCAACTACGCGTCCGGCGTCGTGCGTTTCCTGCCCGACACCACGGTGCGCATCCCGGTTGGCCGCTACACGGTCGCCCAGATCGGTACCACCCGGGTGGGCAGCGGCAGCGACGTCAAGTTCGTCCCGGTCTACCGCAACCTGTTCTCGCGCTGGGAGTACGTGACCGCCGGGGCCTCGATGCCGCTGGACGAGAGCGCGCTGGTCAAGGTGCGGTACCGGGCCACGGGCACGTCCAACGCGGTCACGGAGACCTTCACCGCGGGTGCGATCAACCTGGACCTGACGCCCAGCTTCGCCGAGACCATCGTGCCCGGCAGCATTCATTTCACCCTCGGCGGCAAGAGCTACTTCGACCGCCTGGGTAGCCTGTACCACGACCTCAATCCGATCACCGGCGCTGCCACGCTGGCCGGGGCCATCAACTACACCACCGGCGAGGCGGCACTCAGCGCCTGGGTGCCTGCTGCCTCCAACGCAGTCACGCTGCGCTCCCTGCTGACCACCTTGGACGGCACCCCGGTGGACGAGGCCACCTTCCGCGTACCGGCCGCCCCGGTGCGCCCCTCCAGCTTGCAGATCCTGGCCACCCGGCTCACCGGCGGCACGATCAACGTCAGCGCCGACAACAGCGGCCGGATCTCCGGGACCGACGTGCTGGGCAGCATCGACTACGAGACCGGCGTCGTGCGCGTGCGCTTCGGGGCCTGGGTGGCCGCCGCCGGCAACGAGGGCCAGATGTGGTACGACCCCAATGCGGTTGTGACCCTCGACGGCCTGGCGCGAATCTTCAAGCCCGTGCCGGTGTTCGCCGACACCATCAAGTACAACGCGGTGGCGTACTCCTACCTGCCGCTGGACGCCGACATCATCGGACTGGACCCGGTGCGGCTGCCGCAGGACGGCCGCGTGCCGATCTTCCGCGCCGGGGACTTCGCGGTCATCGGCCATACGGGCACTGTCGGGCCGATCACGGTGAGCAACGGCCAGGTGGTTTCCTGCGGCCGCGTGCGCCTGTCCCGGGTGCGCGTGCTGGGCACCAACGGCGCGGTCATCACCGCGGGCTACGCGGCTGACTTGGAAGCCGGCACGGTGACCTTCACCAACGTCACGGGCTTCGCCCAGCCGGTCACGATCGAACACCGCATCGAGGACATGGCCCAGGTGTCGGACGTGCAGATCTCGGGCCGGCTGACCTTCACGCGCCAGATCACGCATGCCTACCCCACCGGCTCCCACGTCTCCTCGGCGCTGATCGCAGGCGACCTGCGCGCCTACGTGTCCAAGCTGTTCGACCAGGCCACCTGGAGCGGCGTGTTCGCGGACGCACTCTCCGGCAGCGCCGCGACCGCCACCTACAACGACGTGCTGGCGCCCATCGCCGTGACCAACGCCGGGGCGATCACCGAGCGCTGGGCGATCCAGTTCACCAACACCACCGCCTTCAACGTCATCGGCGAGCACGTGGGCGTGATCGCCACCGGCAGCACTGCCACCGACACCGCGCCGCTGAACCCCGCCACCGGCAAGCCCTACTTCACGCTGCCCGCCATCGGCTGGGGCGCCGGCTGGGCCGCAGGCAACGTGCTGCGCTTCAACACCACCGGCGCGCTGTTCCCGGTCTGGGTGGTCCGCACCATCCAGCAAGGGCCTGAGACGGTGACCAACGATTCCTTCACCCTGCTGATCCGCGGCGACGTGGACCGGCCCTGATCAAGACGATCCAAGACTCCCATGAGCAACAAAGTCAAATGGATGTTCAACGGCATGACCGGCGCGCCGGTGCTGACCAACAACTGGGGCAGCATGGTGGCGTTGCTGGACGCCTGCCTGGTCAACGGCTTCAACCTGCAGACGGTCGCGACCATCACCCGCACCGGCTCCACAGCCACCGCGACCCTCAGTTCCGGCCACGGCTTCGTGGTCGACCAGGTCGTACGCGTCGCCGGCTGCGACCAGCCTGAGTACAACGGCGATGTCACGCTCACTGCCGTCACATCCGCCACGGTGAGTTTCAGCGTCGCGGGCGCGCCGGTTACGCCCGCGAGCACGGTCACGACGATCACGGTCAAGGTGGCACCGCTGGGTTTCGAGACCGTCTTCACCGACACGAACAAGCGCGTCTACCGCAGCCCCAACGTGCTGAGCAACCGCCACTTCCTGCGCGTGGATGACAACGTGCCGGCCGGCTACACCAGCACCTGGGCCAAGTTCGCCCGGGTCACGATCGCCGAGGGCATGGCGGACATCGACACCTTCGTCGGCGGCCGCGCGCCCTACAGCCCGCCGCAGCCCACCGCCAACGAGATCCCCAGCGGCAGCGGCACGTCGATGTTCTCAGGTTGGTTCAAGTGGTACTACGCCCGCAACAGCAGCAGTGAATCCAACGGCGACAACGGCGCCTGGGCGCGCAGTTGGGTGCTGGTCGGCGACGACCGGGGCTTCTTCCTGTCGAACTCGTCCGGCTTCGGCGGCGACAAGCGCATCCTGCACGCCTTCACCGACTTCGACAGCTACAAGCCGGGCGACAACTATGCCTCCTACCTGATCGCTTCCGAGCGCTACCGGACCGTCAGTGACGCCAATACCAGCTACGCCCACCAGGACGCCGCGTCGGCCTATTCGCTGGACACCACCGGCAAGACTTGCATCCGCAACTACACCCAGATCGGCGACAACGCGCGGCTGGGCATGCTGTCGCTGAACGACGGCAACACGCAGAGCCTCTCCAACCGGTCCGCGTTCTTCGTGTTCCCCAACGGACCCGACTACAGCCTGGTGCTGCACCCGATCTACCTGCGCGAGTCCACCGGGCACCTGCGCGGCATCCTGCCGGGCCAGTTCTGGATCCACCAGAACCAGCCGTACGGGCACCTGTCCGTCATCGACAACGTCATCGGCTACGAGGGCCGCAAGTTCCTGATCGTGACGCTGAGTTCGTTTTCGGACGAAACCAACAGTTGCGGCTTTGCCTACGACATCACCGGGCCGTGGAGGCCGTAACCCATGGCCTATCCGTTCAACGAGACCTTCGCCACCGGGATTCCGGCAGGGTTTGCCACAGCAGGGGGCAGTGGAAGCATGACCGCCACTTGGAATGCGACAGCGCAAGCAGTCGATCTGGTGTTCTCTCAAGCCAGCGCCTTGTGGCAGATCACGGCGGCCACCCAATCCAGCGACTTCTGGTTCGAGATGGATGTGGAAATCATCGCCTCACCGACCAGCACCCCGCGCTTCGGGTTCTGGCTGTGGGACGGAATGGGCGCCCTCGAAGGCCACGCCCTGATCGTTTGGGAAGGCTTCTGGGACTACAGCGCCAGAAACGCCTCGGGCACAGCTTCCGAGTCCGAGACCCGGCCCTCGGCCTGGTGGGCCGGCGTGGGCGCCAGGAGGACATTGCGCATCGACGTCAAGAAGAGTGCTCAGGGAATATGGTCTACCTTGTTGCAGATGGATGGCGAGCCCGTTGGGGGCTTCGGCAAGCGCTACTACGCGAGCTTCCTTCCCTGCATTTTTGGCTGGGGCATCACGGTGCGCCTGCACCGCGCCGCGGGAGGAACACCGAGCGCGCTTGGTGATGCGCCGCTGTTGCAACGCCGCGCGGCCAGGTCGGTGGTGGGGCGGCGAATCCTTGTTCCTGAACATGCTGCGGCGCTCAAGTTCAATCACCGCGGCCTGCGGCTGCTGACGGGGACGCGCAGCCACTACTACCACGGCCGCCACCGCATCCGGGGCACCGTCAAGGAGAAGGGGCTGCAGGCCGATGTGCCGGTGTCGCGCCGGGTGCTGCTGATCGACGAGCGCACCTGGTTCGTGGTGCGGGCGGCCTGGAGCGATGCGGCCACCGGGGCGTACGCATTCGAGCGCATCAACCCGGACATCCGGTACGTGGTGATGGCGTTCGACCACCAAGGAAACTACCGCGCCGTGGTGGCGGACAACCTGCATGCGGAGCCGATGCCGTGATCCGCATCTCGACGGAGTTGAGCGACGCCAGGCTGCAGAGCGTGGTCGCGTTCCTGGCGGCTGGTGTCGAGGCGGCCCGGGTGCAGGTCTACGACGGCGCGCGGCCGGCGCTGGCGGGTGTGCCTGCGGGCAAGCTGCTGGCCGCGATTGCGCTGATGGAACCAATCGGCACCGTGGCGGACGGGCTGCTGACCATCACGCCAACCGGCGAGGTGTTGATCGTCAACACGGGCCAGGCGGCGTGGGCACGCGTCGTCAACGGGAGCGGCACGCTGGCCTGGGACTGCGACGTGTCGGATCTGAATGGCACGGGAGAACTGCGCCTGCCATCGACGACGCTGTATGCGGGGGGCTACACGCGCATCGTGTCGGGGGTCCTTGGGTAGCTTGGGAAAGGGCGGGGGTGATGTAGAGGGTGACGCACAGGGGGTGAGATCGCATGGCGGACATTGACCTTGTTTTTGCGCAGACGCCGGGCGTCGCGGACCTTGTCTTCGGCGGGGCGGACACCGGACCGGTCCTGCCGGTCGATGCGACGCTGGTCGCCACGCTGCCGGCACTGAGCTTCGCGGCGCGGGCGATTCCAAACGCGGAGTTCGCGCTGGTGGCAATGCTGCCTGCGTTGGCGATGAGCGCGGAGGGGCGGTACCAGTCCTATGCCGCTCGGCCGACGGTGGGGCGGAGCGTGGCGAGCTGGCAGCGTGCGACACAGGGCAGGACTGGGGTGCAGGATCGCAGCGACGCCACCGGGCGCGACAAGACGTCGGGCGCCGTCGCGTGGGCCATCGCGTCCACGCACCTGGTGGGTGTCGAGCATCGACTCCTTGGCGCGCTGATTCGGGCCGAGGTGGCGAGTCGGGTGGTGCATCAGGATGCTGAACCGCTTTCGCCCGGTGAACGCACCAGCCGCAGCAGTGATTCGCTTCGGCTGCGTACCAGCAGTGCGTCGAGCTACGAGGATGCGACGCGTGCCGGGTGGATGCGCAGTGCTGTTCGTCATCAGGACACGCTGCGCGACCGGCGACGAGCATCCACCTCGGGCTACGCGCGGGCGCAACGTCACGCGGCCGCAAGGAAGCACGAGGGGATCCAGAGCGCACACGTTTCGCGCGTCTCGTGGATGGTCTCGCATCAGGGTGCGATCGTGCCGCGGCCCGGGCCCCGCCTTGTGGACCCGGGCACACCGCCGGTGGTGGTGCCTTGCTACACGCCTTCGGTGGCGCTGCTGTTTACGGAAGCGGTGGCGGTTGATGGCCACCTGGTGTTTGTCTGTGAAAACCACGTCGAACCGCCCTCGGAACACGAGCCGGTCGTCGTGCCTGTTCGGAGGGTGTACTGGGTGATCAACAACGTGAGCCTGCGCCGGGTGCTCGATGGGGCCGAGGTGCCGGTTTTCAGCCTGTCGCTGTCGTTGGATGCCGCATCGTGGGCCTGGGGCTTCGAGGCGGTACTGCCGGCGACCGGCCTGGCTCAGGTCGAGCCCCACAGCAACGGCCCGGTCGAACTGGCGGCCGAGGTGAACGGCACGACCTTCCGCGTGCTGGCCGAGAACATCAGCCGGGAGCGCAGTTTCGGCGCGGCGAGCATCCGGGTGTGGGGGCGTGGCCGCAATGCGGTGTTGGCGGCGCCCTATGCGCCGGTGATGAACTTCTCGAACCAGGAGCAGCGTACCGCCAGGCAGCTGATGGACGACGTGCTGACCCACAACGGCACCGCCACCGGCGTGCCGCTGGGCTGGGCCGTGGATTGGGGCCTGACCGACTGGAGCGTGCCAGCGGGCGTCTTCAACCACCAGGGCACTTGGATCGACGCTCTGCTGGCCGTCGTCGGTGCGGCGGGGGCCGATCTCATTCCGCACCCGTCGGCGCAGAGCTTGAAGGTCCGCCACCGGTATCCGGTGGCGCCGTGGGAGTGGGGAGCAGTGACACCGGACTTCGTGCTGCCTGCCGATGTGGTGTCGCGCGAGTCGCTGCGTTGGCAGGACAAGCCCGCCTACAACCGCGTGTTCGTCTCGGGTCAGGAGATTGGCGTGCTGGGCCAGGTGACGCGCGCAGGCACGGCCGGCGACGTGCTGGCGCCCATGGTGGTCGATGCCTTGATCACCGAAGCCGCCGCGGCGCGCCAGCGGGGCCTGGCGGTGCTGGCCGACACCGGCCGGCAGATCGAGGTGACGCTGCGCCTGCCTGTGCTGGCCGAGACCGGGATCATCGAACCCGGCGCGTTTGTGCGGTATCAGGACGACGGCCAGGATGGCCATGTCAGCCGGTTGGGGCTGGTACGCAGCACCCGTGTGGAAGCGGGCCTGCCCGAGGTCTGGCAAACGCTGGGGGTGCAGACCTATGCATAACCTCTACCAGCAGTTCCGCGCGCTGCTGCCAGATCCGCCGTTGCAGGTCGGCACCGTGATCGACGTCGGGGCCGGTGGGATCAACGTGCGGTTGCCCGGTGGCGGCCTCGTGAAGGCCCGGGGTGATCCCGGCAGCACTGCAATCGGCCAGCAGGTGTTCGTTCGCGATGGGGTGATCGAAGGCCCGGCCCCCAACCTGACGCTGGAGGTGATCGAGATCTGACGACGAGTCCCGCTGTGCCTGCCTGACCCAACCGCTGATTCAACCCTGAACCCGTCCCGAGGCTTGTCGCCTGGGGACGGGTTTTGTTCTTGTGGAGCCCATCCGATGACTGAAGACCAAACCGATGCCGAAGCCGCCGTGGCGGTGGAGAACATGCTCCTGCTGCGCAGGCAGGATTTTGATGAACTGCTGGAGCGCGCAGCCGAACGAGGCGCCGAACGTGTATTGACGCACTTGGGTCTGGAGAACGGCCGCGCTGCCCAGGACATCGGCGAACTGCGCGCCCTGCTGGATGCCTGGCGCGACGCCCGCCGCACCGCCTGGCAGACGGCGATCAAGGTGCTGACCACCGGCCTGCTGGCCGCGCTGGTGGCAGGCATCGCCCTCAAGCTCAAGCTGTTCGGAGGCGGCCAATGATCGAGACCTTGCTGGGTGGCCTGCTGGGCGGGGCCTTCCGCCTGGCCCCGGAACTGCTCAAGTGGCTGGACCGCCAGGGCGAGCGCCGCCACGAGTTGGCGATGCAGGACAAGGCGCTCGAGTTCGAGAAACTGCGTGGAGCCCAGCGCATGGCCGAGATCGGCGCTGCCGGCGATGCCGCTTTCGACACGGGTGCCATCGAGGCGCTGCGGCAAGCCATCGGCGCGCAAGGCCGGCCGTCGGGGATGAGGTGGGCCGATGCGTTGTCCACCAGCGTGCGGCCCGTCATCACCTACAGCCTGATGGGGCTGTACTGCGCGGTCAAGGCGGCCAGCACCGCGATGGCGTTGCGGACGGGTGCGGGATGGGAAACCGCCGTGCCGCGTGCATGGAGCGAGGCCGACCAGGCGCTGTGGGCCGGCGTGCTGAACTTCTGGTTCCTCTCTCGGGTCTGGGAGCGCCGCGATGGTCGGGCGTGAGGAGCGCCAGCCGGAGCTTGCTGCCGTGATCGCAGTGCCGCAGGCCGCCATCGACTTGGCCAAGCGCTTTGAAGGCTTCCATCGCGTGCCCCGCAACGATCTCCTGCGCCGGGCGCATCCGTACCTCTGCCCAGCCGGCTTCTGGACCGTGGGCTACGGGCATCGCTGTGCATCAGACCACCCGCCGCTCACGCCGGCCGAAGCCGAGGTCTACCTGGCGCAGGACCTGGTGGCGGCACTGCACGCCACGCTGCGCTGGTGCCCGGTGCTGGCCACCGCACCACCGCAGCGGCTGGCGGCCATCGTTGACTTCTGCTTCAACCTCGGGGCAGGACGGCTGCAGACCTCCACTCTGCGCCGGAGGATCAACCAGCGCGACTGGGCCGAGGCCGCCCGGGAGATGCGCCGCTGGGTTCATGGCGGCGGCCGCGTGCTGCCGGGCCTGCAGGCCCGCCGAGAGATTGCTGCCCAGTGGCTGTGGCGCGACGCTGCGCGCCCAGATCGATGAACGCCTTGCAATCCATGCGCGACAGCGCGTTCATAGCACCACTGCAAACCAACCCCCAGGAGAGAACGCATGTCCAGCAGATTCCACATCGTCACCATCGAGGACTTCGTGGCCAACGAGATCGACGCCGACGCCCAGCACCACCTCCTCGACCTGTTCGAGTCGGCGGTGCGGTCGATGCGGCCCACCCTGGCCCGCGAGGCCCGCTTCGAGACCAGCGACTTTGCCAGCGCCGAGCAGCGCGACGTGACGGGATTCAGCCTGCACCTGACCCGCCTGGGGCGCGGCGAGCAAACCATGTGGCAGGGCAGCTTCACGCGGATCGGGCAGCGCCTGGAAGTGCTGGCCCTCAGCAAGGACGACTGACCAGGACGGGCGACCCGGGCGGGTCGCCCCCTCTCACGGTGCGGGCTGGACGATTCCGCCGAGTCACTCCAGCGCGTCGGCTGGAACGTCCCAATCGGGGATCCTGGCCTCGCCGGTCTGGTGGAATTGGCGCACCAGCTTTATGAATTCGAGGGCATCCTTGTTCTCGGTGGCAAGCCGGCTGGCCGCCGTCCAGTCGACTTCCGGCCGCTCGCGGGCCGGAATGAGGACCTCGCTCTCGCTGGGGTTCTCCACATCCAGTTGGATCACGCCGATGCCGTGCGCGGCGTACAGCATGCGCAACTCCTTGAGCGTGTCGCTGCCCTGAATCACTGGGGCGGCCAGGTAGCCGAAATTGGCCCAGGACGAGTTCGACACCGCCTGGAAGTAGGTCTCCCGCACGTTGGCCCGGTTGATGAGCATCTTGACCTCGAAGGACCACAGCCGCGTGCGCCGGTCGGCCACCTGGGCCACGCACTCGCGCACCTCGCGGTGCCACTGGGTGCCCAGGTCCTCCAAGCCCACCACGTCCGGATAGAGCCACTGGTTGCCCCGCGGGCCGCGCAGGTTGGATGAGCGCTTCTCGTCAATGCGCTTGCCCAGCACTTGCAATTCGGTCCAGAGGTAGGTGCACAACACGGGATACAGCTTGTGCTCGCCCGGGACGCGAGGCCCGGCAGCCTGTGGCCTTTCGGCCTGGCTGTCCTCCTCTGCGGCCTCCGCTTGCGCCGCTTCGGCGCTGTCGGATTGCTCCGAGTAGTAGAACCGCCGCGGGCGCCCCTCGGTAGTCTTCAGCGCCGGGTACTTGGTCTCCAGCCGCGCCCTCTGCGAGCAGATCTCGGCCACCAGCTGTTGCACCAGTTGCGCATCGGTCATGGCTCGCTGGCTGCCAGCCTTCTTCTCCTGGCACTCCTGCGGGTAGTTCGCAAACATCCACTCGGCGATTTCACGGGCGGTGTACTGGTTCTGCGGGTGCTGCTGGAGGTACTCGATGGTCCTCTTGCCCAGGTTCAAGCTCATAGTGCCTCCCAATGCTTTCTGTCTGGTCCGGGGGATTTGCGGATGTTGTGCGGGTTCAGGAAGCCTGCCGGGGCGCATGCCAGTCCTGAAATTCTGCGGCGTGAATGATAAGGCGGCTTCCGGCAAGCGCCGAGGCAGTTGCCGCATCAAGGCCAGACGAGCGACCGCGGGGGCAACCTGGGTCGCTTCCACCGCTTTGTGGATGCCGGTCCCTGAACCTTGGATCAGGATTCATCCTGGGCACGGTGAAACACGGCATGTGTGTGACCTTTGTCTGCAGGTGACGGCACTACCGCGTGGCACCTGTTGGTACGAACCATCAGCCGCCGCCTGTGACCAGGCCTTTCCGCTAGAGTCGCGCTCGCCGAATGTTCTTCTCGAATCTTGAAACTTTGCTGCCCAGGGAGGGCCCGCTGCTGAGCCCCGAAGCCACCGCCGATGCTGTCCTCCTGCGCCTGCGGGTGCCCGATGCGCAGCCGCCCGCCCCATCTTCCCGCGCCCTGGCCGACCTGCAAGCCCTGGTCACCATCGCCCGCTTGCATCAGGTCAGCGCCGACCCGCAGGCTTTGCTGCACGGCCTGGGTAAATCGCTCCACGATCCCTTCACCCCGCAAGACCTGCTGCTGGCCGCCAAAAGCCTGGGCCTGAAGGCCAAGCCCTCGTCCAGCATGCCCGAACGCCTGAAGCTAGCCCCGTTGCCCGCGCTGGCGCGCCTGCACGACGGCCGCCTGATCGTGCTGGCCCAGTGCGATGGCCAGCGCGTGCTACTGATGGACCCGGCCGCCGCAGACGGTGCCCGCCCCACTCTGCAGCCGCTGGCTGCCTTTGCCGCCCAGTGGAGCGGCGAACTCATCCTGGTCACCAGCCGTGCCGCGCTGGCCGGCGAGCTGGCCAAGTTCGACTTCTCCTGGTTCATCCCCGCCATCGTGCGGCACCGCGGGCGGCTGAGCGAGGTGCTGCTGATCTCCTTGTTCCTGCAGCTCTTTGCCCTCATCAGCCCGCTGTTCTTCCAGGTGGTGATGGACAAGGTGCTGGTCCACAAAGGTATGTCCACCTTGGACGTGCTGGCCATCGGCCTGTTCGTGGTCGTGCTGTTTGAGAGCGTGCTCACCTTGCTGCGGAGCTACGTGTTCAGCCACACCACCAGCCGCATCGATGTTGAACTGGGCGCGCGGCTGTTCCGCCACCTGCTGAACCTGCCGCTGAGTTACTTCCAGGCCCGCCGCGTGGGCGACTCGGTGGCGCGCGTACGTGAGCTGGAGAACATCCGCAGCTTCCTCACCGGCAATGCCCTCACGTTGGTGCTGGATCTTGTGTTCTCCACCGTCTTCATCGCCGTGATGCTGTTCTACAGCGTCAAGCTCACGCTCATCGTGCTGGCCGTACTGCCGCTGTACCTGGCCTTGAGCCTGGGGATCGTGCCCGTGCTGCGCGGCCGCCTGAATGAGAAGTTCGCCCGCGGCGCCGAGAACCAGGCCCTGCTGGTGGAAACCGTCAGCGGCATCCAGACCGTGAAGGCCGGCGCGCTGGAGCCGCAAGTGGCGCGGCCGAACTGTTGTGTTGGCCCATCGATCTCTGCCCTTCAGTTCGATACCTTCGCGTAAAATTGGTGGGAACGAGATACGGGCGGAGTAATCAGAATCTCCCCTGCATGCGCAATTTTCGTATGGAAGAATCAGTTTCAATAAAAGATGGTTCAGGGAGAAGATCACGTGAGACTGGACATTCGGGTAACCGTACGTGTCTGGTGGCGCTGCAGTACCACCGCAAAGTCGCGCTTTGGGGTCCCGTGTCAAGTCGGCGGTATTCGGCGGGCCGTGCCCTCTCGGAAAATAGGCCCGAAATCTGCGCGTTTTGCGATTGCTCAATCCAGATTCATTGAGCGGCCATCGCAGTATCGGGCGCCTTTTATGAATTGGCGCGCGCGTGAGCTAACGCGCAACCCACTTGCATCGACGGCGATGCCGTTGGTAGGGCAGGCTATCCCGGGTCGAACCGGAAGCGCAAGCCTGCACCGCTTACGCCCGTGATCAGTGTTCGCCAAACATCTCGACTGTTGGCGGGCGACATGGAACTGCCCGATAGGGCGGTATGCAGGTAGCAATACCGCTACCTGCAAATATTTTGAAGGGTAACAAAATGGTTAATCCGATTCGCCAGGAAACGAAGCAAGTCGTTGAGGAGATATTGACTCGAGCTGCCAATGAAATCGAATTCCGCGAGGTTCTATTGCTGAATCCGGCTGAAGCGCTGAAAGACTATCCGCTTACGCCAGAAGAGAAGGAGATCATTGCCAGCCTCAAGAAGGTTGCGCTTGAGGAGTGGGGCGTGGATACGCGTCGCCATATGCTGGCGATTATTGACAATGGCAACTCGATTACGAATAGGGCGTAACGCCTCGTCTCCTTGATGTAATGAATTCTTGATAGGAGAAAGGGCGGCATGCTGCCCTTTCCACATCACTGTCTTTTTGGCATACCCATGCAATCCACCTTGTTCATTCTCGGCGCCGGGGTCTACTCGCATCTTCAGTTGACGCTTGAGACTGTACAGGCGCTGCGTAGCTGTCAAACTGTCTTTGTGCTGCACAGCGACAGTAGAGTGATTGACTCCATCGGCGAATATTGCAACGACGTACGCTCCCTGTTCGATCTCTACGAAGATCGCAATCAAAAGCGTGTGGACATCTATAAGCGCATCGCTGATCGCGTTGTAGATGTCGCGTCAACCAATTCACGGACAGCATTTCTAGTCTTTGGCCATCCGTTTTTCCTTGTCTCAGCTTGCGAATATGCCGCTGAGCGAGGTCGAGAGGCTGGCTTCAAAGTTCGGACGCTTCCTGCCATATCGACCTTCGACACGTTGCTCACTGACCTGCAGCACGATTTGGGCTATGCGGTGCAAATCTATTGTGCGCAGAACCTCGTGCGCAACGAATTCGTGATCGACGCCCGCGTCCCGCTCTTGCTATTTCAGCTAACGCAATTCGAAAATGAGTACCTCATCGACGACAAGCCTCAGCCTTCAGTCTTCGAGCCACTCGTGAGTTACTTGCTGCGCTACTTCCCTGCCGACCACATTTGCACGATGGTTCATTCCGCAGCACACCTGTTGGAGACATCGAAGTTGGTTGAATTCCCCTTGTCGCAACTCTGTGAGCGCGACGACTTAATGCTGCAACTTCGGCCGACGCTGTATCTGCCCGGGCTATGAGCTTGCCTCTTGGGGCTCTGAGCCGCTCCGACCGCACAGCCCTGCGCCGCCGAGGTTGTGTTGTTATCCCGGACGTATTGACATCTGGTCAGGTGTTCTCTTTGCGTCGCAAGGTTGCGGCTGCTGCGGAATCGGCGATGACAGATGGGCGTCAAGACTGTGTCCGCCGAGTCGATGTCGTGGGTCATGCCTCGTTCCACCCTGGTTTGGATCTTGTGTCTGACTGGATACATGGTTTCGCCCGCAGCCCTCGGTGGTCCAAGGCAAGCGAGACGATGCTCCAAATGGCGACCATTTGCATCCACGTAAAGTACCTGCACAGAATCGTCTCTTCAAGTGGTTTCTATAAATGGAAGCAGGAGCGCGGTACGAACATCGATCACTTTGACGAACTGGCGATTTCGTTTTTTATACCGCTGTGTCGATCGCGGGAGCGACGGGCGATCCATCGGCACGGCATGCATGACCCGCGCAAGCTTGTTGCTCACGATAGTCGGGGCGACCCCATATCGCCGCCCGACGGCGCGCGGCTCAAAGGCCGCCCTGCTCTCGTGCGCCCCGGACTAAAAATGTCTGCCGGATCGGTGATGCTACAGACTTGCACCGTGATGTCGGTGCCATTGCGACATGGGGCGCATGCACGCGTGCTGCAGATCAACTACAGGCAGTCACCGTTTAGACAAGCGGCTCGAGATCGATTTCATCGAGGATGCGCTCATGTCTAACATAGGAAAATTTTTGCTTCTAGGTGGCGGTGGATTCTCTATCGACGCGGATCCGGCCATGGATCGTTACCTGGTGCAGCTCGTACCAAAACCCCGGCCTTCAATCTGCTTCGTGCCCACCGCGAGCGGCGACTCGGAGAATTACTGCCGCCGATTTCGTGAAGCCTTCACCAGCCTCGGCTGTGACGTGCACGTTCTCTCCCTGTTCAAACCGTTAGTCGCAGACCTACGCGGATTTCTTGAAGGTATGGACATTGTGTTTGTGGGAGGGGGCAATACCAAGAACCTGCTTGCGTTGTGGCGGGAGTGGAAACTTGACGAAGCGATTCTTGCAGCAAGTCGTGCCGGAACTCTCGTCTCCGGCGTCAGCGCGGGCCTTATCTGCTGGTTCCAGGAAGGCATCACCGATTCTGAGTACGGACCGTTTAAGCCATTGCAAGGCATCGGGCACCTCCGCGGGCTTGCGGCCCCGCATTTCGACAGCACCTTGGAACGACAAGCAGTCTTTGAAAAGCGGTTTGCCGAAACCGCCTTCGACGTCGGCTACGGCGTGCCTGATGGCGTAGCGGTCGAGTTCGAAGCCGGCATGTTCGTGCGCAGCGTGAGCGCGCGAGATGGCGCGGGCGTGCACGTGTATTCCAGATCGGGCGATGGTCGCGTACTACGCCGCCTCCTCTTGGCGGAAAGGATTTCATGACTGCCCTCAGTCCGGAGTTTCTAATCAACGGCGCGATACTGGGCTTGGTTGCTGTTGTTGCCGCAAGTCTCAGGAACCTCCCCTTCAAGCTGTTCGCGCTCGTCAAGCGTCAAGTCGTAGTCACCGTTGTCGTAGATAGCCGCAGCGACTTGTTCTCATGGCTCATTACGTACTTCAATGAACTGCCGTACAGCGGAACATGTCGACTCGTCGCGGCGACGGTGCGTCTTGATGTCATGGACGCGCGCGCTCAGGGGGGGAGATCCGCGCTGTTGATCAGCCCCGCTCCAGGCTTTCACCTATTGACGCTGAAGGGCCGACTGTTGTGGATGACCAGAGAGCTGTCGAGCGGACAGCAAACGATCGAGACGATCCGCATTTCGGCCTTCGGACTGCGGCAGAAGTTCCTCCTAGATATGCTCGTCGAATGCGTCGAAACTGTGAAGCTCAGGAACGTCGGGAGGACAGCGCTGTATTCGCTCGACCGCTGGGCGGAAGGTTGGCAACTTGTTGGGCACAAGCGTCGCCGGCCATTGCAGTCCGTTGTCTTGAACGGCGAGGCCGAGCTGTTCCGAGACGACGCGGCCCGCTTTCTACGGTCAGAGGAGTGGTATGTGCGACGCGGAATTCCCTGGCGACGGGGTTATCTGCTCTACGGGCCGCCAGGGACGGGTAAGACCAGCCTGATCTTCGCTATCGCGGGTGAACTCAACCTGTCGATTTGTGTCGTGAGTCTCTCCGACTCCCGGATGAGCGATCACAACTTTTCGAAGATCCTTCAAAGCGCCCCACCCAACTCCATGGTGGTGATAGAGGACATAGATGCATTCTTCAACCACCGCGAAAAGAAGGAACGCGAGGTGAAGCTCTCGTTCAGTGGCTTCCTGAATGCGCTCGATGGCGTGCATTCACAGGAGGGTCGGATCATTGCTATGACGACCAATCATTACGAGCTGCTGGATCCCGCGTTGATCCGGCCAGGGCGCGTCGATCTGCAATTGGAACTAGGCTACGTGACAGAAGCGCAGATCAAACGGATGTATCTACAGTTCTATCCAGACCGGCTCGAACAGGCGACGGCGTTCGCGCGAACCTTCGATGAACGGATAACGCCTGCCCAAGTCCAGGCTGAGTTGCTCGGCAAAAGCGATTGCATTGAAGTCCGAGAAAAGGTCGGCATCGTCAGCGAGAGTGAGCATGCAAGTTGATGAATCGATGCCGGTTGTCTTTTGCGGCCCATCCGTTTCGCCGGGCGATGCTGCGCTGCTGTTGAACGCTCGATGTTTGCCGCCCGCGAAGCGGGGTGACATTGAGCGCGTTACGAACGCGGGAGCGCGATGTATCGTTCTAATTGACGGCGAGATGATCTACAACGCTCCGCCATCACCGCTCGAGATGCGCGACGCTATGCGACAGGGTGTCGTAATGTTCGGCGCTGCCAGTCTCGGCGCCCTGCGGGCCGTGGAGTTGTTTGACCACGGCATGCAAGGCATGGGCTGGGTCTATGGAGCATTCATGTCGCGGCGCGTCGACTGTGACGATGAACTGCTTTCGGTCATGGATCCAAGCACGTTCTCCAACCTCACGGTTCCTCTAGTGAACGTACGCCATGGGTTGTGCCACCTTGCGGATCGAGGCCTAATCCGCCGCAGTCAAGCCGCGGCCTTGATGTCGAGCTTTCGCGCAGTACATTTCGAAAAGCGCACGTCGATACGGCTGAAGTCCATTGCGACGGCCACGATGGGAGAGTGCAGCCCCGAACTGGCCGAGGTCTGTGAGGGTCGCTCAAACATTAAACGACGGGATGCTGTCGATTGCCTGAGATTCGTCGCAGCCAATCTAGCGAAGGACGATCGACTCGTATGAGCAACCCCGTGAGATCGCTCGCCGAAGGCGCGGAACTTTCCGCCGCGTGGCTGCTAGAACGCTGCGCCATCTTCGGCATAACCCGCTTGGCTGACATAACCGGCCTTGATCGCCTTGGCATTCCCTGTCACGCAGCGACAATTGTCAACGGTTCTGACATTATATCGAGCTACAGCGGAAAGGGCGTAACACAGGCCGTTTCTCGAATCTCCGCGATGATGGAAGCAATCGAGCGCAACGCGTCGGCATGGGACACGATTCGGGTGCGATTCGCCTCTACGACACAACTCGTCAGCGAACGAACTCGCCACGTACCGCCCGAGGACTTTACCGAGCAACTCGCCTCCGACTACCGCGGTGGAGAGTCAGTTATTTCCTGGGTCGCCGCGCACGATGTCACAGCCGGGCACGAGTTTCTCGTGCCGGCAGAGCTCGCTTTCTCTGGGTACCCTCCCTCGGGGTACTTGCAGCATCGCGCATTCAGCACCACAACCAGTAACGGTTTGGCCGCTGGATTCGACCTCGACCAAGCTGTTCAACACGGCATCCGCGAAGTGCTTGAACGGGATATCGTGTCCCTCTGCGAATTGCGTGCAGTTTGTTTTGATGCCGGATTCCTCGAGGCGATCGCACGGAAGTTCGGCGTGGATGTCGGCAGCCTGGGAAGAAGTTTCCAATGTAGGCCGGGCGTAGGCGTCCGCATTGAACCGCGTACGCTGCCGCATGCCTGTCGTGCAATCTACGATCGGTTTGCCGCCATCGGCGTCCGGGTCGCCATTCGAGCGCTTCCTAACGACTTGGGACTTCCCGCGTTCGGCGCCTGCGCAGCGGAGCAACTATCCCAGGACAATTGGCTGTGCGGCGCCGGTTATGGCGTGCACACCGATCCCGGTTCAGCGCTAGAGGGCGCACTAGTGGAGATTGCACAAGGCCGTGCGACCAGCCTACAGGGCGCGCGTGAGGACTATCATGCAGGACACTTGAAGTCACGCTTCGCAAGCATGCCGCGAAGCGATTGGCTGTTCGATGACACAGGCGAACTCGCGTCGTTCGAGGATGTGGGACGGCTATTTTCGAACGCTGGTGCCGAGCACTGTGTCGCGAACTACTGCAGTGCCGCGAGAGCGGTTGGCCTAGATCGAGTACTGAGCGTCACGTTCACGCATCTGCCGGTGCCCGCCGTGCGGATCCTGATCCCAGGTGTCGAGACGACACACCCAACTCAAGGCTATTCCAGATTGGGACAGCGCGCCACGTCGCTACGAGTATGACGCATCTTGACGCCCTCATACCGGCCAGCGGACGCCGACAGTCGGTGGTTGTCACCGTGCGGCCACCGCTTCGTGCGCCCGGCGGCACGCCAACCGTCACGATCGAGATGTCCGAAGGAGCGTGTCTAGTTGCCACGCTCAAGCAGGCACTGCGGGACCTCCTCCAAACTAGCGCCACGATATTCATTGCAATAGATGGCGAACTCGCGGATGACGCCGCACTGCTGATTCCGACGAATCGCGTCGTCGCGTTCCTTGCGATTGCCGGAGGTTGAATGATCTTCTTCCACGAAACCGCGGCGCTTTCTCCGCAGTTGGCTGTAGGGCTTCGCTCGCTCATCGCGGGCGACGAGCTGCTATGGGAACTCCAAGAGTCGCCATGCTCTGCTGCGGGTGGCAGTACGTACCAGCTTGCGCAGCGGTCAAAGGGGGACTCACTCAAATTTGAACTGCTGGCCAGCCTGCTGCGTCATCGATTCGGTGCCCAACTTTGCGCTTCCACGGGTAGTCCTGTCGAACAACTACATCACCTAACCCCTCAGGTGTTCCCAGTGAGGATGCTCGGGAACCCGCTGAATCCGCCTCACCAAGTGCCGCATTGCGACAACCACGATTTCGGCGGCGGCCCGTGCGTGCCGAAGTTCACTTTCGTTTATTACGTCGAATTGCGCAACTGCAGCGGCGGCGAATTAGTCTTGTTCGACAAGTCGCACTCGGAACTTCACCGGATCGTACCCGTGCAAGGAGACCTCGTCTGCATCTCTGGAGACCAGTTGCATGCAGTCGCTGACCTGACATCAGGCCTTCGAACATCGCTGGTGCTGAACCTTTACGAGCCGCCAGCGCAAGGGTGTGATCGTTGACTAGCCAATCTGCCGCAACGAAGGCGCATCAGCCCCGAGTTTCCGCCAAACCAACAACGATGCTTAGAAAAACACTCGCACAAGCAGCTCTACTTGCACACGTACTCATTGGCTCAGCGCTTGCCGTTCAGGATAACACTCCCACAGTGTCGCCTCCACCAACAGTCACGCTTGATGCGGTCGAAATCAAAACAACGGCGGACAGTGTGCGGCGATCGGCGCTCATCTCCAAAATCGTAGTTACGCAAGCCGATCTCGTTCGCGGGGGTGACGCGACACTCGCCGAAGCGCTGAAGCGAGTGCCCGGCGTATCGGTGAACCCACAGGGCAACGGAGGCCTTGAGATTCGCCTGCGTGGCTTGGGCACCGGCTACGTGCAGATTCTTGTGGACGGCGATCCCGTGTCGACGGATTTCTCAATCGAGTCAATTTCACCGGAGGCGGTAGAGCGCGTCGAGATATTCAATTCTGGCACCGCAGAAATGGGCTCGAAAGGCATCGCTGGCACCATTAATATAGTGATGAAAAAGGCTTCGCGTCACCGACCGAGTCAATTGAAGCTCACGGTCAGCGAAAACAACATCGCCAATTCTTGGCGGCTTGACGGTCAAACCTCCCGCGATTTCGGCAATGTCAAAGGGCTCATCGTTGGTTCCGCAGGAATTGAGGATGCAGATGAAAAGACCGTGACCACCCTGTTTGGTATCGACCCAGCGTCGCAGGAGGTGATGTCATGGACGACACGCCAGACGACCAACAGCAATATCTACACTGTTTCTCTGCTTCCCAGCCTCAACTGGAAATTTGACTCGCGTAACGAACTCAATGTGGACTTCCTCTTGAGATCGCGTCAATACAAGGAGTTCGCAGTAGATAAGACAGTTAGCGACGCCGGCCCCGCAGTTGCTTTCCCGGTAAACCGCCAATCGGTTGACCTAAATCTGACAAATCTGAAGGGTTCGTTTTCGTTGAAACGCGAAACACCTAGTGGCGCCATCATCGACGTCAAGGCTAGCGATACCTTCGTCTCCCGGCACGTCGCTGTGAAGCTCGATTCTATGGATTTAGCAGATAGCGCGCTCCTTAATCGCACCGTGAACTCGCAGTTTTCCGACAACACGGGCCAATTTAAGGGTGGCGTAAAGATGCCGTTTGCGGCTGACCACGCGGCCTCGTTTGGCTGGGATGCCACCCTAAATACTAGGCAAGAATCTCGCTTTCAGATCGACCAGCCTTTACCAGGACGAGTGCCCTATGACAAGGACCAGAACTACAAGATTCGAGTCATACAAGCTGCGATGTTCATCCAAGACGAATTTGAACTCAGTCCTCGATTGGGAGGCTACCTCGGCCTTCGCTGGGAAACCGTCCATACAGCCATCCGTGGCAACGACATCGCGAGCGTTAGCAATTCTAGGGCTATAGCAAGTCCAATTGCGCAAATGCTCTGGAAGTTGCCCGGCACGGACAAAGACCAGATTCGTATGTCGATAGGACGAACTGCCAGGGCCCCGACCGCTAGTGAGCTGAGTCCGCGTCGATACGTCAACAACAACAACACGGCCACAGCGCCAGACGAACAGGGAAATCCGGCGCTGCAATCCGAGGTGGCTTGGGGCTTCGACGGTGCCTTTGAGCACTACATTGGCAACAATGGATCGCTTCTGAGCTTGGGCGTTTACGAGCGGAGGGTCGACAACGTCATTCAGAAGACCCTGGGGCAAGTAGACGGCGTGTGGTTGCTGATGCCACAGAACGTCGGCACAGCGACCCTTCGGGGCCTATCTGCAGAAGTCAAGCTGGGACTGCGCGACCTTTGGGCCGCCGCACCATTGGCGACCGTCCACGCCAGCGTGGCGCGCAATTGGTCGTGGGTACATTCGCTCCGGGCGCCCCATAACCATCTCGCCTCGCAAGATCCGCTGCTCGTGAAGGCCGGGATCGACTATCGCGTTAATGCCGAGTTCATCACTGCGATCGATATGCAATTCGCTGGTAGAAACGACTATCGCGTGTCGACGAATGAAGTCAATTTCCGATTGCCTCAGCGCAACCTACAGATGTCTGCAACTTGGAAGCCCGAGCACGGGGCGACGTTACGCATAGTGCTGGACAATCCGCTCCACCAGGACTCCGTCAAGGGGGTGACATATCATCAAGCGGCTGGTGACCTTACCCAGCGCGCTGAGACTCGGACTAATCTCGTCGTTCGCGTCACCTGCGAGACGAGGTTCTGATGCGCAATCAGAGGAAAGAGTGGGTCAGTAGTGTGAGTGAGTGCCCGGTTCGACGGCGTGGCTCAGCGGCCAGTGCACCTCGGTGCCTCCCGCGCCTGGCAGGCACACGCGCGCTGCGGGTGCCGCGGCAAATGTCGGCAGGCTTGCGGCAACGAAGCCGCTGGGTGCCTGGGCCGGCGCCTTGCCGTCAAGCTGCGCGCACCAACTCGCCAGCACGCGCCATGGCACGCCATTGGCCTGCTACCACGCCATGGCCTTCTGCCTAGACGCCTGATATGCCGCCACCTGTTCCAGGCGGCGCTCCATCTCCACCTCGCTGCGTGCGCCCATCGCACCAACGCAAGGTTCTCAACTTCGCCGGCTCGGCGGTAGATGGGTTTGCGGAATGCTTACTCCCAGCCTACGATCTTGCGGCTGAACAGGTCCAGGATCAGGTACAGAAAGACCCACTGGCCCTGAACGAACGTTGGCAGGTAGGTTCATGTCCCCGCACCACATCTGGCGCGGTGCGGTGGCGATATGCGTGGTCGGCACCCGCGCCGGCCTGGGCGCCTTGGCGCAGCCGCGGCGAGCGGTTTGTCCCTGCTCGCGTAGCACGCGGAGAAAGCTGGACTCACTGGCCAGATAGGCCCCCTCGTCGGCGAGCATGGGCACGATGCGCGCCGGGGGTACGCTGGCAAAGCGGGGCTCGTTGGCCACGCGCAGCACCTCTGCGCGCTCGGCCTGGCTGAGTGCGTGGGGTGGTGCCGAGCGCAGCACATCGGGCCTGCCATCGCCCGTTGCGAGGGTGCCTTCGGCCGCGTAGGGCGAGGCCAGTTCCACCAGCGTAATCCACGGCCACCCGATTCGGCTCGCCCAGAAACTCCCACTTGCACGTTCGCTTCGTGCTCTGCTGACCCCAAGATCAACTTGCTTCATGCTTCGCATAGTTCCCGAACCTCCCTTGCCTGGGCAAGCAGATTCGCGCTCGGTTTATGCAGGCCATCCCTTGGCAATTAATTATGTCCGACTTTTAACCGGATACTAATTTAAATGGACGACTCGCAGCTACTTCGCTACTCTCGACATATCCTGATTGATGACATCGGCATTGAAGGTCAGACGCGATTACTCGCGTCCAAGGTGCTCGTGCTTGGCGCTGGGGGCCTAGGCTCGATTGCCGCTATGTATCTTGCGGCCGCTGGAGTGGGCGAGCTTACGATTACAGACTTTGATTCCGTCGATCAGAGCAACCTCCAACGACAAATCGCCCACGGCACCTCACGAGTCGGCATGAACAAGGCGATATCGGCCGCGCTGACCTTGGCCGAGCTCAACCCGGAAGTGCGCGTAAACATCGTCGCCGAGAAAATGGCCGGCGCTCGGCTGGCAGAAAGAGTCGCCAACGTCGACATCGTAGTCGACTGTTGCGACAACTTTTCGACTAGATACGACGTCAACCGCGCGTGCGTTTCCCATCGTAAGCCGCTCGTCTCGGGCGCCGCCGTACTGTTCGGCGGCCAAGTATCGGTCTACGACGCAACCGATTCCGATTCGCCGTGCTATGCCTGCGTCTTTCCGGAATCATCCACCCACGAGACGATCCGCTGTGCACTCATGGGCGTATTCGCCCCGCTGGTTGGAATCATCGGCTCGATGCAGGCCGCTGAGACGATCCGCCGCATCTTGGGCCTCGACGGTGGCCTTGTCGGACGCCTGCTGATGCTCGACAGTCGCACGATGGAGTGGACGGAAGTCCGCACGCGGCGCGTTCCAGCATGCCCGGTTTGTTCTATGCGTACGGCCACTGACCTTGCCCCTGATCGGCGCAGGCCATAGGGCGCTTCTCGAAACCTCCCTTGAGCACGGCCGGGGCTGTTGAGCAGCAGGATTGTGAGTGGGAGGCGGGTTCAGTTCCGTAGCACGGAATCGAACTGACAACGGGGGCATCAAGTAAGCCGGCCAACGCCAACGGAAGGGCTTGTAGGGTGCTCACCGCGGTTTGCGACGTCCCTCAGAAACCCGCGCCAGTGCTCCCCTGTTCAGAGAAATGGTTGGACCCCGGTCGCCCTCCCACCACCAAACAAGCATTCGGCGGGGTCCGCCGAAGTCCAGAAAGCCCTAGAGAATCAACGCTCCAGGGCTTTTTTGCTTCCAGGGAGGTGCGGGTAGATCTATGGACATCCGGCCCCCAAAGTG
>Ga0307516_10001288_pt1 | contig 34892 bp, 38 predicted proteins | sample 19_EM_MG_FD_203310 | JGI IMG/M metagenome (GOLD analysis project Ga0307516, IMG submission 203310) | Populus trichocarpa ectomycorrhiza microbial communities from riparian zone in the Pacific Northwest, United States - 19_EM | ecosystem: Host-associated > Plants > Roots > Unclassified | place...
CTTCCGCGGTCGCGGTCTTCACGTTCCTCATCATCGTCATCGTCGCTTCGAGCAACGCATTGATGCTCTCGCAGAGCGCGTGGATCTCACCCGTCTTGCCGTGCATCGGGATGCGTTCCAGCAAGTGCCCCTCGGTAGCCGACTTGACCACGCTCAAGGTTTCCTTGACGGCTGCCTCGAGTTGGAGCGCCATGACGACCTGCTGGGTCACATCGGTTGCGAACTTGACGACTTTCAGCGGCTTGCCCTTGGAATCCAGGATCGGGTTGTAGGAGGCTTGAATCCACACTTCCCGGCCGCCCTTGCCGATGCGCAGGTACTGCGCGGCATCGTATTCCCCGCGGCCCAGCTTGGCCCAAAACGCACGATATTCTGCGGAATCGCGGCAGGCCGGTGTGACGAACATGCTGTGATGACGGCCCTTCACTTCATCGAGAGCGTAGCCGAGCACGCCGAGAAAATTGGCGTTTGCCGAGCGAATCGTGCCGTCCATATCGAATTCGATGACCGCTTGCGCCTTGTCGATGGCCGCGATACGGCCTTCGTAGTCCGCCAGGCGCATCTTCTGCTCGGTGATATCGGTGGCGTACTTCTGATTGAGCGCGGCAATCTGCCCGCGCAAGTCGTCGAGTTCTGCGTTGTCGCTGTCGCTCTTGCCGCCGCCCGGCTTGACTGATCCGAATAACCTGCTACCGATGCTCACGTGAGGGCCTCTCTCAAGGATTGCGCTTGTAAGTATCGCTTCGGCCGTCGGCTCGAATTCTTGACACCGCCATGGTGCGGTGCATCACATTTTACGCGTGCAACAGTTCGTCGACCGCGCGACCCGCCTGATCGATGGCCGAATCGGTGTAGGCGCCGCCGCCCGAATCCGAGTTGGCGATGGCAATTCGGCCGAAGGGTGCCCGGCCGCGTACATTGGGGCGTTGCGAAGCCGGCATATCCGGCTCGTACAGCGGGTTGTACTCCGGCGCATACCCATGGGGCCAGCGATTTACGGTAATCGCCTGGATGTCGCGCGCGGGATCGAAGCCACCCGCACCCAGGGTGCGTGCAAGCTGGTCGCGTATTTTGTGCTCGAATGTTGCGAAGGGAGTCTGCAATAATTCGGCGCGGCCGGCTTTGTGCTGCTCAAATTCCGTCAGCCCCGGCCGGCAGGGAGTTCTCACCATATGAAGGAGAATCGGCTCCGAAGCGGCAACCGGGCTACGGTACTCGCCGATGTCGACGTGCCAGTTGAGGTTGAGGCTCGAATGGTAGCCGCCGGGTGCATAGACTCGGTTCGTCCCGAGTTTCCGGAAGGACTCCCAATTGCGGAGCGCGACGCTCGTGTACACAAGCGGCGTCTTGACCAGGCTGTGCAAGGCATCCTTCTGCGCGGCAGGCAGCTCCGGGCACAAATAGGGAATCATCATGTTGTAGCACGCCAGCACGCAATTGCGCGCCCGTACCGTGAGGGCCTTGCCCGCGCGAATATAGGTGACATCCACTGCATCCGAGCCGGCGCCCCGTCGATTCACGGCGCGAACCACCGTGCTGCCGAGGCGAAGACGCACGGGCGATCCCGCTCTGTCGAGCCGATCGTAGGCCACGCGCGCCGTCACCACATCTTCCGCCGTGCTGCCGGGTACGGCCGTCGGCATGAGACTGCGCACGAGAAGGCGGGCGATCGTCGCATTGCCGTCGGGAAAGTGAAGCGTCTTCGAACCGCCCGTATCGGCAAAGCCCGCCGGTGTGAAGCCCATCCGCGGTATCGAGCCGGGTGCCAGCTGCATGCCTTTGAAACCGGGAAGCTCCACACCCCAGCAATCCAGCGCGGACACCGCGTCGATTCCGACGCCCCATAGACTATGAGTCCTGGCCTGATAGAACGCGAGCGTCATCGGATCCACCTTGACGAAGTCGCGCAGAAACTCGAGATAACTTATCTTGGAGAGGCGCAGCTTCTTTTCCGCCGACGACAAGCCGGGCATGAAATCGACGGCGCCGGTCTCGATGCGTTGGATATCTTCCTTGGCCCGCGGAGGTACCGGATAGCGGGAGACGATCGCCGGATCCGACTGTTTCCCCACTACCAGCTTGTCCGTGCCGAAAGTCTCACGATCGAAGTACACCGCGTCGCGCAACCCCATCCGGCTGTAGAACTGGGTCTGCTCGACTTTTCGCGACAATGACTCGACGTCGATCCCGAGATCCTGGATGAGTCCTTCGGCCACGGAACTGTAGGGCCTCGGACTTTCGATCAACAACGTTCCGCCGTTGAGCAATTGTGTTCTGCCGCCGAGCCGGAACTCGTTGCGTCTGGCGTGGCCGCCAAAATCGTCGTGATTGTCCAGAAGCAGTATTCGAGCATCAGGCGAGGTGCGCGCACGATAGAAATGCGCGGCGGCGAGGCCGCTGATCCCCGCACCGACCACGATCAAATCGTAGGACTCGCCCGTGTCGACACCGTGAGGCGCAGCATCGCCGTCACGCAGGGCGTGAGCGGCCTCGAAAGACCCGGGCTGGCTGCCGCGCATGCCGTTGAGCAGGGGCGGATAATAGCCGGGTGCATCCTGCGCCGCGGCCAGTCCCGCAGCGGCGTCCGCCGCGTACGCCTTGAGCAGCGGCCCCGCCAATACCGTCGCACTCGCTGCCAGAACACCCTGGACGAAGTCGCGCCGTGGGATGCACCGGTCCTCGCCCAAATCACGAATCGTGCGGCTCAAGTGGTGCGGCTCAAGTGGCGCGGCTCAGGCGTGGCCGACGCCGAGGACCTTCTCGACCGCCGCGAGCAAGTCCTCCGCCTCAAATGGTTTGGTGAGCACGAAATGCGCTCCCGCCTCCTCGGCCGATGCAAGGTACGCATTGGTCGCTATCGCCGTCGGTTGATAGCCCGCAACGCCGAAATTGCCGCCCCCGGATATGGCGACGATGCGCACGAGAGGGAAGGCCTTGCGAATCGACTGGATGGCCTGCACGCCGTTGATTTTCGGCATGATAATGTCGGTAATCACGAGATCCGCGTGAGTGCGCCCGAGCTGTTCCATTGCGTCCGCCGCATTGTCGGCGGTAAACACCTCATATCCGGCGAGATCAAGCACGCATTTGACCGAATCGCGCACGTCGCGCTCATCATCGACGATCAGTATTCGCTGCATTTCGCCTCACGCACCGGCGGCCATCGCATCGCCCGCCGTATTGGTTTGGATGGCTGCGGGAAAAAATACCCTGAATGTGGTGCCCGCGCCAATTTTCGTCTCCACCGTGATGCTGGCGCCGAAGCTCTCGACTATTCCATGAACCACCGAGAGTCCCAAGCCGGTCCCCTGACCCACCGACCGCGTGGTGAAGAACGGCTCGAATATGCGCTCGACCGTATCCTGGTCCATTCCGTGCCCCGTGTCGCTGACCCACAATTCGACGCGCGGCCGCGCGCCGCTGCCCTCATCGGCAGGCTCGGAGCAGCGCAGACCGAAGGTCAGCAGGCCATCCGCGCCCTCCATCGCCTGATAGGCGTTGGTGCACAAATTTATCATAAGATGCAGCGCGAGCGTCGCGTCGGCCTTCACCAGGGGAATGGCTTCGGCGATTTCCGTCCGTATTTCGACACTGGCCGGCGCGAGCGCGGAGAAGAGGTTGAGTCCTTCGATCGCCACGACCCGCAGATCGATCAGGGTGAGCTTCGCCTCGTCGAGTTCGCGGGTGAACGTGAGAATCTTCCTGACGACGTCCTTGGCACGCCGTGCCGCCCCCAGCACCCGCTCGAGATTGGTGCGCGATCCGCCCCCGAGCGACGCATCCTTCAGCACCGTGCTCGTAAAGAGAATGATGGGCACCAACACATTGTTGATCTCGTGGGCGATGCCGCCGGCGAGTGTGCCGACCGTTTCCAGTCGTTGACGATGCCGTAGCTGTCTTTGCAATTCCTCGCGTCGCGCTTCGGATTGTTCCTTTTCCTTGATTTTGTCCTGGAGCCGGTGATTGACGCCGACCAGTTCATGACGCATCGCTTCCAGATCCACCGCCAGGTCGTGCAATTCGCGGATGCCGGTGCTGACATCGAGCACCCGCGCGTAGTCGCCGGAGGCGATGGCGCGGGACAAATCCTGCAATCGGTGAATCGGCCGCGACAGCCGGTAGCTCAGGACAATGGCGATGCCGATTGCCACGCTCAAGTAGCCGCCGAGCAGCCACAGCATGCGGCCGAGGGCGAGGTGAATCCGGTCCTCTGCGGGCGACTCATCGAAGCCCAAGCGCAATTCGGCGTTATGGTCCGCGTGAACGATGGGCAGCACGATGAAGTAAATGTCGTCGCCCCCCTGGCCAAAGCCCAGGTCCGTGTGCCGGGGAACCGCGATCTCCGGTGATCCGAGCCGGCTGCGCGTGCCGACGCCGCGATCGAACAGCTCCGCGTAACGCGCCTCGCCGTGGAGAACCGCGAGATCAAGGAGATCTTCCGTTCGCTGGGGGGAATCGAGCGCGACGCCGACTTCGAACTCTTCGGCGAGCACTCGGGCAAAGGTTCTCGCGTGCTCGACGAACAGATCTTCGTGACTCTTGCGAATCACGTATCCCATCCCGAAGAACAGAGCCGGCAGCAGTACGATGTGCACTGCCACCACGCACAGCGTGACGTAGCTCGCGAAAGAGGTTCTTAGACGCGCCATGTCAGTCGTACCATAGTACCCTCAAAATCTTGATTCGGGAGTCGTGAGCCACGTCTTTGGCCCAAGCATAGCTGACGGCCGTCGGGTCGGCTTCGACGGCTTTTAGCAGCAGACCGATGTCTTTGTAGGCTACCGGTTTGATCTGACCCTGAATGAGGGTCAGTCGCAGCACGCTGCGGTCATAGGTCGTATCCGACATGGAAACGATATTCTGCAGAAATATTTCCTTGACGCGCGGATCCGCTTCATCGAGTACCGGCCGCAGCCGATCCCCATTGTGGGTCACCGTCAGACCGAGAAACAACTTCCTAACTTCAAGCGAGTCCAATTGCTCGACTTTGCTGTCCGCACTGACTATGAGCACGAGCTGATCCGCCGCCCATGCGGATCGCGTCGCTGCCAGCAGCGCCACCAACACGGCCGTGGCCGCGATCTTAGTCACGGAATTGCCGCGCTCCACTGCGCACGTATTTCGTTCGAGGACTGGGCCAGGGAAACGATATGTGATAGCTCGAAGGTCAGCGCCTGGCGCCGGGTATAGTCCCAACGCACCCCGAGAGCCTGACGCCGCAGCGCAATCTCGAGATCGCCGTCAGCATCGTCGAATGAGGCGACATAGCGCGATTCCTGCATGCGCGCCGACTCTTCGAGACGGCCGAAGACCGTGAAGCGCCCCGGCAGCTGCCGCTCGATCTGCAGGTAGCCCGAAGCGAAGCTTTCGTTCCGCTTGCTCCGCGTCAACGCAACGTCCACGTAATAGTTGGCCGCGACGATTCGCCAAGGCTCCGACGTCCAATCGATGTATGCACCGTAGACGTTGAGCTTCACGGAATTCGATTCCAAGGACGCCAGGGCTCGAGCACTGCTGACGGAAAGGTCATCGTGCCCAAACAACAATCCCATGCTGCTGGCGCCGACGTACTGCGGCAGGTAGGCGATGCGCCCGGTCACCGACAGCCGGTGTCTCCCGGGATTGCTTCCGATCAGGTCGATGGCATCCAACTCGCGGTCCGCCAAGGCGGGCGCAGCGCCGACTCCGCCGGACAGCTGAATGGCCGCGTCCTTTCCCAACGGGCGGCGCGACTCGAACAACGCCCCGGTAATGTGCTGGGGGATCAGCCCATGTTCGTCCTCCCACCGTTCGATATACGGACGCGTGATATCGGTTTGCAGGTATTGGCCGTGGTGATGCTCGGTGTTCCACGCGCTCGCGGGCTGATGAAAGCGGCCGAGCCAAAGCACCGTTTCCGGCACGAATTCGAACCCCATCTGAAACCGCTCGAGGTCCCGTTCGTCCGGCGTTATGTAGTACTCGCCAAAGACACGGAATTGATGTTTGGTAAAGCCGAAGACCACGTCGGCATTGATCCAGGGATCGGCATCTTCCCGGCGTGTCTGGCCGGTTCCATGAAAGGCTTCGGCAGCTACAAAGACCTCGAAATCGCTGGAAGAGTGGTCGTGCTGCGCGAACGCCGACCCCGCCCAGGGGAGGCTCAGTGCGACGCAAAGCAAGATTTCTCGAAGGGATAAGTGGGGCATACCAGGAGCTCCAGCGCGATAACGCACGCGCCGATTCTTATGGGTGTTATCGGCGATGAAGATAACGTCTTTACCGGGCCGGCGCGAGGGCGTCGATGCCGGCAGCCGGGCGGACCTGTCGGCGCGGGCTTGCGGTTCGATCGCAATGCACATAAGCTTCTGCTATGGCGTGGCGCATAAGACGTCAGTCCACCGGGGAATAATGATCGGATTGCCTTGATGCCACGTATCTATAAAGGACACGCTGGAGTTCTCGCCTATCGGCGCCCGCGGCTGCGCGTGGTTCTCGCCGATGAGCACACCATCCTTCGTAGGGGCCTGCGGGCCATGTTGGAAGGGGAACCCGATCTCGAGATCATTGGTGAAGCGAGCGGAGTGCAGGACGCGATCGCCCTGACGAGATGCCTGCAACCCGACGTGGTGATCACCGATGTGTTCGGGAATGGCAGGGGAGTTCTCGCGATCGGCGAGATGCGCCGCGACTGCGCGGGAGTACGAATCGTGATGCTGACCGGCTGCAGGGATCAGGAATGGGAGCGCGCCGCCATCACGGCTGGTGCCCATGCTTATATCGTCAACGATTCGCCGATCGAAGTCTTGTTGCACGCAATCCGCGCGGAGAACCCCGATATTGACCTTTTGGCGGTATCCGACGCTCCGAATCGGCCGCGATCGACCGAGGAAACCACCGCGGCGCCGCTTGCAGAGATGACGGCCCGCGAACGCGAGGTGCTGATCGGAGTTGCGCTCGGTTATTCGAGCAAGCGAATTGCCGGGAATCTCGGCCGCAGCGTCAAAACAATCGAGAAACATCGATTCAAGATGATGCATAAACTGGGTCTGCGCAATACGGCGGCCGTGACCCGCTACGCGATGGATCATGGTTTGCTGAACGCCGACAGCATCTTGCGCGAACCGCACCCGCCGAAGCTTCCCCCCAGGAACTAGGTCGTTCTGCCCGACCTTTGCTCGGTCGCCGGCTCCCATGTTGGAGTCAAGGGTCGCCGAGAATGGCAGTCTGCCGCTCCCGGTACACATCCTCGGTGACGAGCCCCTCGTCGTAGAAATGCTTCAGCTCGCGCAGCCTGGTCTCCTTCGATTCAGGGGAGCGAACAGAGCTCGCCGCTCCCGGAGCGGGGGGCATGGGAGGCGCGTGCGGCGCTGCCGCGGGGGGTGCCGTGGCCGCGCGCACCGGCTTTTGAGCGCTTGCGCAAGCCTCGAGGCATTTACTGTGTTCCGCGGGGCATTCGACTGCGCCTCGTTCTGGAAAATTGGCGAATATCTGCGGGCATTGAGCGTAATGTGCATTGCAGGATGCGGTACATGCGGGTTCGCTGACCTCGGGCGCCTTCACCAATTGCACCGTGCCGCAGCCACCGAGAATCAAGGCCAATGCCGCGACTCCGGTCTTCATTGTCGGCCCTCCCTCTTCATGCTCGATCCACAGTACCCGCCTCGGGATAGGCGCATCGAATTGTGCACCACGCATACGCTCGAAAGGACCATCGCCGCCGCCGCGACCACCGGTCGCAACAGGCCATAAGCGGCGATGACCACCCCCGCCGAGTTGTACGCGAACGCCCAGACGAGATTCTGCCGGACGATGCGCAGGGTTCTGCGCGAGAGGTCAATCAATCGGGGAAGCTCGAGAAGGTCTTCACGCAGGATGATGACGTCGGCCGATTCCTTGGCCAGATCTGCGGCGGGCCCGAAGGCGATACCGACATCTGCAGCCCCCAGCGCAGGTGCGTCATTGACGCCGTCCCCGACCACGGCGACTGGCCCCACCGACACCCGCAGCGCGCGCACGCGCAATGGCTTGTCGGCGGGCGACAAGTCACCGGCGAAATCGGAGCAGCCTATGCTTTCGGCGATGCGCGCCACCACCTCCCGACGATCCCCGGATAGCACGTGACAGGACACCCCCATCCGACCAAGGGCCAGTACCGCTTCCGGCGCTTCGGGCCTGCGCGGGTCGTCGAGAATCGCCTCGCCGGCGAGATGTCCATCGATCGCAATCGCGACCGCACTGTATCCGGATTCAACCACCGAAGTCGGGGGCAATTCGACGCCGCAAGCAGCGAGCCAGGACAATTTGCCCACCTCGACCCGATGATCCTCGACCCGGCCCCGAGCGCCGCCGCCGGCCTCCACGCACACATCGATCGCGGCGGGAACCCCTTCGCTGCGTGCGCGCACCGCCGCGACGACGGCGCGGGCGAACGGATGGCTCACCTCCTGCTCGACGCCGGCCGCGAGCCGCAGACTTACCTCGGCTCCGGCAATTGCGCCGGGTGAGGCCCGGTAATCGACAACCTGCGCCCGGCCCCGGGTGATGGTGCCGGTCTTGTCGAGTACCATCACACGGACTCTCGACAGCGCTTCCAAGACCGCGCCGCTGCGCACCAGACAGCCGCACCCTATGGCACGGGACAGGGCGATGGTGGTCGCCAGAGGAGTGGCAATGCCCAGCGCACAGGGACACGCGACGACCAGTACCGCCAGCGCCGCCTGAAGGCCCCGTGCCCATTCGCCCGCCAACCCCCACAGGCAGCAACTGGCAATCGAAATCAGCAATACCGCGGGTATGAATATCGCGATGACGCGGTCCACCACCGCTTCGATCGGCGCCCGGCGGTCGCGAGCCTCGATGGCGAAGCGCTCGACCCGATCGGCGAGCGTCTCGGCTACGCCCGACGCGCAGACCGAGAGTGCGCCATCAACCGCGGTTGAACCCGCGCTCACGGAATCCCCGGCCACGACCAGGCGCGGCCGCCATTCCCCGGTCAGCAAGGGTTCGCTGACGTCGGCCCGGCCCGTCGCCACCGTTCCGTCCACCGGAATCTCTTCACCGGCACGCACCTGGACGATCTCGCCCCGACGTACCGACGTGGGTGCAATATGCACTTCCACACCACGGCGAAACAGCCGCGCTTGGCGGCGCGTGCGACTCATGGTCGGCAGGAGCAGCGCGAGCGCCCGGCGCCGTGACTCGGCATCCAGATACTGGCCCAGTGTCACGAACACGAGTACCATCGTGCCTGAGTCATAGTACAAACTGTGGCCGCCGCGAAGCGTTTGGACGGCCGAAAAGCCAATGGCCGCCAGCGCACCGAATCCGATCAAAGTCTCGAGCGTGAGCCGGCGGCGGAATAATCCCCGCACCGCGATACGGAGCATCGGTACGCCGAGCAGCGCGAACACCGCAAGCGCACAGAAAAACATGATCCATGAACTGGTGCGCACGACTTCGGAGCCGAGAGTGTCGAGCGTACCGAAGTAGGCCAAGCTCTGGAACATCATGATATTGCCGCTGAGAAGTGCGGCGAGACCCAGTTTTGCCAGAAACCAATCGGCGCGCCCCCCCTCGCCCGCGTTGCCGATGACGCGAAACACGAGAACGCAGCCGATGCAGCAGAACAACAGCGTTTCCTCGCCGTCGGTCTCCCGATGCGGACGGGCAGGCAGCGGCAGCCGGCAATGTGCGCACTGCCGCGACGCAAGCCCACGGATGATGCCGGCGTGGGTCGTCGACATCACCACCATTCCGTCGGCGGCACCAGACCGAAGTTTGCGAGTCCGCGCAGTATCAACAGCACTCCCTGGCCTGCCAACAGCACGCCCGCCAGGCGCTGCGTCCTCAAACGCCGCAGCAGCCTCTGTGGAACCAGCGTCAACGCAAAAACCGCAGGCAACGTTCCCAGTCCAAACACCAGCATGGTGAAAGCGCCCATGAGGGGCGTCCCGGCGAGCGATGCCCGGCTCGCCGCTGCGTACACCAGCGCGCAAGGCAGCCATCCTTGCAAGGCTCCCAGTAAAACCGGGGCCGCTACCGGAGGCGCCTGATTCAGATGCATGCGGCCCGCGATGAGCCAACGTCCCATCCCCGCCATGGTCACGACACGCGCCGGATCGCTAAACCAACCCATCATCGACGAGCCGAAGATCAATGCCGCGCCGCCGGCCGCAATCGCAACTATTCCCGTGACGCCGAAGCGGCTCGCCGCCGCTTGCGCGATCTGCCCAAAGGCCCCGACAAGGAGGCCGATCAAACTGTAGGTCGCGATGCGCCCCAGATTGAAGAGCACCCGCAGGCCGCAGCGTGCCGCTGGGGTCGCACCCCTGGGAGCAAACTGCGCCGTGCACATCGCCACATAGGGCCCGCACATGGCGAGGCAATGCGCACTGCCGAGTACGGATGCCGCGAACAGCAGCACAAGGTCGCCGCCCATCGGTAGGTCAGCGTGGTGGTGCACGGCGTGCCCGAGACTTATTGCCCCAAGGCCTGCTGCGCACCCTGGTCCCCATCGCCGCCGTCCTTCGGCCAGATTTGATATTTCCCCTCTTCAACATCCCGAAACTGACCCGTGCGCACCGCCCACAAGAAGATGCACCACGCCGACATGGACATGAGAAACGCAGTGAAGAACATGTAAAAAGTGATGTCCATTCAAATCCCCTCCTGAATTGCCGGAAGATCCGGAACCTGCAGGTTCCAGGCGACGCCCATGACCCGGTTCAGCACCGCGAATGCCGCCGCCGTCATCAAAGGCTGAGCAATCACGATGCCGATGAACCGCATGAAGGCGCGGTCGGCGGCTTGGCCTGCGGGAATCAGCGCATATGTCGAGGTAAAACGCAGCATGAACCACGCCAACAGCAGATTCGTGGCGGCATAGACGATCCAACACGCAGCGATTGCCGCCACTCCGCCCCGGTTCAAAGGCGCACCCGCGGCTACCGCGAGAAACAGTGCGAACCACACCAGAAACAAACCGAACAACCGTCGCCACTGACCCTCGATGTCGGCCGCCGGCGGTTGAGCGGGCCCGATCCGCCTCTTCAGCAACGTACCTGCCAACCACACGGCAGGCAGGAGCAACGCCGGCACCATATAGGAGGCAAACGCAATCTCGATGATCCGAAAAAACATCTGCGCCATCATTGCTCCTACGCGCGCCCTTGAACGGAGTTCTAGCGCGCTGCCGAGAAGCCGGCGCGCGAAGGCAAAGGTGGTCCTCCCCGCTCGGTAGCCAAAGATAAGGAATAGTAGACCAGCGCCCATCGCCGCTTGTCGGCGAACGCCTGCTTGTCGGCATCGCTCATCTTGTCGAAATCCGCCGAAGCGGGCAGCCCCGCCACGTATTTCTGAAGTTCGCTCAAGTCCTCTTCGCTAAACATCGGCTTTCCCTTCACCTGTGTCTTCCACGCATTGAGATCGGGAAACGCCTCGTGCGGGTACAGGATGGTGTCGTAGAACGAGGGCATCGGCGTACCGTTGAGTCCGGTATTGAAGGTGCGGAACACGTCGGCCGGAGAATCGCCGAACTTGAAGGCGCCCGTTGTGAAGTCGAAGGGCCGGATCGGCGTCTCCCAATCGTCAACCAATTCGTTCGACGAAGGGCCGTCGCCCTTGCCCGCATTTCCGTGGCACGACCAACATTGCAGCGTTCGGTAGACCATGCGGCCTTCTTGAATGACCGATGCGGGAACTTCCTTCAGACTCGGATACGGCGGCGTCGGAATCTGTATCGGCTCGGGAACCTGTTCGGATTTGAAGCGCGGAGAAAAGGTCTTCACGTAGTCGACCAGATCCCAACGGTCCTGCTCCGGAATGATGTGGCCGTCCGCCGCATTGCCCCATGCGGGCATGATCTGCCCCTTGCGCACCCCCCTGGAAATGGTCCGAAAAATGTCCTCGTCCGTCGGCAGCGCACCGGATGGCGTGGTGCGGTTCTTAAAGGCCGCCGTCGTGAAATCGCGCGGCTGCGGATTGAGAAAATGGTACGCGGCGTTGAAATTGGTCGAGGTGGCGGAGTCCGCAGTGTTTCGGCCGTTGCCATACTTCCCGTGGCAACCGGCGCACTTGGTCTCGAAGATGGCCTTGCCGCGGCTTTCGCGAAGCGCGAGAGGTTCGTTGGTCGGCGAGCGGCGCGTCGCCGGCCAGGCTTCCCAGTTCCGCCAATCGCCGATGGCGGTCCCTATCTTTTGCATGTAGGCCTCAACGCCCACCATTTCTTCCGTCGGAACCGGACCGTAGTCGTGCATGTCGATGATGCCGTCGCCGTGACTGCCGTCCGCGTTGACCGGCCAGGTATCCAGTTCGGCGAAATTCGCGGGCTTCTGCGCGATGGCATCCAATTCGGATTTCGTGACTCGTCCATCGTGGTTCTTGTCGTAGGTCTCGATGAACGTGGTGACCGCGCGATCATGCTGCGCGTCTTCGGCGAACAGCCACGAATAGGCGGGCATCATCGACTCGGGTTCCATGGCTCGCGGATCCCAATGATGAGCGTAGTGCCACTCGTCCGACCGGCGATTGCCCTCGCGCGACAGATCGGGACCGATGCGTCGCGTGCCGAACATTTGCGGCACGTCGTAGATGAACTCTCCGGCCTGGCTGACCGGGCCCCATTTATCGGTATCGCGATTGACGGGCCGCACGAATTGCGAATGGCAATACCAACAGCCTTCGCGAATGTAGACTTTCCGGCCGAGATTCTCGACCGCGGTGCGATGCGGCGTCGCGACCACCTGACCGTCCTTGTTTTTCAACGTTTCCGGGCGGGTGAGCGATTTTTCGAGGTACGGGATCAACCCCTGGCTGGTCATTGCGAGTGCGTAGAATCCCAGCGCTGCGATGAGAATGACGGGTTCGATGCGGTTCATGGTTTAGGACCACTTCGGTTCGGGCAAATAGTTGGCGGACGCTCCGGGCGGCACTGGAATCGGTTTGCCGTGCTGGATGGTCATGTACAGATTCCAGAAACCGAGCGCTGCGCCGATGTCCATTGCGATACCTGCAAGCGTGCGCACGAACCAGTAGGGTTTCATGGCGGACATAGAGTCGACGAAATCCGCGCCAGCCTGCAGCATCGTCCCCTGCATGAGGCCTTGTATCGTCAAGTCGAATGCCATGATGGAGAAGCCGACTACCGTGAGCCAGTAGTGCCATTGCGCAAAGTTCTTCGAGTAGAGTTCGCGCCCCGCCAAGCGCGGCGTGACCCAGTACATGCCGGCGGTCGCCCAGATCACGAACGTGCCGAACACGGTCAAATGCGAATGGCCGATGACGAAATCGGTGAAGTGCGTCAGCCGCTGCATTTCCCGCAGTGCCTCGGTCGAGCCCTGAAAACAGCCGACGAAATAGTACAGAGCGCCGATGATGATGAACTTTGCCGGGTAGGAATCCTGGAATTGCTTCCACGCCCCGACGAAGGTGCCGTAGAAATTGGCAACCACGGTCCAAACCGGAATGATCAGCATCATCGAGGCTACGATGGCGATGGTCTGCGTCCAGTATGGAATAGGGCTGTAGATGTAGTGGTGCGTGCCTACGAACGGATAGAAGAACGCCAGCGCCCAGAATCCGACCAACGAGAGCTTATGACTGTACAGCGGGCACTTTGCCGCGAGCGGCAGGAAGTAGTAGGCCACCGCAAGGCCCGCCGGCGTGATCCACAGGCCGACGACGTAGTGAATATAGAGTCCATGCATTGCCGCGTTGTTCACGCCGGGCATCGAATACGGAAGAATGAAGTGACCGAACGCGTAATTGAGCGCCGTCCAGATGTACGCCGCGGTCAGGTACCAGAGCGTCACATAGAGCCGTTGTTCGGTCCGGTTCTTGACCGTGCCCAATACCTGGATGGTGAGCATGCAGAGCACGATTTCCACAGGGATGCTGACCCAAAGCGGAAATTCACCCGCTTCGATGCCGCTGTTGTAGCCGAGAGCCAGGGAAACGAACCCGACGACAAGCCCGATGTTCCATATCCAGAAGATGTGGTGGCCCCATCGCTCTTTGTACATCGGCACGCCGCATAACCGCGGAACGATGTAGTAGGTCAGGCCGATCACGGCGGTGGAGAAGCCGCCGAAGACCACTCCCATGACGTGCACCGGACGGAGCCGTCCCCAAGTGAGCCAGGAAATGTGACCCAGGAAGTCGTAATAGTTGAACTTGAGAGCGACGATCGCGCCCACGGTGGGGGCAAAGACCAGCCAGAATGAGGCGGCCGCCATGTACCGCAGAATGAGCTCCCGATCGATGAGCTCGCCGGTAGCGGCCATATGGGCGTGAGGCGCCGCCGGTCCCTGATCGAGCATCGCGCTTGCCGTAGTGCTCATGGTCAGCCCTTATCCGTCCAGAATACGATCGTGTACCAGATCATCCATACAAACATCGCCGCGTAGACGATGGCGAGCCACGTCGGGACGATACCGTGCCGCTCCTCGATTCCCGGACCGTCGTAACGCGTGATCGACTCCGAATGACTGTCCTTATCGCTCACTTCTTATCTCCGGTCGCGTTGTTGGCCGCCGTGCCCGCGAAATTCTTTGCGTACCCGGGACTCAGGTTTTGAATGAAATGCACCAGATCCCAGGCGTCGGCGCTGTTCAGAGAATCGGAGAATGTCGGCATCGGAGTCCCGGACAGGCCCGCCATGAACACACGATAGATGTCGGCCGATTGATCGCCGCATTTCACGTGTCCTTTCGTCAGATCATAGGGAACAAGCGCATTGCCCCAATCATCCTTCAGCTCATGTGCGGAAGGTCCGTCGCCTTGTCCGCCGGCGCCGTGGCACTGCGCACAGTTGTACTTCAGGTACACCGCCGCACCGCGCGCGACCGATGCATCGCTATAGCCGGGATCAGGCGGAATCACGATCGGGTCCTGCGGCTTCTCGGCGGAAAAGCGCGGTGAGAACGTCTTGATGTAGGCGATCACGTCGCGGCGCGAACGCTCGTCGAGAACCTTCCACGTCGGCATGTACGTGCCGAACAGCCCGTTGAACAGCGTGTGCTCGAGATCTGAGTCGAGCGGCAGCGAGCCGGAGGGCGTACTGCGCCACTTATAGGTGCCCTGACGATAGTCGCGCGGTTTGATGCTCATGTATTCGGCGGCCTCGCCCTGACCGTTGCCCTGATCGCCGTGGCATGACATGCAATAGCGTTGGTAGACCAGCTTGCCGGTCTTCACGTCCCCGGCCCCGGCCGCCGCGGCAGAACCCATCACCAGCAATAGACCGGCGATTCCGGGGAAGTAACGCACGATAGGAACATTCATAGATACACTCCTCATTGCCTCGCCGCCGATACCGTCGCGCTGCGGCGTGACGGCCACATGTCGCTAGTACGCGAAGTCGACCCCGAGCATGATGCTGTCCGTGCGCTGGTCCAGGCCCCCGACGCCAACTCCCTTCACCTTGTCCGATGACACTTCGGCGTGGAAAGCCACTTCGTCGCGTATGCTGTAGGCGAGCGTGTAGATCACGCCCAGAGACACTTGATCCTGGTTGTTGTAGTTCGACGCTGCGCTAAGCAGCGGCTGGTTCTGATTGCGAATCACGTCGTAGCGGCCGAATAGGGACCAATGGAGCAGGTCGGCCGGCGGGACCCAGATTGCTTCGAGAAAGCCGCCGTTCCATGTTCCGGTTCGATCGGCGGGCGTCACACCGTCGTTGGTCAGCAAGAGTTCTTTCTTATCGGATCCGTGCCCATAGACCAGGTTGAGATGCAGCGGAGCAACCGTCGGCCCGACCCAAACGTTCGCCTCCACCCCATATCGAGTGGACGCCTGGAGATTCGAACCGCTGCCCGGGATCGCCATGCCGCCGGAGGTCAGAAACCTGGTAGGATAGTTCGCCTGCACTCCCCAAACGCCGATTTCCGCCTCCGAGATCGGGCCATCCTTGAAGCGAAAGTACTTCTGAAAGTGGCCATAGAAGGACGGGGAACTCAGTGCATTGCTCGAACCCAAGGAGTCTTGCGCCGAGAATACCGAGATGCTGTAACGGGTTTGGTCGGTCGCATCATGGCCCAGAAACTCGACGCCCTTCTGGTTTTCGCCCATGTCGTAGGCCGACAGATTGCTGCCTCCCGGTACCCCGGGATGATAAGAGTAGAGAAGGTACCCGTCGCTCAACGTCAACGGTCGGTGTGCGGACGCGGGTAAATCGACTTCATGCTGGCCGATGCGGATGTTCAGCCAATCGGAGTTCTTGATGACGCGGGTGAAATAGGCCCAATATGACTCAAGATGGACGTTGCCGTCGGATGCAAAACCCGTGGGCACCACAAGGAACGAAATGTTCCTGGTCAAAACGCCGGCCATCAGAAGGTCCATCCCGGCATCCGCCACGCCGCCCGAACCGATGTCCTTCACGCCCTGATCGGTGGGTTGATTGGTGACCTTGGTATATTGATAATTGGGTACGATATGCACCGCAACCGGCCAGTATCCGGGTTCGGCGGTGACGGTGTCGTCGCGGCCGAGACGCAACTGATACCCGTTGTCGCGAAATGAGCGGCCGAAATCGTTTAACACCGGCCATGCCTCATGACAAGCGGTGCAGCGCAAGGAATACTTACGCGCAAACGCCGGAATGGCTGAAGCCGGCGAGACAAATACGAACATCACGATCGCCAACACTGCAAACCGCAGGAATACCTGCAGCAATCCCCTACGCCCCATGACATCGCTCCCTGCGCATAGGATTTCTCCCCGCGCTGCAATTTTTCTTACTTGATTGTGAGTGTGATCTTGGATTTCGCCGTTTGACCGGCGGCGATCGTCACTGGCTCCGACTTCTCGCCCGCGGCCTCGTGCCACGCCACCAAGGTATAGGTGCCGGGCGGCACATCCTTGATGGTGAAGTGACCATCGTCTCCGGTTGCCGCGTAGTACGGATGCTCGAGTTCCATGATCCAGGCGTGCATCCACTCATGCGCGTCGCACTTGACCTTGATGAGCCCTGGGCTTCCCGGCAGCGGCTTCGTAACGGAAAATCCCTTGAACGGCAATGCCACGTTGTAGATCGTCGCATTGGTCTCGGCGTTCTGCGGATGCGTGTTGTGCAGGACTGTGTCGTTGGAAGAGATTTTCACCGACTCCCCGACCATCGCGCCCTGGACACGCGGGCTGAACATGCAATGCTCGTTGACGAGAGCGAGGGGCTCGGCCGGGGCGGCCTTGCCTTTGGCGATGTCCTTGAGATAAACGATCACGTTCTCGAGCCCACCGCCTGCACCAACCGTGTAGGTCGGATCAGGAATTGAGGCTCCGCAGTAATCCTGATTCTTGGTGACCTTGAGCGTCGCCCCGGCCCGCGCCGTGCCGGACAGCACAACGATGCCCTCGATCGTGCCGCCGTTCGTCACCGTCACCGCTTCGTAGGCCGCCGATGCCGGCCGCGAGACAAGCAACCCCAGCGCAACGCTCGCGCACGCAACAAACGATTGCAATCGAGGAGCAGCACCAATTCCGCCAAGCATATGATTCCCCCACGTCCTGAACTATTTCCCGATGCGATCGGTGCCGGTACATTGCAGCGCGATCGGCATCATCACAATGGGAACTTCTACTTGCTTGCGGGGTGCCGACGGGTAGATCTACCCATCGAGAGGCCCGGCTGCGGTATCCTCATGACCCATGGCTGCACCACGCCCACCCGCATTCGACACGTTGAGCCTTCATGCGGGTCACCAAACGGACCCTGTGCATGGTGCCCGCGCCGTCCCGATCTACCAGACGACTTCATACGTGTTCGAGGGGACCGACCAGGCGGCCTCACTCTTCAATCTCGAACGACCGGGATACGTATACAGCCGAATTTCGAACCCGACGGTTGCGGTGCTCGAAGAACGGCTCGCCGCCCTGGAGGGAGGCGTCGGCGCGGTATGCACTGCAAGCGGCATGGCCGCGATCCACGTCGCGATCGCCACCCTGCTCGGTGCCGGCGATCACATCGTGGCGTCTTCGTCGCTCTACGGCGGTACGGTGAACCTGCTCGCGCACACTCTGCCGCGATTCGGGATCACCACCACCTTCGTGCATCCGCGCGATCTCGATGGATTTCGCTCCGCCCTGCGACCGCAGACGCGGCTCGTCCTCGGCGAGACGATCGGCAATCCCGGCCTGGAAGTACTCGACATTCCCGCGCTCGCCGAGATCGCCCATGCGGGCGGCGTGGCACTGCTCGTGGACAGCACATTCGCGACGCCGTATCTTTGCCGCCCCTTGGATCTCGGTGCGGATCTCGTGATGCATTCACTGACGAAGTGGATCGGCGGCCATGGCGTCGCGATCGGCGGCGCCGTCATCGACGGAGGCAACTTCGACTGGGAGAAGTCGGGAAAATATCCCACGTTGACGCAACCGGTCCCCGACTACCAGGGCATCACCTTCGCCGAGCAGTTCGGGCCGGCCGCGTTCGTGATGCGTGCGCGCACGGAAGGGCTGCGCCAATTCGGCGCCTGTCTCTCGCCCATGAATGCCTTTCAGTTGTTGCAGGGCATAGAGACGCTCAGTCTGCGCATTCAGCGCCACGGCGAGAACACGCTGGCCGTCCTCGGCTACCTGCAGGACAGCGACGCGGTCGCATGGGCATTGCATCCCAGCCTGCCGAGCCATCCCGACCATGAACTCGCCAAGCGGCTGCTGCCGCGCGGTGCGGGCTCTATGATCAGTTTCGGCATCAAGGGCGGCCGGCCGGCCGGCGCCAAGTTCATTCAGTCACTTCGCCTGGTCAGTCATCTCGCGAATGTCGGCGATGCAAAGACGCTCGTGATCCATCCGGCCAGCACCACGCACCGGCAGATGTCGGCCGCACAACTCGCGGCCGCCGGCATCGGCGAGGACATGGTCCGGCTTTCGGTCGGCATCGAGTCCATCGACGATATCATCGGCGACTTGGGTCAGGCGCTGCGCGCTGCGCGCAAAATATGAGAGTAAGTGTGCGTGCAACTCACGGTTGACGGCAGCATCGTCTTCGCCGCGACGGGCGGGCGCCCGCATGCCGCTGAGCGGCCGCTGGCGGTGTTCTTGCATGGCGCTGGACTGGACCATACCGTATGGGCGCTGCAGAGCCGCTGGCTCGCGTTTCACGGCTGGAACGTTCTGGCGGTCGATCTCCCGGGGCATGGCGCTTCCGCGGGGCCGCCGCTGCCGACGATAGAGGCCATGGCCGGCTGGGTCGTGGCCTTGCTGAATGCGGTCCCAGCCGCCAACGCCGTGCTTCTCGGCCATTCCATGGGGTCATTGATTGCGCTTCAGGCCGCTGCCACCGCGCCGGACCGGATCGCGAAGCTGGTGCTGATCGGCACTGCCGCGGCGATGCCGGTGCACCCGGACCTGCTCGCTGCGGCCAAGGGCAACGAGCCGGCGGCGATCGACATGGTCAACCTATGGGGCCATGGTTTCCGGGCCGGCCTTGGCCCAAGTCCGGCGCCCGGGATATGGATGGTGGGGATCGGCCGCCGCATTCTGGAGAGGGCGGCGCCCGGCGTGCTCTTCGCCGACCTTAGCGCATGCAATGCCTACGCCGGGGGAATGGCCGCCGCGGCCGCGACGACGGCGCCGACGCTGGTGTTCTGCGGCGAGATGGATCAGATGACGCCCCTGAAGAGCGGTCGAGCTCTTGCCGCTGCCATCGACCGTTCGACGCTGGAAGTGGCCGAAGGCGCAGGGCACATGCTGCTCGCGGAACGGCCGGACCAGCTTCTGGCAAAACTCGCAACACACCTGGACAGCTCTATTTTATAGGGTATCCCCCTATGGCGCTAAGAAATTGCCAGAGCCCCGGACTTATCTGGCAAAATTGGTACAGGCACGGAAGCGATGAATTGGCAAAGGAATGAAGGACTAAATAATTCCAAGTAATCACCCGACAGAGCGAAGGAGCGCAGATGCACACCATTCTTTCTCCGATTGGGACTCCAATCCAAATCCCCGAAGTTGCCAGCGAGAACGGGACGACGTTTGGGCTGGAAGAACTCGCGAGCGCGCGAGACTACTATTTCGAGAATGGATACCTTGTAGTGCGCGCGGCAATCGAGCCGGCGACGTGCGATTCATTGCGGAGCGCTTTTGATCAAACAGTAAAGCGCTACCCTGGTTACATATATCGCCAAACCACACAGAACCCTGAGAAGAACAATCTGAATGAATACGGATTCATGATGAATCCTATTTTGAATATTCAGTCGCTCAACGATGCAAATTTCGCCCCGCTGAAGACCCTTGCTGTCAATGTCTTTGCGAGTAACGCCGTCAAGGAAATCAACCGCGCGATATTTGCGGAAGACGCAAAGCTGGTTCAAAGCATGTACTTTGAGGGTAATCCAGAAACTTGGCCGCACCAAGACACATATTATCTCGATAGTGAGAGCATCGGCACGATGACGGCATGTTGGTACGCGCTCGAGGACATTGACGCGGGAGCTGGGCGCTTCTTCGTGTTACCCGGCAGCCACAAAATTGACATGGTTAAGAACGGAAAGGACTTTGACGTCGCGTTCAATCACGACCGCTATAAGGAATTGGTGAGAAAAATTATCGTCGACAACAACCTCGAGTTCCGAGCGCCGTTTTTGCGCAAAGGAGATATTCTCTTTTGGAATGCAAAAACGATCCATGGCAGCCTGCGAACCAGTCGGCCGCAATTTTCCCGGAGCTCTCTGACCTCTCATTTCATTCCAACGTCGCATCGCTTTTTGCAGTTTCAGTCCAAGATCAAGCCGCTGAAGCTTCGTAAATTCGCCGGCATGGAATTCCATTGTCCCAAAGATATGGACCGATTCTCGAACCGAGTAGTGATGGGCGTCGAAACCACGTTCCCGAAGGCCTTTCAAACTGTAAAGAAATTGGCGATCAAGGCCTTGGTGAAGTAGTTGGGCTGATGCGCAAGGTCATCGACTTAAGTCTTGCGGGCAACGGTAACTACGTTTCGGGCAAGGGCCTATTCACCCAATTTTTGTGGTTCGTGATCGAGGCGTGCATCGTCGACAACCGGCTCATGCCGGTGTCCTCAATACGCGCAGGGCTGCTTCGGTTGTTTGGCGCGAAGATTGGCAAGAATTGCCGGTTTTTGCATGCGATTCGCGTGAAGTCCCCGTGGAATCTGGAGGTGGGCGACAACTCGTGGATTGGAGAGGACGTTTGGATCTACAACCAGGCGTTTATCCGCATCGGGTCTGACGTGTGCATTTCCCAAGGCACATTTCTCACCGCAGGGTCGCACGATTTGGATAAAGCAATGGATTTGAATGTCGCTCCCATTATCATCGAGGATGGTGTTTGGATCACTTCCAAATGCGTGATTCAAAAAGGCGTGACTATCGGGAGGTCAGCCCTGGTGACACCCTTGTCTGTCGTGCATCGGTCTCTGGAGCCGGACGGTATCTATGGGGGTAATCCATGCCGTTTCATAAGGAGCCGATTCGAACGCCAGGATTGTTGACCGCCTGGCGAACCGGACTATTTTCGGCCGGCCCGCTCGCTGTAGAACTTCTGCAGCACGTAGAAGGCCGCCTTGCGTTGGCCGCGATCGGACAGCAGCCCTTTGCGATTGTAATAGTCCTGCATCCCGGCAAGCGGGCGCCGCGGCGAGCGAAAATCCATCAGCAACCAGGGCGACATCCCTGCGATGTCGGGATTGCCGCGAATCATGGAAAGTTGGTGCTGGAACAATCCAGCTTGGTATTCTTCGGTCCAGCGTGAGGCGGTGCCGCCGTGCAATCCGGCCGGCGCCTCCCCGCCGAACTCACTGAGGATGAGAGGCTTGTCGTAAGGGCTGGTCCAGCGTAGGGAGTCCGCGTCCTCCGGCTTGCCCGAATACCAGCCCACGTATTCATTGATGCCGAGCACGTCGAGCGATTCGCCCAGCGGATCGTTGAGTGTGCGCATGTCCCGACCCGCCTCTTCCCACTTGTTCATCGCCGACGTCACGAGGCGTGTGTCATCCAGCCTACGCGTGAACCCGGCGAGATTCTTGAGAAAGGCGTTGCGTGCCGGCGACGGGGTCGTCTCATTCGACAGCGACCAGAAGATGATGCTGGCGCGGTTGTGATCGCGCGCCACCATATCGCGCATTTGGCGCTGCGCATTCTCGTAGGTCGTGGGGTTTTCCCATGCCATCCCCCAGTAAAGAGGTATCTCGGACCAAAGCAGGAGCCCCATGCGGTCAGCAAGCCGGACGGCATTTTCGTTGTGCGGATAGTGCGCCAGGCGGACGAAGTTGCAGCCGAGTTCCTTGGACCACCCCAGCAGCGTCCGCTCGTCCTCGAGCGAATACGCGCGGCCACCCCGAATGGCAGCCTCCTCATGCATCGAAATCCCACGAAGGAAGATCGGCCTGCCATTGAGCAGAATTTCCCGTCCCCGGACGGCGATTGTGCGAAAACCAATCTCATCCTCGACACGGTCGCCGGCACCGGCCACGATGGTGCGATAGAGTTTCGGACTCTCCGGCGACCAGAGCTTGAGTTTGGCGGGGACACGAAACTCGCCGCGGCCGGTGGCATCGGTTTGGAGGCTTTGCCTGAGACCGATTTCGGGAATCTCGACGGTCACATTCCGCGCGGCGGCCGAGCCGTTGAGCTGCACCCATCCCGCCACCTCGCCAGGGTTGCCCTTCGCCAGTTGCACGAAGTAATCCTGAATGAATGTGTCCGGCGTTTCGATCAAGTCGACGTCGCGTGTCACCCCGCCGTAATTCCACCAATCGGTGCTCGAAGCGGGAACTGCATCCGCGCGGCGCGTGGCGTCGGCCTCCACCACCAGCGAATTTCGGCCCTGCGCGACGGCCGAGGTGATTTCAAAGTTGAACGGCGTGAAACCGCCCTCATGCTCGCCGATCAGCCTGCCGTTGAGATAAACGCGGGCCTTGTAGTTGACGGCGCCGAAATACAGAAAGAGCCGCTTCCCGGTGCGCTTCGTCTGCTCGAAAGTCCGTTCGTACCACACGGGCCCTTCATAAAAGAGCAGGTCGCCGCGCTGTGAATTCCAATCACCCGGCACCTTGAGCGTGGGAGAGCGGTCGAAGTCGTATTCGACCAGCTCGTTATCGCCGGCGGGCTTCCTGTCCTCGAAATAGCGGCCGTCCACTCCGTTATCGTAGGGATCGACGATGACATGCCACGTTCCGTTGAGGCTCGTGATGCTGCGGCCGGGAACATTGGCAATTACATTCGAAGATTCCGTTGGGGCGGCGGATGTGCCGGCTGTTCCGGCGATCAAGAACAGGATCGCGAATTTCGCTACGGCTTCCATCATGCCAAATAGACTACCCCCGCTGGCGGCAGATAGTCGAATCTGTGCACGAGGACCGCGAACTCGCCCGGAAGGGACCGCCTTCGGACCCGACGTCACCGTGAACGGCGTCGTCCGCCACACCCTGTATATCGCCGAGGACAATGATTTCCTTGCGACTTTCAACGGCGTCGACAACTCCAACAAATTCTTCGTCTTTGCCTTCGGCGATGCCGATTTGCCGGGATTCCAGCCGCAGCCGGTGCGCGAGCAGGACTTCCTCGAATGCGGATTCGATTTTATTTTTTAGAAGCTCCACGAAGCGGTGCGAGCCAGGCGCCGCCTCCCGACGCAATTCATCAGGCAAGCATGTTTTGGAATGGCCGGCGGGATTTCCAGCGATAGGTGCGGAAGTCGCGTTCATCGGTGGTGAGGATGCGGCCGTGCCCCAAGGACTCGGCCAGAAGGACAAGCGATGCGTCCGCCAGGTCCATCGGCAAGTCCGCATAGTGTTTCATCAACGCCGGTACCTTGCGGCAGGTCTCCGGTGCAATGTCCCACAACGCGATGTCTCCCAGGGCAATGTCCTGCATAAGGGCAACGGCCTGATCCACACCCAACCATCGACCGATCAGGTGCACCGCCTCCGTCAAAACAGGCCATGTGGTAATCCATTTTTCCTTGATCGCTTCCGCCGCCGCGCTGGCTCTGACATGCCAGGCGTCATCCTTGTCCAGCAGCGCGTAAAGAAATCCGGCATCGACCAGAATCATTACTTGCGTCCCGAACGCGTCGACGGTTTGACCGAGTGCTTCGCCACGGTACCTTCGCCGAACAGTTCTTTGGCTTTCACGGAAACATCGGTCCGCCCGCTGCCCCCCTTGCCGATGAAACGGCTGAGATTGGGCAGCTTGGACTGATTGGAGGCGCTCACCACTTTGTAATAATGCGCAACGCTGGCCTTGAGCACCTCCGAAACGCCGAGCCCGGTCGCTTCAGTCAAGAATTCCATCTGCCGTTCATACTCACCGTCGAAACGCGCATTGACACGCATGACTGCAACGCTCACATCGCAGGGTACTGGAGCACGAGGGTATGCTGTATGACACCGTATGTCAAGCGGCACGGTGGGCCGGCGGCGCGCTGGGTGCGATCACGCAGGACAGCTCAGTCGAGGGCCGGCTGCATTTTGGTCTCCCGCCAATTCTCGCGCGTCATCAAGGTGCCGGCGGGCTCGGTGACCAAGCACCGCACCGGTTGATGTTCTAACATCCGCCCACTTCCTATAGACTTCCGGCGAGAGTTTTGACTTGAGGCCAATGCTCTCCCGGGGTCCGCAATTTCCACGATCGCAGAGAGTAATGCCGACGATTTTAGAAAAACCGGAGTCCGCAAATTTCCTGCGCCGCAGGCAGATCCTGCAGGGCGCGATTGCCGCAGTTCTGCCCTCGGGCTTGCTGTCTTGCGCGGGGGAGAAGAAGGAAAAGTCGCTGATCGTCGGGGGGTTGCCCGTGACTTGCAACCTTACTCTACCGGTCGCCTGCGTGGCCAGGGCCGCTGAAAACGGCGCGGGAGGGGCGTCGAACCCGCTATTTTCCTACGAATACAGCAAGTACAGCGGCTGGCCCGAGATCAAGGAATCGCTGATGGCGGGCCGGATCCAGGCGGCCTACATGCTGGCGCCGCTGGTCATGGATCTTGCCGACAGAAAAATACCCCTCAAGATCGTTTCCCTGGGTCACCGATCGGGTGCCGTGATCATGGTGCGTACCGATTCCCCATACCAGCATTTCAAGCAGCTTGCCGGCAAGCGCATCGCCATTCCCAGCCGCTTCGCCGTCGATTTTCTGTTCTTGAGAAAAATGCTGGCACAGGAAGGAATGACTGCTCAAGACATCCAAATCGTGGAAATGGCGCCTCCCGATATGCCTGCTGCTTTGTACGCCAATGCGGTGGACGCCTACTGTACCGGCGAGCCTTTCGGGGCCGCGGCGCAGCGCGCGGGCTACGCACGCACTCTACGCATGACCCGCGACGAATGGCGCAACTACATTTGCTGTGTTTTGACGGTACGCGAGGAACTCATCGAACAGAATCGCCCGCTGGTTCAAGATCTCGTCGACCATGTTTTGGGAGCGGGCGTGTGGCTCGACGCCGGGCAGGCGAACCGCAACAAAGCGGTGACCATCGCGGCCGGGAAGACATTTTTCAATCAGGACCCCAACATCATCCAGTTCGTCATGGACAATCCGACGGACCGGGTGACTTACGGCGACCTGCGCATGATCCGGGCGGAATTCGACGAACTGATGCAGCTGTCGATCGAAGCCGGGACCATCAAGCATGAGATTCCGTACGATACTTACGTGGACGAGAGCTTTGCGAGAGTCGCCAAACCCGCCGCAATCGCGCTTTGATCCGCGGGGACGAGCCGTGATTCGCGCACTCGTACTGATGCTGTCACTGCTGACGCTTGGCCGAACGGTCGCCGCCGCGGACTCCGCGAGCCTCATCGCCGGAGTATTCAACCCCGCCCGGCTCGCACCTGATTTCTCGCTGCGCGGATCCGACGATACCGATTTGAAGCTCAGCCGTTATCGCGGCAAAGTTGTTTTGCTGGCGTTCGGCTATACCTCTTGTACGGAAGTGTGCCCCATCACGTTGGGCGTCCTGGCCCAGGCACGCAAAAGACTGGCCGAGTCGGCCCGTGAACTTCAGATCATCTACATCACCGTGGACCCGGAGAGAGACGATGCCGGGCGCATGCGGCAGTACTTGTCCGCCTTCGATCCCAGTTTCGTCGGCGGCACAGGCACGCCATCGCAGTTGGCTGCCGTACGCGCGGACTATGGAATCTCGGTGAGCAAAAAAATGCCCGTTCCCGGGGGTTATGCGCTGGCCCATTCTTCATACATCTATTTGATCGATCGTGGCGGGAGCCTTCGCGCCTTGATGCCGTACGGGCACAACGCGGAGGACTTTGCGCACGACGTCCGCATCCTGTTGCAGCAGTGAGTGCCCTTCACCGCCCCACAGGCAAGCGACAGAACCATGAGGTACGCTAGGTGGCCGGGGGTTTTTTTGGCCGGCATCGCACTTGGCGCTGCCGCTTGGGCGGCTCTGACCCCCATCACACCGGAATCACGGGATGTGATTTTCGAGATTCCGAAGGGAACCTGGGCTCGCCGCATGGCAGGAAATAAGATCGAGATACTCCCATCCACGATTCACCTCACACTCGGCCTCAAGGATATTCTTGTTTTGAAAAATATGGATGACGTGCCGCAGATATTCGGGCCGACCTTGATGATGCCCGGGCAGAGTTTCCGATTGCCCTTTGCGGTCGCGTCGGACTATCAATTTGCCTGCACGGCACACGCCAGCGGGCAGATGACGGTTGTTGTCAAACCGATGCCGGAATCCGCCTGGGCGAGAATCTGGTGGCGGCTGCGCGCACTGAAGGAGCTGGGCTGGCGGCAATGAGAGGCGCAGCGATACCGAAACTCAGACGGATTCTTCCCGCGGTAATCGTGATCGCGTTGCTGATCGCCATATGGTGGCTGGCTGTAGCGGTCACTCATAGCGCGATTTTTCCCACCCCCTGGCAAGTGGTGACGGGCACGCTGGAACTGGCCCGCGACGGCACGTTGTGGAGCGATATCGGCGCCTCGCTGATGCGGGTGGGCCTGGGCTTCTCTCTCGCAGTCGGCATTGCCGTGCCGCTGGGTCTTTGGATGGGATGGGTAAATGGCGCGTTTTTCACCCTCAATCCGATCTTTCAGATACTGCGCCCCATCTCGCCGATCGCCTGGATTCCGATCGCCATTCTCTGGTTTGGCGTTGGCGATGCATCGCCCATATTCCTCATTTTCATGTCATCCGTGTTTCCGATGGTCGTGCAAACCACCGCCGGGGTGCACACCATCGAGCGGCGCTACCTTCAGGCGGCCGAGAATTTTGGCGTCTCGCGCTACACCCTGTTCAGTCGGGTCATCATTCCTGCAGTTCTGCCGCAAATCATCGTCGGCATGCGGATCGGCCTCGGCGTGGCCTGGCTCGTGGTGGTCGCGGCCGAGATGATCGCGCTCCGCTCCGGACTCGGCTATCTCATCATCGACTCGCGCAATGCCGGCAACCGCTACGATCTGGTCATCGGCGGGATGGTGATCATCGGGTTGATCGGCCTCTTGCTCGACGGCGCCATGCGGCTCATGGAGGGGTTGAGATTGGTCAGGTGGCGCTATGCCCGCTAAGATTGCGGTCAAGGACCTGGCGAAGCGGTTTGTAACCGATCAAGGGGCGCTGCAAGTGGTCAACGGCGTCAGTTTCGACGTCGCCGACGGCGAATTCGTCGCGATCGTCGGCCCCTCCGGCTGTGGCAAGTCCACCCTGATGAACATCATTGCCGGCTTCGATCGTCCGGATCGGGGGTCGGTCACCGTCGATGGGGGGTCTGGGAAGGGGCCGAGCTCCAAGGGCATCCTCATCTCTCAGCAGGGTTCCGTATTCCCATGGCTCACGGTGCGGCAGAACCTGATGTTCGGCCTCAACGATCACGCGCCGAGCGACAAAGAGGACATTGCCGATCACTACGCCGCCATTGTGGGCTTGAAGGGCTTCGAGAAGAGCTACCCCCATGAACTCTCGGGAGGCATGCTCAAACGAGTGGAGCTCGCGCGGGCGCTGGTGGTGAAGCCGGAAATTCTCTACATGGATGAGCCGTTCTCGGCGTTGGACGCTCTCATGAGCTTGCGCATGCGCAAGGAACTCTTGAGGATTCTCGCGGTGGAACGCCATACCGTTGTGCTGATCACCCATGATGTGGAAGAAGCGATCCACCTCGCGGACCGGATCTTCGTGCTCTCCACCCGCCCGGCCACGATCCAGGCGACTTTCGCGGTACCGTTCGAGCACCCACGCAAGCTATCCAGCCCCGAGGTACAAGACCTGCGAGAGGCCATACTCCGCGAACTGGGGGTTTGACGATAAACCTGCGGGCTATGTCAACCCACGGCTCAGCAGGCATTCCTGCACCGCTCGCTCCGCCTGATCGATCGCGACGTTGCAGTAGGCAGCCGCGCCTGAATCCGCGTTGGCAATGGCGATCCGGCCAAACGCGTGTCGGCCGACGACATGCGGCCGTTCGGCATCAGGCAGATCCGGGTCCCCCAATGTATCGTACGTGTACGCATAGCCGTGCGGCCAGCGATTGACCGTGAGCCCGAGGATGTCCCGACGCGCGTCGAAGCCCGCCTGCCCCAGCATCCGGTTCAGCTGCGTGCGGATTTCAACCTCGATGGTCTCGAACGACGTAGCCAGCATTTCCGCGCGGCCTGCCCGATTCTGCTCGCGCCGCGGTAGTCCGGGTTTATTGAAATTGCGGATCATCTGGATCAGCGCAGGCTGCCGGGGATCCCGCAAAGTTTCATAGCCGCCGATCGCCAGCGGCACGTCGAGCATCAGATCCGTGTGGTATCCATTGGGAGCATGGATGGAGCGCACGCGCAATTTACCGAACGGCTCCCAGTTCCGCAGGAACACGCTCGTGTACTGGATCGGCACCTTCGAGGCGTAGCGCAGTGCCTGCTTCTGTTCCGGCGGCAGGGTTGGCACGATGAACGGCAGAATGTTGTTGAAGCAGGCCATGATCACGTTCGCCGCCGTGACCTGCCGCCGCCGATTGCCATTGGCGTACACGATGCGCACCGCGCGCTCCGTACCCACATCGGGCGCCACGATATGCTCGACGCGCATGACCGTGCTGTTCAGCCGAATCCGCGTCGGGTTCGCGTCGAGGTCCAAGGCCGTATAGGTCGCAGGTGCAAGCACAATGGATTCCTGGTCTTGCCGGCCGGGGAACGCACCGGGAACCAGCCGGCTCACGAGCAGTCGCGCAACGCTTGCGTTCCCGTCGGGAAAGTGAAAATAGTCCGCCTCGGCCTTGGGCTCCGCCTCGATATTCATGCCGTCAAAACCCGGTTGATCGGAGCGCCACGCGATGTAAGCCGGACACGTATCCAGGCGCTTGTGATTACGAATCCCCCAGCCTATGCCGTTGAAAAATGCCAGGCTGGCCGGCAGAAGGCCGGCGTGACGCAGCAGGAAATCCCGGTAGCTCATGTGTTTCAGAGCCGCCGCCTTCTGCGCAGGGTCGAGCGCCGGCAGGTAATCGGTCTTCTCCGTGTGCAGCCTGATGAGGTCGGCGCGCACCGCCGCGGACAGGGGAGCATCCGCGAAGAACGCCCGCCAGGGACGCGCGCCCGAGCCGGCGACCAGCTTGTCGCCCAAAAAATGCTCGCGATCGAAGAACACGGCGTGTTCCATACCCTTTATCCGCTCAGGGCGCTCGTAGCGCGCGAAGCTCTTCACGTCGACACCGACCTCCGTGAGCAGGGCCTTCGCCGCGTAACTGTACGGGAACGGCGTCTCGATGCTCATTGCGCCGCCGAAAGAGAGGTATACGTTCCCTTGGTTCCGGAACTCGTTGCGCTTCGCGTGTCCACCAAAATCATCGTGGTTGTCGAGTATCAGAATTCGGCGATCGTCACCGAGTGCCTTGCGGTACAGATGTGCCGCCGCGAGACCGGAGATCCCGGCCCCAACCACGACCAAGTCGTAGTGCTCTCCCGTGTCGTCCGCCGCGATCGCACCGTCGAATCCGCCATCACGTGCAAGGTGCGCGACTTCGAATGAGCCTGGATACTGCCCTCGCAAACCGTTGCGCAGCGGTGGATAAGGCTCGGCCGGTGAATCCAGCCCGGCTGGCGCCGCGATTGCGCCGGCATCCGCGGCCGCGAGAAGGGTAACGCCGGTCGCCACGCCGCCGATAAAATCGCGCCGGGTGATGGGCTGCTTCAGGCCGAGTTCGTCCACGGACTTGGTCATTGTGGAAAGCTCCCAACATGCTCGGATCGGACGCGGGTCGAGTGGCCATGATAGAGCTAAATTGATGCGCCAACTGCTCTACCCTCCCCCGACAGACATGATTCATACTTCCAGGCAATGATCGCTTTTCGTCAATAGCCATGGAAACCACGACACTGACGTCCCCCACGGGCTCAGTAGATCTCATCGCACCGTCGATCGAAGTCCGCCGCCGCGCGCTGTGGTCCGCCTGCGTCGCTCATGCGCTGCATGATGGATACACCGATCTCATGTACGTGCTGCTGCCCGTCTGGCAGGCCGAGTTCGGTCTCGGCTATGGAGCGCTCGCGATCCTGCGCGCGGGATACGCTGCAACGATGGCCGGGCTGCAGTGGCCCGCCGGTCGAATCGCGGAGCGGTACGGGGGGCGGGTTGTTCTGATTGCGGGTACGGTATTGGCCGCGCTGGGTTACGCCTTCGCCGGACTATCGGGCACCCTTCTCGGCCTATGTGCGGCACTGGCCGTTTCGGGAGGCGGATCGAGCGCCCAGCACCCGATCGCCTCGGGATCGGTATCGCGGGCGTACGGCAAGAGCGCGCGCGGCCCCCTTGGGATCTACAATTTCTCGGGCGATTTGGGAAAAGCGACGTTCCCGGGGATGGTGTCATTCCTGCTGATCTTCATGACCTGGCGCCATGCGTTGTGGATCATGTCCGTTCTGGGAATTGCCGTCGCAGTCGGTCTCGGCTTCTTCCTGCCCACGACCAAAGATCATTCACCTACGAACATTGCGGCGATCGACGGGACGGGAGCCGGTCGAAGCGGCTTTCCCCTGTTGTTTGCAATCGGTGTTCTCGATACGGCGGTCCGGATGGGGCTGCTGATGTTCCTGCCGTTTCTTCTCAAAGCGAAGGGCGCGTCGCCATCCATGATAGGACTGTCGCTCTCGATGGTGTTCTTCGGCGGCGCCGCCGGTAAATTCATCTGCGGATGGCTCGGCGCTCGCGCCGGGGTGATCCGTACGGTGATGGCGACCGAGAGCGCGACGGCTGCATGCATTCTCGCCGTGCTGTTTTCTCCCCTCGCAGTCACTCTGCCTTTGCTGCCGGTGCTGGGATTGATGTTGAACGGGACCTCCTCGGTGCTCTACGGAACGGTTCCCGACTTGACGCCGCCGCATCGCACCGAGCGGGCATTCGCACTGTTCTACTCCGGCGTTCTGGGATCGGGCGCCGTCGCGCCCATTCTTTTCGGCGCCATGGGCGACTGGCTGGGGGTTCGCGAGGCAACGATTGCGACTGCGATCACGGCGCTGACCGTTCTGCCGTTGGCCATGGCTCTGGCACCTCGGCTGAGGACATCACGATGAAATTCCTATTCGAGGTTCACGTTAAACCGGGTCATACGGCGGAGCAATACGCCGCTGCGTGGGTGCGGGTGAGCGAAATTCTTCAGCGGGCGCCGGGCGCCCACCTCGTGACGGCTTTGTGACCATCAGCAGGTTTTCTGTTCCTCGCAACGCCCCGTCTTGGCGCTGAGCAGGAATTCACCTAGCATGCTGCATGGCAAAGAAAAATGAACCGGTCGATGAGCTTCTGGATGCGTTGGTCTGGATGAGGCGCAAGGCGAAACGGCATCAGCCGGTCGATGATCTCATCGATGCGCTCATCAAGATGCGGCGCAAAGCGAAGAAGAAGGTCGCCAAACACAAGAAAACGACCAAAAAGCGAGCAAAATCCAAGCGTTAGCGGGCACGAGGATGCTGGTCGGCGAGCCGCCGCGATGCGATGATCAATCATCGCGGGCGCTATCCGCAGGGAGTGCGTAGCCGGCGGTCCGAAGGGCGCCATCGACTTTTCCCCAGCGTGACGGCTCTGTTCCCAACCCACGAATCACCTGATCGCCGACAATGGTGACCGGAACGCCGTGGCCGCGTATTGCGACAAAGGCCCATCGTCCTTCGGTCGTGTGCTCGGTGTCGAGATCGGTGTACGGCACCTTCAGTTCGGTCAGATGATGCCGGAGGCTCATGCAGTACGGGCACCACGAGGCGCTGAGAACAATCACATGTCCGGGTGGATTGTTGCGCGTCGGGTTGTAAACGAACGCCAGTGTGCGCTCCGCCGCGATCGCGACGCCAAACGCCAACGCAAATACCGCCGCGCCGATAGCCGCCGCGTACCCCATTCGCGACTTGCGGGTCACCTCGGGCTTCGCGACAATCGGTAGATCCCGAGTGCCGCTCAGGATCTTCTCGACCTTGTCCCAGTCCGTAATCTCGCGGTTGAGAGGCCAATAGTGAACGAAGCGTCGTTGCTGGCCGATTTCTCGTGCAACCGCGCCCACATAGACTCCCGCCAGTACCAGAAGGCCACCCGGAAGCTGGAGCCGCACTGTCAGATAGCCCAAGAGCAGGACGGGTAGAAGCAATACCACCATGAATCCGGCCGCCAGACGCAGACGTTCGCCAAGCGCCGGCGAGGTGACTCGATACTTTTGTAGCCGCTTGAGTGCCGCGGCTTGCGCCGGTGTGAGCTTCATGGATAGCCCCGTCCTTAAGAGTGGTCCAGCCGGCCGCGGCTGGTTGCGACATGAATTCTACCGGCTCCGGAAATGCGCTCGATGAGGTCTGTCACAGATCATCGGTCTAAATGGACGCTGTCGTCGAACGCGATGTGGTTATACACTTGAATTAATGCCATGCCGCTTACCCCATTCCAATTAGGCAAGCTCAAAATCGCCGCCCACCTTCGCGAGGAACTGGACCGGATTGGGATTGCGGCCGAATCCATTCAATGTCTCTCCGACGGTGTACACCTGCCTCTTGGCCACACCAGGCTCACAATAGCCGCGAATGGAACTTTGTCGCACCTTGACCTCAAGGCGCATGAAGTGGAGGACTGTGCCGTAATCGTCGCGGGAGAAACTTGGCGCAAGATAGCGGCATTCCTAAGCCAACTGGCGCAGCCGAAGTGAGGGTCGAGGGAGTCTCGTTGGGAGACTCGCTCAACCCTCGGTTCCCCGTCCGACCGGTCTTAACGAATCGGCGCCATTAGATGCTGATAGGGCGTGCCTGCCCACATCACGTAGGGACTCTTGGTATCGGGGTCCGCGCTCTTCGGGTAGCTATCGTAGAAACCGGCATCGGCGCCCACGATCATGATGTGCGGTCCAGTTTTGACCCAATGGTTGGCCGCACTGGGTTTTGTAGCATACGGGTCCGTGTTGCTGGCATCGGTGCCGCCGGACAACATGTACATCAACCCTACTTTTCCCGCCGGCGGCGTCTTGTGATTCAGATACGCATCGATCCAATCGCCGGCATTCTTGTCCCAGCACATCGGATCGGGTCCCGGGGTTTCGGGATTGTCAGGCATGCACGTGAAACCGTTGCTCCCCTTGCGTAGCGTGCGCATCCCGCCTTTCGGCTCGGGCACCACAATAGTGGCGTTCTCGGCGACTTTCTTGGGCGCCGCCTTCATGGCGCTCGCGACCAGCTCGTCGTCCGTGGGAGCCGGTTTGGCGCCTTCCGCGGCCGCGGCGTGGTGCATTGGAGCCGCGCCTGCGGCAGGCGGGTCGTCGGCCCACGCTGAGCTGCTCAAAGTAAAGAGTACGGTACCGGCCGAAACAAATAGAATTGATTTGTTCATTGAACTCCCCTCCTCGACAGATTTATTTGGACGTTTTATCGCTTCCCTAAACTACTGCGGATACTCTTCTGCGGAACAACCGTCAAGATCATTTAGGCTGGCCCGGAAAGGGCAAAACTATCGCCGTACGCTTTGAAGAACGTCAAGAACGTTGCTGCGCTTATCGAGTGCCTGCGCAGCCATCCGGCTTGTAGATGCGGCGCGTCGATGCCGGATGTTGGTGGAGTGAGGATGGCGGCCGGATTGGGCGGACCACCAGGTTGCCCCCACAGTTGGGGCATCGACCGGCGAGAATCCCGTCGGCGCAACTCGCGCAGAACGTGCATTCAAACGAGCAGATTCTGGCGTGAGGAGAATCCGGCGGCAGATCTCGATCGCAGCACTCGCAGCAAGGTCTGATTTCCAGCATGCAGCTCTCCGCCCCAGGTACAGGGTCAAGTGTGCCGTTTCCTGGCGGGGCGGTCAAAGCCATTCGAGCAAACTCTCACGCTGAATCGCCGGCTGAATTGGGCTGACGTGTTGTAGAGTGCCGTATGACATTTACGCTCGCCGCTCGATGAGAAACGCCCCGGTAGTCGCTATTGCGCCTCGCTCGCTGTCGCCGTTGGTGTTGGCGTGTTTGGCGGCTACGTGGCTGGTATGGGGTTCAACCTATCTGGCGATCCGCTTCGCGCTGGTGGGTTTCGCGCCCTTCTATCTCATGGCCAGCCGCTTCATCGTCGCAGGAATGCTGTTGATGGGGTGGCAGCTGATGCGTGGCGCGGCGTGGCCCACGCTGCGCGAGTGGCGAAACGCCCTGCTCGTTGGCACGTTGATGCTGGGCGGCGGCATGGGCGGTACTGCGTATGCCGAACAGACCATCGCGTCGGGTTTGGTCGTTGCGGTCATTGCCGTGATGCCCATCCTGCTGGTCGTCATCAATCTGGCCTTTGGAGTGTATCCGCGGCGCAGCGAACTGATCGCGGTTTGCGTCGGACTGGCGGGCGTGGTCATGCTGACACAGGGAGCGGGCATTCATGGCTCCCCGGCCGGTCTGCTGGCAATTGCCTTGGCTACCAGCGGGTGGGCGCTGGGAAGCGTATTGAGTCAGCGGATGTTTACGCTCGCGCCGGGAGCGACGGGATTCGCGAGCGAGCTGCTCTGCGGCGGTGTGG
>Ga0307516_10001289_pt1 | contig 34884 bp, 36 predicted proteins | sample 19_EM_MG_FD_203310 | JGI IMG/M metagenome (GOLD analysis project Ga0307516, IMG submission 203310) | Populus trichocarpa ectomycorrhiza microbial communities from riparian zone in the Pacific Northwest, United States - 19_EM | ecosystem: Host-associated > Plants > Roots > Unclassified | place...
ACGTTGCAAAAAGGCTCGGCGCGCTAACTATATGCGCTCTAGCGCACTCTAGCGCGCGCCAACGCGCCAGTACCTATATTACTGGTTTTTATAGGGGGGACCTTATGAGTGAGATAATACGGTAGGTGGGGTCCTTCCGTCATTCTTCTGAGTTGTTCGGGTGACTCGGGTGTTTGTGCTCGGGATCGTGGTTCTGGGGTTACTGGGCTTGGTACCCACTGGTCGTCAGGGACATCCCCAAATTCGCTAAGGTTGAGGGAGTCCCCGGTATTTTCGTCCTGGGAATCTACTGTGTATTGCTACATCGGGTGTCGATGGGGGAGACGCAATCTAGTGTCAAGATCCTACCTTGACTACTCCGTGGGGGCTCGACAGGCAACGTAGACTTCCTTCGGAGTGGGCGCTCCTGCTCGCACTTCCGGCGTATTCACACTTCCCTGTATCTTCACACTTTCAGCGTACTCACGCGCCGCTCGTAGTCACACTTCCGGCGTACTCACGCGCCGCTCGTACTCACACTTCCGGTGTACTCATGCGCCGCTCGTCATTCTCGTGGTATCCGTCACGCCCGGCGTGGTCTCGTCGCAGTCCTCTCACACGCCTTGCGTGTGCTCGTTGTTCTCGCGGTATCCGTCACGCCCGGCGTGGTCTCGTCGCGGTCCTCTCATACGCCTTGCGTGGGCTTGTTGTTCTCGCGGTATCCATTACACCCGGCGTGGTCTCGTCGCGGTCCTCTCACACACCTTGCGTGGGCTCCTTGTTCTCGCGGTATCCATCACGCCCGGCGTGGTCTCGTCGTGGTCCTCTCACACGCCTTGCGTGGGCTCGTTGTTCGTCTGGGGGTTGGTGGTCGCAGCACTGGTTTCACGGGTAGAGAGAGGTAGATCTGTGGAGAGAGATAATAGATTGCGTGGAGAAGAATCTCCAGACTAGCTACCGCACCCTTCCTTTATACTTTTCCTTCCCTCTGTGGAATCACAGCTTGCCTGCAAGACTGACCCAGTTCCACCATCATGACTCAATCATCGCGCCCAAGGAAACACATGATCGCACTCGGCCGCCGCTCGGCCACCACTCTACTAGCGGCAACAGGAGAAAGGACACGCAAGCAAGAACAGTACAGAAAGAGAAGAAGGACGCGCAAGCACTAACAACAGGAAACAGCAAAGACGAGAAGGACGTGTAGGCAACATAGAGGAAACAAAGGAGAGATGTCTAGACCGGCCAGCAGTCGCGGAATATCGCTACCGGCGCGATATGGCGGAGATCGGTCGAGGCGTCTAAGCACGGAGGATGACCGTGGCTGCGGTAGCGGTGGTGAGGGCCAGCCACAGGGCGACAAAGGTGACGACAGCCCCGGCCGCGGCGCTTACGAGCCTGCCGCGCGAGATTCGTGACAATAGATGTACATTAGATATAGAGAATAGAACTGGATTGAGTCACTATGCCTGGAACCCACTGCGTGTTTGCGAATGCGATTTCAGTAGTATTTGCTGCGATGTTCTGCACCTTGACAGCCAGCGTGACCATGGTGCCATGACGTGCGTCGTTCTGACTTGTCCAGTAGGGAAATGCTCTGACAAGGCTGCTTCCAGAAGGAAAATGCCCTGACACAGTGCGTCCAGAAGGAAAATGCCCTGACACGGTGTGTCCAGAAGGAAAATGCCCTGACATGCTGCGTCCAGAAGGAAATGCCCTGACACAGTGCGTCCAGAAGGAAAATGCCCTGCCACGCTCCATCCGGTAAGCAGATGCTGTGGCGATCTACGTCTGCTCGTACGGTGCCGTGGCAAGCTGCGTCCGAATTCACATTGCCTGTGTGTTTTGCGTTGGGAGCGGTATGTGTGCTGACAGGGTGCGGTCAGAGCGTCCCGAGCGCCTGGTTGCGTCCGGGCGCTGCCTGTGCATCTGGACGTAGATTTTTTTTCCTGATGTGGAGGTTACTTGCAGCTTGACATTTGCTAGTAGATTCTTGGCCTATAAAAGAGGGCAGGATCCAGTGATGTGATGTTTGAAGGAAATTGGTGAGTAAAAAGATTACTGTGGAGACAGGATGGCAACTGGCAGCAGCAGTAGCAGCCAGCAGCACCGTTGTCCTGTCACCCCACTACGACCGGCTTCTGCTGCACCACCACCCCCCGACAACCAAAAACGCAGCAACCGCAACCGCTCTCCCACTCCATCACAATCACAACTGCGACATGATCAATCCCATCAGCCATGATCACTGCAATTCGTACTTGTGCAAAAGGCTCCAGCTTCGCGGTCTACCCAGATGAGATACGATTTGTCGTAGACTGGTCCGTCTGCCACTGGCCAATGGCTAATAGGGATTCCATGTAGTAACCAATCCTTCCCAGTCCTCCACCTGGAAGAACTCCGATACCTTGTGTCGTACCTGAGCTTGGAGTCACGCCTTCCGAGTACTACGACCTACCCTCTACCGACGACTGCCTAGATCTCAGTCAGCGTGGGCTAGAGAATGAAAGGGAGGGCTCTATACTGCACGAGGGGAGGTCTGGGTTATGCGAATCTGGAGTTGAACGTTGGCACTGGGAAGATACTGGGTCATGCCAGGGGGCCACACCGCCAATTGAAGAACTGCTTGCACTTGCCGGAGAGTAGCCTCTATTGCGACATGGATTTCCACCTGTTAATACACCTGCATCACACATTGGTCAGTTCACCCAAAGGCTGATAGATGATGCTTTGGGAACACAACTTTCATGGCTTCAGAAAGACCCTCCCAAGACCGGGGAGGAACTGAGACTGCTTCCTTGGATGAGTGGAGTTGAGACGTAATCTGGAGTAGAGAATCGCGAGGTGAGTGGCCAGAGACATTTTCTGGCAAAGAAGGATGGATTTATCCAGACTAGGGTTGACGAGCTCCTGAAGCCACACGGTGACAGCTCAGCGCGAGTTACTCACGGGTTGGCTGAAAAGCCAGTAGGTCTTCCACCACTATCACTGGTAGACCGATATCTAATAGCCCTACAGATTGAATATTTGGGTGGGCCACGTGATAAAGTCCTGGAACTCAAGGCACGCGGCCATCCCATATCGCTCAAGAGAACTACCTAAAACGCCAAATTGGATAAAGGGCTAGCCTCACGGATTCTCTGACCTGAGAATCATAATACTTGACAAACAGAGCGTATCCCTGGGGAATTATCGATAGATACATTGACATATTTTAGTCGATGCCCACCAGTCGTGCCCTGCAATATGGCTTGTCCGGTGACATTTGACGAGATGGAGTTGGATGCAATAACACCTTTGACCATGCGGCAGCCCGGTACAGATGTTGTGCGGTGGCTTTCCGTTTGCCGGTACGAAATACTAGAAGCTGGTTGCGATGTCTCTGCGTAAGACATGGTTTACAAGGTTTCCGTGAACGTGAACTGGCTGTCCCAAATGTCTCCAACATGCGTGCCAAGGTGCGAGCTGCCTTTGCTAGCTGCAACAGACAGTTGAGACTCGGTTTCCAAGAGAAGGACTGGCAAATAGCTGCCGCTGCAGAATTTATGCTTGGTAGAGATGTCTGTTTAATCACAGGAACTGGAACCGGAAAGTCGCTATGCTATCTTCTTTGCAACATGACGAACGTCTCCGATATCATCATCGTATTCTCACCCCTACTTAGTCTTATTGCTGATCAGGTCAAATCTGCAATGATTCTCGACATAAAGGCATGTGCTATCAGCTGGGAGAGCATGAAGGCAAATACTCAGCTTATACACGAGGTCACACAAGGGGATTATCAGCTCATCTTGATGTAGCCAGAGTTTTGCAATCGGGACAATCCAAACTTCATACGTATGACTGCAGAGGACACAGCACTGCGCCATCAGATCATCGGTATTGTTGTGGATGAGGCCCACCTAGTTCATGCATGGCGTTCATTTCGAGTCCAATGGGGATCAATAGGAACCATCCGACCTTTCTTTCCAGGCGTCCCAATCATGACCTTGTCAGCTACTGTCACACCTTATGTACGTAGATTCATTCATAGAAACCTAGATATGATGCCAGAAACCAGCTTTATACACCGTTCAGTGGACCGATCCATTATCTACTTGCACACACAGTGGATAGAGTGGGGACTCAATACCCACAAAGATCTATACTGGCTTGTCCCACTGCAAATTCGGCATCCTGCAGATATCCACCAAACAATCGTATTCTCTGATAGCCACAATGACTGCCAAAAAGCCTGCACTGAGTTTTGGCAACTGGAGCAGATCCCAGTGGAATGGCGTCGAGAATACCCATGGACATTTGCATAGGTCACAACAGCCCTGAGCAATGTACGCCGTAGTTAGGTGATGTCAGCATTTCAGGCTAGCCTTGTCCGTGTACTATTCGCCACTGAGATCGCAGGGATGGGTATTGATTTTCCCAACGTCTGTCGGGTCATACAATGGCAGGTGACTCCAAAGTTGACTGCAGCTTTCTTATGGCAACGGTTTGGCTGTGCAGCCAGAAATTCTGCTTCGATTGGAGTTGCAATTTTATACCATCCTGCTCGTGTCCTCCTACAGAGTACAAAAGACCACCAGCTGGCGATACTTGCAGGCGATGTCTTCCACAAACTGGTAATAATCCCTAAGATCTTGGACCTCATCGAAGGGTTTGCAACCTCAAAGATACCAACAAGAACTGCTCATGATCCTCTTGATCGGGATATTAAACCTCCAATACCCACGCCACAGTTCTATGACATTACCGACTTATTCGCAACATTGATCAACGGCATGCTACATAATGAGAGGACGGAGACACAAACTATTCAGGACGATGACTCAGGCTGAGACATCAATGATAGCAACGACCTTCAATTTGCTAGAAGACAAACTGAAGAAGCTTCTCAAAGAGTTCGAGCTGTATCCCAAGACAGTTCAACTGTTTTGTCAATCGGCGGAGGTTCAGATATTTCAGATCTGGAGGGTCAACAGGAAGCATCCCTAGACAGGACAAGACTGGGTTCAGGAAAGGAAAGAGGCCCTCCAGCAGTGTGCTGAGGTGTCTTGTGGGCTATTAACACAACGGGCTGTATTCGGAGAACATTTCTCTTACAGTTTGATAAGCCTTATATGAACAGAGCAAAGCTTGATATCACATCGAAGCTCCACTATCTGTGCTGCGACTGCCATACTCAAATATCCGACCAAACAATGCCTGTCAAACTACGGATGCTTCTACCTCCTGTTGTACCCGGAATACTATCTGAAACCAATGTGGATGATGTTAGCCTTGAGGACAAAGCCAATCACATGGAGACCTTAAAGGAGGATTTCATTTCAGCATTTCCGGTGAGGCAAGGAAATGCTTCTTGGGCCAAAAAAGATGCTATCTTTGATGTTCTACATGCACTCCGCGAGACCGCCTGGCGAGACAATGCGGTATATGGTGTCTTTACACCATATACTGCATCTGCTCTCCTTCCAGATGAAGTCATACTTGCGATTGCAAGGAGATGTGATATGATACAGACGACTGAAGATATCGATGCGGTACTGGTACACTATACTCAACGGAGTAGCAAGTCCCATCCACTCATTGGAATTGTCAGTCAACGTATCTTTCAGACTCTTTTGCCTGTTATTACCAGCTTTCGTACCTCCACCAAACATGGAGTACGGCATAAGTCGTATAGCCAGCATGTCCCATTTGATAATCGGTCACTCGGTACCCAGAGTGAGAATCAAGAACAATATGATGTCCTACTGGAGGTCATAAATACAGAAGCTCCTCAGATTCACCAAGCGAATGGCGACCTGCGGGACCATAGATGAGCTCAGAAAGACCAATGTCAGAATCAGTGCAAAGATACAACTAGCGAAGGTAACCTTCAGTCCAAACCAGCACCTGATTGTTCCTGGGAGGCCAGTGAAGCTAGTGGCAAACCAGCCACCGTATTTAGATATCAGAGAGCCTATATCCCAAAAGAACTACGAGATACACTACCGAAGTTACCTTGCGGCAGGCCATTTAAGGACAAGGTAAATGAGAGAAATAATCTTATCAATGCTTACTGGGCATCCCAACCAACTGACAGCCAAACATAGAGAGCCCCGGCCAAACGAAGTAAACGACCACCGGATGCCAACTCAATCGAAAAACGTCACAGAATCAATATTACCGCAACTCCGATGTTGGCCAAACATCCCAGTCTCACAGCAACTCTACAGGTGTTCACAACTGGACACCCCCCGTTGGCAACAATATATCTTGACCGAAGTACTGCCAGTTTAACTGGACCTTGGTAATACCTTTACAAAAGATCTGGCAGTCTCAGAAACTCTGGTATATCATGGTTGTAGGTGTGGTGAGACAAATGGTGGTGTCCAGGCACTGCCATGAGCGAGCCGCACCACAGATAATCTCGACCGGACACCCCCGTTGGCAACAATATATCACGACCGAAGTACTGTGGGTTCAACCAGACCTTGGTAATACCTTCACAAAACATTGTCAGTCTCAGAAACTGACATATGTCATGCAGATGTGGCGAGAAAAATGGTGGTGTCCGGGTACTGCCATGAGCGCGCCGCACCACAGATCTCGACCGGACACCCCCTGTTGGCAACCATATATCTCGACGGAAGTACTGCCAGTTTAACCGGACCTTGGTAATACCCTTACAAAACATTTGGCAGTCTCAGAAACTAAGTAATGTCATGTTATTAAGTGTGGCGTGGCCAGAGTGGTGTCCCGGCAATGCCGTGAGCACACCGTACCACAGATGATCTCGACCGGACACCTCCCATTGGCAACAATATATCTCGACTGAAGTACTGTGGGTTCAACCAGACCTTGGTAATACCTTTACAAAAGATCTGGCAGTCTCAGAAACTCTGGTATATCATGGTTGTAGGTGTGGCAAGACCTGATGTGGTGTCCGGGCAATGCTGTGAGCGAGCCGCACCACAGAAGGTCACGACCAGACACCCCCTGTTGGCAACAATATATCTCGACCGAAGTACTGTGGGTTTAACCAGACCTTGGTAATACCTTTACAAAAGATCTGGCAGTCTCAGAAACTCTGGTATATCATGGTTATAGGTGTAGCGAGACCTGATGTGGTGTCCGGGCACTGCCGTGAGCGAGCCGCACCACAGATGATCTCGACCGGACACCCCCCGTTGGCAACAAAATATCTCGGCTGAAGTACTGTGGGTTCATTCAGACCTTGGTAATGCCTTTACAAAAGATCTGGCCATCTCAGAAACTAAGCTATATCATGGTAATAGGTGTGGTGAGACCTGAATTGGTGGCGGAACACCACAGTATACCACCCTATTGGTGATCACGTATGGACCCTCGCCATTGCCTACTTAATAGCTCGACCGATGTATTTTAGGTTGACCCCCATATTGAAAATGCATTTACAAATGATTTAGCAGTTACCGAATGCTATATGTGGTTTGCTTGTGAATAGGGCATGATCCCTCTCGTATCTGACTGTTTCATGTGACATTCCGTTCCTCACTAGTGCCTTTGTAGTCCCGAGTTTTTACCACTCACCCCTTCTCCTTCTACTTTCACTGCACATCAAACTCTCCTTCACCTCTGGTATCTAGTGTACTATCACCTACCACCCCTTCACACCCCAAGTGCGACCTTTCGGCTGCCGTAGCTGTAATACCAGCAATCTCACTGGTCATGTCTGAGTCGACAAAACTCACCGGAACGAAGGCGTTGCACCGCGCCTTATTTACAACAGAACAGCTGTCGACGATGGCTCCTGTCACAGCTTTGAAACTCATGAAGTCTGCTCAGATCCGTCACTACTATTTCTGGACCCTAATTATTTGACGCTCACCATATGCAGAATCGTATGGACTGGGAAGCCAAGACCCACATCTTCGTTGGGCTGATCTTCTACCACTGGCATGCAATTGATGCATGTAGCATTCGTGCTCTGACTCCACTACTGGTTCCAACTGAGCCATACATCACCGAACCCACGCAGATGATTGAGTACATATCGGAGTTATTTGTTGAACTTCAGTCTGATATCTGTGATGCACACGAGCGTCTTGCCCGTAGTTGGCTCCTTAGTCCTGATGGCCACAAACTTCATACCCAACAGGAGGCTCAGCGGTAAGTGACTACTCATCAGTTTCTACATAGTGATGCTTACATTTGTATAGGCTGAAACATCTCAAGGTTCTAATGCCTACCCTGTCTTAGATACAGAAGGAGATCAATCTGCAAATCCATGAGGTCGCAGCTTTGTGGACACCCATCTACGAATTGGTACATCCAGGATACTTGGATCCTTCACAGTTTTAGAAATACGGCCGTGAGCACTACGAAGGGCTCCGTCAGTCCTCGCACAAGATTCTCAGAGAAATGGTCAAGGTCCTCACCTTTGGTGCATCCATTGCAACGATAAGCATTGGTGTCGATACCTGTATTCGAATGCTGTTATCATCCTCATTGAAGAAGATCAATAATGTTAAATGGCCTGCTCTGAATCCTGACCTTCCTTCAGAGTCAGCTACCCAGACCTGGGGAGCTCGTGCAGAGATGTACCCACGTGCCAACAAATCCAAACACCTTATCAAGCTGCTTGAGCGGTTCGGTGGAGATCTTCCCATGTTTGGAAGCTCGGTCTCTCCAGAAACTATCGACATTCAGAACGTCCTATCATCGTTCAGGAATAGTGGAGCTACCCTACCAGAGACTCAAGGTAATACACCCACCATTCGAAAAACAAACAGTGGCAACCAAGCCAATGGTGCCATCGCATCTCCCGTGGAATCCGACTCCGACAATGATCTCTACTCTCACCCACAGCAAAAGATCCCCTACAACCATAGTGGCAAGGTCGCAGAGTCCGCCAGGACAAACCAATCGAGCATAATTGGAACTCCTACTGCCAGTCCGTACCACCAACCACCTGCTCATATGGTCCAGATGCCTTTGCCTCCTAACTTCCAAACTCTCACATCTCCATCATGTCAGCTTGGAGAGTCATCACAGTCACCGAAGAGCAAGCCGCAGACCCTACACAATACACCTACAGATTGTGATGACCCTGACATCTCGGACCCTAAGTTACATACTTGATCCGATACCGAGTCCGAAGATGAATTTGATCCCAATGTTCTTGCCGATGACGAAGCTAGCCCTGGTCTTTCCACTTTCTTGCAGATCGGAGGTGAGCATATCAACGTCACTGATGAGATGGTAGCACATATCGAAACCATGGTGCAGCCTGAATGGGAGGCAGATGTTGAGATGATAGCCGCTTATATGGAGTCCCATAATGCATGGGATGAGATCTCTAAGCATGCTCTCACTCTTGGCCGTCTCAGCTTTGTCGGTGCAGCCCGCTATGTCCTCCAGGGTCTTGCTGCCGAACACAATCAGACTGCTGAAATCGTCAGGGACTTTGTGAAGAAGATGGACAGGTGCGAGTTGTTGATGAAGAGTCTTACCGAAGCTCGTTTGCGTGCAGAGCAAAATCGGTTCATTCTCAACGCTGCCTCGACAAAGACTGATGATGCCATCCTTAGCACGGCGAAGGAGAAGCATAAGCAGTTAGTGGGTGAGTTTGGACCGGCAATCAGCTCTGCAATATCCCCAGCATGCAAGCACAAAACCAAGGACAGTGAGGTATTCCTCCGCAGGACTCTTAAGAAAACCCATTAATCAAGTGGAGGAATTTCTGCTGCAGTTGTATCCACGGTTCCCTCAAAAACCTCTTCCAGAGTTCGCTCTGAATCCTACTCAGGAGCCGACATAGTCTCCAACTTGGTAGTATCGCCAGATCTGCCCATAATGTCTACCAACAGTCGCTATCGCTGCAAGTCACCCACTGTAAGGACCTTTGGAGAGCCATTTGGACGAGAGCTTGCTACTATATTGGCCCATGATCGCGACACCCCACCAACCTGCACGATTCCGTCAATGGCCGGCACCAGCTTGTTTGCCGAGGATATGGAGAGTCTTGACAATTAGTTAGCTTTGCTGACATCGTGTTTCCTTACATAACACATCTCTTTCATCTGTCTCATTCTCGTGATACCTCTTGCTCTTTCAGTCTACCTTAGTCACTGTATGGGTGAATTTCTTCTTTGCACATTCGAGTCCAATCTTCTTCCTCTTCCCCCGTATACGGCACCACAGATCGCCACACGGCGCACAGGCATCTCATCACCCCGCTTTGACTGGCCCCCGCTGCCCCCCCCGGCCGTGGCTGGGTTTAGAATTGTATATTTTGAAAAAAAAAATTTTATGGAGACCATCTGTGCAACATCCCGGGCCAACTATAGGCTCCACAGTGATGCTGATTTAATTTGGTGCTAATTCTACTGTGGGAGAATGAAAATTGGTGTGGTGGGCGAAATGGTTCAAAGCCCCCATTTCGGAGTGCTTTTCTTCCAGATGTTGGCACGAAGCGAGATTTAAACCTGCGAAAAATAAAGCGCACGTGACAATGTCTGGCGCAAGATAAGACAGCCAGCACACTTTCTCACCCAGATATTTCTGACTCGTGCCAATAAAAGAATACCAGTTTTTTTTTTTTTTTTTATATCAGTACTCTCATGCGACCTCTAAGTGGATCATGGAGAGCCTAGTATTCCCATTTAAACTGAAATGACTCCTCAGAGCCCTTAGAAGTTCGGAATAACTAGGATTCAAGAAGGAAGAAATGAGAAACACACTAGTGAACCTACTAGGGCCTGGGAAGCCATAAAACTCAGCTAACACCCTATAACTAATATTTGCCGAAGTGAAATCTAGTCAAAGTACACGAGTTACGATGAAACTTCCAAGTCTGTTCTGAACTCAGGGTTAGGACTTAACTCAAAAACTCCCTGGCAGTGCAAAGGTTGCCAGCCTCTGATAGGTTTAAACAGACAAATATCAAGTCTGAGGAAAGTTTTTGCTATCTGACCAAAGATAGTTGCACGTTAAGGAAGTGCTTTCGTCCTGAGAGAGTTTTGATGCAGATTTCAACGCACGAATTTTAAAGTCTTCAATTGACTACAATTTTCCTCCAGAAAGTGAAGACTCGCACAAAGTGAACTCTTCTTCCTCTAGTTAGAGGGCATGGAAGACATCACAGGTTATTCAAGTGTTACACCATAAATACTACAGGGTCGGAATACGGATACGGACCAGGCAGGAAGGTATCGGAAACTCGTCACACGGTCTTAGGATGGCATACCGAGATCAGGCAACCGACAGCGTCGGGGCTCGGCTCGGGTCAACCGACTCTGCAGCAGCAGGAGGTCCCTGGGCCAAGTACCAGCGCAGACCGGAAAAGTGCAAGCACTACCGCGGAGGAAGACAACCTTGGTGGTCATCATAAGAAGGACAAGCAATCGGAAGGAAACAGGAACGCAAGGAGTTGCGAGTCTAGATCGCGGAATAGGAGCGGGGTTGTTTCCAGAGGCACGGCCAAGAGGAACAACACCACGAGTCGGGAATCGCTGTATCGTTGCAGATGGCCGGGGGCCCGAGGCGATACTGCTGCACCCCGTTGTCAGGAGACATGAGGGATCATGCTACCAATCGCATCCTCGTCATTGTCACCAGATTAGGGTGCTGAACTCTGGGTTTTGCCAGCGCAGGGAGCGTGAGCGTGTCCCCCACCTATCCAAGATGCTTACAGCGATTATGATGTAGGGTATACGCTGTACCAAGGTGAGGGACATCGAGTTGAACGAATACTGGAGCGGAGGCTTGTCCGCAAGCCAATCTTGTAGCGCTGTATAGCCCCCAGACCAAGTACTGGCTCGTGTTCGGGAAAGTGCAAACGCCGCTACAGGACCGCACCTCAAGGTTCAAGAGTCTATTGGGAAAGATATGGGTCGGAGCTATGCCTTGATGCCATCGCGGCCGAAGAAAGGATAGCTGGTACGGTTGAGGGTTCGTTGCTCCAGCTCAGGTCGAGTAACATAATCAACCCCACACACAACCCAATCACATAACCCAATGACGGTGAGAGAACGGAGGCACCTGTTCTGGCCACTCTCCAGAGGATACGTGGAAGCGCTACTGTCCAATCCAATCGAGTTATCCTCTTTATGCTGATGAAGTCACGTGCCAAGGTGAAGAGTTTTCACGTCGCGGTGCGGGGTAATTTCCCCGTAGCATGTGACTTCGCCGAGCCGGATACTTATATGACGACCCGCCAACGAACGGTTGGCAATGACATTGACATCATCAGCGGAATCATCATCTGAATTGGCTAAACATCATCGGAATGATCAGCGGAATCACCCACCACTTGAATCGTCTAACGATCAACGGACCACCTACCAGTGACCCAGATATCGAGTCACCGACCTTCCCCCAATGAGCGATCCATTGAGCGACTCGTCGCCACGCAACCGAGCGATCCTACGAGCGATCGGTCGAGCGAGCCGTCATCATGGAACCACGGACCAACCATCGTGCAAGCCGTTGGGTAGCCAGCAGACAAGCGTACTCCACCGAGCAATCTGTCGAGTGAGCTGTTGCTGTGGAGCCGCGTACGAGCCGGCACTCAAGCCGCAAGCAGGACGACAGTAGATCGGGGAAGGAGACGGAAAGATACGTGAGGAGTTGGACAGTCTAGGCGGGAGATAGCCTCGGGATTAGACCTTACGGCCGTCACGGACCTAAGGGGCTAGTCTCCGGAAGCAGCGTCAAACACAACTAAATACGGGATACGAGGAGTGAGGTCATAGAACCAATATCTTCTCTTTCTCTGATAGGCCGGTAAAATCGCTCACCCACAGGGCCTGAGAGGATTACACGGTGCGGGGATACGTTCGGCATATCGTTAGACCGACCAGGACGAGTAGCTCCGGGCTTTGACCCACATCCACCTTGGCTGGTACGTGTGGGAGCGTATTCCTTACCTGATCATACCTGTGAAGCAGTCGTCGAGTGAGCCGTCGCCGCGAACCAGGCCGCCAGGCCAGCCGCCGAGCCCGTCTCGAAGCATGCGCTGCTGCGCGAGCCGCCACACACACCGTGCCATCCACCGAGCGATCCATCGAGCAAGCCATTGCCGTAGAGCCGTATGCGATCCGGCACTGAAGCCGCAGCCAGTGGGCGCCAAAGATATCGAACCGAACCCCTTAGATTATTCACTGTGAATCCTTTAACGGTGGGCGAACTTGGAATGATTGTCATGGGGGGTGTTATTCCTGTATAATAACTGAATGCCGGCGAAGACCGTATGTGCCCCATCTCCTTCGTGACTATCGAGAAACCTGACTAGTTCAATATTACCGTCACTCCGACATCGACCAGACGTTCCAGTGTCACACTATAATCTAGGGTTCCAAGTCACATTTCTCGAGAATTTCGACCTTCGGACGACGTCGACTGTCAGACAAACATTCTCCCTCTGGTCGCCATGAGACAGGCAGATACGCCAAGAAGCAGGAGATCCGGCCCGACGACAACGCCGAGTACGAAAGATCGGGTGGCCAGGGGTCGAGTTGAAGGTCGATGGGACCTGGCAATGCACCGAAAGGGAAAGGAAGGAATGACCACTCGCCGGCCATTGAGCCGAGTAGACGTGGTCAAGCCGAAAGGCTAGGGAGAGAAAGACCCCCAGCCGGCCTATGAGCCATAACTAGGAGGTCGGACCAAGAAAGGAGCGTTGGGAGTTGGTCCAAGCAGCGACGATGTCTGCGGTAACCGCGCGAACCGCCCCACCAACAGCTCCGATGATGGTGTCCATCGCACCGAGTGCGTGGTACTGAAGACCAGCAAAGTACGCCAGAGATGCAGTCCATGATGGCTGCTAGGCAGGCAAACAACGAGGATTTTTATTCATTTCATTTGGGCTAGAAACACCTGCGGTTTGAGGCCTTCAAAGGACTTCGAGGGCCGCCAAGCTTGTTTTCCTGGGTTGTCACCGAAACCGGACGAAAATTGCCAAAAATTCAGTCATTTTTGGGTCCCACCGGTACCTCCGTTTTACCCAGGAACTGGCACTCATTCTCGCTCGAAGTGGTATACTAGCCGGACACGTTGGAATACACGTTCCGAGCACCATTCCAGCTATTTCGAACCTCAAAATGAGTTGGGCATTCGATGCGTCCGACGTATCGGGCTTCACACTCGGTGCTGTTCTTCCACAGCGGGGCGAGAATCGTGGACTACTCAACCGACGCCAGGCTCGCTGACTACAGTACAGCAACCCGCTGGCACCGACGATACATAATACATCAATATGTATTCCGACAGTCCAGTAGCCGGAAAGGCAAACTTGACGCTTATTCAAGGTGTTCGGAGAACCGCCCTGGAAGGGGGGGATAAGGATCACCTGATCACGGCGATCCGGGATGCATTCCACGTTACAGCAGCCTTGGTCAGCATTGACGCCAAAGTCTCTGTACTCGCGGTATAAGCAGGCATGCATTCCGCATCGCCAGCCTTAGCCATTATTGGCAGCAAAGACTGCCTACATACGTTTAGGACGCCGTTCCGGGTGGAAGCGATGGAACTGGTGGCCAGGAAGGATGCCATTCCGAGCCGAAGCGCAGGAACGGGTTGACCGAAAGGTCAGGGAGAATGCCGTCCCGTGCCGAAGTGCCGGGGCGGGTTGGCTGAAAGGCCGAGGGATATGATGGCCTGAAGGCTGGGGAACCGGTGCAGTATGGAAACTGTGCCGGACAGCCGAAAGGCTGGGGAGGACGCCGTTCCGAGCTGAGTGCCAGGACGGATGAGCCGAAACGCTGGGAATTTCAGGATGGAAACGGGATGCCTTCACCGGCAGGTGGGCACTGGGCACCAGACTCAGGACGTCAAGAGTCCCCCTGAATACGGATGGCATTCGACAGCAATATGATGTCATAACCGATACGATCTGAAGAACACGCCATTCGACAGCTACCGGCTCAATGAACGGTTAGAGAGTTTTTTCCCACTGGGTTTTTCTCGATAACCAGAGCAGTAGGCTGGGAGGCTACGTTCAAAGATCGCCTTACAGAACCGTCACGTGTTTTGTCAATTTGAAACGCCTACGGGCTACCAGCTCACGACGATTTGAGAGACTTTTTCCCACGGGGTTTTTTCAGCTCCAAGGATCGAGCGGTAGCAGGGTATATGATCCTAATACGCCAACAGACTACGGGCTCACCGATTTGAGAGACCTTTTCCCACGCGGTTTTTTGTCTCAACAATCGAGCAATAGTACGGGGCTGAAGGACTATACCCAGCAACACCATCCTATAGCTTCGGGACGAAGCTTAGGAAGGGGGGGATAGTGTTATACCCTAAATACTACAGGGTCGGAATACGGATACGGACCAGGCAGGAAGGTATCGGAAACTCGTCACAGGGTCTTAGGACGGTATACCGAGACCAGCCAACCGACAGTGTCGGGGCTCGACTCGGGTCAACCGACTCTGCGGCACCAGGAGGTCCCTGGGCCAAGTACCGGCGCAGACCGGAAAAGCGCAAGTGCTGCCGCAGAGTAAGACAACCTTGGTGGTCATCATAAGAAGGACAAGCAATTGGAAGGAAATGGGAACGCAAGGAGTTGCGAGTCTAGATCGCGGAATAGGAGCAGGGTTGTTTCCAGAGGCACGGCCCAGAGGAACAACACCACGAGTCGGGAATCGCTGTATCGTTGCAGACGGCCGAGGGCCCGAGGCGATACTGCTGCACCCCGTTGTCAGGAGACATCAGGGATCATGCTACCACTTGCATCCTCGTCATTGACATCCGATTAGGGAGCTGAACTCTGGGTTTTGCCAGCGCAGGGAGCGTGAGCATGTCCCCCACCTATCTGAGATGCTTACAGCGATTATGATGCAGGGCATACGCCGCACCAAGGTGAGGGATGTCGAGTTGAATGAATACTGGAGCGGAGGCTTGTCCGCAAGCCAATCCTGTAGCGCTGGGCAGCTCTCAGACCAAGTACCAGCTCGTGTTCGGGAAAGTGCAAACACCGCTACAGGACCGCACCTCAAGGTTCGAGAGTCTATTGGGAAAGATATGGGTCGGAGCTATGCCTTGATGCCGTCGCGGCCGAAGATAGGATAAATGGTACGGTTGAGGGTTCGTTGCTCCGGCTCAGGTTGAGTAACGTAATCAACCCCGCACACAACCCAATCGTATAACCCAATAACGACGAGAGAACGGAGGCACCTGTTCTGGCCACTCTCCGGAGGATACGTGGAAGCGCTACTGTCCAATCCAATCGAGTTATCCTCTTTACGCTGATGAAGTCTAGTTCCAAGGCGAAGAGTTTTCACGTCACGGTGCGGGGTAATTTCCCCGCAGCATGTGACTTCGCCGAGTCAGATACTTATATGATGACCTGCCGACGAGCGGTTGGCAACGACATTGACATCATCAGCGGAATCATCACCTGAATTGGCTAAACATCATCGGAATGATCAGCGGAATCACCCACCACTTGAATCATCTAACGATCAACGGACCACCTACCGGTGACCCAGACATCGAGTCACCGACCTTCCCCCAATGAGCGATCCATTGAGCGAGTCGTTGCCACGCAACCGAGCGATCCTACGTGTGATCGGTCGAGTGAGCAGTCATCTTAGAACCATGGACCAACCATCGTGCAAGCCGTCAGACAGCCGCCGGGCAAGTGCCGTCCACCGAGCGATCCGTCGAGCGAGCCGTTGCCGCAGAGCCGCATACGAGCCGGTGTTCAAGCTGCAAGCAGGGCGACAGTTGATCGGGGAAGGAGACGGAAGGATACGTGAGGAGTTCTAGAGTCTAGGTGGGAGATAGCCTCGGGATTAGACCTTACGGCCGTCACAGACCTAAGGGGCTAGTCTCCGGAAGCAGCATCAAACGCAACTAAATACGGGATATGAGGAGTGAGGTCATAGAACCAATATCTTCTCTTTCTCTGATAGGCCGGTAAAACCGCTCACCCCCAGGGCCTGAGAGGATTACGCGGTGCGGGGATACGTTTGGCATATCGTTAGACCGACCAGGATGAGTAGCTCTGGGCTTTGACCCATGCCCACCTTGGCTGATACGTGTGGGAGCGTATTCCTTACTTGATCTTACCTGTGAAGCAGTCATCGAGTGAGCCGTCGCCGCAAACCGGGCCGCCAGGCCAGCCGCCAGGCCCGTCTCGAATCGAACCATCCGCTGAAACGCAGATCCGCCAAAGCGACACGAGCGAGCCGTTGGGCAAGCCGCCGGGCCCGTCTTGAATTGAACCATCCGCCAAAGCGCAGATCTGCCAATGCGACATGAGCGAGCCGTCGGGCAAGCCGCCGGGCATGTCTCGAATCGAAACGATATACGCAAGCCGTCAGGCACGCCGCCGAGCATGTGTCGAACCATCTGCCGAAGTGCCACAAGCGAGCCGTTAGGCAAGATGCTGGACCCGTCTCGATCTGAACGATCCGCCTACGTAGCCTACACCGCAAGCAATGACGAGCGAGATGGCGGCTGATCGGGGAAGGCGACGGAAGGATACGTGAGGAGTTCGAGAGTCTTGGCATGAGATAGCCTCGGGATTAGACCTTACGGCCGTCACGGACCTAAGGGGCTAGTCTCCGGAAGCAGTGTCAAACAAAACTAAATACAGGATACGAGGAGTGAGGTCATAGAACCAATATCTTCTCTTTCTCTGATAGGCCAGTAAAACCGCTCACCCACAGTGTCTGAGAGGATTACGCGGTCAGGTGATACATTCGGCATATTGTTAGACTGACCAGGACGAGTAGCTCTGGGCTTTGACCCACGCCCACATTGGCTGGTGCGTGCATGAGCGTATTCCTTACCTGATCTGACCTGTGAAGCAGTCGTCAAGTGAGATGTCGCTGCGAACCGGGCCGCCAGGCCAGCCGCCGGGCCCGTCTCGAAGAATGCGCCGCTGCGCGAGGCACCGCGCACACCGTGCCATCCACCGAGCGATCCGTCGAGCAAGCCGTTGCCGCAGAGCGGTGTGCGATCCGGCGCTCAAGCCGCAGCCAGCGGGTGCCGCAGATATCGAACCGAACCCCTTAGTTTATTCGCTGTGAATCCCTTAACGGTGGGCGAACTTGGAAAGATTGTCAGGGGGGTGTTATTCCTGTATAATAACTGAATGCTGGCGAAGACCGCATGCGCCCCATCTCCTTCTTGACTATTGAGAAACCTGACTAGTTCAATATTACCGTCACTCTGACGTTAACCAGACGTTCCAGTGTCACATCAAGCCTTTCTGTATAATCCACCAATGCCGTCCTTTAAACTTTCATCCTGCTCTCAGCAAAGACTACTTGTTATACTTAGACAACTTCCAATCTATTAGTCGAAGAGATTACCCGATGCGTAATCTCCTTTCTCTCCTTTTAGGGCATTGCTGCAGGGTGAGTTTTATGGCTTCCCAGGCCCTAAAAGAATACCAGTTAGGTCACATACAATTAAGTAATACCAAAAAAAAGAAAAGAATGTCTTCAATTCAGGGCATCGGAGAACAGACTAACAGAACAAACCCAAAAACACCAACACCGCCAACTAACGGAGTTCAAACCCTTGATACTCACATTCCAGGAATTCAAGTCCAACAAATCTTGTTCTAACACTATCTCGTGTCACCTCTCTGGTGCATAGCGACACAATGGCTACAGATTCCCTGATGGAAGATGTCCCACCAGTTACTACAGATGGAGGACTTCAACCTCCATCCGTCATCAAACAGTGGACACTAAAAGATTTGTTCGACTTCGCCCCAATACAGAAAAGCTTGTGGAATGACAAGAATCAGGTGACATTCTGGAATGCCGAGATCAGCAGCAGGGTGTTTCTAAGGGATGGCGACATCCGAGACTTCTGGTTGCATCAGTGTGGACTGCCGATCGGTGTTAGCAGTGACCTTGCACAATTATCGCAGATGATCAAGGATATGGGCAAGTAGTTATCTCGTACCAGTCGTGTCGTACCTCGGCAGTTCGCTGCGCTAACCCGTTACGGGTTAGCGCTTCAAATATTGCCATTGGTACTAATGTCTGGAAGCACTGGCTTCCCAAAGACGGGTGTTGTCAATGCACCAAATTCCCACCTAAATTTATTTACTCCCATATTGGAGTCCTCCATATAGTGACATCCATAACTTCACAAAACTTCAATTGACCTAAAGAAGTACACTGGAAAAAAGTAGTAAGATCACAATTTACATGGGAAAAGGGAGCCTAGCAAAACCATGGGAATAGAGCACTAAGATTGAAGAACTGTGATACAACAAGGTTAAACTAGCAAAAAGTCGATCAATAGAACAACTCCGCTGTAAGCTTACAATCCCATAGACTCACGTAGCTTACTTCCCATATCAGCTGGGCCAGTAGCAGTCTTCTGGCCACTCTTGGGCGATGAGGTAGTGCTGTTTGAAGTGGTCGTAGGAGTGCAATCGATGTGGTTGGAGACTTGGCCAATGGAACCGGTTCAATGCGAGTACGACTGGTACCAGCGGTAGCAGATAGAGGATTACGAGAGAGAGTAGCTGACAATCCTCTACCGTTGTTGTTGCCAGTTGCACTGCCGAACCTGGGGAGATGTTGCCTACGCTTGAAGTCGAGCTTGGTACGGAGACCCTAGCGAACATTAGGCCATTGCAGATCGGGCTTTGGCTCTGGAACTTCAACCAAGTTTGAGGCCATCAATTCCTTTTGCTGATTGGCAGCCAGCTTTTCGGCCATCTCAACAGTCGTACCCTTGATCTCCGCAAGAAGCTGGTTGTCCCTCTTCACCTTCAGAATGACCTGCTTAAGGTCACGGTCAGCCTTGCTGATGAAAACCTGCTGATGCTTCCAGTACAGCAGATGGTCGTCAATGTGGCGGTTCAAAGTAGCAAGGTATTGATGAGCCAGGGTGGCAAAAGCAAGTGGACTGAGTCTGCCAATGCTGATAGCTCGCTGGGTTATCTCAGCCCAAACCCGCTCGTAGGTGAGAACAGCAGACACGGCAAGAGTATCGGCTTCTTCCTGCTCGGCACAAAGCTCTTCGGCACGTTGAAGCATTTCAGGAGTTACAAGTATCTCCTCTCCCGTGATTTCAAGTTGGATGCTCACTCCAGGGTCCTCGTTGGGATCGGACTCAGAAGTGAAGCATTGGCCGGCCCGCGGGCCTCGATGGACTGAGGTTCCGTTTTCCTCAGATTCCTCATCATACTCAGTCTCGGCAAAGAATCCTTCAACCATATCATCGTAGAGGCCTTCGTCTTCGTTTCCCAATGGGTTGCGGATGTTGCCATTGTCAATGTCATGCAAGTTGTCACTGTCATGATCAAGCAACTTCTGATTCTGGTTGTTCTCCAGTTGAGACAAATCCGTAGTAACATTGGGTGTGCCCTCGATGGGATCTTGGCCTTCGATCTCCTCATTGTGTATCTCCTTATTGCGATTGACTACATTATCGGCCAGCTGAGGGTCATCTTGAGAGGATTTGGTAAGATCAACTGTGACCTCGGTGGTTTGGTCAGAATGGTGCTGCAGTTTGAAAGAAGTGTGCGGTGCTTTTAAGAAGGACTCACATTCGGGAGAATCGAGCCCTCTCAGCTGACTGATCAGTGTGATAGAGGTAGCAGAACGGTATCCAAGGGAGTAATGAAGTGAACGGATCTGCCAACGCTTGTGATCTACTGTAGTGGGTATGTTCGGCGAAGCCACAGAGTAGGTTGGAGTGGCTTTGCGATCTGATAGATTGTAAAGAAACTTCAGGCGGTGAGTTCCACTGATGTTTCGCTGTGCAACAGGACCAACAGTGAGTTGTGTTAGGAACTTGCAAATCAGGTTGATACTGCAGTCTCTCATAGTATCATGCACTGAGCGTCCAATCCGACTGCCCTGCTTCCACCAACTCGGATTCCAGTAATCTGGATGGACAACTTCTTGAACACTGGCCCACAAGCCGGGGACCTCCTCAGGCTGAAGATTCAAGTCTTCCAGAATGAGATCGTATGTAACCTTCGGAAGGCAGTGGCTAGAGCCACTGGATCTAGTCCTGTATGATCGGTAGGTGAATGAGTATGGTACTCTATGTGTTAATTTTTTTTGCAGGAGAGAGATTCACTACTTACCGAAACGTGTCTTGGTCTGACAGAAATGACAATCCAAGTGGACCCTCCATCCAAGCTCTGGCAACAAGTTTATGAGTGTGGCATATATCGCTCCTCATTGAGTCAAGGTCGACAACATTGGGAGCAGATGGTGTCACAACCGAAAGAATCTTGTCAATATCCAGTGGGGATATCACTCGTGTGACATACATCATCGTCGCGAAAAGCCACCTCATCTTGGCTGCCCATTCTTTTGAGGTCTGAAAACATTATCAGTTCATCGAGATGCAGGCACAGGTGAACGGGTAACGTATAATAGAGGCCTGGAGGCTGAGTACCAGAGCATTCGGAAGAACCTCCACAATATCCCCCTTAAGCCAAAGGAGTGCATGTGAGGATCCAGAAGGAACAGCTACCGGACTTGCATTGCCTGCCTCAGTAGCTGCCATAGCCGAAATCTCCAGATGGCGGCGCTTCTGGACAGAAGCACCTGAGGAACTACTCTTGCGCTTGACAGAATTCATTTAAAGAGGCGCTTGGACGATGTATCGGGAGTGTCTGTATGAGGGGGAGGGATTATGATGTGGTGGATGGGATCGGTAGGTTTGAATTGTGTTCGATGTAAAAGAAAATATGATCAGAAGCAGGGGCTGCTACTCTGAGTTGAGGAGAGGAAGGGGGGTTGTAGTGAGGTGTGTCAGATTAGTTGGTTTAAGTTATGTGCGAGGTGAAGGAAATTCAGCTCAGAAACTGTGGCATCTACTCTAATTCGAGAAGGGGTTGAAGTTAACTGCATGACTCAGAAAAACGCGATAGCACTTGATTACTAGCTACCAACAGGCCTCAGCGCAACATCTACCATCCCACTACTACGGCTGATACAGTGGTTAATGTCCTATATGCGGTGGCTATGGCGAGCGTACTTGTTGACCACTAGCTACGACTGGCTCTTTTAAAGATGTCCGGCTACAGCTGTATAATCTGTCGACGCTGTCCAGCTATAAGTACAGCTGATTCTCTCAATGCTGTCCGGTAACGGCTGATTCTCTGTCGATGCTGTCCGGCTATGAGTACAGCTGATTCTCTCAACGCTGTCCGGCTACGGCTGATTCTCTGTCAACGCTGTCTGGCTATAAGTACAGCTGATTCTCTCGACGTCGTCCGGCAACGGCTGTATCTGTCGATGCTGTCCAGCTACGGCTGATTCTCTGTCGACGCTGTCCGGCTATGAGTACAGCTGATTCTCTCGACGCTGTCCGGCTACGGCTGATTCTCTGTCAACGTTGTCCGGCTATGAGTACAGCTGATTTTTCTCGACGCTGTCCGGCTACGGCTGATTCTCTGTCGACGCTGTCCGGCTATAAGTACAGCTGATTCTCTCGATGGTGTCTGGCTACGGCTGTATCTGTCGATGCTGTTCGGCTACGGCTGATTCTCTGTCGATGCTGTCCGGCTATGAGTACAGCTGATTCCCTCGACGCTGTCCGGCTACGGCTGTATCTGTCGACGCTGTCCGGCTTTGAGTACAGCTGATTCTCTCGATGCTGTCCGGCTACGGCTGATTCTCTTTCAACGCTGTCCGGCTATGAGTACAGCTGATTATCGCCACGCTGTCCAGCTACGGCTGTATCTGTCGACGCTGTCCGGCTTTGAGTACAGCTGATTCTCTCGACGCTGTCCAGCTATGGCTGATTCTCTGTCAACGCTGTCCGGATATGAGTACAGCTGATTCTCTCGACGCCGTCTGGCTACGGCTGTATTTGTCGATGCTGTCCGGCTATGAGTACAGCTGATTCTCTCGACGTTGTCCGGCTATGGCTGTATCTGTCGACGCTGTCCGCCTTTGAGTACAGCTGATTCCCTCGACGCTGTCTGGCTACGGCTGATTTTCTGTCGACGCTGTCCGGCTATGAGTACAGCTGATTCTCTCGACGCTGTCTGGCTACGGCTGATTCTCTGTCAACGCTGTCCGTCTATAAGTACAGCTGATTCTCTCGACGCTGTCCGGCTACGGCTGTATCTGTCGATGCTGTCTGGCTACGGCTGATTCTCTGTCGATGCTTTCCGGCTATGAGTACAGCTGATTCTCTCGACGCTGTCCGGCTATGGCTGATTCTCTGTCAACGCTGTCCGGCTATAAGTACAGCTGATTCTCTCGACGCTGTCCGGCTACGGCTGATTCTCTGTCAACGCTGTCTGGCTATGAGTACAGCTGATTCTCTCGACACTGTCTGGCTACGGCTGATTCTCTGTCAACGCTGTCCGGCTATAAGTACAGCTGATTCTCTCGACGCTGTCCGGCTACGGCTGTATCTGTCGATGCTGTCCAGCTACAGCTGATTCTCTGTCAACGCTGTCCGGCTATAAGTACAGCTGATTCTCTCGACGCTGTCCGGCTACGGCTGATTCTCTGTCAACGCTGTCCGGCTATAAGTACAGCTGATTCTCTCGACGCTGTCCGGCTACGGCTGTATCTGTCGACGCTGTCCGGCTTTGAGTACAGCTGATTCTCTCGACGCTGTCCAGCTATGGCTGATTCTCTGTCAACGCTGTCCGGCTATGAGTACAGCTGATTCTCTCGACGCTGTCCGGCTACGGCTGGATCTGTCGACGCTGTCAGGCTATGAGTACAGCTGATTCTCTCGACGCTGTCCGGCTACGGCTGATTCTCTGTCAACGCTGTCCGGCTATAAGTACAGCTGATTCTCTCGACGCTGTCCGGCTACGGCTGTATCTGTTGATGCTGTCCGGCTACGGCTGATTCTCTGTCGACGCTGTCTGGCTATGAGTACAGCTGATTCTCTCGACGCTGTCCGGCTACGGCTGATTCTCTGTCAACGCTGTCCGGCTATAAGTACAGCTGATCCTCTCGACGCTGTCCGGCTACGGCTGATTCTCCGTCAACGCTGTCCGGCTATGAGTACAGCTGATTCTCTCGACGCTGTCTGGCTACGGCTGATTCTCTATCAACGCTGTCCGGCTATAAGTACAGCTGATTCTCTCGACGCTGTCTGGCTACGGCTGTATCTGTCGATGCTGTCCGGCTACGGCTGATTCTCTGTCGACGCTGTCCGGCTATGAGTACAGCTGATTCTCTCGATGCTGTCCGGCTACGGCTGATTCTCTGTCAACGCTGTCCGGCTATGAGTACAGCTGATTCTCTCGACGCTGTCCGGCTATAGCTGATTCTCTGTCAACGCTGTCCGGCTATGAGTACAGCTGATTCTCTCGACGCTGTCCGGCTACGGTTGTATCTGTTGATGCTGTCCGGCTATGAGTACAGCTGATTCTCTCGACGTCGTCCGGCAATGGCTACGGATGACACTCTTAATGTCGTCCGGCTACGGCAGCTATGTGTATATAAGGGATCTGTTTATTCCGAGTCGTTTTATCGTAGGAGTCTCACACTGGATTAAGTCTAGTCACATGAATAAGATTCAATCCGAATCTACTAACTTCCTTAACTTTTGGCCAATTCAATCTATTCACCCTTATATCCACGTGCAACCCAGTACGAATATATAATCGCGCGGCGACGTGCCTGTACGATTTTTGAAGGTCGTCCTCGGCCCAGCGGGGGAAGGGTGCTGCGGAGATCGGGCGGTATGGAACGTGGATCGTAGATGTCGGCCGGAACACTCGAAGCAGGTGCCTGGATCGAGTCCGGTAATAGGTGAGAGTAAGGATTTCAGCTGGCCGTTGAAACCACATCAGCAAATGACTGCGGGTCGGCGTGTTGGCCTCTACGAGTCCGGATATACTCTCGGTATTTTAGCCGTTGCAGATGCAGTTGATCTTCTCGAGCTTCATGTTCGAAACGGGCCTGTTTGTTTGCCTGAATAAGCTGCTGTGTTTGCGGAGAGTCCAACTCTGCATCGTCAGGTATCACATGGGGAGGCTGTGCAGGAGCTCTCGATTTAAGAGGATGGCCAACCAGCCTTGAAGGTAAGGCGCTGTCGGCGTAGGCCTTGGTGGCAGTCGCAAGGAGTCGTGGAAGAAAGGGAACCACCAACGATGACAGCTGTGACGTCTTAGCTAAAGCCACCCTGAGATCTTCTACTGTAGTAAGTGAGCCAGCCATCGACACTATGTGTTCGATGTACGAGTCTGGCAGGAATTTTTACGGCGTATACGGGATGAACTGGCTACCTCCTGCAAGCTCCTCCCATATCTGAAGCCGAAACTCCCGGAGGGCCTGGTGGACTTTCAGACGCTGCAATTTGGTGATATTGCACCGGCGTTGATGGACGGGTCGCTCTTCGTTATCTGAGTCAGAGTTGTAGCCTGACACGATCGGTGTAGACTGGGTTGCCATCTGATCAGGGGGTAAAAGACGCATCAGGCTTCGTACGGCATCATTATCGTCATGTCGGGCACGGAAAGCGGCTAGGTGGTAATCACAGCATGTCGGCACACTGCTGTTTGACATCGAGTATTGGCTTGGATTGTACCCGGCATCGTCAAAGAGAGTAAGCAGTACGGCACGGCGACATCCTTCGATATTGATCAACCACGTGATTCCACGACATGAAGTAGGATATCCACGCCTTCGGACTGGTCTGCGTTGGTAGTCGGGGTCAACAGAGACAATAGAACCACTATCGTCATCTTCCGACTCAGCGTCTTTGTCGGGAAGGTGCGACTGTTCTGCCAGGGAAGCGTTATCGGAATCGCTCTCGTCTTCATGTGAGTTTACTGCTGAGAGAGCCTTGGTGTCTTTCTCTGGAGGATAAACATCAAAAGGCACCATGGGGATATTCAAGGGATCTTCAGGAGGTGTCATACGGAAAGTTCCTTTGGACCAAGATTCAACTGCCTTAATGCATTCAATGACACGTGAGTCGGTCAAACCACAGCTTGCATGCGTCTTGTAGATGGCCAACATTGGATCTGATCGGTAGTTGATAACGTAGCTGTTACTGTGGTATAGGATAAACACACCTTGCATCCCGAATCTTCTGGATCCACGTCCAAGCCTCTGGAGGACTGCCGAGATATTCAAATGAACTCCTACCCGCCACTCCACCACCCGCTCGATGTAAGGGAAGTCGATACCCATGCCGGCCACTTCAGTCGCAAATAGGATACGACATAACCCAGTCCGGAAAGCATTCATCACCACCCATCGTCTTTTGGCAGAGAGGACAGTGCTGCACTCGCAAAAAAGGAAGTGAAAATGACTTGTGGCTAACCACGAAGCGGGTACACGTCTCCAGAATTCATCGCATGCCTGCTTCGCGTCGGGCCTACTGTCCATGAACACGATAGTCTGCGGTATGTCGGCTGGATGCTCGATGTCCTCTGGTAGGAGATAGTAGAGGTTTCTATGGTCCTTTGTGCCATGTAATATCGGCTTGACAGCGATGAAAACGTTCGGACGATCGACACTTCTATGGATGAAGGATACGTTTGGTCCCAGGTTCATTGTACGGTGTACAAATCGTCGGGTGTATGCCATCATCGTAGCTGAGCATAACATGAAAGAGGCATGGTTGAAGGTGTAACGCATATTGGCAAGGTGACCATAAGAAGTGCGGAATGTTCTCCATTGGTGAATCAAATAAGCTTCATCGACGACGACGCAGAACACCGCTTCAACAAATCTTGTCCTGTATGCAGTCATACTTTACCATAGACCATTAGATCCATGACAAAACTCTGGCTGAAGGAAAACGAGATGGAACTCCCCCTGTCGAACCTTGTTGACCAGTTCCAGATCCGCTTGAATAGTCTGTTCCGAAATCTGCACAGCCTTGATAGCTAGTCGAGCGGCACCTGCAACCTGGTCATCCATCAAAGCAAGGAGTGGAGATATGACAATTATGCTGCCTGGACGTGCGAAAAGGGCCAGTAGGAAGCACATTGTCTTTCCGGTTCCTGTGGCAGTTACCACGTAAGTATCGCAGCCACAAAGAATCTCAGCCGCTGCAGCCACCTGCCACTCGTGTTGTTGTACTTCGATTCGGTTGGGATTGTCACGAGATGCATCGTTTTTCTCGAGAATCACGTGGCGAATGGATTCACGAGCAGCCAATGTCAAATCATCAGGTAATGCCATCGCAACGGTACAAAGCCTACCCATATCCTTCACATGGGCATCGCGCAGGCAGCCATCGGGGTAAGCGGGGTAGGCCCTTGCTTCATCTTCCTCGTCGTGCGATGAGGGGTCCAGCGCCAGCGGTGTGCTTACCGGGCGATTGGGTAGTGACTCTTCATCGGAGAAACCTGCAGGCGAATTTGTCCATATCATGCAATCAACCCTGATTTGTTGGCTCGCATCGGCTGGTAAGGTGTGATTATCGTTGAAGCCGTTATCGATATCCATCCGTCCGGTTGTATCGTTGTGATATATAGCGCCGTTGATGTAGGATGAGTGGTGGGGAAGTTGGCTACAAAAAAGTGGACTCACATCTCTCTTTTTGGAGTGCAGAGCCTCAAACTAACAGCACCCGATGTTTGGGCAGCATTGGTTAGACCCCAAGACAAGTATCACCAGTTGAGTGAGAAAGCACAATGCTGCACCACGAACGATATACAAGAGTGGATAGAAGATCTGAAGAAACAGACCAGAAAGCCATCTGTGGCCGGATGACATTGAGAGTGTCAGCCGTTGCCTTAACCAGACGACATCGGGAGTGTGATCCATAGCTGTAGCCAGACGACATCGAGGGTGTTAGCCGTAGCAGGACGACATCGAGGGAGTGTCAGACATGGCCATAGCCGGACGACGTCGAGAGAGTGTCAGCAGTTGCCGTGGCGGGACGACATTGAGAGAGTGGCAGCCGTGGCACTCATTGTGGATAGCACCTGTGGAGGTTCATTTTCCATACAAATATGTTAGAAAAATCACTTTGCGCTTGGTACAGACCTGTCTGAGACTCACGTTGACCTGGCAGCCAGAGAAATTGTAGAACTGATACTAAAGAACGATTTCCAGTGCCTCACGGTGGCCGCTTTAGATGTGGGGTGGCTGCGGTAGGCGCAATGTCCGGTTTCCCATACAAATATGCTAAAACTATGACATTTTGGCTGCTGCAGACATGTCCGAGACTCACCTTGGCCTGGAAGCCAGAGAAATTGTAGAACTGATACTGAAGAACGATTTCCAATGCCTCACGGTGGCCGCATTAGATGTGGGGTGGCTGCGGTAGACGCAATGTCCGGTTTCCCATACAAATATGCTAAAAATATGACATTTTGGCTGCTGCAGACATGTCCGAGACTCACCTTGGCCTGGCAGCCAGGGAAATTGTAGAACTGATACTAAAGAGCGATTTCCAATGGCTGGCGGCGGCTGATTTAGATGTGGCATGGCTGCGGTAGACGCAATGTCCGGGTTCCTAGTCATAGCCTGACAGCGTCGACAGATACAGCCGTAGCCGGACAGCATCGACAGATGTAGCCGTAGCCGGACAGCGTCGAGAGAATCAGCTGTACTCATAGCCGGGCAGCGTCGACAGATACAGCCGTAGCTGGACAGCGTCGAGAGAATTAGCTGTACTCATAGCCGGACAGCGTTGACAGAGAATCAGCCGTAGCCGGACAGCGTCGAGAGAATCAGCTGTACTCATAGCCGGACAGCGTCGACAGATACAGCCGTAGCCGGACAGCGTCGAGAGAATCAGCTGTACTCATAGCCGGACAGCGTCGTCAGAGAATCAGCCGTAGCCGGACAGCGTCGAGAGAATCAGCTGTACTCATAGCCGGACAGCATCGACAGAGAATCAGCCGTAGCCGGACAGCATCGACAGATACAGCCGTAGCCGGACAGCGTCGAGAGAATCGGCTGTACTTATAGCCGGACAGCGTTGACAGAGAATCAGCCGTAGCCGGACAGCGTCGAGAGAATCAGCTGTACTCATAGCCGGACAGCGTCGACAGATACAGCCGTAGCCGGACAGCGTCGAGAGAATCAGCTGTACTTATAGCCGGACAGCGTTGACAGAGAATCAGCCGTAGCCGGACAGCATCGAGAGAATCAGCTGTACTCATAGCCGGACAGCGTCGACAGATACAGCCGTAGCCGGACAGCGTCGAGAGAATCAGCTGTACTCATAGCCGGACAGCGTTGACAGATATAGCCGTGCCAGATCCGTTACAGCACATCCCAGTTGTTACACCCTAGTATAATGGGCTAACAGCTCAACGAGAATGTAATAGATATTTGGCGCAGAACGTTGATGGTCTCTCGAGTGACACTCTCCAAACGTCGACGGTCTTGCGAATGCCACCCCGAAATGTCGTCGGTCTCGCGAATGCCACCTCGCAACGTCGTCGGTCCCGCGAATGCCACTCTCCAAACATCGACGGTCTCGCGAATGCCACCTCGCAGCGTCGTCGGTCTTGCGAATCCCACCTCGCAACAGCGTCGGTCCCACGAATGCCACGCCACAACGGCGACGGTCTCTCAAATGACACACTCGTCCGCGACAACAGCGCTGACAGCGCCGGACATTGACAGCGCCGACAGCGCCGACGTCAACGGCGCCGGCAGCGTCAGACAAGTGACAGCCTGACACCTACTCCAAGGAATTGGGAAACACACAAAGAGCGCGAGAGTCTAGACAGGAGGCAAGAGTGGAAGTAGGACCGCGGCGGCCAAAGTGGTTTGCCGGGGACTACTCCGCAGTGGCAAAGCGGCCCCAATGTGACCCATAGAAGCTATGGGAACGACGTGGTTCGCAGCAGCACCGTATCTTGTCGTTGGTACCGGTCAGGACAAGTACGCTCTGGGCCTAGGCCCACGTTTACCTTGGCTTCGGCTGGTGCATACGTGAGTGGATTCCTGAGGGCAAAGAAGTATGGAATAGGCATGCGCTTGCGCGACGCTGAGGACAAAGGAAACGGATCGGCTTGCGCGCCGAGGACAAAGGAAGCGAATTGGCATGCGCGTACGCGCTGAGGAAAAAGAGAAGGAATTGGCATGCGCGCAGCGCTGAGGGAAAAGAGCGGGAATTGGATGAGTGGCGCGCCGAAGACAAAGAGTACGGATTGGTATGCGCTTGCGCGGCGCTGAAGACAAAGAGAAGGAATCGGCTTGCGCGGCGCTGAAGACAAAGAGAAGGAATCGGCTTGCGCGCTGAGGAAGAAGGGAAGGAATTGGCATACGCGTAGCGCTGAGGGAAAAGAGCAGGAATTGGATGTGTGGCGCGCCGAGGACAAAGAGTGGGATCGGTATGCGCATACGCGGCTCTCCATTCCTGAAGACAAGGTGAAAGGATAGAGGACGGTGGTAGCGTAGGTCGACTCCGCTCTTATAGACGTTCGGCGCGCCGCGCAAAGGGGAGGACAGAGAGAGAGAACCTGTAACGACACCCCTTAGACTACTCCGCTGTGAATTATCGAAAACCTGACTAAGATATCGATTCTACCGTGACTCCGGTGACGCGTCAGCACCCCAGTCTCACACCAGTATTACCAAAAGACGAGCTATCAAAGCCACTGTTGTTATTGCCATCCAATCTATTACCAGTATCACTGAATGACTAGTGGCTACAAAGCTATGCGTTGCCGCTGCAATCCACATCCATTTCCAAACTGTGATTATCCCTTTGTCCAGTCACTTCTATGTTGCACTCATTGACAGCTCTTTCCAACTCCTTCATCCACCCATCTATGTCTTCATCAGGAACATAGGGAGCCACTGGTTTTTTTTGCCTTGAAGCTAGAATGATCTCAACAACACCTCCATAGATGGCCTTCTCACTTCCAACATCGAACATATCCACCGTCTCCCTCACACCTACTTTTGCACCATCTGGACCCACTGAGCATCTTCCTGGTTGCGGTGTAAGGATCTTTTCTCGGAGTAGCGTATTCATCACCAGTAGGATGTCACTGTTGGCCTTCAGACTAGAATGGCGTATTCCACCAGTCGTGATACCCGAACTCTTGAACGTTGAGCGCTTCATCTTCCTATACGGGACCACATTTGGAGAGACAACCTCCCGGTGGAACTTCTGACTCTGCCAGGTGTCTCGCGGGTTGTAGCTATCGGAAATATCACGGTTGACATGCTCGAGACACTCGTCGATGCCAGTGAATCGTCGGCCTGTGCAGATTACGTTGTTCCGAATATCGATATAGTTATGTTCTGGCGTCCAGACGTACTTCTGATCGAATGCACGTTCCAACAGGAGCTGTGCATATTTTGACTTTCCGCAGCCATGAAAGCATAGCAGCATCAGCTTAATATCCATCTCTAGCCTTCCCACACTGCCACTGCGCATCGATTGTTGGAAGTCCACAGCGACCAATGCTTGCGTCATGAAGAGAGTTGCATTCTCGAGGACCTTGTCCCTTTCTGCCAATGTGTGTTTCCGCAGAAAAGCGCCTTTTCCGGATTCCTTGGTAAGTTTTACCTCGTCTTGGTTTCTATCGGCCTTTCTCTTTGACAGGATTCTTTCCCGCTGAACTTCATACTCTGCCAGCACCTTCTCCGAAGCCATTTTGCGCTGCCAGGCCACTTTACCCAATCCAAAGTAATAGCCGACCACGCTGCTTACCAGGGGCCACCAATCATTGGTCTGCACCCACCTCTTCAAGTCTATAGCAGATGATATCTGCCTCCCTGCAAGCAATGTTACTCGACTCATTAAAGCGGCAGCTACATATCCTCTCAGGACATGGTCAATGAGCCGATACGATACCTGGAAGTCCGAGGCCATTTTGTTGGCTCTTGATCTGCCGAGAATTGCCGCAAACCGAGACAAGCAGCCTGGATCACGACCTCCAGTAGTATGGCCCCAATTGCATCTCATCACGGTATTGACCTTAGCCATTGAAGTGTATAGGAACCCCAGTTTGCCGATGGCGAATGTAAATTGATCCATATTAGCCTTGGGTACCCTCATTTCTTTGAGAGCTGTCAGGTTCTTGAGGGTGAGCTGGTCACCATAACAGAATAACACGTGGTTCTGGTCTATCAACTGACCTGGTGACATTCCGATGTATTCGAGTAGCGTTTCAAGTACAACACCCGTTCCATCAATAGTCGTCTCGTCCAGGGGCATTGTCGGACACGTGTGGAATTGCGGTTTATACTGATCCAGTTGAAGGTAGTCCGACATGGACGTAGTGTCCCATTGGATACTTTTTCCATCAAGTTGATATTCCTTCATGGCTTCGCCACATATCATAGACAATACTTCAACGACTAATTCCCCTGCAATCTTTGGAATATGTGCCTTCAACGTTTCCACCTCAAGGAAATCCGATGGATTTACCTCCAATACCGAATAGTTGATGTCCTGGAATAGCAGATTTCGAGGAAGGCCCACGCCTTTCATGGTACAGGCCACCATCACATTGGCATACGTATCCTTTTCTGTCTCCGAAGCACCAGCAGGAGGTGGGGGAAGGTGTAAGGGAAGTACCAAGCTGGAAGTATTCTGTTGGATCTTAGACCCTTGATTGAGAACAGTCTCCTCGGCCTTACGGTCGAACCTCACTAGATTATCCCAGCACACCGCAATCGGACAGGACTGGAATTTGTTTGCTAGAGCCACTCGATCAGAGAATGCATTCTCTTTCAACCAATATGTTGATGTGTCATAGGCATTGCAGAGCCCACATGCTGCAAGAAAGGTATGCATTCTCTTCGGCACCTTCATAGCGTGCATGAATATGCCCATTCGACCAGTTATACCGTTGTTGCGTTGTGACCTCGATGCCATAATGATCGACATGGCCATAATAGACATCATTCTCTTCGGTCTCGGCTTATGGTTCCGTCCAACTGGAACTTGTTTGGCGTACTCATCGATATCATCTGCCCCAACCAGATCATCCTCCGAGTCGGACGCCACCATATCGAGTCGATTTCCACCTTCTCCATGATCGGCCACAACTTCATCGAATTCCTCCTCAAGTTCTTCTGGTGTCAATGGTTCCCCGATAGGCTACATCTGTAATGGCTGCATACCAGCATCGACACAGCACAGAATTCGTAGAAGGCCAAAAAATATGGATGCCTTCTCCAGGTATAACTTCTCATACTGCAGTAGGTTGAACTCTTCACAAAGCTGCGACGAGACTTCCTGCGGCCTCATGTGGATCTGAGGATCTTTGCCAACAGCAATAATCTCCAAGCGAAGCATCCGGGTGATGACCATACTGAAGTAAGGGCCAAAGTCTTCATATAGCTGTTTGTTACGGACCGCCATCTGCCACTTGCTTAATGCGTAATCTGAGTTGTCCAGTATGGCCTTGAAGATACGCACCATTCTCTGGTCCTTGAAGAAAATGCCCCGGGATATCTTGGCGAAATGGGTATCACTGGCGAAGTAGGCTTCCAAGAACGTGCACACAGTAAGACGATGTCGTCGCAAGCACTCCAATACATCAGGAAAAAAATTGAAAGTTGAAATATATTACTTTTTTTACAGGTGAGACATAAATTTGAACTAACTTTTCTCGAGGTTTCAGCTAAAAATAAAGAACTTTTTTTTTTCAAATCCTTACGGGAGCTACGGGAGCTACGCGAGTACCCTAAGAATTCTCAAATTTTTTGCTGATGTATGTCTATAAGCTTCTCGTCCATCGTTGGGGATTACTTTCGTAGGTGTAGGCTATCGATGGTTCTTGAGGGAGGTTCTAGGAAACGTAAAGTTGACGATTACAAGTCGCGATTTTGTTTTGTTGTGGGTACTAAATTTTTTTTGGTGTGGTCTTCTAAAGTAGGTACTTACATTTTATCTCGTTAGCCAGTTCTCCCAGACCCAATACTAGTGAGTAGTAATATTGCCGAGGAACGAGGCTAATATTACGTGCGACTGGATTGGGTCTGGTGCGAGACAAAGCAAGGAGGAATCGCGAGGTAATGCTTTTCATTTGGGCTCTGTCGAACCGGCTAACACCTTTACAGTTCAGTCACCTCTTACGCCATGGGACGGAAAACTTCGACCCCCATCCGTCGTCGAACGGTCGACAGAAGAGGAGTTCATGGGTATCGGTCGCTCCGCGCGCCTGTGGGAAATCACAAGTGTTACCGAAGCGAAGCGGGATGAAGACATCAAGAGTGAGAATTCTAGAGCGGTGTGTGACCCGAAGGCGATCGCTAATTACTGCAGACGGAATACTTCCAGCTCCACCCGTCGTCGAAGGCTGGACAGCACAGGAGTTGTTCGACTTCGGCGTACGACAGCAACAAGCTCTTACCGAGTCAACTCAAGGACCTACGGCAAGAACGAGTTGAGGTGCACATCAAACTTCAACACCTGGCAGAGTTTTGCGGGGAGGCAGGCGACAGCGACCCCGCTTTTTTCATTGTTGACCAGGCAAATGCACTCGATGATGAAACTGTACGTGGGTCGCATCGATTTAGTAACGAGAGGAAAAAGATGGTTCGCGAGTTGTTGGACGCGAGTAGTGCATCTCATTTGAAATTCGAAAGCTCAACCGCCAATTACAAGCACGCTTGGGCGAATTCGAAACGCCAAACGCCCGAAAAACGTATCGGTCTCTACTGTGGTTTGGACAAGGTATCCGCCTGCCTGTCGATCAGATTTTGCACATTGCTAACTGGTAATAGGAGGAAATGAAGGCTTGGTGGACTACCGGAGCTGCTGCACGCACTCGATGATGAAATCGTGGTGCACGCTCGATGCAGCCAAATGGAGAGATTATCCCACCGATCAGCCTGGGAAATGGCCTGGTATCCAGGGGAAGCCTTCCGGTGAAGTACGTGGCAAGCGGTTGAAATAAGTTTGCTTTCACTTTCCTTTCTTTGGAGGATGCACGCTCCCGTGGTTTTGCTGCATCGCCACGCACGCACCGCAATTCCCAGTGTCATTTCGACTGGATCGAGCAGCAAGTCGTGTTCTTCGCGAAGGAATTGCGAGACGTGGGGGTGCAAAATCTATCTCGTTCGTGGGAGGGCTGCGAATGACGGT
>Ga0307516_10001290_pt1 | contig 34861 bp, 48 predicted proteins | sample 19_EM_MG_FD_203310 | JGI IMG/M metagenome (GOLD analysis project Ga0307516, IMG submission 203310) | Populus trichocarpa ectomycorrhiza microbial communities from riparian zone in the Pacific Northwest, United States - 19_EM | ecosystem: Host-associated > Plants > Roots > Unclassified | place...
GGAGTGGGCATTTATAACGTACTGTTCGTCGTGGGCCAGGTCCGGGACGAGGCCGTGCTACCATCGGAAGTTGGCACGAGGAGTCCCTTCGTGGAAATACCGAGCCTATTCTGCTCAAAGAGGGTGATTTTACATCGGGTGAACTGGATGCCACGAAACGCCCCCAGCCACGTCTTGAGTCTCGGCCTGGACCGCATCCGACAGAGACTTGGAAACGCTTAAGGTGTTTCCATGCATGCTTTGACGGCAGAGGCAGTGGGACCGAGATGTTCGGTCACTATGCACCTATGCAGCCCGTGGGGCCCATGTCAACCCCGGAAACCAGCGGGCCGGCGGTAGTGATCGTGGCAGGTTGCTGCCCCAAGAGTGTTCTACATAGTCCAGTCCGTCCCTAGCTAGGATGGGACTGCTAAGCTGTTTGTGCGGGACGGACTGGACGGACTGCAGTTGACTGCAAACTGGTTCCGTCCAGCCCCACCGCGGGCGCGACGGACTACTTTTATATATACCGTCCGTGCGATCCCCAGACTGGACTGACTGCATCCGGTCCGTCCCGTCCGGACTGTGCAGAACACTGGCTGCGGGCGAGGAGGAAGCACTGAATTTCGAGGGGGGGCGCTGTCTCGAGCAGGGGTCTCAACAGTCCGGCCGGGCCAGTCCTGGCCTCGACCTGGACTGGTCTGCCAGAAGCAGTTTACGCCAATCCACGGCCCGCGGGGCCGCGGCTTTTTTGGAGCCGGCCTGGTCTGGACCGGGTCGGCCGGCGGGCCGGGAAGCGAGGGAGATCTCGTGATCCGCTAGCATCTTACAATCTCTCGGGTTTCCAAGTGTTGGACTACAACCAGGTGATGGGAGCTTTCGGCCACCACAACAACAACAGACAGAAAATCGTACATGCTCGGAAGAGCACCGGAAAGATAAGGCGAACAAGGTTATCTAAAAGCTCTGTTAATCGCAGGAGAGATGGTGGAGCTGTAAGCGAAATCCGGTGAGCATTCGTTCAGTGGCGAGTGGGTTCAGGGCTGTGGACAAGCAGAGGTGAGCTGGTCGCAGATCCGCATTCTGGTTGACGAAGTGCGAGAGAAGGAGATGTCTGACCGCGTTTTTCGTTAAGCCGACTCCGAAGGTTATTACTGGACGGATATTCGGACCTGCGCCACAGTTCGCCAGATCAACACCAGTTAGAAAAGACTAACATCTCTTACCTCGCCACTTCATTCTTTCATCCTCCGTGTATATCTCTTCCCAATTAACCGGATGCCACACAAAGCTCCTCCCCTATTGCGGCTTGAAGCAGAATTTGCCAAATCCCCAAACGAAGGTTCCATCTCGGATGTAATATCGGTCGGTTGGCTGCTTTCGCCCGAAACATTCGCCTCTGGCTCGGGGAGGGAGGCAGAATCATCTGGGAGGAGCGTAGTGGTCAGGGAGCCGAGGAGCTCGGGTGGTGTGTAGGGATCAAAGCTAGTACCGCTGTCTGGCGTCGCCGTTACGTAGTGACTGCTAGTTGTGGATGTCAAACCCGCTGCTGTGAGGGCGATTGCCTTGCAGCCGATGACTGAGTTGCTGTGCGGGCGATTGAACTGCGGTTCTCTGCGGAGTCGCTTGACGAAATTTCGTTCATAAGCACCAGCACCAGCGCTGGCCCGCGGGCGCCCGCCGGCCAGCCTGGGTCAACGCAGTCCGGCCACTAGGCCCGCCCGGCCAGACTGGGTTGTCAGAGAGCCCGGCCTGGGCTGGACCGTCCCAAAAGCCCGCTGGCCGGCCGGACTATTGAGACCCCTGCTTCCCGGAGGATAACAGCTTAAACTCGAGAACTCGCTCGTTATATGGTTGCCCTTTTGGTGCTGCACCGATAGTGGCTAGCAACTCCTGACTGCTTCACCTGTTCCCTCGTAATTCCTTCTGTAGCTCCACTCATGTGAGCGTGGGACAATTCTGCCCCGGAGCCGCGTTATCTTCGTCAAAGTAGAGCCCGAGCTCTCGGTTGGTAGCTGGGCCCCGGATGCTATTTGTTGTCGTTTTGGAGCTCGTGGTGGTGGTGGTGGTGGTGGTGGTGGTGGTGGTGGTGTGTTGTCGGGGGAACGTCGAGAGATTGTTGGAGTGTTGGATTGTTGGGATAGAAAACGACTTGGGTGTTGTGAGCAGAAGCGCATGCAGCCAGACGAACATCCATCACTCACTCACCTGCTCACCTTGCCCCGATAGGCTGATACTAGCTGAAAACGAAGGCCCTGCTTCCGAAGCAGCTCGCACCGTATCCCTCCCGTTCGTTTCCTCCAATGGAAGCACAGGAGAAGTGAGCAGGATGCCCCAGCAGCGTATGTATATCATGACTCATCCCGGGTGTGTACACTGGCGATTGGGGGACAGGAGGTTCTGCACTGCAAGCTGAGGAGGCGGGCCCTGTTTACCCCTCGTTTTTGTAGACGGCATCACACTTTATCACTCGCGAAACTGTAGACGCACAACGGATGTCTGAATTGAACCACACGTTTGTCTTTCCCTTTGTCATTGCCTATGTCTTTCAGTGCGGGGATAGGCTAGGCAGGTACGGGGGGAGTTACCACGTGTTGCCCGCGGACTGCCTGAGGTCGGGGCGGACAGTGAATGGGATCGGGCTGTACATACATAATATCGCCATGATCCGACACGCATACGATCGAGACTCATCATCACCACCAAGTGAGCCACGCGTGAACAGAATGAGTAACAGACTGCACGGCAGCTACAAATGGCCGGGCTACATTCCCGAGTACCTACTTCCTTTCCAGCTAGCTATCTCCTATCCACCACTCCCTCTCGATCCACGCCGCAATCCCAGCAACTCGCTCACGTAGCACCGCATGGGCTGGGCCTGCCGCCGGAGCAGCTCATGCGGGAGCCGTAGGTGCAGCAGCCACCGGCGGGGTTGCACTCGAAGACCCAGCCGTTGAAGGGCGAGTCGAAAGTGCTGGTGTTCCCGGCGGAAAGGATCATGTCACAGGCATAGCAGTACTGGCCCGGCCCCGCGCCTGCACGGCACTTGCAGCCGTTGCGCACACACGCGCGCTTCTGGAGCATGGCGTCTTCAAGGTCGCGCTCGAGGTGGATACCCGGCGCGGAATCGGGGATGGAGATCGCCTCCGCCTCGGCGTCGGGGGAGGAGAGGGACTCGACCAGAGAAAGAGCGCCGAGGAGGAGGAGGAGAGTGAAGAACTTCATTGTCGATGTGTCGGAGTGGGATGTCTGGGATGTCAGAATGCGGCCGCGGGATGCAGTGTGCTGAAGATTCACCTCTCTTGAGATGGTTGTGGTTCGAGGCCGATTTTGTAGTGGTGCTGACGGCCGAGGACTGTCGAGGCCTGTGGAGGAAGCCTTGGGCGGACGACGAATGGGGGGTTTTACTCTCTCCGGTCAATGGGTCGATGAGGAGCTCCCGCCATCCATGGAAGGAACAATGGCAGCTGCAAACACCGCCAGCCAGGATGGCCGTCCTCGCGATGGCAAGCATGCGCTGGATATGAGACACAGGATACGAGCCATCGTGTCGTACAGCGATGGAAACCAGCGCCGCAATTCCGCATACGAAGCTGAAGGACCAGGGTTCAGCGGCTACCACCACCTGAGCTGGGTACATCTCACGTTGCATCGCTGTACAGCCCGAGCGCGCATGGTTCGCAAGGGAATAATCGACATGACGATACTCTGGCCGACAGGAGCCTATGGACGGAGCACGCCCGAAGTCGGAGGATGTTCCTCTCGGCGGGTAGAAGCGTGGTACATATGTGTCGGAGGAACCGGCTGTCGATCCGCGCACGTTGGTGGGCGGTGTGCACGCAAGTACAGAGGTCAGAACGAAGAGTTTCTGCATCTCCGCACGCCGCCCGCAAGCTCAGTCATATTTTTCTTCGGCGTCTGCTTCCGTGGAAGAGCTGTCAATGCGATCGCGACGAGGACAGACGTCGAGGGGCGGAAGGATCTACCGACCCCCCGCGCAGGTAGAGCCGATCCGTCGATATCCGTCATGGCGTTCGTGGGTGACACCAAAAAGTTTACATGTAATTATCCACGGCCGTATTCGAAGCGAGATAACTAGCTGCCAGATAAGTTAGAAGCGAGACGGGTAACTCCACAGGCTTTTTGCCCTACCACCTCAACCGAGGTGTAATCAGGGGAAGGGGGCAAGCGCGACAAAAGAAATGATAGCTACTTACAGTATATATACACCTGGCAGAAGCAGCGGACTCTGGCTGCAGAGACAATTTAGCTAACTCTTGCAGCCAGAGCCAACCGGTGGCTAATTGACAACACTTAAGAGGTGTTGTGAGTAGCTAATAATACCGTTCGTAGTAGACGGCTGGAATAATAAATCAACTCGCCAGTGAAATGGAGGCGCTAATGATGTTGCAAAGTCATCCAAGTTATGAGAATGGAACTGTAGCAGTACTTCATACCGCCACTATTTAGTCCTCTTCTACATCGATGGCGAACCTACATGATTTTACATATATACGTAGTTACTGAACAAGGTTTTTGAAGGGGAGATTTCCTTGAATTCTTGTCATTACCCACCGCCGAAGGCCAGGGGCTTCGATTGTCCAGGCTACCCGCACGGCCAACCAATCATCAACTCCTCCGAGAACCCGAAGTCAATCGCCCACACAGTAGCCAACAACAAGCAGTCAACTACATATCCACGGCGCCAAACAGCGATACCAGCTCTGATCCCCATGCACCACCTCAGCTCTACACTTTGCACAGACGATCCCGCCTCCCGGCAACTGCCTCCCTTCCCCGAGCTAGAGGTAAATGATTTAGGTGAAGGTAGCCAACTGACTAATATTACACCAGTGATGGAACCCTCGTTTGGAGATTTGGCGGCTTCTGCTTCGAGCCGCGATAGGACGAACTTTGTGTGGCATCCGATTAACGGGGAAGAGGTGTGCACGGAGGATGGAAGAATCAGGTGGCAACGTAAGAGATGTACAGTAGTTGGGTCTTTGTATCTGATGCTGATGTGCAGAAGCTGGCTAACTGTGACTCAGGCCCGAAAATCCATATGTACAGTAATAACCTTCGGACTCGGCTCAATGAAAAACGCAAACAGACATCTCTTCGATCAACAGGATTTTTCGATAACCTTGTTCCCCTTCGCTTTCCGATGCTCTCCCGTGTGTGGACGAATTTCTGTCTGTTGTGGTGGTGGCCGAAAGCTCCCAGTAATGGCTCCAAAACCCAGAAACCCACTCTACCAAACATATGCTATGATGCTAGTGGATCATGAGATCTCCATCATTTGCCCGCCCCGCCAGCCGACCCAGTCCAGACCAGTCCGTCTCCAAAAAAGCCCGTTGGCTACGGGCAGTGGGCTAATGTGGACTGCCTCTCATAGGCCAGTCCAGTTTGAGGCAGGACTGGCCCGGCCGGATTGTTGAGACCCCTGTTGATGAGAGCTGCGACAATAAACAAAAATAAAAACAGATAGATGAAAATACGATTATTTAATTGACTTGTCTGAGAGAGAGGCGCACTATATACATACGGTCAGATGCATTCACCCGACTGAGATCCGCTATCCACGTCCGTTATGCGGCCCAGGTTTGCCGGTGACAACTCCAGCTCTGCTGTTATGTAGTTACTCGCCACCTCCGCCACCTCATGCCTTCTGGGCGCACATTTCTGACAAAAGAGAGCACACAAAGCATACAACACAAAACGAACACACAACAAACACACAACACCGAAAAGCATCAGTGATCCATTTCCCAGCTACGATCTTTCTTCATCGCCTCACTCCCCAGTCTTCTCTGAATATCCCCACCTCCCAAACCCACCACCACCCCGTCATCGGGTTCGCCGAACGCCCGCTCCGGAATCCGTTGCACGCTACCGTAACATCGGAACGAAGGCTGGAAGTCAAAAGGTGTAGGATGAAAAACCTGAGATCTGAAAGCTGAAAGCCATAGCGTAAGTCCGCATCTGGGAACCGCTTGGCGACCCAAACTTACATCATCTCAACTCAAAATTCCCGCCCGGCGAATACACATCCACGGGCAATCGGAACACACTCAGCGGTGTAGAGAGTCATATGGCGGTCTTTTCCGTATACCTTCTCATAGCCTTCGAGTACCCGCTGGAACTGCAACAAGTCATTGTCATAATCCCGTTGTAATAGCGAGGTGATCGCCATGTTGTCGACAATGCCGAGAGTTCTAGGGCCATCTTTCGCAGGGACCAGTTCCAACCTGTCAAGTGCCCGCTGGTACCGCATCAAGGCCCCGCCGCAATTTCCTTGAAACAGAAGTTGTTGGCCTTGTTGCCGACGGTGCTGCAAGGTCTGGGGTAGTCTTCTATGAACTCCTCTTGGCCGGGCCTGCCAACCGAGTGTTCGGACTTTACTTTGACGAAGATAACACGGCTCCGGGGCAGAATGTCCCACGCTCACACGAGTGGAGCTACAGAAGGAATTACGAGAGAACAGGTGAAGCGTTCAGGAGTTGCTAGCCACTATCGGTGCAGCACCAAAAGGGCAACCATATAACGAGCGAGTTCTCCAGTTTAAAGCTGTTATCCTCCGGGAAGGTATGCGAGAATTATTGAAGTGCCTTCAATAGCAACTCCCTGGAATGCAGTGAGACTTACGCATGCTGTTCGCGGCGAAGCAAGATCTACACGACTCTTGGAGCAGCAGTGGTCTCAACAGTCCGGCCGGGCCGGGTAAGCCAGTGAGATTCAATAACTAACCCTGTAACGTCCTCGCATATATTGGGTGGTGAGTGTTTAGACTACAACCAGGCCACTAACTACTGGCTGCTTTCGGCAACCGCCAAAACATCCAGAAATCGTACAGACAGGAGAGTACTGGAAAGGGAAGGGCAGCATATCGGAAAGAACTGTTGATCGCGGGAGGGGGTGAAACTGTAAGCGAAATCCGGTGGGCATTTCACTCCAAATGTTATAATTGCTGTACGGATATTCGGACCTGAGTCACAGTCTCTTACATCGCCACCTGATTCTCCCATCCTCCGTGTACACCTCTTCCCCATTAATCGGATACCACACAAAACTCGTCCTCTTGCGGCTTGAAACAGAAGTCGCCAAATCCCCAGACGAGGGTTTCATAGATGTAATATCAGTCATTGGCTTTTTTCACCCAAAGCAATCACCACTAGCTCGGGGGGAGGATGCAGTCGCTGGGAAGTAGAACCACCCGGGGGAAGTGTAATGTTGCCAGGGCGGACGGTGGACGGGAAAGGACTGTACATAGTCACTCATAATCTAACAAGGTCGCACACGAGCAATGAAGCATCACCATAATCTGGGAGAACCTTATCGAGAAGAACTCCCTTGTGGTTTGGAATTCGGAGGCAGCCACCCAAGCGGCGCCAGCCAAACGCGAACAACACTCGGCCATCGACCTCTCGCTGTCATCAGTCAACGTCGAGCTCAACTGGACTATTGCCGATGAGGAGGACGCCACAAGCTCCGACCACGAGGTCATCGTCTGGGAAGTTCTCGGGGGCCGACTGACCAGTGGCGAAGCGAGCAGCACCACTACAGGCGGGGACATCTGCGGCTGGGACCCCAAGGAGAAGAGCGGACGGGGCCGGGAAGCGGCCGAGGAGGAACGAGCTGCCGTGCAGGATTATTACCTACGGTCACCAACCGATCCCCAGACCTAGGCGATGACAGCTCCTTCGAGCAGGTCGATGTACTGCGGCGGCAGGCCTGAGGGAGGCAATGACAGGTACCTTGGACGAGCACGCCAAAAGGGAGTGCTGGAACCGGTTCCTTCAGGAGGCCAGAGGCGATGATGTCCAGTGTGGGAAAACGAGTGAAACCCGTTGATACTCTACCGACGTGTTGGCTTTGTGGGGATCGGCCACCATCACAATAAGGGAAAAAAATCTCTTAGTGCACAACCACGCCATAAAGAGGTTTTTTTTCTTCGTTGATAAGTGCAAGAAAGTGCACATTAAACTACAATCGACTGCAGTCCACGTAAGTCGTGGACTGGACGGCAGTCCGTCCAAGCAGCGGACTGAACTATGGGGAGCACTAGTACTCTCAGCATTTCAAGAGCAGCACTTCGCGCGCCGTCTTGAAGGAAGCGCAGTCTTGGTGACTCAAGGGCCAATCTTGGTACTCAAGGGCAGGCTACTACGGCGATATCATAGTAGAGCCTTGAGGGCCGTAGGGGTAGGGAAGCAATCACTCAAAGCATTACAGCAGTGCGTTGTGTGAGGTTTGTTGGTCCAATCGGAATCATTATCGCCGGTGTAGAATCCACCCATCAGCAAACGATTGAGAAGGCGTTTGGCCAGACGCGACCGCGAATCACTTTCAAATATCGATGTCTTCAAGGACCTTCTCCTGTAGTGGATCGTGCAGATGAATGTCAGTTTTCGTGTCTGCGAGGATACCACCTTCTCCTTCATGGCCCGGGCCAGGTCAGAACATAACGCTTGATTGTATTACTGCTCTGTGGTAAGGCACGTTATACCCCCGAGTAGTCTGGCTGGCAGGCGGCCAGGTAGGAGCATAGCGAGCGGATGGTGGTATCCTCGCGGACAAGAAAACTGACATTCGTCTGCATGATCCACTGTAGGGAAAGGTCCTTAAAGACATCGATATTGAAGGTGATCTGCGGCCGCGTCTGGCCAAACGCCTTCTCAATCGTTTGCTGATGGGTGAATTCAACGCAGGTGATGATTTTTCCGTTTGGACCGACACGACGTTTTGACTGGAGATGTGCGAGAGGGTTTTTGGTAGCTGCTATGGCAAAGGTAGTGGCAGTTTGTTGTTTCGGACCTGCTGGGAATAGCATCTGCCGAGGGCGGCACACAGTAACAGTTTGGGGGGGGGGAGGGCAGCCACGTACATCGCTAGCATTGGCACCGGGCCCGGGGAATCCCACTCACCACAACCTCGTTGCCGTTTTCCGGTAGCCAATCATGACTCGAGCGCAGCTTATTCTTAACTTTGAGCACCGATGGGACTGAATCCGTGTCTGCAGAGGCGTGTAGCAAGTCATTCTCCAGCACCTGGTTCTGAATAGGGACAGGCGGCGATTGGTGACAGAGGCAGAAATTTCCAGCTCTCTGGCCTTGGTATCTGAGGGGGGAGGGAGGCGGTAGGCTGTTGACGTGTGTCTGTGGAGGGACTCTCTTGGCCCGTGAACGTGTCATGAGAGTCAAGATGGGCGTGAGGCTGTTTTTGTAGATGGCAGGTCAAGGCATAGAACTTAATTTGTTGGCGAGGGACTGTAGCAGCCACCAGAAAATTTATTCTTATAGCACAATCACGCCATCATGAGGTACGGTGATAGAAGCGTACATGCTAGCTACATACTGATATGCTGCGTGAAAGGGAAGTTTCAGCACCCGGAAGTGTTTTTTTTTTCGGTCATATCTACGCTGTCAACGGATCAGCACCGAATCAGAAAGTGAAAGAGGGTTCACGGCGGGGTGGGGAGATGTTAGAGCTTAGCAGACTATAGCCGAGATGGTGGCGAGTCGGGTCGATATAGATGAATTCAAGAAACGGCTCCAAAACTATCTGATGTCTAGTGTATCGGAGAAAGAAAGAACGAAGAAGAGAACTAAGTACAGAATGCCCAGTCGTCACGCGGCGCTAATCCAAATCTGGCCCCCTTTGCAACACAGCATTTGCTGCCGTTGCCACGGTGTTGCTGAGGCGTCTCTCAATATTCTGGCTTCGCCTACTAATCCTCCGTCCGCACGCCGTGTCGGAGCGGCGAGAAGTATTTCCGGCGTACGCGCAAGCAAGTGCGCATCGGACTGTAGTCCACATCTAGTCCACGAAAGCCATGGACTGGATAGACTACTTTTACGCAGTCCGCCCCACTCCCCATGCCCCAATTGTTAAAGTTATGATAGCTTGCACCTAGCCAGTTGTCATGTTCGGCTCGGAGCCGTGGTGGAAGGGCTACCAGACTCGGGGCACTATCGGGCAGGCAGGTGAGTTGCAGCTCCTGGTCAACCAAGAGGAACGAGCGGCCACAGGCTGCTTCCGGACAACCAACCTTGGGGCCCTGGGGATGGGATCGGGGCTGAGGCCAGCAGCAAACCAGCTGGAGAACAGACAGCGACGGTTTGGACTACGGTTACTCAGCCTTCCGCAGGGTGACCAAGCTAGGGAAATCTTCGGTGCCCCAACAGCGATCGGACGGAGGCTTACAGACCCCCTTGCCTACACTGGAAGGACAGAAAGCACAGTTTTGCTAGAGGAACCAGAGACCCTTGATGCAGAACTGCTACAGGAGGAGGAGGCCGAAGCCAAGGCGGACGCAGAGAAGTCAAGGCCCGGACACACCACGTTCACGGACGGGTCTTGGCTGGATGACGGAGCTGCCGGATATGCGGTGGTGTAGAAGAACGGCCAATCCTGGGTGGGCATCAAAACCCACATGGAGTACAACCAGGAGGCCTACGACGCAGAGCGCGCTGCTATTGAAAGGGCGCTAGAATCGGCTTCACGAAGGCAGACGACCCCAGTGCAGGTCACAGACGGCGCCCAAGCCGCCCTCAGACGGATGGCTTCATGTCTGGATCCTCTGCCGCAATCTTTGCTCACTCGTCAGCCTTCTCGTTGTCAGCGACTCCCTTGTGTGCCGGGAACCACCGAATCTCGATGGTGATGCCCGGCCTAGCCCTCCGCAGTGTAGCGATGTACTTTCTCACCTGGAGCGCGTACTGCTGGCCGGCTATCCGCCTGATGGCAGCTCGGGCACCCGTGGAGATCGTGACCCGCTCCGGCACTGTCCGTCTTCGTGAAGCCGTTTCTAGCGCTCCTGCGGGAGCGGCACACTCTACACCGTAGGCTTCCTGGTTGTATCCCATGTGAGTTTTGATACCCACCCAGATCTGGGGGCCGGACAGCGTGGTGGCTAGGGGTTCTAAGAGGCTCGCCCCGAGGTTCTACCAGTTGAAGACAGGGCATTGCCTCACCGGGCAGTACCCGCACTGGACGAGGAATCGGCCCACCGCTGAGTGCTGGTGGTGCCGCAGACTCGGGATCACCTTGACAAGGACTGCCCCGAGCGGAAGCCCCCAGGAGAGGAACTTGTGGGCAGTAGTATTGAAGGAGACCGGGAGGGGAAAAAGCCAGTGGAGGATCCGGGAGTCCGGGATCTCCTCGCCGATGGGAGATGCAGTCAGGCGGTACTAGACGAGTGACGTGTCGGAATAGGAGCGCAGGGAGTGGGAAGAGGAAAGGAGAGCGGAGGCGGAGGGACTGGGTGCCGCGGAGGAGCTTATTGCTGGGGAGGAACTGCCGCTGTTCCTACCCACACCCTCCTTTACGGCACCCGCAGGTGAGGTGTAAGGGATGTGTCATGGTTTTTTCTGTTCTTTCTTTCGTGATTTTTACTCTTTCTTGGGACAGGCCTGGGTGGGAGGCAAAGGGGAGCTTGCAACGAGCCGCCGCGCGCGGACTAAAGAAACGGACTGTGCGTATTCTCGCCATGATCTACCTCTAGTTGCATGCGAAAAATGATTATACAAAAGAAAAACTCCCCATGTCCCCCTTCATGGCATTTGCAGGAGAGGAGTAGGAAGAGAGGCAGTTTCCTTTGTCCCTTCTTTTAGTTTTTTCCTTTGTGATTTCCTTGGTGCGTCACATCTCCTTGGGACAGGCTGGACAAGCGGTTGACGAGAATGGAAACATTGCCGAAGGACACCAGGAGAGGGAACAATAAAGGCCCCACCCGGTAACTACAAACCACGTACAGAAGGACACACCTTTGAGTGAATCGATACGCATCTAGTTGGTACTCTTTTGGAACAGGCGGCAAACACATGTGCGCCGAAGGGCGACCGAACCTCGGCGGACATCATCAAAGTGGAATATATAGGACCAGCTACGGATCACGCAGCTCATAAGTGCGTACATCCGCCTCGGTCACCACCCAAAGATGTGGAAGACGGCGGCAGGCGCCCAACCCAGGAGAGCCGAACTACTCCAAGGTCCGCGTCTACCGGGTGGTCTTGGACGTCATCAGCAAGTTGGCCGAGCATTGCTTCCCACCTGAAGGCTGATTGCCGACCACGTGGAGCGAAGGAAGGGCCGAGGCCTACACGACGGCTAGTTCGGCAGCCGTAGAAAGCGGTCTGATATGGTGCAGTGGCGGTTTCATGAACCGCACTCAACAGCGGCAGGTGGGGAAGTGGCAGACGCCCTGTTGAATGTTCATGGATGTCAACTCGGCATTCAATAATGTCAGCAAGGCACACGTGGGCAGGCGCACGGAGGCGCTTGAACTTGAGCCGGACTTTATCCGGTGGACTGGTAGCTTCATGTCGGGCCGCCAGGTCAAGCTCGTTCTCAGCGGCGTGGTAAGACGGCAGATCCGGTGGCCACCAGTATTCCTCAAGAATCCCCGGTTGCATCAGTCCTCTCCATCACCTACCTGTCGAGCATCTTCTACACGTGGAGAGGGCTGTGCCGGGTGTCAAAGGACCGTCCTTCGTCGATGACATCGCGTGGTGGGTGGAAGGAATGTACGATCAAGTTGTGGCCAATAAGCTGCTAGAAGACGCAGCGGTGTCTCTTGACTGGGCGGCTGACAGCAACGCCGCCTTCGACCATGGAAAGACCAAGTGGGCCCTGTCCCACAAGAAAAAACCGCTCCAGCCGCCACCACCAAGGTGGGCGGCAATAACGTTCCCTTCAACAGGGAAGCGACGCGCTGGCCCGGAGTCTGGTTGGATTCCCAAGTCACCCTGAAGGAACACCACGCCATCCGGCTAAAATCGAACGGAAGTGCGGGCGATTCCCCTCCCACGATCCCTCGCCAACATCAAGCGGGAGATCTCGGAGAAGTGGGTGGAGGCACGCTAATGGGCTGGAGGCCGGACCTCCAAGGTGAAGTACCGGATGCCGAAGAGCCAGAGGCTGGACGGCATGGTAGCTGGGAGTACTAAGAGGCTCGCCTCACGGTTCTACCGGCTCAAGACGGGGCACTGCCTGACCGGGCAGTACCTCAATTGGACGAAGAATCGGCCCACCCCGCAATGTTGGTGGTGCCGGTATCGAATGCAGACCCGGGACCACCTCTTCAAGGAGTGCCCCGAGTGGAAGCCGCAGCAGAAGATTCTGTGGGCGGAGGTTAAGAAGGAGACGGGCAGGTGGAGGGACCGGTGGAAGATCCGGGACCTGCTGGCCGGTGTGAGGTGCAGCCGGGCGGTGTTGGACTCCCTCTCCTCTACGGATGTGGGAAGTCTGGTGCCAGCTGAGGAGGAGGACGCAGTGAGCGTAGTGTCCGAGGCAGAGCTGCGGGAGTGGTTGGAGGAGCAGGGGCCAAGGGGCTGGGAACCGGGGAGGGGGGACTACCACTTTTCCTCCCCACGCCGGGCTTCGTGGCGCCGGCGGGAGAGGGCTAGTGCGGGGGCCGCATTCTTTCCTTTGTCGTTTCCCTTTGTGATAATCTTAGTGCGCTTCACATCTCCACAGGATAGGCCTCATTCCGGACAATCAACCAGGGTGCCTCTCACTGGAGACGATTTGGACTCCGCCTTCATAGCCTCAACGGGAGATCAGGCCATGGAGTTGCAGTGCGTGGCATCGGTTCAATTTTCGGGCGGGGCAAAAACAACAGACTTGCTGCCGGAGGCGTTACTACTCCGGGCGACTATCATCATTGAGGATGAGGAAACCGAAGCAAACAGCGGAAGGACCTCAGGCCCCAGAGCTGTCTATCTTTACGGATAGCTGAGATAGCTCCCGGACAGACTCGGATGCGGCGGGGTACACTGTCGCTTGGAAGAGGGACTGCAGTAGAGGGGCCACGCAGTACACGAAGCCCACAGTGCTGAGTGCAGCCATTGGTATCTAGACGCCTTCTTGAGCATGAAACAAACTACCGCCAGGCTTCGATCCTACCATCTACAACGGGGCTTCAACCCATACAACACAGTACCCGTTTCTTAAGCTTAATTTCCCTCATACTCCGGATACCGAGGTCCGATTGCACAGATCGTAAACTATTTGTGGCGCCGACGCCATTCTTTCGCAGATACGCCATCAACACCCGTGGCGCCCCCTACTAGAAGGCTCTTTGTGCAGACGATCAAGACGAAGACAACTGGCCTCTGGTGATTAAGGATCAGTGGCAAATATCCGACCGCCAAAGAGAAGGTGACTTTCTCGCTCTCCTGCAGTCTGCAACACCGGTTGGCCTTCCCACATACATCTGGCACAACGATGGTCGGGTAAATGACAGCGCTGTTAGCACTATGGGACAGCTACGTGCTGGTTTGTCCTGGCCCGAAGGTGAAGAGTTCCTGACGTTCCACATCTCCAATGTCTCTGGGACATCCAAACTTCTAGCACGTGACTCCATACCGCTACTGGGCCGTGTTCACACCCGTCTAGTTATCGAACCGGTGGGCCGGCCACTGCTTGAATTCATAACTTATACCGAGCTGCTGTGTGCCATCCGTGAGGCCATCAAAGGTTGTTGGAAACCAATTTCTGTTCCGTTTCCTGGCTCTAATGTTGGAAGGTCACGACTACATGTACACGCGCACTCGATCCTCCACCGTGATATCTCCTACGGCAATACCCTCCTGTTACCACCGCATAAATACGGTATGCTCATCGACTTCGACCATGCTATTTTCACCCACCGCCAAAGGTCCAGCAGTGCTCGCCACCATACTGGCACCTTTGACTTTCTCGCCATCGAAATTCTGGAGGAGAAAAGCAGCACATACCACTGCACGACCTGGAGAGTTTCTCTTATGTGCTGCTCTGGATTGCTATTCACTTTGAGCGCCAGGGCACCAAAATGGAACGCCGAGACCAGAGCACCTAGAATCCACGATTTTCAGGCGAAAGCCGGCCTTAGACAATCAAGAGGTCAAGTTGTTTTCTTTTGCAAGACTAAGGCTGGTGATCACTGAGAGGATTTTCAAGAGAGTGGTACTGCCTACACTCGACCCGGACGCAAGATCTATGCTTGGGCACACGTTCCTCGAGTGGCGCAGCCTGCTGTTTCCAGAAGAGGATAGTGAGGATACTCCAGCGGAACTACGTAAGCTCTATGAAAAAGTGTTGAATCCAGCGGTTGCACGGTAGCTAAATGGGGTATGGAAGAGCAAGTATCTGGAGGAGGTCTCGCCCGCGGGCCAACGCTAGTACTGGTGGTTAAGAAAAAATACCGTCAAGCGTCTCTGCGGGGAAGCGAGTCAACCGCCCACAAAGCGCTGAGGTGGACGCCGCAATGAGATCAGTGTTGGAGTATAGGGATCCGCGGAGGTGAACAGGCCTCGCAGTCGTCCGTCCCGTCCGTCCCGTCCGTCTTGAGGCCTGCCCGGGACTGGACTACGGCCGCTAGTCCTGACAGTCTAAAGACGGCCGTCCCGTAGACATTTTTCAGTAAGGGCTGGACCGACTGCCGGGCCCGGCCGGGCCCGGCCCCCCCTGCCCCACTCCGGCCTCCGGTCTCGGGGCGGGTGCGCTGTTGATTCAGTTGTATTTGCGGGGAGCCACAGCGTACCACAATTACTGTCAGAACAACGGGCGTCCGGAGATGACGGACCCGAGGTGACAGCTGGCTGAGTCTCCGAGCACCGGCTTGAGAGACAGTCTTCCGCCCTTCCCCCATAGCGAGTCCCCGAGGCCCGTTGTATATAGAGAGAATGTTCTGCCTTCGACTATGTATCAAGCAACCGATTCACTATCTTCATCTCTATCGATCCCTATATTCCAACAACTACATAGTACAGATATAAAGTCGATAACTAGCTACCGAGAGGCACGAAGGAGGTGGAAAAAGATGTAATTGTCACGTGATCGGACAAGAGATGGTAGAGAGGAGAAATCGTACGCTCATTTTCTGCGATCTTTGTGGTTTCGTATATCGCCCACATTGTCCCCACCTGCCTTCGTCTCCTCCACATGCTTCGTCAATTCGCTCAGCATCTGCTCAGTCACGGCAACCTCAGAGCTGCTGGTGTCTCGTCTCTTCGTATGTCCATGGCTCATTGGTGGGGAGAGTAATTCGGGATCGACAAGGAGTTGTCGCTGGGAAGCCGAATCCTCGGAGCGAACGACTATCATCGAGTGCTTCGTCTTCGCCATAGGCATCGGTACTGAGATTGCTGTTAGACGTTCTGAGTAGTAGGGGTAGTGCCGGTAGGCTAGATGTCTAGCGTGTAGGGTCGAGACGGCGGTAGGAATACATAGTGGCTGGTGAGTGGGGTCTTGCATACCCCGCTGGAGTAGAGTTCTCACCCTAAACCGAAATTTTTTAACTAGTTTTTTTTTTTTTTGGTTTCTTCATTACTCGTGTAATTTTTTAACTAGTGGGGTGCCCGGCAGTCTTCGGCAGTCCATCCAAATCCTATACCAGGACGGACTATGGCAGAGGGGACCCTGCCCGGGACGAGACCGTCCCAAAAGACTGCCGGGCCCGGCCGGGCAGGACGGGCTATTACGAGGCCTGGAGGTGAAGATGGTCGACGAATAACGATACATGCAGGGGTCTCAATAGTCCGGCCGGCCCGCGGGCTGCCCGCGGGCTTTTGGGACGGTCCAGTCCAGTCCGGGCTTTCTGACAACCCAGTCCGGCCGGGCGGGCCTAGTGGCTGGACTGCGTTGACCCAGGCTGGCCGACAGGCGTCCGCGGGCCAGCGCTGATACTAGTACTTATGAACAAAATGTCATCAAGCGACTCTGTGGAGAACCGCAATTCAATCGCTTGCACAGCAACTCAGTCATCAGCTGCGGGGCAATCGCACACACAGTAGACAAGCAGCGGGTTTGCCACCCACAACCAGCAGTCACTACGTAACGACGATGCCAGACAGCAATACCAGCTTTGATCCCTACACACCACCCGAGCTCCTCGGCTCCCTGACTACACTACACTTTTCTCAGATGATTCTGCCTCCCTCCCCGGGCTAGAGGTGAATTTTTTGGATGAAACCAGCCAACTGACTGATATTACATCCGAGCGGGCCCATGGGCTTTTTTGGAGCCGGCCTGGTCTGGACTGGGTCGGCCGGCGGGCTGGGCAAATGAGGGAGATCTCATGATCCATTAGCGTCTTACCATATCTTGGGCGGGTTCCCAGGTACTACCTTGGTAGGCCATTAGTGGGAGCTTTCGGCAACCACCACAACAACAGACAGGGAATCGTACATGCTCGGAAGAGTACCGGAAAGATACGGCGAACAAGATTATCTAAAAATTCTGTTAATCGGAGGAGAGATGGTGGAGCTGTAAGCGAAATCCGGTGAGCATTTGTTAAGTGGCGAGTGGGTTCAGGGTTGTGGACAAGCAGAGGTGAGCTGGTCGCAGATCCGCATTCTGGTTGACGAAGTGCGAGAGAAGGAGATGTCTGACTGCGTTTTTCGTTAAGCCGACTCCAAAGGTTATTACTGGACGGATATTCGGGCCTGCGTCACAGTTCGCCAGATTCTACAGTGTACACATCAACACCAGTTAGAAAAGACTAGCATCTCTTACCTCTACTTCATTCTTTCATCCTCCGTGTATATCTCTTCCCAATTGACCGGATTCCACACAAAGCTCCTCCCCTATTGCGGCTTGAAGCAGAATTTGCCAAATCCCCAAACGAAGGTTCCATCGGGCCGTGGGCTAGCGCAGACTGCTTCGCGCAGAGTAGACGAGTCCAGGCCGAGGCCAGGACTGGCCCGGCCGGACTGTTGAGACCCCTGTGCCTACCCGCCTTGTGGTAGACTGAGTAACCGTAGATCGAACCGTCGCTACCTATTCTCCAGCTGGGCTGCAGCTGGCATGAGTCCCGATTCCATTGTCAGAGCTCCCAGGTTGGTTGTCCGGAAGCAGCCTGTGGTCGCGCGTGCCTCTTGGTTCACCAGAAGCTGCAACCCATTCGCCTGACCGATGGTGCCGGGGCTTGGTCGCCCTTCCACCACAGCTCCGAGCCGAACATGGCGACTGACTGGATGCAGGCTGCCGGCCGACCCAGTCAAGACCAGTCCGGCTTCAACGAAGTCTGGAGCCCGCTGGCCGTGGACTAGCGTGGACTGCGTCTCGTAGACCAGCTGGGGCCGAGGCCAGGACTGTTGAGACCCCTGCTGTGCTGCCATCTAGGGCCAGCGAGGTAGTGGCCTGTCTTCAACTGGTAGAACCTCGCAGCAAGCCGTTTGTTGGCGTTTGCTGGGCCCGAGCCGGACTTCTAGTGTGGTTCCTGAAGTCGACTGTATGGGTATCTCTCCCCCGTAATCTGTGACCCCGATGCCTCAACAATGCCTCCACGCCGCCCTATTCCCCACTGCTAGACTTTGCGATGGTTCCACGCTCGAGAGCGTCACGAACCCGTGGATGGGTGACATAGATGGGGACCTGTTCCTGGCTGTGAGTGTTTGGCTCGTCCGCTGCCGTCTTTACCCATCCATCTGCCTTCCCATTTCCTGATCGACCGCCGCGGTTGAGGGCTTCGATCATGCGGACCTTAGTGCTCGGGGCGCAACGGGCAATAACTCAGTTGTTCGCATCATGTACTATCACTCTGTTTTTGCAGCTGGGTGCCGCAAGTGGCGATCCTACATCGACACAGGGGTGGTCCTCACGAACCTCACCCATACTAGACGACGTGAGAATACCGACCACGGAATGGAGTAAACTGGGTTACTGCCAGCGTTAACAGCCTTATGATTGGAGTTTCAAACAAAGACGTATGGTCGCTTAGCTCAGTTGGTTAGAGCGTGGTGCTAATATCTTACGGTGTATACGCCAAGGTCACAGGTTCGACCCCTGTAGTGATCAATTTTTCCCCTCCTCTCGGCGATCTATTCTTTTGGAGGGTTCCGTGTCTGCAGGGCAAATGTTCCGCCGGCCGGCACTAGGTGAAGGCTGGGATACCCTCCTTCGACTGCATGATCATTCACGCTCGGTTGGTATCCGATATCTACTTCCGCAGTCGAAGGTGACAAGGTTATTAGGTGCTCCAGAACTTAAATGGATGTCTCATCATGGAGCCGAATTCGGTAACGGGATCAAAGTCGGCATGATACAGCTGGGACCAAAGGCCCAAGGATCTAACTACCGTACATTGCCCATCCCTTCCGACTATATTACATCCGTCGCCCCCACGATTCCTCAACGGTACACCACATGTCCTTTAAAAGCCTTTTGTGGTTTATCGATTCCCTCGTAAGTGAAATCGACCACCTGTTCGATCGGTCTAGCCCGGCCGATGACCCGCTCCTTATCCATGGGCTTTATCCGCGATGAGAATAGCTTTACGTTCGGTAGATTGGCGAGGTCAGTCTCCACCAGTGAGTCCGCAAGCTTCTTGGGTGGGGGACGAGTGACGAGATGTCTCAACAAGTCCGAGACGGTGGTGGCCTGTGTTGCTGCTGCGTCGGGGATACGTTGGCCGGTGAGTTGGAGGACACGCTTGACGATCTGGTATGAACGTCAGTAAGGTGGATGGGCGAAAGGATGAGCTTAAGACACAAACCGCGAATTTCACTTCCTCTTGCGACACTGGTGACTTGACCCAACCCTCGCCCCTGAGACCGTCCTCGAGCCACTTCGGCCGTGACTCATCGGACCCAACCACAGTCTCGTCCGACTCGACCACGGGTTCATCTTTCACAACTGGTTTGACCGCTTCGGTGGACTCTACAGCGGCCGCCGTTTCAGCAAGAAACTCCACCTCCGCATCCTCTTCTTCAATAGGTGCAAGCGAATTCAGAATCGTCTCCTCTATCTTGGGCCCCGCAAACTCGACTCGCACCTCACCACTCTCGGCAACAACAATGTTCACACCCTCCGTAGTAGTTTCCGGTGTCGTGGGTGTGTGGGCCATGATCTCCATTGCTGGGCTCTTCCCGTTCAATCGCAGCGTGAACACCTCGACGACAGCGCGGTGGAGGGCACGGTGAATATCCTCGGTGTCAAGTACTGTCTCCGGTTTCGGTGCAAACCTGTAGCTCACAGCATCAGGACCCTATGCTGTCCACCCAACTGCGCTGTACCGAGAAGGGATGATATATACACGAAAACATGCCACCAAGCGTCAGTCTCCTCTAGTCCCGCGATGGGTAGTCCCCTCGCATCCAGCGCCTCACGGTACTCGGGGTCTATATCATCGCTCGCGACGACGTTTCCGGGGGTCGGAGGAACCCGCTTGTAGGGATCGCTCGTGCCCGGCGGTTTATCAGTACCCCAGAGGTTCCGACGGATACGTTCAGTGATGGACGGGCTGTCGGAGGTGAAGCGGGCGAATGGCGATGCTGGGCTGGCAGTAGGAGCGAGGAGAGGGCGGCTGGCAAAAGCGCAGGCGCATGGCCGGGGGAGACCTCGAAATATCGCGCGGCGCATGGTGGAAGTTCGATTGAGCGAGCTGGCCGGGAGTAGTTAGGGACAGAAAAATGTTGCGGGGTGGTGTTCCTCGCACACCCGGTTTACCCGGTTTTCGTGTAACTCATCAAAATAACTACATAACTAATAGGACATCAAAATTGGTGTGAGGTTATGTATCATTTGGTCTCCCACAAAAAGCCCAGAGCACGCGCCGGAGACCATGGCGATAACGCTGCTGAGTTGAAAGACGGACGCACAGCAGCTCGGAGGTCATATCCAGGAGACCTCAACAGCCGAACGGGCAGGTGACTAACTATATAGTTATCTAGTTACATAGTCCCGGCTAGCGTCCGGACACCTCTCGTAATAATGAGTTCTTCGCATCGAATGGCGCTAAACTGTCGATGCTACAGAAGCTGCTATATATAATATGTACGAGTACATAAACCTTAATTCGTCATGACAGAGCGAGATGGAAATGTGTTTCGGGATTTCTCTCCCTCTCTCCATTCTACGACCTCAAGATTCAGACCCCTCCTGGATGACGAATGGAATCAGTCCCCCAAGAGCTTTGGATGCCGGCAAGGCAGCAGCAGCATAGGCTGGAGATGCCAGCGCTTGCACCTCTTGTCAGCCTTTGCTCCGCATATGAATGCGAAGCGAATAACTACCGACAGCACTGCTTCCGTGCCGGCGACAGTTTCCGGAAACCGGTGCTGTCGGCGATATGTAGATAACTACCGCTTTTGAATTTCCATCAACTGGCAGCTTGTGTCATAACCGGACCAGACACGCCAAAGCCTGCAGAGACCTGCAGTTGCCACGCAGCGTGGACAAAAGCGGTGTGAATGGTGTTTATTGGTGCTGGTATCAGGCAGCCTATTGTAGTGCTCAATTCCTCACGGAGTCGGAAAGCCTAAAAATTGACGATTACTATATCCTGCGCCACATGCGAATGCGCCTGATTCTGCCCGTGCAACACCAACCAGCACCTCTCTACTTACTGCCCCGCCGAAAAAGATACTAGGTTTTGCCCACTCGATTTTGGTAGAGGGAACAAACCTTCCGAGGGATGGCCGCATGGTAGTCAGATTTGGCTTCTCATCTTTGTTGTATTTCCGATGCCCTCAGCCGTGGCTAGCACATTGACTACGGTGATCCTGCCTCCAAGCGGTACATACCTGCACTGTGACATCGCGTTCGGCATTCGGAAGCGACCATAACCTGTACCTCGCCGCCTTGAAATCCGCCTCGAATCCAACCGGACGAAGAGATATGCGCGTGAGAAGCGACGATCTTTTGACCCTATAGACCTAGAGACACGACGTGCGAGTTTAGTGCTTGCAGCATGTATTTGAACCGAGATCTGCAACGGTGTCCGTATTGCGGCGCCGACTCCGCATGCTCCTTATACCCGCCCCCGCCGGTCGATTATGGCGCACTCGTATATTATCGGGGAAAACGGCCTATGGCCCATCGAGCTATGCGCAGTACGCTCGCGTTTGATTTCCCGTCGGGATCGTATTCACCCCCCATCGAGGAATCTCGCCGCCGGTCCCGTTGGAATTTCTCCTGCCTGTCGTTCGCTCAACCAGCACTAACCGGACTGCAGACTTAACATTGATGCCGAACACTGTCCGGATCGGCGCCGAACGTGGTCCAGGATCTGCAGGATACGCAGGCTTTGACTCCCGTTCGAAGCTTTGCATCTCCAGCAGATCAGCCGGCCTTGCGACCTTGAGTTAGAGCGTATAAGTCTTCGAGTGTCTTCTCCCCGAGATAGCGAACTCCACTAAACCCTTGAGACAGCAGATATCTGTCACCGCGGCAGCTATGTATTTCACCAGCTTCCTCTTCCGACTACTCCTTGCCCTGCCCGGGCTCACCAAAGCCAGCCGTGGCCACAACCGGGCCGTCAACACGACGTCAGGAGTCGCCCACGGCTTCGAACCCATCTCGGGCATACCTCGGAATTCCATGTGACGCCGCCACTCGGCGCACTCCGGTTCCTGCCGCCTCAGCCGGTGCAGTACAGTGAGAAGCCGATCGATGCCACCGCCTACGGCCCCAGCTGTATGCAGTTCACCTATAGGACCCTCTTTTCCGCGTTTGTGGAACCCCCCCGAGCCGCAGAGCGAGGATTGCTTGACCGCCAACATCTGGGCTCCGGCTGGCCGTAAGCATGCGTGCGAGAAGGAGGAAGACGGACTGCCGGTCATGGTCTGGATCCATGGCGGTGGATTCTCGGAGGGGACTTCGGCCTGGGAATGCACGTTCCTCCTCCGTGAGCGACTGGCATTGCTTGGCTAACACGGACCGCGGCAACAGTCACCGATGGTTTTAAACATCGTGAGAGCACATCCGGACGTCATCGTGGCATCCTTCAAGTACTTCCTGGCGCCCCGTCTGGCGCGTATCGCCGCTAGTCTCCCCCAGCTATGTATCGTCTCAACATCTTCGGCTTCCCCAACAGTCCTACGCTGCCGCAGCGCAACGTGGGACTGCTGGACTCGCGATTCGCGGTCGAATGGCTGCGCGCCACCTTCTCCATCGGCGGCAACCCGTCAAAGATAGCGCTCTTCGGCGAGAGTGCAGGGGCGGTGGCCATAGGCTCCTATGCCTACGCCTACGTCGACAATCCGCTAGCCCGTGCGTTCATCATGCAGAGCGGCACGGTGGATGCTCTCGGCAACTCTGACGACTCGGAGTTCAAGCGTGTATCGAACGCCGTCGGCTGCGGCGGCAGGAGCGATTCCGAGCGGCTCCGCTGCTTCCGCGCGGTCGACGCCGTGCGCATCCAGCACGTGATCTCGAAGTCGACGCAAAACAACCTCGTCACTAACAACGGCGGAATGCCGAGAGTGGATAATCTGACCGTCTGGGCTCTAGCGGAAACCTATCGGCGAAAGTTCTCAAGACTTGATCGCCCTCACCCCCTCCAGCCCTCCTTTCCTTTCCCCCGCCCGCCCCGTGTGCCGTAGGAGTCGTTTTGTCCTAACTAGGTAAACCATACTATCTACTTGGTTATGCATGTGTGGGGCGGAGGGAGAAACCCGTGTGTCTGCAAGCAATTCGAGGGTGCACCAATTATATGTATCCAGCCACACGGTCGCATGGGTTGAATTGGGGGGGGGGCGAATTAGCGCGTCATGAGTAATCACTCGGTATAAGCGTGAGTGACAGCCATGATCCATGACTTGCAGAAGCGATGATTTTGCTGGTATCGTTCTATCGATATCTCTCATGTGGAGAGCTAAGTGAGGGTCTCTTTCATCTGATTTCCAGCCGAGTTATCACGCATAGCTACCGTCTCCATTTGCCCCAGCGGCGTCTATTTGCCCCTTCTTGCCTCTCTCTACCAAACAAATCCCGCCGCAATCCCGGAAATACCTACATAATACAGAAAGAAGAAAAGAACCTCAATTTTTCCCCTCCCGCCTAGTAACACAAGTACACATAATATATCCTACAAAAAGTTAATCCCAATTCCAAACTGGAGACCTTTCCTGGCGCGCTCGCCCTCGCGTTTGACGACTGGCAGAGCAAAGTTCAACTCGAACCTCGCCACAGGATGCGCGTAGACCAAACCCACTCCGGCGGCGATGCTGGGCAAGCCAATTCCGACCTCCTTCACCGCTGTCAGTAGGGGGTTGGTATTGTTGGTCGCCACCGGTCGCTGGAGTGTGACCAGCCGGCCGCCGTTGACGAACGCGTGGAAACGGAAGGGGGAGTCGACGCCGAGACGGGGTAGCGGGAAGAAGAGGGATGCGCCGCCGGCGAGGTAGACATCGCCGCCGACGGCATCGTTGCCGTCGCGAGGGCCGAGACCGTTTTCGCGGAAGCCGCGGATATCGGTCGCGCCGCCGAGGAAAAAGCGGTCGTTTATACGGGAGGGACGCGCGGGGGTGTCGTCGGACAGGCCGGGGAGGGGGACGAGGAGTCCGGCTCGGAGCCCGGCGGTGAAGGATATTCCGTGGGCGAGCGGGCGCGAGCTGGAGGCTTCGAGCTCGTTTTTGAAGAAGGAGACGTCGCCGCCCAGTCCGGCGAGCTCAGTCGTGTTGCGCAGGAGCGAGCCCGACATCGGCAGGAGCTTGTTGTCGCGCGTGTCGGTGGTGAAGGTGTGCGCGATGGAGGATTTGACGCTGTCGCCGGCATCTTCGCGGACGGTCGGCGATGCACCGTCGGAGAGATTGGTGACCTGCCGCCACACCCCGGTGTATCCCAGCTCGTGGGAGCCGCGGCTGCTCAGGAACCGCAGACCCGCACGGATACCCTGAGAGGCCTCCTCGTGGGACGCAAAAAAGTGGTTGCTACGGGCCGCCGAGAATGCGCCGACTTCGGCGGCGGTGTCCGGATCCGCGGCGATGGGGGAAGCGAAAGCGAGTTCGTAGGAGGAACGGGTGCGAGCTCCGACGACAGCGGTAGATGTGGTCGTGGTCGCCGAAGCATAGATACTCTCGGCACCGCCGAAGACGTTGCGCAGCGTAGCATTCAGGTATCCGCCACCCTCGGCATTGCCGAGCTCCGTGCCTGTCTTCAACACCAGCCGTCCTCGCTCCTGCACCGAAAGCAGCGCCGAGAGTGCTGTGCCGCCGGACGAGGGCGCCTGGTCGAGGTACATACCTATCGTCGGGTGGAAAACTCCTTCAGGCCGTCAGCACAATCTCAACATCCTCGCCACCTCTCCCGCAGCGGGCTCACCAAACCGATGCAGTTTATCCGTCGTCCTCTGCAGCTCGTCCATCGCGGTCTTCAACGTATAAGACCTCTGTTTCTCGATCTTGAGCGCATCGGCAAACACCTTCTTCAAGAATCCTTCCCGTGTGATCTTCGCTCCGTGTACCCGGATGTCAGCGATGCTGACCGGCAACGTGGAATTGTCTTCGATCTGTTCCTCTCCCCATCAGCATCCCCTCCCGAGTCTCCGGCATCATTCGAGAGCCCAAGGGTACCAATTCGGCAAGCCGGGTCTGCGCCTTCTCGTACTGCGCGCGCACTCGCTCCTCAACGGCCTTCTCGCGCTCCGACATGACATCGGGATCGACCGATGCCTTGAGACGGTCAAAGACCTGACGTTTAATTGCCGTGTGAGCATTGGTTCGGTCTCGGCCGGGGAGGGGAGCTTGTGCAGTAGCTTAGGACGGATGGCAGACATACATCGTCGTCGGGAGAGAGCGGTGACGCCATTGGAGCGTTTGCGGCTGCTATCGCGGGATGTCCAATTACGTAGTGGCCGAGGTGGTCAATTTCTGCCAGTCGAGAAGCGGGATCGCAGGGTTATGGGTGCGGTGAGATTACCCGGAGAGCCTGGTGTGCTTTTGGATCTGATGGTCGAGCTGGTGGTGATAACTAAGAATGTAATAGTTGGGCTCTGGGCTGCGATTGGTGGAGACAATATTAGATTCCGACTCGCTGGTTGTGCATGGCTTTCAGCTGGCAGGGAAGAGCCCCGAAAGAGAGCGAAACATGTCCTATCTCTGTGCGACCAGACACTCATCACGGGGGCAAGGTGGAGGCACACCCTCGTTTCTGTGGCAAGGTATCGCGACTCATCAGCGGTTACAGGCAACGGACAAGAGGCACAGGCATCAGGACAAAACCGACCAGTCCGGCCGGCTTGAAGCAGGCCACGAATGGGCACAAGAGCGGCTATCGTGCTGCGGTCATGCTCGGCGCTCGCTGTCCCTACAAACGTAAACGGTAAAAGCCCCGCACCGCAAACCCAACGCAAGGAACACACCCAAGACAGCACGGGCAAGAAATACGGAACGCGGAAAAGAAAACCACACCACAGGGGGAAAAAAGGCGTCGGACTAATGCGGAAATGAAAATGAAACTAGAGCCCAACGGAAAGAGCGCCATGGTAACATCAGAAGAAGAGGCAACTGTTCAGCGAGACACGCAACGAGACACGCAACGGAATCCTCAACCCCCGAAGTTGCATCGGTCATCCAGCGGACGATGTGCTCATGGACAAGCCAGCCATAGCTACGACCACCGCCAGGTCGCCGTTCCCTATTCGAAGGCTCTGGCAAGCAACACGTAGCCTACCACCACCATTAGCCCCACCATAAGGCGGTGTCGCCTCAACCACCCCTCGCCTCTAGCCACGACTGCAGCACCGGGGCCAGGTCCGCCACTTGCCAGGATACCAGCAGCCGGAGCAGCCCTCCTCCTCACAACCGCTTGCTCCTCCGCCTCGGCCGCGACCGGGATGCCGCCCGTCAGGACATCGATCTTGTTGCTGTCGATCCACTTCCAATTCTCAATATCGACCTCAGGCCACTCGCTACGAAACCTCTTGCCCGCGTCGCCGAGCCCCACCTTCCTGCCAGGCATCACGGTTCCCGCATGAACTATGGTCCCGTCCGGGCGGCGCACCGCACTTCCACCACCGGTAGAATTCCACCATCGACTGTTCTGCGCAAGCACCTTACGCTCGCGCTCGCTCGCGCTGATGCTACCCGTGGTCATCTCCTCGCTGGTCATGAAGCTCAGCAGCCCGATCAGGATCGTCGACACCTCCCACGCAGGATTGAAGCTCTTGGGATGGAAGTCCGAGATCGACAGACACAGTCGGGTCGAAGTCTGGAAACGCCCGGACGGCGTGATCATGCGGATCGCAGGGGGTTTGAAGGGGTATTCGGAGGGGAAGATGAGGGTGCCCCAGTACTGGCCGCCCTCGTACGGCGTGGCGGGTGGGCCCTCAAGTAGATAGTGCCATTCGAGGATGTTGGATTCTGAGGGGTGCGCGCTGATGTACGGCGGCGGGTTCGCAGCGATAGCCTTGTATTCGCGTTGCAGCTGGGGAGAACAGCCAGAGTAAGTAAGAGAGCCTCGCAAGAATTTGGAATCGAAAGTTGACGACGCACCCGCTTGTTGGCTGCGACGGTCGCCATGGTGGGAAATTACGGTCGCAAGCAGGGGATGGATGGAGTGCTGGTGGCGAGAGATAGATGCAGCAGAGAACAAACGATCTAAAGTGCGAAACGTGAAGGAAGCAAAAGAAGTGTGACCGGGGGGCAACAGAGTTGCTGCGATCAGGTATCGGCACGGAAGGGGAGCTTTGAGCGGTGGTGGTGGTGCTTGAGATAGGAGAAGTGGGCGCAGTTGGAACGTTGTTAGCGGAGTAGCGGTCCTGCGCTAGTACAAATACAGCCAGTGCACTATGCAATTGCCAAGACAGCTGGGCAGCGTACAGCCGGATTACTTATCTCACTTAAGTAAGAGGTCCGCCTGTAAATGACACTATTATGTACTAGCGCGTAATAGTGCGTACTAGTGCACTTAAGGCTATATAGCCTAAATCGTGCTTATAAAAAAGTACTGAAGTTTCGTGAGCATAACGCTCCGTCCACAGACCCTATCTAATACACACGCAGCAACACAACACCTACGAATCCAAACCCCACCTGTGTGCCAACGAAAGTCATACCAGGACCATCTTCATCTTCATCCTCATCACCCTCAGTGTCGGTAATTTGCGGGAAAGAAATGACATGAGTGCGTTGAGGTTTTTCCGACAGCCTAGCACTTCGCTGAGTTCCTATCTGCTACTGCTGATGCTGCGTTGCGGCGTGCAGCCGATTTTGCGGCGGCTGGCCGATATCTCGCCGTAGATGATTCGAATGATAACCTCCCTCTTATGCCGACAGAACCTCCTCCAAGCCGCACCGACACATCTAATCAGCTTCCCGTGATATCATCTGGATTGATAGGTATTGTTCCACACGTGTAGGTTTCCATTGTCCGCCATTCCTGTCGTCCACCCGCCAGTGCTCTGCCCAGGACAATACTCTCAGCTTAAACCCAACTGTCCTGCACCGCTTGGCTCTGGAAGGAACGGCTGCCGGCAGAGAAACCTAGCGAGGGACCATAGCAATTGGATGTTCCCGAGGCCTGGACCGTTGTTTGATCATAACCAGTGAATGTATGCCAGGGGCTCGAGGTGTATCGGCAGCTGGCCGTAAGGGAGCCTGCGAGAGAATCGCCGAGAGGAGTTTTTCCGGTTGCTCAGAACCTGATGCTTGGTCGTTGATGATTGATAGCATTTAAGCGGTGGAGACCGCGAAGTTGATGACATGGGCTGATCACCTGACATTAGAAAAGGCTCGGCACGCTAACCTTATGCGCACTAGCGCGCCAAACTCTATATCTATGTAACTAGAAACTTTGTATTTATGGCGGACCTGTTAAGTGAGATAACACGTGTGTCAAAGTAGCTGCGGCCATACAACGAAACAACGAACGCCACATTCACCCACTATGTCCGCCGCAGGACGCCTCCGACGCCGCCAGCGGCCGCTTGAAGTGGCGCACCCAGTTGTCCGACACCTACCAAATGATCGTGGAGCATGTGGGACGATTCGCTGGCCACGCTGTCCGCGAACCTCACGCCGCTGCTCTCGCACGATTCGTTCACCGTTCCCATTGCTGGCGCTCTCCTGGCATGCTTCTTCCGGATGCGGATGTACAAGCACGAGCCAGAGTTCTACGCGCTGCAGAATGTTCATCATCTCCGACTTTCCCAAAACCCGCCCTGACACGTTGGTCGCCTTCCTGCAGACGGTGCACATATCGCTTCTGCCGCGGCCGTGATGGCTGTTCCCATCGCGATGTCATTGAGTCACTGCAGGTGCTGTTGGCCAGTCCGCATCTCAGCCTGGCGGACCCGACGCTCCAATCGTCGAGCCCCTACAGCTCGTTCCACACCCACGACAAAGTTGGCCCCCGTTTGTCGTTGGAGCCAGAAGGCCGCGTTTGGCACACCCATGACACGTCCTTCTTCGACCGGTTTTTCCTGGCGTTGACGGCCTGCCGTCGCCCACGGCGTTTCCGCCCGACCCGCAACAGGACGCCCTCGTCACGTGGCTGGAAGGTTACGACCGTGCGTGTCGCAAGTGGCGGACGGAACAGAACCTAGCCAGGCGCAGGTGGACCCTCCAGACGATGCCAGCGTGTGGCCGTGGGTGCTGAAAGTCTCCTGGCGGTACTCCGGCCGCAAGCACGAAGGCCTCATGCTCGCCGAGTGCCGCAATCTTGGAGTTGAGGGGATTGCTGAGTGCATCGCCCACGACGAGGGCCTCCCGGCCATCACGGCCCACGGCGTGCTTGGACAGCAGTGCGTCAGCGCAGCGGCTGCGCTCCACCTGGGGTGGCGGCATGACAGGCGGCCGTTGCCATACTCCATGTCCATTCCATCCTCGCGGCAGAAGCGCACCAAACGGTCCCAAGCTCTTGCCAGCGGCGCGAACAATACAGCACCCACGCCCGACCACCGGGAGAGATCTGGCGCAGACGCAGAGCGCCGAGCAAGACAAGCCAGGGGGGGCGCGCCGGACGGAGACACCAGGGACTGCGCTCCCGGACCGCATCTACACGCGCGTACTGCTACGACGTGGCAAGCCAATCGACGACTTCGCTTCACCGGTCGAACTCTGCTGGCGATGCGCGACGCGGTGCGCGGGCACCGATCGCTGCTGGTCGACGGGAATGTACTGCACCGCGATGTCAGCGTCAACATCCTGATCACGCTTCCGTCCGTCCCGCGGCACGACGGATTCAATGGATTCCTGCTCGACCTCGACCACGCAGCCGTGTCGGACGGGTTCGGCCGCTGCGGCGGCGCTGGTTGTCTTTGTCCGGGAGGACCACGGGCCGCTGGTTCAAGTGAGGAGACGTGAAAGACGGGTGTACTTGCATAGTGTCGTGAAGCTCCAAGTGGCAGACATGGGAAGAAGAACCGGAACCGGAAAGTGGTTGTGCTCATATCTTCTGCGCAACATGACGAATGTCTCCGATATCATCATCGTATTCTCACCACTATTTAGTCTGATGGTAGATCAGGTCAAATTTGCAATGTTTCTCGACATAAAGGGCATGTGCTATCAACCAGGACAGCATGAAGGCAAACTCAACGCTTATACACAAGGCCACGCGAGGGGATTATCAGCTCATCCCGATTCAGCCAGAGTTTTGAAATAAGGAAATCCAGGCTTCATACATATGACTGCAGAGGACACAGCACTACGCCGGCGGATCATTGACATTGTTGTGGATGAGGTCCACCTAGTTCATACATGGCATTCATTTCGAGTCCAATGGGGATCAATAGGAACCATCCGGCCTTCCTTCCAGGCGTCCGTCGGCTAGTATGTCACATCTTACCTACACAGACCCGTCCACAGAAGCCTAGTCCTGATGCTGGAAACCAGCCCCATACACCGTGCCGCTCCATGGTGATGGCAACTAGACACCCCCCGTTGCCTGCGATATATCTCGACCGAAGTATAGTAGATTTAACCAGACCTAGGCAATACCTTTCCAAAAGATCTGGCCTTCTCACTAAGATATGTCATGGTTGTAGGTGTCGCGAGACCTACTGTGGTGTTCGTGACTGGACACACGTATTCACTGCATACCTACTTGGAGCTTCTGACCATCGACGGAAAGGCGCTCGTGAGACCTGCATACCGAGAGGGTCTGGTTCACACAACCGAGAGGGTCTGGTTCAAGACAACCCTGGACTATGTATAGGGATCTTTTGCAGTTCTACCACGCACGCCATAAAAGGGTTCCATAGTGACGGCGGTGGTCTGCATAGACTATTTGGGCCAAAACAAACACTAATTCTTGTGCGGGTTTTCATATGGGGCACACACATGCAATGCGTGTTGAGCGGGTCTTCAAAGTCCAGATTCTAGCAGCGCAGTGACAGAGGTGTGTCATCCAACAGGCACCCCACCCATCAATATGGTTGAACATCTGTGACAAACGGTTAAACAACCAAGGTGTGTCGTTAGTGCCCAAATGTTTACGTCTGGCTGTCATCTCGGAATTGCCTCTTCCCGTGTCCGCATCGCCAGGACTGCCATCTGCGACGCTCGAGCTCTCAGAGCCAACTGCGCAAGATTCTTCTATTCTTCCAGCGGCAAGCAAACACCAACTCCGGCCCGCTCAACGACAGTTCCGCGCAAGGGGGGGACATCGATTTTATTTCGCATCCATGTAGAGTATAAGCCTGTTATATAAGACTACGGCGCCAACCCATATCCGTCCGCTCCGCGAGTTTAGCGATGCGGCTCTCCCTTTGGCCCTACTGGCCCGGTCAACGACAATACTCCAACAAATCACCACCATTCTCCCCTCCCTCCGCCAGCTCTACTTCCACCTCCACCAATTCGTCATCCTCCTCCATAAAGGCACCACTTCCTTTCTCCCATTCTTCTTCTCTGACTTTCCGTCCCACATCGGTAGTCTCCAGAAACGTAAGTATCGCCTCAGTATATCGTTCGCGCGCAAACAAATCGGCAATTCGAAAACGATCTCGTCTGTGATCCGACCACTTTCCATAGCTGCTTTCTCCATGCAGTGCATACTTTGAACAGAGGTTCACGTGTTTGGGCAACCCCAAGTCTGCGGCACCGCCAGCAAGTATCTTCTGCTCTGCTCCCGATCCACTTCAAGCACACCCCGTAAGGGCATGTCCAGTCTTCAGCTGGTAATAGCGGGATGCTGCACATATGTACATACCCTTCTTTGCCATTGCTGGTGCTGGGTCTGGTCGGCAAGTTCCGCGCGAGGTTAGAGCCATCTACCAAGGAGATGACGTCCTCCGCCGCAACGCACTAACCAGGCCCCCAACTCTAACTCTGCTGACCTTCCAACAAACGCGTCCTGCACAACGCACCGCCGACGACGACGACGACGACACACGCGCCGCGACCGACCTGACCTCTCGGAGAAATGTCGCGCGACGCCCACATCCAAAACAAACTCTCGGAGATCCTCGCGGCGCTGAACCCACAGGTGGCAACGCAGACAGCACAAACACCAGCAACAGCCGCCGCCGCGCCGTTGCCGCCGACGCGTCCGGACGTGCGCACGGTCACGACGCTGCCGGCCGCGCACCGCTACATAACGCAGCACCTGCTGCGCGACGCGAGCGTGGCGCCGGCGATCCGGGCGCTGCGGGCGTGGCAGCACTCGAAGGAGCGCTACTGCTTCCAGGAGCGCCAGGTGCTGCTGCGTCGGCACTCGGAGCGCGCCGCGACCGAAGCGCGGCTCTCGGCGCTGATGGGCACCAAGGTCGCGCCGCCGGCCCTCTCCGCGCAGCAGGAACTGGCCGAGTTCGACCGCGCCGTCTGGAACAACTCCAAGGCCGTCGCGCAGCAGATCGAGAAGGAGCTCGCCCGCATCGGCGTGCCCCTCTTCTGCGAGGATGTCGACTACGGCGACCCCGTCAGGCTCAGGGAGTGGAGGGGCAGGCTCGTCGAGCTGCTGGAGGATCTGTGCGAGGACGACGTGCAGTAGCGGGGCCGGTGGGAGCACGTGGAGGGAGGCTGGGAGTGGTGTCGGCGCTTTGGTGGGGACGCTCGTCCGGAAAGGGGGCCTGTATCTGTGCAGCTCTTCTCTCGCCTGTGGGCGGGGAGTCCGCGGCCTAGCATAGCAGCGGCCCGGGGATGGTCGAGACGATAGTGTACCTTCGGGGCAGCAGGAGCGGGGCGCGGCCGAGAATCACTGGGTGCAAGACTGCGTGGCAAACGAATCACATCCGCACATCTACGCCTGCGCATCTGTAGCGCTGCTTAGCCGCCGTAAAACACAAACAACAGTTGCGCCGGAATAAAAGTACAAGCTCCAACAATGACCCCATTGCCACACGCAACAAACTACCAGCACATGCACTCACGTCCGGTTTGCGCGACTCCCGCCCGGCCCAGTCCTTTCCCTCTTCCTCTTCGCCTTCAGCCCCTCCTTGCGTCTCCTCTTCCAGTCGCGGTTCCACTCCCCGCGCGACTCGTAGAAACGCTTCTTCCACAGCTCAACCGGGTCGGTGATCAGTTTGGCCTCGCCCTCCTCTCCCTGTGCCGGCTCCTCGACGGGCTTGAGAGCGGCGGGTTGCGGCAGCTTCTGCCACAGGCTCAGCCCATTCAGGTACCTACTCTCCTCGTGTGGAAACAGCAGCGGGGCGTCGGAGCTGGCATTGCTCGCAGAAGTCGCACAGGCGGCGGTGGGGAGATTCTCGCCGACGGACTCACCCGCAATCGAGATGGGAGAGAAGAAGCGTTTGGTGCCGATGGCAGTGTCGGGCGTTGGCGCTGCGGAGCGGTAACGTCCCGGATCGCGGTAGGACGTAATCGGTACCGCATCGTCGTCGTCGTCGTCGTCGTCGTCCGAATCGTCAGCGTCGCCACCGAAACCGAATCTGAAAGCGCTTGTATTAGCTTCGGGGGCCTCGGCTGAATACGCGTCGACTGAGTCGAGGGCGGCCGGCTTGTAGAGCGCCTCGAGAGGGTGGATCGCGAGCGGCGGGAGTGACGTATGCGACATGGTCTGCTTTGTTTTGGCCTGAGCAGGAGCAGGAGGAGATGGAGCCTTGGTCGACGCGGATTCCTCATCCTCCGATCCGCCCGAACCGGAGTCGGAGTCAGCTTCCGATGTGGGTTCCGCAATTGAAGTAGAGCCTTTGCTGTCCGCCTCCGCTTTTTCTTCTTCCTCCTCCTCTGATTCCGATCCCGAGCACGAGGCATTTGCGGCAACGGCAATCGAGTCCGGCGCCGCTCCGACAGTATCGGGAGCGTCGACAAACACCTCCTCGGAGCCAACAGACACAGCGTCGTCGATGTCCATAGCGTCGGTGGCGGGCTCGATATCGTCGGCAATGCCCACGACACCAGGCGTCGCCTTACCCCCCGGTTCTGACGCTTCCTTCCCCCCCTTCTCCTTCTTCTTCTTCTTGTCTTTCTTCTGCTTCTCCTTCTTCGGCGGCGGGGCCTCTACAACCTGCCCTTTCGCATCGACCCAGCCGATGCCGTCGACGAACTCGGCGGCGAGCGACTCCTTCCCTCTGGTGGGATCGAGCTGGCTGATCTTGAGGAACTGCGGGAATTTCTCGAGATGCTCAAACTCCTTGACCACCTTCTTCTTCCTCCTCTCCCTCCTCTCCGCCTTCCTCTCCTCCTTGCTCAGCTCGTCCCCCTTCTTCTCCATCTTCTTGTCTTTCTTGGTGTCGTTGTCCGCCTTATTTGGCGGGATGACGAGTTTGAACAGACACTCGCCTCTCTCCTTCTTCCGCTTCTTCTTCTCCCCGTCCCTGCCTCGATCGACCTTCTCGGTCCAGCCGCGGACGACGCTTCTATCGCCGATCTCGAAGCCCTCGAGCACGCCCTGCTCGCGCGCTCTCTTCCGTTTCGCCCGCTTGCTCCCGCCGTCCTCCTCAGCCGTAGCGTCCTGCTCGCGCCGCGTCTTCCACTCCTCGGCCCTCGCCTCCTCGATGCGGACCTTGACGCCCCGGAACGTGGCGCCGTGTAGCTTCTTCTTCAGCTTGGCCGCCGCGTCCGCCGGCAGATCGACGAAGCCGTACGACGCCTCCGGGAACGTCGCCAGCGTGTGGTACGACACCGTCGACAGATCCGTGCCCGCCGGCAGGATCGAGGAGGCCGTCGCCGACGTCAGCGGGGTGATGTGCAGCCGCACCGTGGCAGCGACGTCGGGCTCGCTAGCAGTTTTGCCCATCGAGAGGATTTCGGTTTAGTTCGTGTATGTTGGGGGGGGG
>Ga0307516_10001291_pt1 | contig 34843 bp, 57 predicted proteins | sample 19_EM_MG_FD_203310 | JGI IMG/M metagenome (GOLD analysis project Ga0307516, IMG submission 203310) | Populus trichocarpa ectomycorrhiza microbial communities from riparian zone in the Pacific Northwest, United States - 19_EM | ecosystem: Host-associated > Plants > Roots > Unclassified | place...
GGGGTGGGTTTTCCACTCCCCCCCCCCCCCCCCCCCCCTCACCTCACCTCATGACACGCACAACATAACTAACCGCCCACCGTACAGCACTCTACATCTGCCGCACCTCCTGGCTGCCGATGATCACCTCGCCCTCGTCGTCCTTCTCGTCGGATCTGGAAGCGGGCCTTCATAGCGACACCTTCAGCCTGACTGCCAACATCGAGGACGACGATAGCCGGAGCGGACTCGACGTCGCCGCCAAGCGCGAGGTTCTCGCCATCATGAAGCGTCGAGGCGTTGGCTTTGATGAGGCGAGACGCATCGCCGTCGAGCAGAAGCTGGCGCGGAACGGCATCGCGCCTGACGGAAGGCCGCTCGGTACGTTTTTTTTCTTTCCTTTTTCTACCCCCCCCCCCTCCCCCCCGGGGCGGGAGAGGGGGCACGGGATGAAATGGTTCGGAGTGGCTGACAGAATTGGAATGGATTAGATCCGAGGGCGGTGTTCTTCTCGTAGAGTTCATACATTACATACATAATCCGGATGAAATGGACCGACTGTGGACTCACGGGAACCCATTCGACGGCTCGACATAATCTTCTGCACATCCATCCATTATACACGACGCCTATTATATCCACCTTCCGGCAAGTAGTCGCCCCCCTCAACACACACACAGACACACACACACACACACACACACACACACACACACACACGGGCACTCTACGATTCAATACAACTTCCATTCTACCTCTTGCATTTTCCATTTTTTTTCTCCTTTTCGTCATAGGGTTGGGTTGGGATATCATTCTTCTTTTATTTCTTTTGTCTCTGGGGGTCGGGGGAGCATAAGTCTTTTTTTTGTTCTCTTTCTATCCGCTTGCTTGATTGGTTTGGTTGATGCTCTATGGCGATAGCGTGTCTACCGGTATTCCCTTTGTTTCGCGTATTTTGGTTGATCTGAGTTGAAAACTCTATTTGCTTTTTTGCATAAGTACTCTCCATATAACTTGGAAGGCTTCTCATATTATTTCATAAATGACAAGGCACTTGCTGCAGCAAAACATCAAGCAACAATCTGTACAAACCCCCTCCCCTCCACTTATGTCATGTCCCTCCATCCGACATCGTCAAATCCACTCAATCAAGCCCGCTGAAACGGGGAAAGGGCAATTCACTCGAGCGAACAAATGAAATGGCTGCTCTTTAATTACAAACAGAAAAAAATGCCCCTTGTAAAGAAGAGACCAAACCCCTCCCCCGTTGAGCCTGGAAGCTGGAGGCAAAGGAAAAGAAAAAGAAGGGGAAAAAGTTTTAAAAAAAAGTTATAGAAAAAAGACATCGATATCAAGGGAAAAAAATTCGAAAAAGAAATGAAATCCTCCGCGACCAGAGCCGGAAGGAAAAGAATGAGAACGAGAACGAAATCGATAAAACCACAAAATCAAACCCCATGACTCCCAGCACCCATTTTTATCGACATGAGACACCACAAACAATACCCAGCAACATGCAGAGAGGCTCCGAAATCATGGACGAGAAGCAACGCAGAGGACAAGGACGGAAACGTGAAGGGGAACAACTAGGGGAATGAGCAACGAGAGGATAGGAATGATGACAAAGGGGGAAGCGGGGAAGACAGCGGCTGTTACTTCTGTCCCAAGATGAAGTCCTTTCCATATTTGACGCCTGATATGACAATGTGCGACCCAAGAAAAGGACAAAGGAAACGTCACTGTCAAAAGAAAATCTATTAGAATGATTCGCTATACCAATCACCTGGCAAGCCCGTGAAGTCTTCGTAGTATGGAGTCCCTACCAGTGAATACCCATTCGGGGCCGCCGAATCGGAACGGGAACGTATGTGCCCCGGAATGCTCGACGGAGCCAGCATTGGGCGGGTGCTTCCGTTATTGCTGTTGGTATTGGCACGCTTAGCTGGAGGAGCTGGTTCATCGTCATCACTCAACGTCAAATCAATGACTTGAGCGATGGGACGCTTAATGCTAGTGCTTCCATTCCGGCCATTGGCACCATTTGCAAGTGATTCCTCCCTGGAGTTGTAACCCGCCGGTGTAGCACTGGCAGAAGGCCGATAGTTCCTGCTGGACTGTATCTCGTCGAGGTCGACAACTCTGCTGTCGTAACGAACGACGTCCTCGTCTGAGCTAGAAGCCACGGGAGAGTTGGATGCCTCCGCCGCAACGGACCATTTACCCTCGGAATCGATAGTAACGGATTCAACGGTCCTCGGTGTGGAGTTCAAGATATCGTCAAAGTATCTGAATCGAATTCCCGTTAGCATAGATCCGTTTGGAGAGGGATATAAGGGTACTACTTGTCAACGACGAGCTGCGAGAACATGATGCTACGGTTGCAAGTAGGACAGGTCCATGTCTACGTTTGAATCAGTCAGCGCCAACCACCAACCATGCAGTGCCCTGAGCCATGCATACCGGTGCTTGTAGCTGGAGCTGCAAAAAAGATGTAGCGTCAAAGCACTGCGCATGTGCGCAATACGATGAGCGCACGGGTAAATCAATGCGCAGCGTCGAGATCGGACATTTCAAAGACATGATGGTGGAAGTCGCGATGAGTTCAGCATCCTCATTCTTTTTGATCACTAGAATAGTCCATTAGAGGCCTTGACTGAAACGCAAGCGGCAGATACACTCACTATCATCAATCACTGTTTCTTTAGCAATGACATTGCCCTCCTTCAATTGCATGACCAGGTTTTCGACCGTTTCGAACTTAACCAAGTTGACCACAAAAGCAAAATCCTGTGTATTCTTGCCAGTTAGCCACAAGTCCGAATACTTCAAACACGCATTATGAATGAACCTTCTGCGTCATTGCATAGGTAAGTCCGACTTGATTGCGGTAGTTGGATACGAGGTTCAATCTATCAGTGATGTCTGCCGGACGAGTAGAACCTGGCTTATTCTTGATCCCGCGCAGATTCAGACCAGGGCCCGCCGCCACCACCTCGTTTACACGCAGCTCGACTTGGTGCGGAAACGTGATTTCGGTGTTCCGAACGAATCCGGTGAGCTGATCCAGTGTCGCACAGTAAACCATGCATCGGTACGAAGGGTTGTTGCGCAACTGATCGACCTGATGCTGGCTCAATGAGACGACCGTCGTAATCGTGTTCCTATGGGAGGACATGACTACAGGCACGTTAACTTCCTTAGACGTGGGTGATCTGGGCGTCGGCTGCAACCAACCCGGGCATTTCGCCAAATCGCTCAGGGGCGACAGCACCGTGTAGAACGGGCTTTCCTTCCAGAAGATACGGGCCAACGCTAGCATCCTGACTCAGTCATACTATCCACTAATACCAAACAACGGAAATCTGGGCCGATTACCTCCGGGAGGACCGAAGGTGTGAGATGTCATGGCTGGGCGACTAGAGGGAGGAGCAGAGAAGCCGTGGACAGCGTGGGGTAAGCCGCTGGAGAGCGACCTCGCTGGCGAGTGGTCGCCGGAGATCTCGTGACAATGTACTAGGTCCTTGACTCGTTGAAACGCATTTGTATCGCCTTTCGCGACGATCGATTCGATGTCTACACCGTTGAGTGTCAGTCCGCCTATCGACAGGAGCGTAGTGGGTACGTATTGTCACCCACACGTTGTCAACCGCTTCTGGAGTGGCTGTTTGAGTCCGCTCGCAGGCTGTCCTTCGGCCTTCAGAACAACCTGCAGCTGCCGTACGATAAGGCTGCCGTTTACGTGGCGAATGAGAATTGCGGCGTCATGTTGAGTGATAGCCATGGTTGTATTTCGATTTGCAGTGTTCTGGTCTAGGGATTTTTGTAGTTGTGCAATCAAATGCGGAAATGCTGCATAGCCGGCGCTGGGAGTGTAGCGAGATCGAGGGTGAAGCCGGCTGACCGTTCAGTTGGAAGGAAGACGGTGGATGGTGATGGTGGCGAGAGGATGTGGTGGGGTAGTTGTCGCGGGACTTGAAGGTGGTCGGGAGGGGGTGCAGTGGGAGAGGAATGGAGTTGTGGTAGTGGCGATTCCCACCGCGTCTAAGACTCCGCAGCAGCAGGAAAATAGTGCGGAGGTCTGTGCGTGGGGGGCAAGAGCCGCTTCTCGCTTGACTTTGGGTCACGTTACAAAGCCTTTTTTTTGCCGTGTAGAAATTCCGTGTCCACGACCAGAACAAAGCTAGCGAACAAACAACTCACCTTTTCTACCACCTTCCCTCCCCCCCACCACAACCCCGTCGTGAGTCACCACCTTTCTCGACCATTCACCTTACCAAAGACAATAAATACAATACAAAAAGAACAATGGCCAAATCTGCCAGAGCTAGTACGTCCCCGATCCGCATCGCATAAATATAAGGGAAACAAGAGGAGACAGAGCTTCTGACAGATGGAACTTAAACAAAAAAAACAGCCATCTCGAAGCGCAACAGTGCGGCTCGCCGTGATAACATCTATAAGCCCGTCGAAGACGAGCGCCTGCAGAGGCTGTCGGAAAAACTTCTTGCGATCGCGAAGGCGGAGCTCCTCCCTACAGGTGCGCTTTGCCTCCGCAACCCGGCCGGACGGAACGTTGACTGATGGCATATGTGCAGAATTCACCAACCCCGCGAACAAGAAGGCTGATGCTATGGACGTCGTCGAAGAATGCGGCAGCACCAAGGCCGAGGAGACAACAACTGCTGCGCCCGCGGTCACCACCGGCAAAAAGAAAACGGCGAAAAATAAGATCTCCAGGCATCGACATGCTCGAAACGCCGTCGTCTTTCCAAGTCTTCGGAAAAACCTTCTGAGGCAGCGCGCCAAGCGAATGTCAAAGGCTTGATTTGAGGGGGGGCGCTGGAAAGTGGCTCTACTTTGATTTTTTGTTCGCTGGTCACAAAAGCATAGAATTCATGAAGCATCAACTGTTAATAGTATCATGATAACCGTTCGTTTTAACACCAATGCAAAGTTGCGCATCTCGCCGTAGATATCATAGATGTCGGTTAGCGGAGGCTTAATACATAGAAATACCTCCAGGCCATGAAAGCTGCCGTGCTAGTGGCGTGAATTGGAAAGCCCTTCGCTTGAGCACAGAGGTGCCAGAATCTTCACATATCTGGCTCTTACAGTACCCGTAAACCAGTTGCTGTAAAGGTTAGGCTCGGGAGGCCCTTGAACTCGTCCCATCGCGTTGGACGTTAAGACAAGTTTGGGATACTATAATCATCCGGGGGGTTTCTCATTAAGATGCTGTGTCGTGCTAGGTGCCTAAGGGACAGTGCAGAGAGAAACTTTTGGGACTCGGGTTGGGAAATAGAAAGGTTTGAGTAAGTAGCTTCCCAACATCTCGAACGGATTGATCCTAGCGAGTGACTTCTCGCGTTCCGGAGCAGATGTTAATCAATCGCTGTCCCACCTCAGGCAGGCCTCAGTGCGTGCCCCACTGGCTCGCTACCCACATCGCCATGATCTCTCTAGGTCACACGCGATCAATGAATAAACAAAACAAAGGTTGCTGTAAAGATCCGTTGACGTGGCTGGATTGACACGGGTGATGCCGCGAATGCATACGGAAACCACCAGCCCCCAGAGCTCGTGTCAGGCTTATGGGTAGATCTCCGTGCTTTCCTTAGATTTTAAGCACAATGAGCATAGCACATAAGCAAGTGATTGGAGCTGAGCGACTTAGCTGCAATGATCATATATCTACTCTATGTAGAAACACCTGTTGTACGTACATTGCTACTTCCTCTCCCCTCCTCCGCCTGCCATGTATGCCCTACAATCTCTTCATATCTTACACTGCCCTCTACCGTACTCATACATACAGTCCAGTCACCATAACCCTCTTCTATGATGCCTTCTACCCTCACGTTCCCAACGCTACGACAAGAAACAACGTCCCATTACGTACGCGTAATGCAAGCCTAAGTACACCTGGGTTGAAACACGATCTTTTCCTTTCCAGAGTCAAGTTCTTCCTGGAGTTTCTCCCAGTCCCGACCTTCGGCCGCCAGCGATTGGGTGTACTGCTGGTACTGACCAACCTGGTCGGAGTCCGTTGACGTGAGTCGTGCACGGAAAGCCTTCTTCTTCCGCGCTCTCAGAGCTCTGTAGACCGACCATGCTTTCGCTTGCGTGCTAAACTCGGCGATGTTGTAGCCAATCTCCCACTTGTCCTCCACCTGAAGGTGAGTGGGACGCTTTACTTGAATTCCGTTCACGACGTTCATGATTGACAGCGTGACGCCGAACAGGTCCTTCTCTTCATCCTCGTCACGCCGGTCCTGAAGCTCCTTCAAGAATGCCTCGTCCACTTCTTCCTCTTGCTGCATGTCGTTTTCGATTTCAGCCTTTGCAAGCTCCGTACTAGTACTTACTTCCAGCGTATCGTCAGCGTACTCAATTTCGGCGGCCTCGGTGGTCTCCATGGCAGCCTGAACATCCCCAACAGTCTCATATATTTCTCCAGCTTCAATAGTGTCCTTCAGCTCAAGTGCGTCCTCGTCATTCTCAACCTCAATCTCGTTACTCTCTGGCAGTACTGCGTCAGGGTTCTGGTGCGCGTGGATCTGTTCTTTGATCTTTGCCATGAACTCTTCAACAGTTCCCCTTTCTCCGGTCTGGATCTCCTCAATTTTTTCCTCGCCCATGGGTTCGGCGAATATGTACATGTACGGCTTTACGGTTTCTCTCGTCTCAAAGTGGATACGAAGTGACTTGGACAGTATTAGCATCTTTCTGGGGACTTGAAGCGGTCACGTGTTTCACCTTTCTTGGGAATTTCGCCGTTGCGTGATCCAATAGCTTGTTGAGTAATGATAGACTCATCTTGAACTCTTGGGCCCCAATCCCCGAACCCGGTCCTTCGTGGAGCGCGGCATCCATCTCGTCCAAGGAGATGTACTGGAATCCGAAGATCTTCTCCGTGTTGTGAAAAGCCACAAATATTCCGTCCATGCGGCCCATTCTCACCTGTAGGGAGTACTTCAGGAATGCAGCTCGGATCATGTCAAAATATTCCCTCTCGAAAGACTCCCAGTTACCGGTCCGCGTCTTGATTTGGTAGCCTGATCCCAAATGGAATTTACTAACGTCCACCCGGATAGAGACGACTGCTCTTGTCTTCAAGTCAAACATACCAGTTCCAGGCAGACGGTTGTCGTGTGCGTCCAGTTGCGAGCGCATAATAAAGTCGCCGAATGTCGAATAATGGTAGGTATCCTGAACGTTTCGGGTTTCTTTGTCCAGTATGTGGGAATTACCCCGACGGTACTTTTCAAACTCATCCGGTGGCAGTGTCAACAGCTTTTCCATTGAACGCCCCAAATAACTCAGGATGTTGTCTGCATCCGTTTCCTTGTCGGAATCAATGGCGTATGTTCCGTCACCTTTGTAACGCAAGAAGATTGATGTCGGTAACCGCGAAAGCGCTGTAAATGACCTGTAGTCCGACGAGAAAGATTTGGAGAGGATATCGATGTTGACCTCCCTCCACGCCGATAGCAAGTAATGGAAATGCGACAATACGGAAGTCATACTGGAGGTTGACCCCATGTATTTTTTTCCGTGTTTCTTCATGAGCGCCTCCAGCTTCTCATCCTTCGAAGAGGTGATGTAGCCAGCAACTGCGTCGAAGTCGAACTCAGTGACGGGCATGATCTTCTGCAAGTAGGGATCGAAGTTGAAGATCCGCGACCTCGGATCCTGGAGGTAAACAACTCCGGGGCTGTTTCCGCACGTCAGTGAACCATCAATATAAGAGGCTCAATTTGGGGGCGTCTTACTTGAAAAGGACGCGATCCAATCCGTGCGACAGTGTTGCGACATCTTTCTGATTCCCAGTCGCAATAGCTAGTACAATTATTGTCAACCAACGCATATCAAACTAGGAATAGATCTAAATGCATACGCTCAACCTCGATATCACCGACACTCAAACCGCTCTGTTCCTCGATCACCGTTGTGCCTCGTGGGTTCATTGCTGTAGAGAGAGACATGCTGGTGTCCTAAACGACCATCAATATTCGCCCTCTGGAAATGGTAGCTAGGGCACATACTTCGCAACCCTTTGTGGCAGGTGTCGCCCGAATCCTCCGCACTTTGGCTGCTGGCCCAGAGCGCTTCGTCTTTGCCACATGCTCAGACGGGGTTCCTTTTTTCGACCTCCGTTTGCTTGTTGCTTTCTCCGAGCCCTCTCTCATCCCCACTTGTTCCTTATGCCCCGCTTTTCCCTTATGCTCGCCCTTTCGGGAATGTTTGGCGCCATCTCCCGGACTGTCGTCTAGTTTGTATACAGACCCTTTCTTCACACTTTTCTTCCCACCGTTTTTGTGCGCTTTCTCCTCGGCCGCGCCCTCCGGCGTTGATTTGTTGGGTTTGCCTTCGCCCTTCCCCGAGAGGAAGTTCCCAGGAATGGTGCCAGAAGTGCTATCATCCTTCAAGTGCACGGCCTGAGGACTGGAATCCGACGCCGTAGAAGTGGAACTGAATCGGCGGGGAACGTTGCAGAAGCCGCATACGAAGCGAGAATACGACGGTCGAGCGGCGGAGAGCCCGAGTTGACGACTCAAGCTGCCCCGGAGCGAGTGTCGAAGCATCGTGAATGCTTGCTGGTCGGTGGTGGAAGATTGAGTGAGAGTGGTGGGGTGGGATAAGATTTTGGATTACATGCTGCATAACTTTTTTTAGCGTGAATCGGCAATTGCCGGTAATGTTACGTAAGCTACAACGATGACAAAGAAATTTCCAGCGAAGGTTTCAGTGAAAGGACGAGAAAAGGTTCTATCATAGAAGACACGGGGTAAGGTTACGAATATGTACCATCGACAGGGTACAAGTTTCACCGCACGGTTCTCCATCGCCGCTTATGTTGTGAAGTGCAGGCACAGAATCAATAGGTAACGGGCGCATTATTAAGAGGGAGAGTGTGCATAGGTACTTAGGTTTAGTAGGGAGAGAGCGGGCGTGGAATCGATTGGTGTCGCCGCCAGTAAACAAGGACAGTAAATGCAGTCATGTTGCCGCCAGTAAATAAAGACAGTAAATATAGTCATGTCGCCGTAGTGAATACCTAGTTCAATTAAATAGTTCCAGCAAAGGAGCAAGGAAGCAGGAAAATTAGTGAGTAAATACATAGGTACAGCACCGCCGAGTACCGCAGCGGAGCATTTCAACTCTGTTGCGACTGGATCCGAAAAAGCATACACACGCGAAAAGGAAAGTGAAGAGCAATTCACTTCGAATGGACTAGTCAACTACCTTGAGTGGCTAGCAACCTAAGTCAATAGATTAAATTGGCGAGTCAGAATTCAGCTGAAACTCGCAGAATTGGTATACCGTTATCGTAGAGACCGATTCCGGTGCCTAAATCACCTCGTTATGACAGCTAAGGTGAATTCTATGTTGCTCGGAATACCCAGTGATCCGTGGTGATCATACCTGACTGCACCCAGCCTTGTACGCCCGCACGAAAAATAAATCACTTGTCACCACCATTTGCATTTCGCTGTAACTACATGAGTTTCAATTACCCTCTATATTTGCTACGGCGACACGACTACCCATTTACTTTCTGTATTTACTAATGGTGACATTAACTATTGATTCTGCGCCCGTTACCCATGTGCCCGCACTTCACACCATAAGCGGCGATAGAGAACCGTACAGTGAAAATTGAACCCAGTCGGTGGTATCTTAATAACACATGGAAGATTAGGTTCAGATTAGGTTCATCAGATAATGCTCGGCAACGAAATATCCCGTCAACGCTTTTACGGGCAAAAAGCACCCGCAGGCTTGGAGCGACAACGGGAACAGTGTACCCGAAGTAGCCTGTGCAACTTCTTAGCAGCTGCAACAGCTTCAGCAGTATCTACGGTGGGTGTTCTGATTCAGTCAGTCTACCATGGAATTGCAGAATGGTATCCCTCTACCAGCATATCTTGCATCACGGGCAATTCTATCTCCACGGAATGCTAATGTATGTATTATATCGCCACGGAATGCTGATGTATCATGTGGATGAAGATGAATGGGAGTTTGACGCAACATTGGCCTGGCCAGGCTGCAGTCTGTCTCGGTGCTGGCTCTATCTCTGAAGGAGGTGAAAGTATAAGGGCTTCCTCTACGCAAGTTGTACTTGAAAGTTAGTGTACCTGTAATGCTGCTACGAAACTTAGATCCTTCACGTGGGCTTGTAATGGAGCCTACCTTCAGTTCACGAATTTAGAACCACATATTGTTGGAGCACAGGTCATCACACGAAGCCATGCGGGTAAACGTGTGCTGTTGCCCATTATTCGGTTAGTACAACTGATGGTCAACTCTCACTTGAGCTGATCAGGGTGCAATATCCACTCTGGATGGTTTACTCAATGGCAGTGGATAAGGCGCAGGGACAGTCACTTTCACGTGTAGGAGTCAATATGGCTGAAGAGGTCTTCAGTCATGGTCAACTCCACGTTGCCCTATCGCGTACAACAAGCCCAAGGGAATTCAAGATTCTGCTCCAGAAGACGTGATGATTGGCTGTGCAGGAATGTTGTATATGTTGTACATAACGAGGTGCTTTGAAAGGAATAACAGACAGAGGTGATAGAAATTGTGTCATACTGATCTGCAAATTATACGAATAGAATTCTGTGTTCCTTTTTTCCCACGAATTACTCCAATGCACCACCCGCGTGTGGCACACACGGGTATCCCCTCGTTCATGGTATGGAACGTTTTCTCTGAAAGGACAGTGATCAAGCGCATCAAGAACACTCAAGTTATTCCTCATCAATTAGGCTCTATTTGGTCTGCCCACTAAAACTTCCTCCCAAGATCTACTCCTTCTCCCATTTCTGTGAGAGTCCCTCCCTCTTTTGTATGATTCTTTGTGGCGGCAGCGACCATCCAAGGCCACTCTTGCCAATGGCCGCACCGACTCTAGGCACAACCCACACCTCCCTCCTCTTTCCATCGGAATCCTCCAAAATCTTTGGAGGCTTCGATTCCAAGGGTTTGGAGTAAGTGATTAACGGAGTGCCTTCTGCGAGCGCACCTAGCTGGACTCCTTTTATTGTAGTCAGGGGCTTCATCCATACCCTTCCGCTGCCAGAAGCTGAGCGTGTGAGCTCGCTATAGATGACATACTCAGGCTTTGCGTTCTGTGACGCCAGGACTGAGCTTTGGTGGATGAATACAGATCGGTCGGCAATATCGTCCGAAGGCTGGGTGCTGGAGGGGAACAAGGTAATGTATGGTATCTGCGTGGCCAACTTGATGTTGTTGACTTTGAATTCAGAATTGGGGAGCAAGTCTGCACGGATAACGACTTGATCTATGAATCCAGCCGCAACGATCTGCCTCAACGCTTTGACCTATCGAACTCGAACATCAACAACTGAAGTGATACACTGCACAGGTGGGCCATCATTACCTGTAACTTGGACGGAGGCAGCAGTTTAACCTCAAATTTGACCAAAACTCCGGGGCAGTTGGCCATAACGATGTTCGTGATTTGTTGCCTAAGTTTCCTGGTTTCCTCCATGGCCTTCAAACGAATGAAGCTACGAGTGCAAAAATCTGCAGGATTCTTCTCGTACTCGAACGCGCATACTACAGCGAGCAGTTTGATTGCATCACTTTCGGCATCCAGAGATGTGAAGTTTGCATGTGCACGGTAGTAATCGCTACGCATCTTTGACTTCACATCCCTCGCGATGTTCCTCTGATATGTAGAAATTTGATCGTCCTCGTCTTCCTCTGCGGAGAATCCGAGTTGCTGCTCCGGCAAAAATACATCACCAACCGATAGTGCGGATACAATGGCAATGATATAGGGCAGGCACCCGTGTTGTTGGCCAATCATCAGGATCTTAGCGAAGCGCGGAGACAGAGGGAAGAAGTTCATCGTGCGACCCAACTCGGTGAGGGAGCCGTCGGGAGAAATGGCACGCAGATAGCCCAACAGCTGTAAGTCATCCCGGTTAGACAGTTACACAATACCAAGTGATTCAGAATTACCGACCTTCTCGGACTTGAGCAGACTCTCCCTGTCAGGGGGTGTCGGGAAAGGGAAGTTGGCGATCGTGTCGATGTTCATAGCTTTCATTTGCAATACCACACCTACGAGGTATCAGCTTCTTCTCCGATATGGAGTATTAGTACGGAGACTGTCTGTGTCATACCTTCGATCGGCATCCGAAGTAATTCTGGCTGCGCATATTTTTCAAAATCTGTCTCGTATACCGCACTCGAGAACAGTCGATAGCAATGGCCGGGCCCGGTTCGTCCGGCACGACCAGCACGCTGAGCGGCGCTGGCTTTACTCGTCCATTGGATGTTGAAGCTCTGAACACCCGTAATTCTGTCGTAGCTCCTCTCCTTGGACCGTCCGCAATCGACAACGTATCGAATACCGGGAATGGTCAACGATGTTTCCGCAACATTGGTAGCTAGCACGCATAGACGAGTGCCCTCAGGCGCCTCCTCGAAGACTCTCAACTGTTCCTTGGTCGGAAGAAGGGAGTAAAGCGGCAGAACGTGAAGTGGGTGTTCCACGTCTTCGTTTCCCATCTCGTCACCAAGATTGTCATCCTCGTCTTCCGAGATGGGGTCTTCCTCTTGGGCGAGCGTATTGTCCTCTCCCAGGTCCACGTCTTCGGTCTCCACAATGGCTGAGTTCAACATTAGCGTATGGCTTGGCTAAGCAACGACGATGATTTGTGTACCTTCGCTCGCCAGCACCTTCACCTGTGACTGGGGGCGTTTGTCGGAATGCCTTCCTCCGAATTGCTTGTTCTTTTGTGGGAAAGTTTGTCGCAGTCTCTTCAACAGCGTCAAGATCTCATTTTGACCAGTTAAGAACACCAGAATGCCTGGAGTATTTGTTAGCATCCACAATAACAGAGGCGACAGTAAAGATCTCACCTCCGGGAGGAAGTCTCCTATTTATCCGAGAGACTTTCTTAAAGGCCTCCTCCACATAATCCGAGGCCGTCCGTTTAGAAAAGTGTATGGTTACTGGATGCTGTCTGGCTTCTACATTAAGCAGAGGAAGCGGCTTCGGGAACAAAGACTTGTTCTCCACAAAGTCCGAGACACGCAGTGTTGCCGACATGATGATCAGCTTGAGGGGCTTGTGGGATAGTCAGCAACCTCGATCGGTTATAGTGGATTGCTGTGGGGCTTCATGTCCAACCTTGGTTTCTCCGTTCTTCTTGCTCATGGTTTCCCTCAGGCGCACAACACGACTCATGACACCAATCAGGATATCAGTGTTTATACTCCGTTCGTGGGCCTCGTCGATAAGAATGGCCGAGTACTTCCTCAGGAGAAAATCATCCGCTAGCTCTCTGAGAAGAACACCATCCGTCATGAACTTGATGGCGGTATTGGGGCCGACGGTTCCATCGAAACGGATTTGATAAGACACCTTCTCCTTGCCACCAGTTCCGAGCTCCGCCCCGACACGATTGGCCATGGATACCGCTGCAACACGGCGGGGCTGAGTGACACCAATGAGTCCAGGCGTGGGACTACCAGGTGATCCATATCCCGCTTCGTACAAGAACTGCGGGATCTGGGTCGTTTTTCCGGAACCCGTCTCACCGCAAATCACCACACAGGGGTTGCGATGGATCGCTTCCATGATTCGTTGTTCCTCCGCTACAACTGGGAGGGATAGGCGAGCGGTCTGGATGTCTTCGGGGCGTGGGACCGTCACGTAGTGAACCTATGATATAAGACTCAGCCCTGGATCTTACTGATATTGGACATTACAATCTACCTTTCTTTCCGTTTGTGTTGATGAAGCCAGCTCCTCTGGCGGAGGGGTCATGTCTTCTTCACGGCTTCGGGGAACATAAACAAGAGTAGACTGCGCTTCAATTAAAGTCTCTATATTAGACGGGGCAATGGCACTGTCTTCGCCATCGACAACCGTCCTTCTCTGCGCCAGAGCCCATTCTTTGAAGGCATTCGCCCTTCCAGACTGTCCTCGCTTTAGTGGAGCGACGGTGTCTTCTTCTTCTTCTTCTTCTTCTTCTTCGCCGCCGCTGCCCTCTTCGAAATCTGTCCCTGATGACTCAGTGTCGTGCACTTCATCATCTTCACTCAAGATACCTCCCCATTCCTCCTCTTCGTCACCGGAGCAACTTCCTTCCTCTTCTTCGCATTCCCCCTCGCTACTCGACATTTCTGCCTCACTGGGAGACTCCTCTGGCTCGTTGATTACCATCGGTTGGATAATCAACGGCTTCCGGTTCTTTTTGATCCGTTTGATAATGGGTGGACCACCCGTCTCGCCATCCAGCGGTCTCTTTAGACCAGCTCCCACAACTGCACCAATCGCGAACCGACTCACCACCGGTTCCGGTCTCGGTCCGGTTTCGATTGCAGGCTCGTCATTCGTCGCCACCATATCAATATCTTCCAGATCCACCGGCCGCCGCTCTTCATACAAGATCTCTTTGTTCTTCTCTGTATTTATGCCTGCCTGCTCCTCCAACAGCGCACGTTTGATAGCCTGCTTCTTGCTCTCTCTCGACGTGCCGATGCTCCTGGTGCTGGCAAAAAGACTGGTGTCAACCGTAGTCTCAGCAAGCTTCTCGATGATAGCTTGGGTCTCTTCCTTCTTGAGCTTCGTCTCGAGGTATTTATTGAAGCGCTTCTGCTTCTTAGCCAACATCTTTGGCTGACCCGCCGTCAGTTCCTGCTTCAATTGGTCGCGGCGCTTCTGGGCCTTCTCCGCCGTCGTGAGAGGGACCAAGATCTCGGCATTTGAATCGGCCGGCGCGGAAATTACGGTATTCTGGGGGGCGTCGGCAGGGATGTCCGTGGAGGCTTCAACTTTCTGGGCTCGTGCGCGCCGGCGCTGCTTGCGCTCTCGAGTAGGTTTGAAGCTTTTTGGAGGCATCGTGGTTGCGGAATGGCGGGCTGTTTTTTTTTTCTTTCGTACAGAGATGATTGACTATGCAGATTTAAAGGTTGAGTTAGAGTTTTATCCCTGCCTTGTGCCAAGCGTTCACTAGGTAAGCTGCAGCCACTAACTGCATGTTAGTTACTCGTGTGGTGTAAACTGCCATTCTGGTGAAATTCTTCATGCAGCAAGCGGTTTCGGATATATATTGCTCGTGGGTTCACATCAAATCAGCACTGTAGGGTCAAGACGTAGCCCAAGACAAGCGGAGGTGAATGCTGAAATATCGAGTGCCTGGATATGATTCAGCTCGCCTCGCCGGTTTTTTGTTCTGGGGAACCAGTGACTGCATGCCCCTGGGTAAAGTCTTTACCTGCCTCTTGAAACACAAGCTGCTTCCCACAACCACCAGTTCGCCAAGCACCTGCGATCTCCCCGGCAACAATGGAGTCCGCCGGTCCCAGCGATTCGCGATACCCCGCGACCACAAAGCGAGCCGCCGGCTACATAAAAGATGTCCCCACCGACGCCATGGTTGTTGGTTTCGCCGACAAGCTCCTCATCACCGTGACCCAAGCCGGGCGATTGGCGCAGTGGGTATTGTCATCCACGGATCGTCGCACCGTCATCGAACGCGGCTGACCGGGAATGATAGTTCCACGTTCCCCTCGACACCGCGCACCGTGTCATCGCCGACGAAGCAGCGAAAAGAGAAGAAGACCAAGACGACTCGCTTCTCCCGCTCACACACCTTACGCCGACCACACTCTTGGGCGGGACCGTGCCGGAGCGCGAAGCTACCGGCCAGCTTATCGCCGTGCAGCTCGCTTCCATCATCACGAGCAGGAACAAGGAGGAGGGGAGGATGGTGGTCTGTGGGCTCGGGCTGGAGTCGGCGGAATTGGATCAGCAGGGTTTCCTGGAGCTCGTCGAGCTCGTGGGAAGGTGTCTGTAGAAAGCGAGGGATGAATGGGAGTCTTTCCCCCGACATGTGGAGATTTCGTGATGTTCTACGTGGTGGGGTACATAGATGACCCATAGTGCGGGAGTGGGGTAGATAGGGGGCGATATGCAGGAGCCGACTGGGTCTCAAGCTGCCACGAGTTAACTATCGTGCAACCTACCTCTCGTATGTAGCTCGGGTACAACCTACCTCTCGTATCTCTAGCTCGGGTATTTAATCTCTGGTCCCTTCATCCCATTATCCCCCCAACACAAGCAACATCCCGCAATGTCCGAACCCCAAGAAAATCGCACGACGATATTCCAGACGGCCACTTCGTCAGCCGCATACATCCAGTCTATGGTGCCGGAGGGACTCAGGGCTCCGTCGGTGGGAATTATATGCGGATCCGGGCTCGGAGGACTCGCGAATACACTTGATCCTTCGCCGAGGATTGAGATTCCTTACTCCGACATTCCCGAATTTCCTCGATCGACAGGTGATTGCTTCTAACTGGGTTTTCTTATCTCCCTCTCTCGGTGAACCTCAACTAAAGGCCGTTGTGGTTGCAGTCGTGGGCCATGCCGGAAAGTTGGTATTCGGTCGCATCGGGACGAAGAAGACTGCAGTTGTCGTCATGGTCGGCCGCACGCAGTATGTCACTATCTGAGCCTCTCGTGTTGTGCGGCATGGTTCCTGACGATTATAGCGTAGTTTCTACGAAGGACACTCCATCCAGAAGGTGGCATTCCCGGTCCGCGTGATGAAGCTGCTCGGCATCGAGTCGGTTATCGTTACCAATGCTGCTGGGGGTCTGAACGGGGATTACAGAGTCGGCGATATCATGGTACTGAACGATGTATGATCCTGCCTCCACCCCCGCCTCGTATCACGTTTCCGCTGACACGGAGTGGATAGCACATCAACTTCCCCGGTCTCGCTGGAAACCACCCCCTCCGGGGTCCCAATGAGGAATCGTTCGGCACACGGTTCCCAGCGCTTTCGGATGCCTACGACCTCGAGTTCCGTCGCGCCGCCCACCTCGCCTACCGTAAGCTCTCGGGAGTGAGCAAGACGAGGAGCCTAAAGGAGGGCGTGTACGCCTTCGTCGCGGGCCCCACGTTCGAGACACGCGCGGAATGCAGGATGCTGCGGAACATGGGCGCGGATGTGGTCGGCATGTCGACGGTTCCCGAGATCTGCGTGGCTAGACATGCGGGATTGAGGGTGCTCGCAATGAGCCTCGTTACGAACGCTGCCGTGCTGGAACCTGGCCCCAGGGGTGACCAGGTACTGAATGACAGCGAGGCGGTTTCCGGTAAGTTGAATAAAGTTATCGAAGCGGGCAAGGCGAATCACGCCGAAGTTTTGGAAACCGGATTCGAGGCGGCGGCCGATATGCAGGTATGTACATAGTAGCGCCCGATTATTGAGGCACAGTGCTAACTCTCTCCCCGCAGGCCCTCGTCCGACAGTTCATTGACGATATCCAGTCGACATGAGCGGCGGGATAGGCGGGATAGGTTGAGTAGAGTAGTTTCTTAGTAACGGCTTATGCGCGAACGGTGACCCATTGCTCGATGGAATTCACTCCGTTGGACATTGATTTCGTGACCCCATCCTCCGTCTTCCCCGCAACAGGTCCCAGAAGTGCTCAGACCCTGAAGTCAAGTTATGCTCAGCCAATCGGAGAAATCCATAGATAGTTGCAATCAACGTGCGCGGACGATCGACGGGGGAAACATGACGTCTCTAACGTCCAAGGGCAAGGGTTGGAACAAATGTGGGAAACTGCCCATCTCGCGCGATTCGTCACATCCAAAATCCGCACGTCTCCACCACCACCACCACCACCACCACCACCACCACCACCACCACCACCACCACCACCACCACCACCACCACCACCACCACCACCACCACCACCACCACCACCACCGCCACCACCACCACCACCACTCCACGCACCGCGAAAAATGACGATCGCCCTAGGTCTCGAAGGCTCCGCGAACAAGCTCGGCGTGGGCCTGATCCAGCACCTGCCGGGGCAGCCGGCCAAAGTGCTCTCCAACATCCGACACACGTACGTCTCGCCGCCGGGGGAAGGCTTCCTGCCGAAGGACGTAGCCAAGCACCACCGCACATGGATCACGACGCTCGTGTCCCGCGCGCTGAAGGAGTCCAACACGCGCATCGCGGACATCGACTGCATCTGCTACACCAAGGGGCCGGGGATGGGCGCGCCGCTGCAGTCCGTCGCCGTCGCCGCGCGCGCCCTGAGCCTGCTGTGGGACAAGCCGCTGGTCGGCGTCAACCACTGCGTCGGACACATTGAGATGGGACGCGAGATCACTGGCGCCGACAATCCCGTGGTGCTGTACGTGTCCGGGGGCAACACGCAGGTCATCGCGTATGCCGAGCAGAGGTTGCCGACCCCCCCCCCCCCACCCAATATATGTGTATATAAAAAAAAAAAAGAAAAGGAGGAGGAGGAGGAGTAATGCGGGCTGACAGCACAAGCGTGAAGGTACCGGATCTTCGGCGAAGCGCTCGACATCGCCGTCGGCAACTGTCTCGACCGGTTCGCGCGCACGCTGCAGATCAGCAACGATCCCGCTCCGGGGTACAACATCGAGCAGCTGGCGAAGCGCGGCAGGAACCTGCTGGACCTGCCGTACACGGTCAAGGGCATGGACTGCTCCTTCTCGGGGATCCTGGCCGTGGTCGACCAGCTCGCCGGCCAGCTGCTGACGCGCAAGCCGAAGCCGCTGATGAACGTCGAGGGCACCGAGGAGGCCACCCGTGAGGACCTCTGCTTCACCCTGCAGGAAACCGTCTTCTCCATGCTCGTCGAGATCACCGAGCGCGCCATGGCCCACGTCGGCTCCGGACAGGTGCTGATCGTCGGCGGCGTCGGCTGCAACGAGCGTCTGCAGGAGATGATGGGCCTCATGGCGAGGGATCGCGGCGGGAGCGTCTACGCCACCGACGAGCGCTTCTGCATCGACAATGGTATCATGATCGCGCATGCCGGGCTGTTGGCGCACAAGATGGGCTTTAGGACCCCGTTAGAAGAGTCGACATGCACACAGAGGTTCAGGTCGGTTTCCACTTCTGCTTCTGCTTCTCCCTCTGGTGCAGAACTGAACTGATGGGGGTTTTTTTTTTGTTCCCTTATCAGGACAGACGAAGTACACATCAACTGGCGAGACTGATTTCTACTCTGGTCTCCCATCTAGCAAACAATAAGCTTAACTCACTCCCGCCTACCCAGCCCAAACGCAAGTACTAGGTAAATCCAAGGAGTATGTGTGCTGGCAAACAGCAAAAAAAAAAAAAAAAAAGGTAAAAAGATATGGGATAAATTATCATGAATAGACAGAACCAGATCATCATCTCCATCCGTGAGGGTTGCCACCTATCTTGCCATCTCACTTGCCATGCCCGTGCCCAACTTCCATCTTTCCCGCTTCGTTCCCGGCAGCATCGTCTTTGCCGACGGACAATTCCCTGTTCTTCCGGCCCGGTCCGTCGCCCACGGGCAGAGGCGCCTTTTTTGCGCGTCCGGTGGTGGGCGCAAACGGGTGTGCACGCATGTAAGCGGACACGTCCGACTGCCACTTGAGCGTCTCCAGATACTCGATGCACTGCTGCAACACCGTGTCGGCCGAGTTCTGGTCCTTCGTGCCGAGGAACTCGGGAACGCAGACCAGGTTGTACGGATGGCCGACGGCCTTCTGGGTCGAGTCGTCGAGGAGGACGGTGTTGGACTGGTCGAAGAAGCCGGTGCCGGCCTTGATGGCGAACGTGCCGCTCCAGATCCGCTCGAGCGTCTTGTAGACCTGGACCTTGGCGCTGTACTGGCTCGCCGTCAGGCCGAGCGTGTCGCGCGCCCACACGGCGACGAGCTTCTGCTGCTGCCTGCTGCTGAACGCGGCTGCGACCATGCGTCGCGCGTTCTCGGCGCGGGCGGACGTCCAGATCATGACTTTGAAGTTGTCGGTGACGTAGTTCAGGAAGCCGCCGAGGCCGGGCCGCAGAGTCGGTGTCGCCGAGCCATGCGCGTTCCTCCCCTTCTTGCGGCAGAGCAGCGTTCCGTTCAGGTCGAGGATCACGAGCAGGTCCTTGGCCGCGCTCAGCCGTCGCGGCGGCCGCAGGGATCTCTCGAGGTATTCGGCCGTGGCGATGGGCGCTCTAGGGGCGGCGGTCGTGTGGTGTCGGGGGCTTTGCTGCTGCTGCTGCTGCTGCTGCTGCTGCTGCTGTGCGGGAACGTGCTGTGGCCGCGGTTGAGGCCCGTAGTTATGCGGCCGCGGCCGGGGACCCTGCTGTTGCGGCGGTGCCGGCGCTCGCCGGTCTTGCGGACCCCGATTCCATCCTGACTGCTGCTGGTGCTGGTGCTGGTGCTGGTGGTGGTGCTGGTGGTGATGCGGCTGATCTGCCTGCTGCTGCTGGCCATGGAAATGAGGCGGCAGCGCAGCGGGCTGGGGTCCCTCATCGTGGTAGAACCTGATGTGTGTGGGCGGGGACATGCCATAAGCAAGCGGGGGCGGCGGGGGTCTCAGCAGAAGACCCACAACCAGATAGTTTGAGTAGTAGTAGTTGGCGCCGCCTTGGTAGTGGCCCGGCTGGCCGTAGTTTCCGCCGAAGGGGACGTGGCTACCGTATCCGCCGCCGGCGCCGTAGGGCGCAGCCGGCGCGGGGTGATGGTTCGGTCGCTCGGGCAACTGGGGCCGTTCTACCCTACCGTCCGCGCCGCGATCGTCGTCCCGCTGCCTGTACGCCTGGACCCTGCCATCGTCGCCACGGGGGCTCCGGCTCCTGCTTCTCCGCGCGTGGCCGTGGCGGCTGCCGTCGTTGGGCCAGCGGTCGTTGCGCGCCATGTTGTAGAGGAGTCGTCGTGCGGTGAAGGAGATGCCGACGCGGGGACGGAGGAATCTATTCAACATTCGCTCGATGGAGGGGTTGGCCACAGCCGGGATGTTTTTCAATCAATATGGGGTAAGAGTAAGCTGCACGGGTCTGGCCATGTGCTGCACGAGTTACACCACCACCGCGGGGGCGCAACAAAGACCTTGTGTCTTCAAGGGCGCAAGAATTAAGCGCGCTTGTTACACCGCGCTACGCAGGTAACTCTCTATCTACCTACATAGATAGATGGCTTGGTTGGTTGGACATGGAAACCATTCCTCGGATCCAACTTTTTACACAGGCAGTTGCCGCAACCCACACACACACACACACACACGACCGTGCCCGCCCACGACAGAATGAAGATTCGACGGATAAGACCGCAACTGCACGATTCGGAGGACGAGCCCGAAAGCAACGTCGATATGAGCGACGCCTCCAGCAGCGGTTCCGACGGCGAAGAGGAAGCCGACGAGGACGAAGCCGTGGAAGACGAGGACGAAAGCGCCGTAAGCTCCCCCTTTCCTCCACCCCGCCCCGCGGTGGCATACGGATGGCGGACTCGATTTGACACGCGGGGGGGGGGATACAGAGTGCGCGCGCGTCGATATCCCGCATCTCCTTCGGCACGCTGGCGCGGGCGCAGTCATCACTTCTGCGCGAGAGAGCGCCGCGCCCGTCGTCGCCGTCGTCGCCGTCCATCGCCGCCGCCGCCACGGACAGCTACTTCGACGGCAGCAGGAAGGCCGCGGACAAGCCGACCGGGCGAAGCTCCAAGAACGCGCCGCAGGAGATCTCGTCCAAGCGCGCGGTGACGCGCAAGCGGATCGTCGTCGAGCCCGCCGCCGCCGCCGCCGCCGCCGCCCCGCGAGACCCCCGCTTCGATACCGCTGTCAACGGCGTGTTCGCCGACCACGAGTTCCGCCGCAACTACGCCTTCCTCGACGACTACCGCGACGACGAGATCAAACAGCTGAAGGCCGAGATCCGGAGGATCGGGGACAAGGACGAGCGCAGGAGAGTGGCGCTGGAGAGGAAGCTTAAGTCCATGGTCGGTTTCGCCCTCGGGGGGGAGGGGTGGGGGGGGGGGCTACTACTACTACTATCACTACTTGCTGGTGGAGAGGCTAACACGTTGGTGTGCTGGATAGGAATCGCAAAAGCAGAGCCGGCAGAACAAAGACAAAGCGGCGGAGGCGCTCAAGCGGCACAAGACGAAGGAGAGGGAGCTGGTCAAGCAGGGCAAGACGCCATTCCATCTCAAGAAAGGTTCGTTTCCGCCGGGTCTCAATCCCAGGAGGGGTGTGTGTGGGACGCATCGCTGATCCGATTATAACCTTGCCGACAGCCGAGATCAAGAAACTCGTCCTGCAGGACGAGTTTTCGAAGCTCTCCGACAACCAGCGGGAACGCGCTGTCGCCAGGAAGCAGAAGCGGAAGGCGCAGAAGGAACGCAAGCATATGCCCTGGGAGAGAAGGGAAGCGTGATGTTGGAGCTAGAGGCAATAATGTGGGGGGGTGGCTACTGCACATCACAAGATCATATGAGGCATTCGTTGGCTGGACACCAACTAAACAACGCCAAATGACCTCGAATGGGTATTCGTGAGCGGCAAGCGCACAGAGCTTTGAAGTCACATCACGCATCACGAAGGAGACTAGCTTGTGGGTGGAATTGTGGTCTCCGCAAGAAACAAATTCATCACCCGTAATCTAAGACTTGAACCTCGTCTCAAATCCAACCCATTATCGCTTTTTGATCGCACCAAATCTTTTTTTTTTTTTTGTAAAAGAGAAAATAACAGTTCACTTGAAGACCTTTCCGTCAGCGTGGTTGTAGGTCTTGTCGCCGACAACCAGGGGCTTGTCCCAGGACCAGGCGTCGTTGATGAACTCCTTGTCCTCCTCCTTGGAGGGGTCGAGCTTGACGAAGCTGTAGGACTCCCAGTCGGGGGCGACCTATCCGGGGTTGTTTAGTCTCAAATTGCTCTGTGGATGGGCGCCGCTAGAACTTACGTCGAAGGCGGGGACGTGGTCGTCACCACGGATCATGAAAGCTCCGCTGATGATGGAGTCGTTGCTCTCTCCGTAGACGCTGGCACCGGAATTAGCCATGATCCACGATGGGCATACGCAGGTTCCCACTTACGACATGGATCCGAAGATGTACTTGCGGGAACCCTCCAGGCGAGCGAAGAAACCTCCAATCAGGTTGGAGCTCATGAAGGTGAGGGTGAGCTCGTCGTTGTACTTGTACTCAACCTTCCACAGGGAGTACTCCTCGGGCTTGTAGCTCTCCCAGAACCAGGGCAGAGCGACGGAGCGGGTGTCCTCGTTCGAGTACTTGCGCTTCCAGTCGTCAAGGACGAGGGTGGGCTTGCCAAGAGCCTCGAGAGGGTGTTTGGCCTTGGGGGCCTCCTGGACAGGCTCCTCCTCCTCGTCGTCGTCCTTGGGCTTGACAGGCTTGGGGGTGGGGGCAGGCTTGGGGGCGGCGGCCTTGGGCTCCCTCTTGGGGGGAGTGTACTTGACGGCCTCGTCACGGTAGATGATATCGCCGGCAACCGCCTTGTAGACGTCCTGGTTGCGGACGAGGTCGAACCAACGGGTGACATTGGGGTGCGAAGCACGGAACTCTTTGTCGAAGACCTGCAACGGCTTAGATCTCGCCACACACATACCACAAGGACTCGCCGAGCCGGTGGGGGGAGAGGGGAGGGGGGCTTACAAACTCGAAGCCACGGGCGAAGATGGAGGCAGAGAAGATGTCGGCAAGAGACAAACGCTCACCGACAAGGAAAGTGTTGAGGGTCAGGTGGCTCTCGACGACACCGATGGCCTTGAGAGCCGCCGCCTGCGCGGAGTCGACGTTCTTCTTGTTGTAGGGGTCACGGCCGATCAACGGGCGGAACCAGTTGCCGAGCGGGAAGAGGATCTCGGAGTTGGAGTACGACATCCACTTGAGGATCGTGGCGTAGTCCTGCCTGGTCTTTCCGAGGAAGGTGGTCTTCTCGTTCTGGGCGGTGACTGAGACGGTGAACGTGAGCACACTTCAATTTGGACCCACGACGACCTCTTCGCATGAAGGAAAGAAACCTCCCCCCTCCCCCTGGGGAAGCCGACGCGAACAGGGAATCGAGTCGAGAGAGAGCGAGAGAGAGAGAGAGAGAGAGAGAGAGAGGCAAGAAGAGAGAGGGATTGCATACGGTAGATGGCGATAGCGATGCACTCCGACAGAACGTAGCCGTCAGCACCCTGGAAAGTGGGGATCTTTCCGAGAGGGTTTATCTTGAGGTATTCGGCACTGACGCCCTTGGAGGGCTCCTCGTGGACGAGCTCGACGTCGAGACCGTTGGCTTTCGCGACCACCAGGAGGGCGGTAGTGCGGGGGTTGTTCTAGCAAAAGAGATGTCAGTTTTTTTTTCTCTCTCTCTCTCTCTCTCTCTCTTCTTTTCTGCCACTCGTTGGGGAAAACCGTCCATGCCCCAGAAAAATCAACAGGTGCACACGGCCACGGAAGATTGGTTTGACGCACAGGAAGCGAGTAGATCTTTCCGAACGACATCTTTGAAGTTTGGTCGAGAGAGAGAGAGATGGGGGGGAAAGCTAAGGCGAGGTGTGTAGATTACGAGGCGGGGGGGGTGGGAGGAAAAGAATCCTTTTTTTTCTTGCACCTAAGGGAAGAAGTATGAGTGGGATGGTGACCAACGGGCGAAGCGGGGTAGGCGGGGCGGCAACAAGAAAAGGACGCTAGTAGCCTCCAGCGATCTTGAAAAAAATGACTAACGAACGGATCCGCTGTGTCACGTGATGGAAGTCAACGTCAAGTTGCACCTGGCTGACTGTTGTTCCTTTTGGGGGCATCTACGTACCTTCTGGCTTACGTGGACTGCCGAGCCGAACATGCAAACCGCAGTCAAGCCACGAAACGCTGACCAGGCAGGGCCCCAGGGGTGGGAGGAGAGGGGACCTCGGTCACAGTCCAACGAACGATATGTCGACATCTAGCGGGGCATCCAAAAAGCATATCCGCGTGCTGTACTGCACGCTGTACGTACGCACGGGGCAGCCGACGTATCCGCCCGACATAGAATCTCCATCGGCTTCGGCGACATTATGCACGGCATGTATCGGCGCAGGACGGGTGCAATACATCAGTCTGACCGGGTATGTAGCGCAATTCCCAGGCGGGGGCCACTCCACCCCACTCTGCGGAGACCCAACCCGTGCACTCTCGGAAGAGCCGCCCGAGACAACGGCGCAGAGGAGGGCAAGTGCCGCCGTCCGCAAGAACCCGGTGTCGGAAAGAGAGATTCCGGAATGACCCGGTGCCCAGCGATCCGGCAGCCGCGAGCCTTCAACGCCCGCCCCGCTGCGCAGCCGGGCGGGCGAAACAACGGGCATATCGTGCAAGCGACGCTGCCCGCCCGCTGCTGCAGAGTTTCTGCAGCCGCCGATCCGCCCGACTCTATCGCACGTAGATATGTGTGTACCATGGCTCATCACCACCTGGCCAATGGACATCCAGCAGCCAGCAGCCAGCAGTGCTGCCGACGCATCTTGCTGTAGAGCAGATGGACCGATGGACGATGGCCTGATCGGCAGCTGGGATCGATCTAGCGAACAGCTCCCGCGGGGACGTCTGTGATCGGGCGAGCTCGGTGTGCGAAGCACGTATGTAGGCAGACAACAGTGCGCCTGCGTTCGTTGGTTCACTGGTAGATGTGTAAATAGAAACACACACGTGCACACACACACACACACACACACACACACACACACACACATGCACACATAAGCAGGGACATGCATACGAAGGCAGCGTGGCCAGATGCCTATTGACCGCAGCCATCCGGGCTAGCGAGCAGACATGCATAATCGAGCAGCAATCCTCACCAGAGGCCGGAGGGCATATGGTACATACACAGATATGGGGGATCGCATGCCGGCAGCGGGCAGCGGACAGAGAATACGCGAGCACGGGTAGCCGTACAGACTGCACGTCTGTGGAACGGTGGCTGGTAGTTGGGTGGAGATAGGTAGCTACAGCTAACTAACTACATGCAAACATCGGCCACACGTAGATATGCACATACATATGGAGATGGGCAGGACGGGCAATCACCGCTGACCCACGTGTTTCCCCCTTCGTCGGCATTCCCGTCCAACCGCATGCGCGTACCGACCAGACCGCAAAAGGAAAGGCAAAGAAAGGCAAAAAGAAAAAAAGAAAAAAAAAAGAGCCGCTTTGTCGGTGACTCCGTGTTGCTCCCCCCCCTATACAACATATATAGGCGCCAGATATACGATGCAATAACCATTTCTGCTTCTGTTTCTGTTTCTGCACCGGTACCGGTCTTTTATCGTCGATCGGATCGGACGCCGTCCAACCATCCATTTCGTTTCAGTTATGAGGTCCCGCAGTGGGGAGTCGGACGGACAGAATTCTCCGTCCTGCATTCGATCCCGGCAGCAATGGCCTGCGGGTGCAGAGCAGAGCACTCTACTCCGCGCAATTGGAGCACTGCGTCCGTGTCGGGCCGAAATCCTTTTTTTTTTGAGAGAGAGAGAGAGAGCCCCATGCCAGCCTCGTAACAACGAACGTGTGCTTGGGAGTTAACTACATAGAAGTGGTTGCGGTTGGCCGTACATAAGCAAACACATCCGCGCGTCCGCCCGCGGGCAAGATGGTTACGTATCTACACTGCATCGGATCAGACACAAACGGAAACAGGACAATATGCAGAGTACATACCTACATACATACATACATACCTCCAGACTTGTATGATATGCAGCGCCTGTGCAATCTCCGGAGGGGGGAAGGAAAAGAAAATGGTTGAGACCTGAAAATCCGAAACCCGATCGTGTTTTTGTTCAATATGCGTATATGTACGCGGTTATATGCTCACCTGCCCGCCTGCCTAGTTCGGTTGAAAGCGGGCCTGGCCAGGGAGGCAGAGATGGGTACATATGTACATACACAACTGGTAAGTAAGGATGTAGGCGATATTGAGCAGAGCACATAGCACAGGTACTGGGTAAGCACTTGAGCGAGTAAGAAGCAAGTGCTCTTGTGGGATATGTATGTAGCCCCCGCGCCCGCACAGGCAGGCTGGCATGATCGGGAACCATCCATCCATCTATAATACATATGTATGTCTTTTGGTCTTCTAGAAGACCACCGCATTCGACGCTAGCTCGGTATCTCAGCATGCGGAGCCGAGCGGAGCCCACAGAGCGGTGACCTGAGGTGAGGCGGAAGGGAGAAGGGGAAGGGAGTGTTTCGGCACATGATGCTAGCGAACATCGAGCATCCTCTTCTTGTTCTTGTTCTTCTTGTTCTTCTTCTTCTTGTTCTTCTTCTTCTTGTTCTTCTTCTTCTTCTTCTTCTTCTTCTTCTTCTTCTTCTTCTTCTTCTTCTTCTTCTTCTTCTTCTTCTTCTTCTTCTTCGTCTTCTTCTTCTCCTTCTCCTTCTTCTTCTTCTTCTCCTTCTCCTTCTTTTTCTTCTCCTTCTCCTCCTTCTTCTTCTTCTTCTTCTTTTCCCCTTTCCGAAGACCAGATCGGGTCGTTGTTGGGGCGGACACAGGATCGAAATATGAGGGGGGTTGAAATTCTGTGAAGCGCATCACGCCTCACTCCGTGACCTCCCTCCCTGGGTGGGTGCCCCCCTGGACTTGCAAGGAAGAAGGGGGTCCACATCGCGCACTAGAAAAGTCTCGGAGATTAAAGTCTTTCTAGAAGCCGATGGGGAGGGTGAGAGTGCAGAAGGACACTAGTAGGGAAATTCTTCGCGATTCCCTCGGTCGGTCGGAAACGGATTAGCCTGGAAGGTGCAAGTTTGATGAGTGAAAATACATATCTACTCGGGGCGTGCGCAATGCGGGGAGGGGGGGGGGGGGGGGGGGGGGCAGGTAAAGAAAGGTACAGGAGGAGTAGATATATGTTAACTTGGGATATGCAGGTGCTATAGCGAAGTTACGGCGCTCTCTTTCTCTTCATGCCGTCAAAATGAGGCGAAATTTGGGCCAGAATTGGATTTCATGCGCCGAGCACGCGGGGCTTGCAGTCCACGGATGACCACATTCCTCAAGGGAAATTGACGATCGCTGGTGGTAGCGGTGGTGGTGGTGCTGGCGGCGCGGCGCCGGAGCCAGAAGCACCTGAGCCCCACAAGATCCCCGCCAGAGCATCCATCCCGAGGCGAATTTGCTCCTCAGGTCCAGGATCTCAAACGAGCGGCAGCGCAGGTGGATGGATGTTCCCTCCGGTTCGGATGATCCGCTCTTGGATGATGATGTAGATATTCCCCGGCGGTAGCCGAAGATGAGACTGTAGTGGCAGTGGCAGCGGGCAGCAGTGGTGTTGGTGGTGGTGGTGGTGGTGGTGGTGGTGGTGGTGGTGGTGGTGGCTGGTGGTCTGGAGATGCTGCCGAGTCGAGTGCCTTAGCGCAGACGGGGTAAGCAGAAGTAGATATGATACCCGGAGGCGCGTATCTATGTAGAGTATATATCTACATATCCCACCACGTCCCGGGATTGCATCTCGATATGGGGGGGGGGCGCCACATGTTTCAGAAACAACAGGCATCCAATCATACACTCACTCACTCACCCACCCACCCACTCACTAACTCACGCACTTCTCTTCTGTGGTGCGGGTATACAGATCGTTGCGAATAGATCCCACGTCTGCGGAATTCATACATAGATATCCATCGTGTTCCTGTTCCTGGCCGGAAAGCAGCGTAAGCTTTCATCAGCGCGATATTGATTGGTGTTTTTTTTTTCTTTTCTCTTTCTTCCTTGCAGGGGGCTCGACGAATCACCGACGAAGATATGGCTGGAATGGAACACACGTACAGCAAAGCCCAGGCAAGCCAAGCAGGCAGACAGGCAGGCAGGCAAGCTCCATTGCGGAGACGTATCTACATACTCTATCGACACTGGGCTTACGGCTCGACAAGTCGAGAAAAAAAAAAGAAAAAAAAAAGGAAAAAAAAAGTGTTGGGAGGGGTCGCGGCACGGAATATCCCATTCGCTTCCACATACCCCCTCATCCTCATCGTTTTTTCCTCGCTGGACGACGGTGATGGTGCTGCTGCTGCTGCTGATGCTGCTGATGCTGATGCTGCTGCTGCGGGTGCGGGGCAAGGCTAACTTACGTTCTGACGCTGCAGATGCTGGGAGAAGAGGGAAGAGCCGGCTTCCACGTTGTTTCGCTGTCTTTTTTTTTCTTCCTTTTTTTTTCTTTTTTTTTTTCTTCCCTGTTTTTCCTTTCTTCTTTTTCTTCCCTTTGTTTTCTCTTTCCCTTTCCTCCTCTGTTCACTTCCATCCGCGCGATTCGTGTGCGCTTTCTGCTCTTTTCTTGCGTCCGTTCCTTTTTCCGAGCCAAAGATTGGGCGCATGGCAGCTTGCGTCATACATAGCGATCTGTGCCGGGGCGCGGCAAGCATGTAGGGGTATGGGCCCAGCGGCCGCAATGGGGATGGCGTTGGCGTACAGCAGAAATTACGAAGTCGCGCTAGGAGTGCACGCTGTTCCGAGTTGTCGGGAGGATCTTCGCTCGCCCACATGTAGAGTGCCGCCGAGTTTCACCCGGATCGCCTGTGCTCGTGCTGTGAGTTGTTACTCGACGTACATTTGTGCTCCGGTTCCTCGCCACGGCGCACGCACATACATCACAGAGAGTGTACACGAAATAGCCAGCGGAAAAGAAGCAGAGGCTGGGGGGTGTGCGTGGTTGAGTGTGCGGGCGCGAGAGTGTCAGATTGTGTGTGGGGAGTGGTGTGTGTGTGCGCGTCTGCACGCAGGACAATGGGATGAAATGTGTCTGCTACGGCTGCCAGGTGGTTCGCGATGTGAGTTGGATGCAGTCGTGGTGGTGGTGAGTGGGGAGTTGTCAGCGCCGCCGAGGCAGTGGCGGCGCCGGAGCGCAAGCTGAAAAAGTCGCAGAGTGCACGTCTTGCAGCCAGACCGTCCGGCGGCAGCCACTGTTGATGTCGATCGGCCGCATGCACGACAGTGGTGCCCGACAATCCGCACAGCAGGGGGGCGTCGCAGCTGCCTCCGCCGCCGCCCGACACCCAGCAGCAGCATCATCACCGTCCGCAGCAACGACAGCACAGGCAGCATCCAGACTGGCTGGCTGGCTGGCTGCTGGCTGGCAAGCTACGTACGTGCAACCTGAGACTTCTCGTACCTGCGCCCCCGCCCACGCCGTGCGATGGCAATGGCCTTGCTCGCATATCACGATGATGATGATGATGATGATGATGATGATGATGATGATGATTCATCGATGGGATAAAGCTCGCATGTCACGAGCGGCGCCAGCGTGAACCCACCTCCCCCGCGCCCGAGCCACCCCTGCGCGACGGGCGACGTGTGATGTGATGCGGTGCCCGTGGATAATTGGTCAATTGGGGCGCTTGGTTGCACACGCGATGTGGCCGCCTATCGCTCCATCGTGACGAAACGCGTCAGCGCAGCAGAGCGTCCGGCTGTTGAGCGGTGCCCGGCGCGGACGGTCGGCAGCGCCGCGGCGGCGGAGAGAGCATCGGGAGGCGGTGAAGGGCGAAGGACAGGCAATTGGGACCGGCCCCATGCTGTGGGCGGGGACCGACCTTCGCCCGCCCGCCTGCCCGCCTGCCCGCCTGCCCGCCTGCCCGCCTGCCCGCCTGCCCGCCTGCCCGCCGCCTGCGTGCTTACGATTGCTTGCTTGCTTGCTTGCTTACCTTCTCACCTGCTTACCTGCTTACATACCTGCTGCTGCTTGCTTGCTTGCTTTGGTCGCACACCCCCGGGCTGCTCCCATCCCTGCGCTGCTCCTGCGATCGCCCAACCTCGCACTCCTTGCTCTCCCTTCCCCAGACGCTCGTCGGCCTCCCGTAACGGCCCTGCTGCCAGACGCCTTGCTGTGCTGCTGGCTGCTGCTGCCACTGGCCGCTGCGCCACTGCGCCATGACTAACCCGGGTATTCGAGCTGCATATGACCACATGCACGAGATCTCATTTCCTTAGGCCATTTCTCTCCGGACCCGGCCCCACTCTGTATGATGGATTGGACCTGCATGGCCCTTGGGTCCTGTCTCCCTCTAGTGATTCCTCTAACCACCGCGCTCCGTGGCCATCTCATCACCGTAAACACGCCTCCGCCGAGGAAAAAATACCCCCATCCACACACACACACCCCACCCCCCCCCCCCCCCCCAGTCATCCCCGTCTCGGTCCCTCTTCCTGTCCTCCTCCCTCCGCCGCCCATCCTCTTCCCATCCCGTCTTCTTCCTGTCCTCCTCCATTCTCCCCCTCCAACCAACCAACCCCCCACCCCCCCCACTCCCAAAAAACATACCCAAACAGTATCACGCCCTCCCTGCAGGAACACGGCAACGACGACGCTTCTCCGAAATTCCTTCATCTGCTGCCCTGCAGTAAGCCCGTGGCTAGCTTCGGACGGCTTGGGCGGACGGACAGACTGGCGACGAGGCTACCTATTACTGCGTCGGAAAGAAAAAAAAAAAAAAAAAGCCACCACACATCTCTTAACGAAACGTCCTTGCGTTCTTTTTCCCCCTCCCGACCCAGACGGATCCAAAATTCGTCATACAACTCCAATCGGGCACCAAGGGAGTCGTCCAGAAAGTAATACAAAGACTTGTTCCCGACTCGATCGTGGCACTCGGTCTGGCCCCCGCCGTCCAACCTCCACTCGATTTGCTGGAACATCTCAGTAGCTGTGCCCGACAACACTCTTTTCCGTCCAGCACTACCACCACCCGCAATCCCAACACCAACCGTGGCCCTCGGGCGCGAAAGGAACAAGCACGAAACCCCCGAAACCTCTGCCATCTAGGGTCTTCCGCGAACGGCAGCCACGAGACGAGGTCAGCACCTTGGTGCTGCCCTGTGAATGCCAACGTACAGGTCCTCGGCATCCTCCACTGGCTCCAAGGGCTCTCCCGGCGTCACTGTACACCTGTCATTGCTGGATCTAGTACCAACCTGTATAAGTTTCCCGGCATTCCCTGGCTTACGGTAATGCGCCGAAACACACTCTGCTGGACACAACTTTCCTTCCTTCAACCTTCACGCCCAACACGATCGTTCAACTACACCGCCGAGCACCTTTCGTCCCGCAATCAGTCCTGGGCCACTGCGCTCAGCGTTGCAAGCCATCGACCGTGCGGGAATCTGCATGAAAGTTGCACCATAGCACCATCGCCACCACTCCGAACACCATCACATTGACGACAATTGCCCCCCTTCAGTCATTGCCTGCGCGGCTTAGTCTTCCTACCTGGTACCCGAACAGGACGACGGCAGAGCAGATAGCACGGGGCATGGAGGAAGGTGACCGTGATCGGCAACCGTCCGCGCGACAAACCAGTGACCATCCCTACGGCGGGCAGTCGTACAACCCGATCACCTACCAACCCGACTACGCACAGGATTCGCAGGGCCGACAACCGCCGTACCCGTCGTACGGCGCCAACATGGAGTATGGCTTGTCGCAGTCGTCGGGCCAGGCTTACGCCCCGATGCAGCCGTACCCGCCCCGCCAGAACGCTGCCATTGAGGTGCTCTCGAGCCAATTTTCCGGAGGACCTCAGTACTATGTTGCCGGCGATTCGCCCACTCCGGTGGGGCCCGCTTCCACCCCACATCATCAGCAGCACCAGCAGCAGCAATCTGCTGGTCAGTTTTCCAGTCCGTCCTACAGCCAGTACAGCCCCGCCGCGGCGCGCCTGCCCCATCCATACGCCCCTAGCATCTCCGACGTCAACCCGCCCGCCCCAGCAGGGGCATCCGAGCCGGCGGAGGACACCGAGTACGGGACCCAGCAACAAGCCGCGGCCCTAGACGAGGCGTACGCTCAGTATCAAGCCGCCCTGAAGAGAACATTCCAGAATATGCGCGAAGGTCGACTCGTGGAAGCCGGAACGTCCCTTCTCACTATTTCGGACTGGTTGCTGTCGAATGCTGTGGAACTAGGTACGTGCTAACCACTCACGCCTCTCACCCCCCCCCAACACACACACACACACACATACACTTCACCCCCCAGAGACCGGTTCACTATTTGGTGCGCTTTACGAGCGGGAGGGAGAGAGAGAGAGGGGGGGAGAGAAGCAGATGGCCCCTCGGTTTTGGAAGTTGCATAGTAATGGCTTGCTGAGACAGTAGCGACAGGGTTAGTGCGCGACGAACAGGAGTTACAAGGAGACCGCACAAGACTGTGGAACGAATTCAATACATGCTGGCTCTCGGTCCTTCGGAAGGAGAAGGAAATGCTCCAGGAATACGTCTCGACCAGACAGCTGCCGCAGGCTCCCAGGGGATTGTTGAGGGCGGAATTCTTGGAGAGAATGGCCCGGGAGCTGATTAGGCTTTGCGATGGCATGGAACGTCACGGGTTGGTTGACTACCAGATGGGCGTTTGGGAAGAAGAGATTATCGATGGTAAGCGCCTAATGCATTCCGTGCAGTACAGTCTGCAGCATCGGCAATTCCCACATGGTTTTTTTTTTTGACATTTACTGATCTCACGGGTGGACATAGCCCTATCGGAATGCTTGGATCTACTGGAAGGGCCTGCCGCAGGAGCGCAAAATGACGGATTGGCACCGGTGTCTAACGGCCGGGGACATGCTGCCCGCTAGCTCGATGTCTACCTACATAGGTAGACGTGATGGACACGAAGAGCGACTCACGATGAAAAGCACATGATCTTAGATTTCCCTATGCTCTATACAATGTATGCACACAATACAGGCGAGAAGGACTGGGTTCGGCTGGCTGGCTGGGGTTGGATGATCAAGTATGGTTTTTCTTTTCTTTTCTTTTTCCTTACCTTACCATTTTCCATTTTCATTGGGCGGGCAAGTGGGGGTGGGGGAGGGTTGGAGGGGGTTGAACTTTTCTCCGCATTATTTCCTTAACCTTTCCTTGTTTATTATTAGACGCATCGGTATCCGCGTCACAGGTGTTTTGGTTTGGGAGTATCTGTTGGAGTTTATGGGGTGATTATATAGACTGTATTTTTAACATTTGGCGCGGTTGGTGGGGGAGGTGGGGCGGGCATGCCGGGAATTGGGATGGGGTGGGTCGGATGGCTGTTTGCTTTAAACCGTTTTCTTTTTCCTTTTCTTTCTTTCTTTCTTTCTGTATTTGACTCGTTTTTGATTTGATTTGTACATGAACGGCGGGGGCTCACGGAAACAGATCCACGGCACGAAGGTAGACCGGAAGGAAGTAATCATGAATGGACACACACAGCAGCACGAAACAGTACAGCCAGCCAACCAGGCAAGCCAAGCAAGGGATATCTATGACGGCGGCAGGGAAAGCTTAGAACGAGTCCAGCGTCATCATGCTCATCGAGACGTCTGTGTGCTCGACCATCTTGCAGAATTCCTCAAAGCTGATCTTCCCATCCAAATCCTCATCTGCTTCCATCATCGTCTTGTCGACGATCTGCATGAAAGACGTCTCGTCAGCCCCGGAGCAACAAAGCAGAGCAGGACATAGCCTCCTCTTCCTCCACTAGCCATAGCCATGTCCCACCACCCGAATGAGGTCGCAAGGACAGGTGCAAGTTCAGGGAGGGGGAGGGGGCAAGGGTTTTTATCTACCACATCGCAGGAGTAGGAGCAAAACGCGGCGGGGCAGAGGCGGAAACACCACATACCTGTTGCAGCTGCTGATCCTTGAGGTTGCTTCCGACCATCATCTTGAGGACGATGAACAGCTCGCCGTTACTGATGTAGCCGTCTCTATCGATATCGTACACTTTGAACGCGAACCGCAGCTTCTCTTGCTTTCCGCCTTTGCTGCTGAAGGCACTCAAGCCAGACACGAACTCCTTGAAGTCGACGTCGCCGCCACCGTCCTCGTCGAAGATCGCGATCATGCTGCGAAAATCACGCGCATATGTCAGTTTCGAAGGAGGTCAGATGACCTTGGAGAGGGAAACGGAAGGTAAGTACCGCGTCGCAAGGGGATTCGACGAGACCTGAGGAAGGCTCAGGAACTCTTCGCGTTCGATCGTGCCGGAGTTATCCTTTTTGTCGCGCGCGAGGGCGAGGGTTAGTTTGGATTCCCTTCATCGCTTGCTAAATGGGG
>Ga0307516_10001292_pt1 | contig 34828 bp, 37 predicted proteins | sample 19_EM_MG_FD_203310 | JGI IMG/M metagenome (GOLD analysis project Ga0307516, IMG submission 203310) | Populus trichocarpa ectomycorrhiza microbial communities from riparian zone in the Pacific Northwest, United States - 19_EM | ecosystem: Host-associated > Plants > Roots > Unclassified | place...
TACTGACAACACCACAATTAGTCGTTCCTATAAATTGCGTTTGTATCAGTAATTGCAGTGTGCCGCATTCAAAGTTGAATTACGCATTTTTAATGCGTGATTTACACATTGCTTGTACCCTAGGGAATTTGTGATTTCCTTTCTGCCCACTTTATCTTGGGACAGGCCTGCGGGGAAGGCGAAGGGGAGCTTGCGACGTGCCGCCACTACGCGGACTGCGGACAGGAAAACTGGGTAAAATGTACGCCGCCATGATCTATAGAGGTCGAATGCGAGTATGAATGAATAAAAAAATAATCTGTTACTGTCATGCTTGGCGCCCAGACGGCGCTAGTCGCTGACTCCCAGGAGTGGTCGACAGCGGTTGTTAGCTACAAAAATGGCGAGATTATGTACAGTCTGTTTCCTGTCCGCTGTCCGCGTGGTGGCGGGACGTTACAAGCTCCCCTTCGCCAACCGCCCAGGCCTGTCCGATGATGATGTGGCGCGCACCAAGGTTACAATGGGAATGAGTATCAGAATAACGGGCGTCCGGGGATGACGGATCGGAGACGGCGTCCGGACATGACGGACCGGAGCCGACACGTCCGGAGATGACAGCTGACCGAGTCTCCCGAGCACCGGCTCGGGGGACAGTCTTCCGTCTTTGCCCTCCGGCGGGTCCTCAGGCTCGTTGTATACAGAGAGAGTGTTCCTCCTTCGAAGTTGCATCAATCAATTAATTCACCATCTTCATTTCTATCGATCCCTATATTCCAACAACCAGGACGGAAAGAGACACGTGAAAAAGCATACCCCTCTCCTGAGGACGCCATGAAGTCCGGCGTGGGCAGGAACAGTGGTGATTTCCCACCGCCGCCTAGCTCCCCGGCCACCGTCCCCTCCACCCACTCTCGCAGCTCCGGCTCAGGCACCTCGCTCACTGCAACCTCCACCTCAGCCGTCACCCGCCTTCTCACGTCTGCAGAGGTAAGGATGCCCAGCATCGCCGGGCTACACCTCTGGTCCGCCTGGACGTCCCGGATCTTCCACCTATCCTTGCACCTCCCGGTCTCCTTCCGCACCTCTGCCCACATGATTGTTGGAATATATGGATCGATAACCTTGAAGATTGTATTTTTTCAGCATTATGCGGGCGCAAGATCTCTGTATATACAGGAGGGCCGTCAGGACAAAGGACGGAAGACTGCCCCCCGAGCCGGTGCTCGGGGACTCCGTCATCTCCAGACGCCACCTCCAGTCCATCGTGTCTGGACGCCACCTCCGTTCCGTTATCTCCGGACGCCCATTGTTCTGACAATGATCTTCTGCTGCGGCTTCCACTTTGGGCACTGCTTAAGCAGGTGGTCCCGGGTCTGAGTCCGGTACCAGCACCACCTGCTCTGCGGGTTGGTCCGATTCTTCGTCCAGTAGAGGTGCTGCCCAGATAAGCGGTACCCTGTCTTGAGTTGGTGAAACCACGAATCGAGCCTCTTGGTGCTACCGGCCACCGTGCCATCGAGCTTCTGGCTCTTTGGCATGCGGTACTTCGTTTTGGAGGTCCGGCCTCCCTCCCATTGCCGGGCCTCTGCCAACTTCTTCTCGGAGATCTCCCGCTTGATGTTGGTAAGAGACCTAGCGAGAGGCATCGCGCGCGCCTCCACCCTGTCCGAGTAGCTAAACCATTCCACCCCGCCGGTGCCTGTACCTCAGCCGCAATCTTCGCCCATTCGTCGGCTTTGGCGTTACCGGTAATACCTTTGTGGGTCGGGCACTGGACTGGCTCTCCGCAGCGCCACAACGCACCTCCTAGCCTGGAGCGCGTACTACTGGCGTGGGCCCGGTTCGTCCGAGTCCAGGTTTGAGTGTCGGTGAAGATTGTGACCCTTTCCGGGGTCATGTTTCTCCTCGAAGCAGATTCCAGTGCACGAACGAGAGCAGCGCACTCCACATCGCAGTCATCCTGGTTGGATCCCATATGGGTCTTGATGCCCTTCCAGGTGTGACCATTCTTCCACACCACCGCGTACCTGGCAGCTCCATCGTCCGGCCGCGACCCGTCCGTAAATATGGTGAGACCTTCTCCGCCTCAGCCTAGAGAAATCAGTGGTGGGGGATTGAGAACGGAGGGAGAAGATGGAGTGCATGGTAGGCAGGAAGTGCAGAATGATGGACTACTGGAGTTGACGATCAGGTGTTGCCGGCAGGCCGCGGCTGCGGCCACGGGCTCGTTAGCCAGACTTCCGCACTTTCCCCTGGTACCAATTGTATATAGAACGAATGTTCTGTCCACGATGATGTACATATCTTCAGCCGAACCAACAGTCCCTATCTCTATCGGTCACGGTATTCCTACACGAAGGAAGAGATCAGGTGGATGGTAAGAAGGCAGATCTGAGAGAAGGCGGGAAAGAAGACTTAGAGAAGGAGAAGGAGTGGGAAGTGCACTAAGAACTCCCCATCACCCATCTTTTTCAACCGCTAACTTGTGAGCCATCACGCCAACCTTCAAGGACGTAGTTCCTCGAGCTTCCGGCTGCGTTCGTATGATTTTCACACAAGAACCTGATACTCGCTGTCAAACAATGCAGGAATGGAGGTTAGATCGCTCCAGTGTTCCACATAGTTCAGTCCGTCCGCCCTGGCCCTCGGACAGGACCACCTAAAATCCAAGCCGGCCATCCAATCTCTGGATTTGACGGAATGCCGTCGGGAGTGTCGGAGGGCAGGATAGGCTGTAGTCGACGGCGGCCAGCTGCCAAGGCGCACCTAAATAGCACGTATCATTCGGGTGACCTCTTTCCTGACGGAATGCAGTGGTTCCATCGCTTTGCCACTCTTCTTCGCCCGAAATCGCGGCGTGATCGTGGTGGAGTGGTGGTTGTAGGGGTGCCAGTCTTCGGCAGAGTAAGATTTAGGAAGATTTTCATTCAGTTAGAACACGTCGCATATTATATGAGATAACTAGTGCCGTTCGCCCAACAACTAGTACTGGGACGGGCGCCGTCCTTCCCCCATCTCAGACGGGACGGACTACCTCACTATGGTCCGTCCAGAGCTCGGACGAGGCTATCATCCCGTCCGGACCGGACGGATCACTGAATCGCGCCCGCTCCCGATTCTATCGAGTACGGAAACCCTACGCCTTCCATCCGGTATCTCGGAAATTAGAGACCGGCCCAAGTGCCATTTCGACTGCCGAGGGAGAAACAGACAGTTGGACAGATAGGAATGAATACGATGAAGGAAATACATATATTGTCAATGGCTATGGCGCCAGACATTGTGATGAGTCAGGACCGTCCGCCTTGCCAACGTATCGAGATCGTGTGCGACGATAACGGCACCACTCCAAGACCTCGGGTCTCGATCCAATGGACTCGGCCCGGCCTCTGAATCGTTGACGCAGCGGAACATATGAGCATCATTGACAATACGGAAATAGGCTCCAATGACCTGCCACCAATGCGTGAAAGCGTACCACTCGGCTGTATGAAGCATGCCGCTGATGGCTTCGGTCAGTGAGCGACAATTATCCATCGGAAGGAGTGCAAGTGCTTTTGAATACTCACTCACTTAGGATATGCAGGAGCACGCGCCAATAGCAGCTCCAACCTATTCGGAACCTGGCGCATCGTTGCGCTTTGAAGCCAATGGACGCAAGCACCCGAGAAATCTTGTGCCGGCAACGATGCAGCAGCGAATTGCCAATGTCAGCCCAGCCCATATTTGTTGCAAAGTTCAGAGCGATTCCTCTCTGGCGCCCTAAGCCTCGTGAAGATTGGCCCTACCACCTACCACGAGTTTTCAGCCTCGCGGGGCAGATAAACAAACAATTTAGGGCTCTACCCCGTATTCTCGTTCTTCCAGGAAACACCCCGCAATGGCGACACCCGTACCTTCCTGGCAGCCACAACTTTGACAACCACCCCTCCATCCGCCACCGCTCGTGCTAAGTCTTCAACAAACCCACCGCCATGGATAATCAGACCACTCTGGCGAGTACCATTAAGCGCAAGAGATCTCTATCTCCTGAGTATGAGCACCCTCACCAGTTTCTGCTGCTGTTGTGAAGTGCTGACCTCCCGAACAGGGCCCCCGTGACAGCGCAGCAAGACGGTCCAGAAGCACTGAGATGCGGAAACGCCGTATGTCTTCCAATCAATAGACTTTTGCGTACAGCTGACATTGTCGTAGCAGATACACATCCTCGCTGAAGAAGCGGGCCTACCCACGGCGTGGGCGACAACCACGGTCTGGGACATGAAACTGCACTCGCCAGGTTTATCAACTGAATCACAATTGGCGCTGCTGTCGGAGACGAGAACTAACCGGCGTCATTATCTTGGTCTTAATGTCGATTGCTCAGAGTACTGTCGCGAATGGACCCCATCAGGTGAGTTCCAGCCTCACGTATTCGGCGTTGGTGATTAACGCAGGACCAGTAGAAGACGTTATGCTTCACACCGCCTTCACTGAAACTGAAGCCGAGATTGTTCGCTCGGCGATGGCTAAAGACAACGGTCGGATCACCGGTATGGATATCTTCCAAGAGATTGGATATCGCGCCCCCACGACCCAGTTCCACGGTCTATTCTCTCGTTCCGCGTGGCCTCTCCCAGGAAGGGGAGAACAAGACGTGTCCAACTTCGTCAGGGATTGCTACTCGGTGGCACTGAACAATATGACGTTACCGTCCACCGATCGTGTCATCCAGCTTCCGCAGTTAGCCCCCCGCCCCCTAGGGTTGCCATCCCTTCGTCTTCTCCGTCAGCTAGGCATTGGAACTCCGAGCGCCAGGAACCGCCGTCATCAGACCAGGTTAATGGAGACGATCGTTAGAGACAACTTGGGCCCATGGAGGATCTTCAAGGAAGGCAGCTCTGACGTCGTCGACATTAGCTGGTCACCGGACGGCAGAACGTTTGCGCTGTGTTGTACGTATTCTCATGTAGTGATTGTCTGTTCAATGGACTGACTTAATGGCAGGCTGTACACACGGTGACGAATACAATAAGCCTGGAAACCTTATGCTCGGCTTACTGGCGAGAGACCAAATTCGCATGCTTGATGGACACAAAAAGCTACTAGTGGGTCAGTCGCCAGTGTTGGATCCGTATCTTCATTCAACGGTGTCATCTGTCGCACACTCGACCGATGGACAATATCTGTTCTCCGGAAGCTACGATCATACGGTGAAGACTTGGGTTGGAAAGAATGGGGACTTCATCGCGTCTGCGGAGGTTGGGAGCGAGGTGCTTCGCTTGGCCGTAAGCCCTCTACACAAAGGGGTGCTCGCTGCTGGTCTGATGGATGGCAACGTGAATATCCTCGGCATCGACGACGGCGGTGGTTTCCTCACGCGCTATCTATTGGCCACGTCCAAGAAAAAACATTCGGCTGTTTCAGTGGGCTGGCACGGCAGGATCAGACCAGACTGGCTCGTCGTGGGATATGACAACGGGCTTAAGAGTGGCGGATTGGTGATTTTCGATGCCCGTGCAATGTCGGCCGTGGGGAATATCATGCCGAGAGCCAATAGGCAATTCGACATATTTATCCACGAGCAGGGGAGGTTTGTTACCGGTGGAGTGGTGAACCGGAAGACCACGGGCGTTCGGACACAGGTGCACGTCTGGGACTTCGCCGAATTGCAGCCCGTCCCCGCAGTGAGGTTCGACAGCCCTCAGGAGGACATCAATGTGGTAACCATGTCGTAAGTCGCTTATTCCAAGTTAAGCTACCCTGCCATTGTACTGATGACCTTACAGGCCTTGCCAAACTTACGTGACCTCGTCGGCAACCGATAGGACCACTATAATCTGGGACTGTCGCTTCCCGGGGAAAATCCTTCACACGCTGAGCCATGGCACTGCGCTCCCGGCCGGAGGTGGTGAAGATGCTGGAGTGAATATCGCTTTATGGACACCTGGCAGGGATCGTTTCTACACCGGAGCCTCTGATGGCATCATCAAGGTATGGGACGTCCGTCGTGGCGACCCATTCGTCTACAATCTCGCTACCTTCGACGGCCATATCATGTCTGTAGCCTTCTCGCCGTCGTTCGACTCGCTCTTGGTTGGTGTAAGTTCTGGCTCGGCGACCCTGCTCTCACGTAGCGGCAACAGCGGTGTCCCTCCAGCCGAATTCAACGACTACACCGCTCAAGTGGCGGAAACTGGTGGCGGTCGTAGCAATGGCACTGGGGGTGATGGCGCGCCTACCGTGCAGGTACCCATCAGCCGCGGGCAATGGTGATCGAGGATTGTGTTGCATACACCACTGGACAGGGTTTCTTCCCATACCTTTTCCGTTCCTGCTTTTTTTGCTAGTTTTGGGTATGGGGATTTGTCTGGTGTTTACAGCACATCAATTTGGCCATCTGGGTTTTGTCCAACCGATGGGTTTTAATACTGTATAATCTGGTATTTTTCCTTCCTCCTAGCAACCACAGCCCAATAACTAGTATGTACCGATACCGATATCTCTTTCTTCATATTTGCTGCTTTCTGGGATTATCAGTGAAGTTCAATCTCTCCGGGCTTGACCGACTGAAAGCAGTTCGTACGATTGAAATGGCCACACGATTGATGATAGTTGCAGTAATTATGGGAGCCTCGGGGTCGTTTACCCACATCCAGTTTGCCGAATCCGGTCGATGTGAGGCTACCTTCGTCTCCGAGCTGAGGTGGATTCCAAGGGCACATTGTTGGTTGCCAGTAGTGTCTTGTGCACGTCCGTTTCCTCGTTGCTCTTGCAACCAGCCGTGGTGTGCGGACGCGCCATGCACCAATCACACAAACTTTGCGAACGTTCTCTTCCTGGATGGCTTCCGACATTGTGATCGATAGAGGTGAAGATAGCAAACTGATTGATTGATACAGAGCATTGTCTCTATATACAACGGGCGTCACGGACTCGCGAGCGGTAAAAGACGGACGACTATCTCACGAGCCGGATTTGATATGACATCAAGACTATAACGTTACAGCGTAATTACAACTCGCTGCACAATGGCGTGAATTATTATTTGAATGCAAATCCGCAGTCTCCGTCATGGAGCCGCTAGTGAATGACTAGGTGTGCCAGAGAAAGCTCCCAGGGGCGTCAAGATGCGAGATCTTTGTCTGCAGCATGCGCAAAGAACAACCCAGCCCTGCGTGTAGTAGGCCCGAGGGCCGACCAGCGGAGGGTATCTCATTCGGCAGTGGGCTATAATGCCATTGTTTTTGTTTGATCACTCGCATTCAGCCAATGTTGACTATGGCGGCTTATAGTTTGCCCAGTTCCCATCCGCTGTCCGCGCCATGGCGGCACGTTGTGAGCTCCCCTTTGCTCTCCGCCCGGGCCCACCCCAATAAAGTAGAGTCTGTTGGAACGTAGGGATCGATAGAGGTGAAGATAACGAATTGATTCATGATACATATTCGAAGACAGAACATTTTCTATATACAACGGGCCTCGGGGACTCGCCAGAGAGAAAGGACGGAAGACTGTCTCCCGAGCCGCTGCTCGGATACTCGGGCAGCTATCATCTCCGTCCGTGTCGCCTCCGGTCCGTCTTCTCCGGACGCCGATTATTCTGTCAGTCACACCAAGGGGACCACGCAGGAAAGACTAAGAAAGTAACAAAAGTGATCTTCGCCAAGCTCCTTCTCCTCTTCCGCAGATGCCATGAAGAGGATGTCCCTGACCCGGTGCACCCAGCTCATCGGCCTCCATCCTCCTCGCTTTTCTTTTCATCCCCAGCCGGAGGCTGGACCCGTGACCTGTGAGTAGTGCGTTCTCGAGACTCGGCCGTTGTAGTTGATTTCTTGGATTCCGCTCGTGAGTTTGGTGCACACTAAATTGCTGGTATTGCAGGGGCGGGGCATGCACTATCTTCACTGCGTTCTCGCCATAGACATCACCGGCGCTGGTGATGCTGCTTCCATCAGTTGGATTGCAACGACATTGCCGCTCGTGACTCAGTCGCGCTTTTTGCTGAATCGTTATGGCCGTCCGTCTGTGTGCGCGCGTTTCTGAGAATCTCCGGTTCGACACAAGCCTTCTGTTCGGAGCGACAGGTAGTAGTTCGAGAGAGCAGAAGAGGATCTTCGAAGGGGGTGAGAGAGAGATGGGATTCTTCCCGTTGTCGCGAGAGTTCGGGCGGGGGCAACCTCTGTTGCTATGTAGAATGTTGTAAGAGTACAGAACTGAAACCACAGAGCAGGCAACACAAAGTACACTCGCTGCTTCACCGCTTTATCCCCAGTGGGCTCCCTGCTTCTGCTAGCCTCCCCGGCGTTCGCTTCCCTAGCAACGCCGCCTGCTCAACTCTAGTGACCACAGCGACGTGCGTCCAGCAGCGAGAAGCTTTTCCAACACTTTATCGGAGGTTCACCGGGAGCATAGACGGCAGACGTACCGCTCGCGTTCGTACCGAGTGACGGTCGGGACGCAGGACAGTCGGGCATCGGTGCCTTCGAGGATTGCGAGGATGGCTGGACGGATGCGCTCGAACCCGGCGATCGTTTCGCCGCCTTTACCGCTCAGTTACGGACAGAGACGCAGGCGGCCACTTTGCCCACAATCAGCACCGCCGCCTCCACTTTTGGGGTGTGCGGCAGCATGGTGAACATTTCGGTCGGCTCGCTGGTGGTAGGAGGCACAGTTGTCGATCCGTCGAGCTTGGTGGAATGAAACTGCGGTTTTTACCAAAGCCTGACACCACGTTAGCGCTGAAGACTTTGTGTCAGCCTGTGTCGGACGGAAGCTTACGTCGAAGCAGAAGGCTCAGATTGAACTCAAACGGTGTGGCCCCCTCTGTGAGGAGGGCGAGAGGCTGAGCGAACCGCTCAGCCGTGAAGCTCAAGGTTTTCCGGCATGGTGGCCCGGAGGGAAGATCAGAAGAGGAGAAACGTGGACGGACCGTCCCGGAAACGTGGAGAGAGAACTATATTCGTGTCTGATCCTCCAGAGAAGAAGCTGCCCTCCGCAGCAAACATCACCTTTTGGCCGAGGTGCCAAGGCGCTAGGATGCCACGCTGCCAAGTCCGCTGAGGTTTGGCCTCCTCCCCTGACATCCTCCATAGTCCCGACCTTAAATCGAGAGTGCGGTATAGCCTTCAGCACCAGCTGATAGCTAATTCTCTCTTAGCAGTAATCGTGCTGCAGATAGGGTTTAGACCGAATTCGGAGTGCAGCAAGCGGCTCCGATGCGAGAGAGCACTCTCTCCTCAAAAGGCAGCCCCTTCAAAGTGAATCCACAGGTGCCTCCTATCGTGCGGGCCACGGGCTGCTTCGAATTGCGACCGGACGCACTGCGCATCTACGGTCACCTTCCGCGTCTTCGTCGGTCGGCGTGCAGCGAATCGTTACCTGGCCGTTCCAAGGCTCAGCGGTCAGGGGATGCCTTTATCCGAGACGAGGAGAGGGGTCCTACTTTTTCAGCACTAGGCCAAGGAAGCACGAGAAAACAAGGGGAAAGGGGGAAGGAGAGTAGGAGGGTCCAGGCTGCACTCCCCTCCGTCACGCACCGGAGCAGGACGAGACGAAGAACTGACCAAAGGAGACGGAAGAAGGGGAAGGAACGGTTTTTGTATTTGTATGGTAGGTCTGTGTCGCCCACTAATGATGCTCGCTCGTAAGGTACGGCGAAGGGTTGGTGCTGATGTAAGGAAAGATGAAGTACCGGGGCGGCGGGTTGATGTGGAAAGCAGGAAGAAAGGTGTGAGAGACGAGCGAGAAGGAAGTGATAGCTGCCGCGAATGCAAGGCAGAGGAGGCAGGGGCGGTGTGAGGAGAAGAAAGGGCTGAGCGGACCGCTCAGCCGCGAGAAGCCCAAGGTTGCCCGGTCGGAGGGCATGGCCGAGGACTGGAGGTAAATTCGAGGACGAACCGACCTGGAGGAGGCGATGTGAGGAGGTGAAGAGGCTGGCGAACCGCTGAGCCGAGTGGCTCTAGGTTTTCGGCACGGAAAGGCACGAGAAGGGAGATCGCGAGAAAGGTGGTGGACGAACAGCCCACGAAAGAGGTGAGAATGATGTATATGAAGTCTAAAGAAGAGAGAAGATGCTGTCGCCAGCAGCAAACATAATGACGCCGAGGCGCCAAGGTGCCAAGCCCGCGAACCTTGATTCCTCCCCTGACAGGTGAGGTCTTCGAAGCCTCTCGACGAGAAATAGAAAATGAGAGAAGTCGCCTCTCGGCCTCCGCAGCCAAACCTCAACCTAGTGAAAGCTAGAGCGCCAAGACGCCGGGACTCGGCGTTCCCACCCCCGACAGGTGGTCTGCTTGCCGCAGTATCTTGAGGGAACAACGCTACGTCGGCTTCAGCCGCTGTGGACAGCGTAACGCCGAGATAACCACTAGATGCGTCAGGCGTTTTTTTTTTTCAGGCGGGCGAGACGTCGCTCCATAGCTAGGGAATTCGACTCCGCCGTGTGCAGCATCGGCTGCTGCTTGTACGGACGCCTCTCCAGAACGGCGAGCTATCGGTCGTGTTCGTTATCTTCCGTTTCGTAGTGCTGGCCATAGTGCATTGTCGTGGCGAACAAATGGGCGATGCTGTGAAGGAGACGAGGAGGGTGGGGGGCATCAATATCATTTGGCATCTAGGAGCCTGTTTAGGTTACGGCGACCGCCAATAACACCGCCACTCATATTCGTCCCCGAGTCCAACTATGCGGCCCTCCCTCCTGCGCTACTGGCGCAACAAAAAGACGTTACCCAACTCCCCCAGCGCCAACTCCTCTTCTGCCTCATATACATATCCATCACGTCCCGCCTCCCAGACCTCTTCCCTGTTCTTCCAGCCCAGCTTAGTGGTATTCAGATATTCAAGTAACGGTTCACTGCAGTGCTCATCCTCAAAGAGAGCTGCAATTCGGAACCGATCACCTCCTGTTTTGTTCTCGGCCGAATCCCCCTTCCGCAGCACATTCCGTAGCTTCCGACATGCGGTACACACTTTGAATTGATATTCCCGTGATTGGGCTAGTTACTCCTGGTCTGTGGAACCACCAACAACTTTCCTTTTCTCGTCTGCCAATTCGTTTCAGATACTGGCCTGTGAGAGCATCCGGTCTCCACCTAGTAGTGTCGAGATGAAGTACTTTCTTCGCTCTTGAAGGTGTCGGACCGGCCAGTCGCTCTGCTATTGCCGGGACTTGGCGTTGTGAATCGGGATGGTCATCCGCAAATAGGTCCAGTTCTTGGCTTCCTCCGGAGGGAATGGGAGAGAGATGGAGTCATCCTACATATAGTCGGCAGGAAGCGAGAGAACTAGTCAGCGTGAGTAAGAACAGCAAGGACATGGGGAGTTCTACGTGCAGATAGTACAACACCACCTCAGGTCCGGGGATCTTGGTGGGGTTTGTCAGCTGCGCGCATTATGGGGCGTAGCTCACGCGATGCCACCTGCGCAGCTAGTTGCGAAAGCCCTTGTTCTCTCGGCCACAACTCGCCAGGCTGGGGTCAGAATAATGGGCGTCGGGAGACGACGGAACGGAGACGACACGTTCGGAGATGACAGCTGCCTGAGTCACCGAGCACCGGCTCAGGAGACAGTCTTCCGTATTTACGAAGGGGAGCGAGGGTTCGTCGCTGGTTGCTCCCAGGACAAGAAGACCGGAAGAAACTGAGGAGGAATGAGAAGAGTGGAAGAGAGGAAGAAAGGGTCAAGGCTGCTCTCCTCTCGGACAGGCACCAGCGCAGGACGAGATGTAGTGCTGACCGAAAATGGCCGAGGAAAAAGAGAAAAAGAACTAGAGGGAAGTGGGAGGAAAGTATTTTAGTTGCTGTTTTTCTCTCTCCGACAAAGCACCGATACCGACGGCTATTCGTAGCAGGGGATGGAGGACGGCCGCTAGCACCGACGCCACCGCACGAGTCACTCCACCTTTCTCCACGAAAAACGAGTGCCCGCGAGTGCCCTGCAACTCCGCCCTCCCCCCGGCGAGTCCCCGAGGCCCGTTGTCTATAGAGAAAACACTCTGCCTTCGACCACGTATCTATCAATCAATTCTCTATCTTCACCTATCTCGATCACTATATTCCAACAGCTGGAAAGCAATCTCCAGCAGTAAATCGCCACTTCCGGTTTCAAAAGAACCGCCGGGACAAGCGTCCCCGCCTACAGCTAGCTTCGTCGAGCCAACGGGATGCTACGCAAGTCAATGCTCCTCGTTGCGCCCCATAGTTCCCGAATCGTGGGAGCGGAGGGCGCGCAGCACTGTGCGCCACCGCGTCCGCTTCCGGTGATCCGGATGGGCCCGCCGGCACCAGAGTGCACAGCGGGCCTATCCAGCCCACGGGGGCGGTGGGGCGGACAGAGGCTGCGGTAAACACAGCTTGTCCTATGAAGGGACCCAGTCCACGTCTTGGACTGCCCACCCGGTGCCCACGCTCAAGGTGCGGACGCACCGGTGTCGTCGAGCAGATCTTGGAGACTGCCGGACCTGAACAGTACCGTAAGCTGGCCGTCCGTTATAAATGATCAGAAGTGCTACTCACCAGGGATGCACTTCCAGTATTGCGGGGAATCGGACGGGGCCGGATTTCCATGCTCCCAAATCCGAGATGTGTCGCGGGTGTTGCCTTTCATGGCGGCTTGCGAGGCTTGAGGTTTCAAGATCCCCACAGGCAAGGATATTCGAGGAGGAGTAGAAGGAGGGGGACAAGAAAAGAAGAAGAAGGAACAGGAGGAGGAGGAGGAGGAGGAGGAGGAGGAGGAGGAGGAGGAGGAGGAGGAGGAGGAGGAGGAGGAGGAGGAGGAGGAGGAGGAAGTGAGGCATATTTGCCACTCGGGTTAATACCAAAATCTCGATACTGCCTATTGGCATGTTTCAAGTTGTTGTTTGTGAGCGGGTGAGAAAGAGGACGAGTCGTAGAATCGAAGGGCTCCCAGCTACTGAAGTATTTATAGGAAAAATGTACGCTAGTGAACACGCAACAGTGTTGTGGCCGGAGATATCCGTAACTAGGGCCTGCGAAGCCGAACCCGAACATCGTTATGGCTCCGCCTTGTGGAGCAAAAACGCCGATTGATTGGTGAAATCGGAGCCCTACTCCCCACACCGCGATTGTTACCCTAACCGCATTCCCCGTGCAATACAACAGAGAGAAGCTCCCCGTAGACGGACCATATGTCTCGGTAAGCACGGGTGTGAACTGTTACCATTGCACACCTCAAGAAAAAACTACCAGCGTACTCATCAGCACCAGGCACACCAGCGGCGCAGTCAAGCGATCGCGGTGTCCCATTCCACCACGGGCGTGGGGCGCCGGTTCCGCCGGGGTGCTAGATATTCGGTACACTCCCATCCAGTGCAGAGCATGTGGTGCAGGTGCAAGGTTACAGAAGACTTCACAGTTCACTGGAATAGACCAGCCTTTGTGAAAGCGGTGGGCATCGCCAGTGTATCTTCGCAAACGGGAGGAAGCATCCAGAACCACTGGAAGTGGCAAACGGTCAAGACGTAGCGTCAAACTAGGGTAAATCCTACTTCTCGCGGTGCCAACAACCCGAAAGCAGATCCACAGAACATCACTATTTGGTGGGGGGCTTCGACCCTCACCTCATCAACAATATTTCATCGCTCGCACTTCCCGACCTTCTTCGCTTCACTAAATCGACAACAAGCTCACGACCAACAGGTACCGGCTGAAACGCTCGCACAGGCGCCACGGCGCCTCCGATCGCAGGGGCCCAGCCATATACCGTAAGAAGAACCCTTGTCCGAGACCGTTGCGCGAGCTAATTCACCTCTACAGCTTCCTCTGTTTCCCGCATCCCATTAGAAGATCGAGTTCTTCCTGCAGCATTACTGCGAGAAGTTGTTCGTACCAATCTACCGCATCACTGACAACTAGAGCCACTGACAGCGCTTGCTAGTTGTGGATGCCTCATCACCTCCACTGTCATCTCCACCCTCGCCGTCGTGACCCCCAGGGGAGGGAGGGGGTAGCAAGAGCATCGGACTCTTGGGGAAGCTACGTGTGAAGGTACGGCTAGACCACGATGCGGCTGACTCGGCTTACACGGAAGAGACGGAAGACTCTGACGGCCGCCGGGTGAAGAGAACGCCGCCAAAAGTATCTACCTTTGGCCATGAGGAACTCGGGAGTGGTAGCGAGGATGGATCCGATCCTCATGTTGAGGTACCTAGGTAGCTATCCTTTGGTTCAAGAACGATGAAATAGCTAACGAATCCGCAACCAAAAGAGACTCCCGTCCGTCGAGGTGTCCAGCAGCAGTTCCATGTCAATTCGCAAGCCATAACGACAACGCACTAAACACATTGGGTGAGTGGTGTGTCCTCGTGCGTTTCCCTTGCGGTTTCCCCTTATGCTTCCTCAAGCGCGCTGCCATTGCCCGTTGCCTATGCACTTTGCCCTTGAGCGTCGCTCAATTGACCCTTTCTTTGGATCCGAGATTCTTTGCTATTCCTGACGTCAGCAATGCTCCCGACGATTGTCGTTGGACTAACCTGTGCGTAGGGTGGCTCGCCCGGGCATTCACGGACATTTCCGATCACGGACCCTCCCGAGCTACGGTTACCAGAATCTACAATAACGGATCCTTAGAGACACAGCAGCTTCCCCGGTTTCTGCGCAGAAGCGGAGGGTTATCGCATGCGCAAGCGAACAAACAGCGGCCACATTTATATGGCAATGAAACTCTACAAGACGGTCGATTGAGGTGCCGTTTTGCTAGTCTACTAGCCAAACTGTCATCCCGATGATTTCCTATAGAGCGGAAGCGACCCGAGGATCACGCAAAATTGGAGGTTTTGGCGGCTGCCCCATTGGTTAGGTGTGTGTAGGTGCGTTGACAGGGCTACTGTCATACTCACCTACAGCGCCTAGGGGGCTGCAATTGGCCTGGAAAAACCCATACCTGGGTTCGTCCAGTGAAACCTCCGCCAGGAGGGCCAGACCGTGCCACCAGCGATCGACGCCGGCTTTCAGAAATCCGCCATCGCCACTGCGACTGCGTTCATTAAAGAGTGACGAAAAAACGATATCCGCCGCAGACTTGATGGCGCCAAAATATGGAGCGCTTCCGATACCATCCTTCGACACCAATCCTGAGAAGATCTGCAAAAGATCTGCCTCCCTGCGAAACTGGGAAAGATTTTCAGCGTGATGGGACGGCCAATATCAGCGGATTCTTCTCATACCTCTGGTATGCAGCTGATATCACCGACATGACCCACGCCGAATTCGATTTGTACCGCCACCACTATCGTGCGGACGGCAATCCTGGTAAACGGCACGGGCGGGCGCGGAACCTGTGGTACTCGTTGATCCAGCAGATCGTAAGACATCGACTCTTCCGGTCGTATTGCCGCCCAGCCTGTGGGTTACAGATTTCGGAATTTTAATTCGCGTGTCGATATGAATTCGTGCTTGTTCACTTACCTTTCCTGATGCTGGTGGCGAGGCATGAAAATGCCAGCCTCCGGCAGCTGACGAATTGGGTATGGCACTCTGGTGCCTGTCCGCAGCGGTTGGTGAGGGGGGGGGCGGCGCGGCATGAGAATGCCAGCCTCCGGAGGCGGGAGAGAAAGAAAAGAGGACTGAGAGTCACGCGCCACCCAAAGTGCCTTGTAATCGAGCTGACTTCCGCCCGGTCCGAAAGAGAAACTAGACAGACGGCCTGGTCAGAGCGCAGGGGAGAAGCCCAAGACTTCGCATACCCACCAAGGTGTTCGTTGCCACCATGGCCACAAATTTAATTAGCAGTGAGTACACGGTCGCGAGCGTCAACGACACCGCGGTGACTAGAGTCCTCCTGACACCTGAGATTCGGGGTGCGCCCGCATCTGATCAATAGGCGTCCGGAGATGACGACTGCCCGAGTCTCCGAGCACCATCTCGGGAGACAGTCTTCCATCCTTTCCCGCTGGCGCGTCCCTCACGCCCGTTGTATATAGAGAGAATGTTCTTCCTTCGATGTTGTATTAATCAATCAATTTACATACTATCTTCATCTCTATCGATCCCTATATTCCAACAGTCAGCAGCGGGGGCGCCACGCCCCGCCGGTTCGGAGCGATAAGGAGGAAGCGGACAACTTTACGACGAAACAGCGCCGTAACCGTGCCCCGAAGCGAAAAACCAGTATCCCACACGGCGACAGTTCCGAGGCGCGGTAGAGCCAGCCTTCCGGAGAGCGACAGGGTCGGCGGCGGCGCGCGCGAGTTCCAGCCTCACCCACCCCCCCGCCCTCCCCCAGGCTGGCGGAGGGAAGGGTGCTCGATGGCGCGGCTTGTGGACTGGAAGGTGAATCCACAGGCACCTCGACGTGAGGTGAAAGATAGAGCCGATTCTGGAGAACCACGCTTCTTGAGCGGTGGCAGGATGCCACCGCGAGCAGGGCGGAGACATGAAAATGTTCAAGCCCCAGCCCCCCCCACCCCTCCGCGGCGCGATGAGCAGCGGCAGAGGTATGGCACCCTGGTACCTTCCTCTGCCCAGTAAAGGGGAGATGTTACAGCCAGTGACGGAGTTCATGCTAGCTCGCGCACGCCTGTTGATGGTCTGACAGGTGGGATATCGCCGACGACTCCCGGGCGGAATTCTCGCAGCCCAGAGAACGCCATGTCCGGAACACGCAAGACGGACGACAACGAAGTGGACAGGTGCGCGAGCCAAGAACTCAGCAGCGGCTCGACGTTTTCGTTCGCGCAGCGGTGGCTGTGTGGCGCCTGCGGGTATGTCAAAGCGTGGAGGAAATAGAGAAAAAGGTGCGGGCGGTGTGGTGGGAGGGAGGCTGGTACCTACCTTCTGTGCTGCCGGCAATACGGTGTTCTCTGCAATTGTTTATGCCGTGATCTGCCGCATCCGCCGCCGTGCTGTGTTCTAATTGTGCTTGTCTTCATGCTGTATCACGTGCTACGTATGCACCCACCTTCGTCATGATATATCACACGGAGCTCCTTCGCAGAGCCGTCTGCAGGACTGCCGTCCGTGGACCTCCGTTCGCGCCGATACAGTAGGGGCGCGAGCGGAAACGCCGCCGCCGTCCGGTTCTACAAGCGGAAAGCAGGACACGCGCTGAATGTGAAAGATCCTAAGAAAGTAACAAAGATGGACGCCCGGAGCTGGCGGACCGGCGATGATGCCTCCCCGTGCACGGTCACGACGGACGGCCTCCTGCTTAGTCGCTGGCGATTTCCGACGGCCGTTTGGCCTAGATAGCGTTCTGCCGACCGCCATGTATCGTCATTAAATTACTGTCTTTTCCTCTCTGTTCTAACGGAAATGCGCGAGCCGGGCGGATGATGCGCCTTGGTAGTGTTCGAGCCGCGTAGCACAGACTCGGGAAACCCGCTTCAGTACTGCCGAGCATCGTGACCGCAACCGAAAGAGTTGTGACGCGTAGTCAGGAAACAGACGGGTGGGAATAAAATGTACGCCGCCATAGTCTAAATAGGCTGCATGCGAGTATGATTAAACAATGGGAGGGGAGGAAAAAAAAAGACGGGCGGGAATAAGCGGAACATGCAAGTATCCGAACGCTTCGGGCGGCAGTACTGCAGTTATGCTGTCCAACAGTTTCTGGCGACGACGGATGTTGGCCGGACTCTTCCGGGGTAGGGAGAGGTGTGCAGGAACTACCAGATGCTAGGGTCTTAGCGACCACGATTGTGGAGTACACAAAAGATGCGTTGCAGTTCGCGTATGCGGACGATCGGGTGCTGTGGGAGCGGATTGAGGGCTTGTGGTCCACAGCGGACATTTGTCAATTCTCTTCAGAACGCGCCCGCTGGAGTGAGCGGTGGTATTAATCTGCGACCAGATGAACGCTCTTGATCACTTTCCCGATACCGCCAATACCCTTGGTCAGGATGCCCAGCTGGAAGCCCTACAGTTCATCCGGCGCCTTAGCGCAAATCCCTATTTCATATGGAGTGCCTCGGGATTTTGCAGAGAGGCAGTATCCGACAATGCGCGTCAGAACTACGGCGCTAAATGTCTTATCTTCCGCGAAGGCTACAATAGAGTACGCACCTCTCGTTTCTTTGATATCATGTTGACTTCCCACTAAAGTCGGGGGATAGGGTGGGATGGATTGCTGGTGGGTGGAGTTGGAGCTCAAATTATCGCTTAAGATACAAGGCCAACACACGGCCAATCTTGAGGAGCTGACTGGCTGTAACCCGATCCTTCTGCGGCCACTCCTGAGTGCTTCACGGATCATCCCAGACTCGCAGAACACCGGTCGAGACGAACACCACGCGGAGATGATCGAGCATCTCTTAACCACGCTGAGGGAGTCTGGCGAGGTACGGAAAGTAGGCGAAGACGTTTTGGCCTTCGTTGCCGACAAGTATGCAAAGCTGGCCTTGGAGCTAGCTAAGTGGACCTCGTAGGTTTCATTCTTCCTAAGTACACTGGCTGTGGCGCGTGTGCTTAGCGTTTTTTAGTTTTCTGGTTGCCGCATCTGCCTGCATCATCCAACATGTTGCCGAGGGAGGGGACCTGATAGACGGTCGCTACGTTTACTTCGACGACAAGTCTCGAGGGGATACAACATCGCTCATCGCGCGCATGGCCGTCGCTGACTCTCTCCGGCTATTTTCTGATAATAGCTACTTCCTGTACGTTTCTTGGTACGAACGACTTGGCATGGCGGGGAACAACCCCAGTACTCTCGGCTTTATCGTTAAGCACATGTTGCTGAGTGCCATCTGTGCCTTCAGATGTCCCTTTGCTTCCACTGGTTTGGAGGTTGAGCTTTCGTTTCAGGTCTCGGCGCCGATTACGAGATATTCGCAGGATTACCCGGAATTGAGTCCGCCTGGCGACGATCAGGCGCCAGCGACGGAGCTTTTCGTCCCAGTGAGTCACAGATGCCGGTACATCGATGATATCTTGGTCCACTGGAACGCCAACGCCAAGTCCGTGATGATCGCACCGATGCAGATAACGATCACCACTTCTCACAGCGCGTCCGACGTCTTATTCATGGAGAACCACTGGAGGGATATGGTCGCGCATCTCAAAGAGTGGAAAATCCACGCACGCTTTTGTGGATCAAGTGAACGCGTAATGGTCCCATCGAGGTGACTGAGGTACCTGCTAAGGAGTCTCGGGAGACGCGCGGAGCTGGTGCCAAACATCTACATCCGCCGTATGATGTAATCACTCTCACGGTCAGCGAGGTGAACAGCAGCATTGGCAATAAGCTAAGTGCTGCGAGATCGTTTTCCGCTACGGCCGCCAACTTCTAAATTTCTCGGAGGGCTGCCAATTTGCATCATTTGTGTCTGTGTTTGTGTGCGTGTCTCAATCGTGTTTTGTATTCGGTCATGGAAGTGCGTTGGCTCCCCCTCCTCCTATGTGTAATCTTTACTTGCTTCTTTCTCATTTCTGATTCTCTTCACTTTCTTTCAGTTCTGAATCTCAGCGGATGTGGCTGACACCCTGCGCGGTCGTGTTGAGCTCGAGTCCGGATCCACGTTTTTCTTCTCGCCCCGGCGTGCGGAACGTTGCTTCTCCGCCTTCCCCACAATCCGTTTCCTGTCGCCAAAGTACTCTGGAATACGGAAGGTTGCCATTTCTCTCGGGGCAATATGGGAGCGGAGGAAAAAGCAGTGGTGCTACGCGTATTTCTTGTTCGTCTAGCGCAATTGAACCTATTTCAATCAAAGTACAGGAAGTACGAATGGAGGAACCTTCGCAAAGGAGGTGGCTACTGGTAATGGGTTGCTGATGGAAGAACACAAATTCGTAATGATCTGTGGCTAAGCAGCATTCATCTATTGTTTGTAGGTATAATTTCAAGGAGTTAAGAGGATATCCTAATTTGACACAATTTGAGATTACTACTCTACCTGCACCGCCGCAGTGGCGCTGTGTTGCCCGCCGTAGAAATAGGATGCTTGATGACTTAGTATAGGGATATTTGTATGCATGCGGGGGGGGGGTCTTTTTTGATAACAGTCGGCTTCGTTGGTAATTCGGTAACTAAATCTCCCACATCTACAACCGACACCACTTCTCCCCGCCACGTCCACCGCCTGTACATCTCCTACTACCTACTGCCTATCTCGTGTTCGCCGCTCCGCCTACCACAAAGCCTCATCATGGCTATCGGTGTTCGGATGGTATATACTTCACCAGCCGCCGCACACGGAGAAAACTTCGCAACCGTCCCGTCTATTGAAAATTGGACAGAGGTGGAGCTACTCAGCTTCATACAATCATGAAACATCTCGCGGAATGACGAGAGTCGGGAGAGATTCGAGGAGGTGCAGATTGACGGCAACAGCTTGATCCAGAGCGACTCTGCATCCTTCTGGCAGGCTGTATGTAAACTGCAGACCGCTCCGAGCATATGGCCTTCCACTCTGGTGAAGATGATCAAGCCCGCCGGTGAGGAACAATCGCGCGGTAATAGTTCCTTTGTTTCGTAGATGTCGTGGGCACTATCCAACTGGCTAATACCGGGACAGGTAACCCACCAACGCCGCTGGTCGCACTTACCAGACTGCAGTACTTGTATGAACAGCTATGGGCGAAGAACAATAACCTGATAGCGTCTTCCGTAACTTCGAGTTTCCGAGGTTGAAAATCAATACCGATACCGATACTGATACGAACTTACAGGAACAGGGTAAAATGTGGACCGCAGAAAAGTTGTCGCTACGTCACATCAGTAGCAGACCTATACTATAAGGGATTGGTAGTCTGCCATACAGTGCGGATGAGCTACTCGTTCGTGAGTCATATCGGGAGATGTACGATATTCTTATTGCGGAGCAAGAAGACCGGATGAAGGTCGTTCAAGCTGAGCAGATGATACCCAATTGGAAGGAGTTCAGACTGCTTTTTAGCCAGCTGGGCATTGGAAAGAAGTGGTTCCTCTCGTATGTCCTTGTGCAGAGGCTTTTGGAGGGAAAGCCCACTATTTTCCAGGCTGCCGATCATGCTAATAACGACATCACTGTGACTGTGGCAACCCACTACCTAATCAATGCGAATGGAGTCTACCCGATGGCAGTGTCAGAATAATGGGCCTCCGGAGATGACGGACCGGAGGTGGCGTCCGGACACTGACGGACCGGAGGTGGCGTCCGGACATGACTGAGTCCCCGAGCACCGGCTCGGGGGGGCAGTCTTCCGTCACTTGTCCCGACGGCCTTCCTGTATATAGAGAGATCTTGCGCCCGTATAATGCTGTAATACAATCAGTTCACAATCTTCACGTTTATCGATCCATATATTCTAACAGGCAGACTCACAGTCCATCTCTGAATTGATGGACCCGGAGATATGGGTTTTGGCCGATCACCATCCCATCGGAGCAGCCGGGCGGGTAGGTCACAATTGGCTGGTTGTAGTGACGTCCTTGCCGCGAAAACGGAGTAATCATGACCTTAATCAAGAACTGCTCTCCGCGGCAGTACTACCTCCCTGCCTGGGGCTGGGAAGAAGTTGTAGCAGCTGTGTAAGTTCTGACTCTGCGTTTGCCAGTTTGTTGGCGATTGAGCCGGCTTCTTCAACCTACATCCTAGCGTTCATGGTAGGGCACTGAAAGGCATCTCACAGGAGAAGTGGGTTACGCAGTTTGCACTCTTCACCAAGTACGGCGCAATTCTACGCCTGCTCGGGCACCTCCTCCCACCTGGTGAATACGGCACAGAAGTGGCTGATGAGGATCTTGTAACGAGCAGGCTGGCTAGACTACAGGTAGCGGCGTCGGGCAGCGAGCACGTCAGACGAGCGGGTGAGCATGGCGTGCGAGCGGACGGGCGCGGTGGGGAAGCGAACGGGTGCGGCAGACAGTAGACAAGGACGGGAGACGAGGACAGAGGACAAGGACACGGAGACAAGGACACGGTGACGGCGTAAACAAGTTGTTACGCACAGATCTACGGCAGGTGATTGCCCTCATTATATAAAGGAATTTCTCTAGTACCTACTCGATGAAACACTGATGACGTTCCCAGCATTCTAGTTGGTGGAAGGGAGACCAAAACCCAGGTACAATCGGAAGGGCGAACGAGCTGCAGCTGTTGGTCAACCAACAGGCACCGGCGACAATGGGAGCATTTCGGACAACCAATCTGCGGGCGGTGTCGATGGAGTCTGGACTTCGGCCGGCAGCCACACAGTTGGAAAACAGGCAGCGTAGGTTCAGGCTATGTCTTCTCAGCTTGCCGCAGCGAGATCAGGGCAGAGAATTGGCCAGAGTATCGACCCCGATTGGATGCCGTCTCATAGAGAATCCAATCATACTCGAGGAACCGGCGACACTCGACATTGAGCTGATTTAATATGAAGAGGAGGATGCCAAGAAAGAGGCAGAGAAGATATGCTCTGGACTCACAATGTTCACAGACGGATCACGGCTGGATGATGGAGCAACCGGCTATGCGGTCACATCGAAGAGAGGCGAATCCTGGGTGGGTATCAAAACCCACAGGGAATACAACCAAGAGGCCTACGATACGGAGTGTGTAGCCCTCACCCGTGCACTGGAAAGCACTATACGAAGACCAACAACCCCGGAACGGATCACGATTTTTACCGACGCCCAAGCAACCATCAAGTGGATGGTATCAGAGGAGCCTGGCCCCGGTCAGAAGTATGCGCTCCAGGCCTGGAAACATATCGCCACCCTAAGACGATCCAGGCCGGACATCGTCATTGAGATCCGGTGGTCCCCAGTACACAAGAGCGTACCAGGCAATGAGAAGGCAGATGAGTGGGTAAAGCTTGCAGCGGAAGAGCAAGTTGCCCGTGGGGTTGAATGGCTCGCATACTCAGACCGGGCAGAGGTATGCTCGTAAACATCAAGCGGGAGATCTCCGAGAAAAAGTGGGCTGAGGCACGACAGTGGTCGGGAGGCCGATCCTCTAAGTATATGATGCTATTAAGTTTTGACCCTTTTCACTACCGAAACAGAGTGTTCTGATGAGAGAGAGAGACAGAGAGAGAGAGAGAGTAGAGGTAAATGAACTGTGATCGTGGTGACGATGGAACTATACGAGAGGAAGAAGTAACGCTCGTATTCAATCTATTATCGAAGTATGCAAGAAGTAAAGATGAAAGAACGAGGAAGAAACAGCTAAGAAAGAAGCCAAGCTGTTACACAATGCCAGTCTCGACCATGCACCCCTGCAGTCGCCATGGCATTCCTACCGTCGCTGTTGCCACGGCGTTCCTCCCGTTGCCGTTGCAATGGCATTGCTTCCATCGGCGCGCCACGCCGGAGTGCCGAGAAGCATTTCCAACACAACCCCTCTTCTCGTCCTCTGTACCAAAGAAATTTCACCAAATGCAAATGACCCCATTAAACCTCGTCGACCTCATTAAAACCTCTGCAGTGAAAACCCTGTGGGAAAATCACTTGCTAGTAGGAAAAAGAGTGTCGACTCACGCTTGCCGACATGATGCAAGAACCTTCAAAAACAAAGCTTTTCTCTCTTCAGTCCTTCCCTTACGATTACCGCCTTTTTCCGACCAGAATCACACCCCCCTTTTCCTGACCAGACTCCTTGGTCATATTCGTGTCTTCCGTATACGAATCAAATCGAGTGAGACCCGTGAGTCGTAATAATTGCTCGTGTCGAGGGACCGCATGAGGTTTTGTTAGAATAAAGGGATCGGTAGAGACGAAGATAGCGAATTGATTGATTGATACAAAGTCCAAGGAGGAACATTCTCTCTATATACAACGGGCCCAAGGGACTCGCCAGGGGGAAAGGACGGAAGACTGTCTCCTGAGCCGGTGCTCGGAGACTCGGGCGGCTGCCATCTCCGGACGCCCATTATTCTGACAGGTTTGGTCAGTAGGTCGGCCGGATTAGATTCTGAGGTGACGTATTGGAACTTAACTGAGTCTTTCATCTGTTCGTCGTGAACATGATGATATTTCACGTCAATATGCTTCGACTTTTGTCGTACAACTCCCGAGGCAATCAACTTGATGGCACCTTGGTTGTCACATCCGATCGGTACCGGTCCATCAGATATCTTAACCGCCATTCCATCTGCTGCCTCCTTCATCATTCGTCTGAGCCAGCGACTTTCCTGAGTGGCATGCGAGCAAGCGATATATTCAGCTTCGAGGGTTGAGAGTGCCACCACACTTTGGGATTTGGCTTGCCAATGGATGAGTCCGGACATGACAAGTTCCTCGCTGATATTAGTGTGTCCGAGGTCGAACACACATCCTCCGACCGATTTGCGAGTTGTAAGGTTTCCAGCCCAGTCCGAGTCGGTATATCCGATTATGTTGAAGATGTATCATGAGGACGTGAGTTGTGAGGACGTGTATTCACCGGTGGCCATTGGCCACCCATGCCACTCAATGCCTTCCGCACATCTGCTCGCAGCGGCCTAGATGTCGCCGGGCCTAGATGTCGCCGGGCCTGGATGTCGCCGGTGGCCATTTGCCACCTGCGCCACCCGATACCTTCCGTACGGGCATCTGCCTGCAGCGGTCCAGGCAGGCCTCGACGGGCCTCATTGGGCGATCGATATATCTAACAGAATCCTTGCCGAAAGCGGTATCAGTTTCGAACCCTCGCCACCGTATACGCAGCACAAAAATGGCGTTGCTGAGCGGATGATTGGTACTCTCACAGAGAAGGCTAGAGCAATGATGCTCGATTTGCAAGCACCAAAGCAATTCTGGGCAGAAGCGATTCGAACTGCAAGCTACCTACATGCACAAATGCCTAGCTGCGCACTCGATGGCAAGTTGCCTTACGAAATGCTACACTGACATCGCCAGTTACAACGGTATTTGACGGATGTCAACACCGACACCGATCAGGCGGAAGATGACAAGCTGAAGCTGCACCACCTACGAAGGTTTGGATGCATTGCCTACAGATGGATTCCAAAGGAGCAAAGGATCGACACCAAGATAGGAGCTCGTTCCAAGCCACGCATGATGCTGGGCAATGTTCATGATACCACAAAGATTTGGCGAATATGGGATCATCCAGAACAACGGAAAGTTGTCAACTGCTCAGATGTTGAATTTGACGAGAATCAGACAGCGAATATATCGTGCATCGATAATGAGAACGACGCTTGCGGGCTTCCAGGGAAGGAACCGATATATACTGAAGAACAAGTCCTGCCTGGACAATCCAGCACGCCCAGTCAATCTGGTCAAGTCGCACCTGAAGTCGACGCGCCCAGACAATCTGGTCAAATTGCAGAGCCGAGGTTGCAAGTCGCACCGGGAGCAATACAGCCAAGTGCTGAAAAGGCAGATCATCAGACACCTGACGAGGTAGTCGCCAATGATCCCCTGCCAAGTCGTACACTTGTACGCTGTACAAATGTACGTACTGGTCAATAACCATCAAGTTCAAGTCGTACTGCAGAATTACGCACTGGTCAACGTACCAATCAAGAAAGACGTGTTACGAGAAGTCATCGTCTGTCAGAGCATACTGCTTTGGCAGCTCATACTGCATCAGTGGCAAATCCGCCAAATCCGCCCAGCTTGTTGGCGGCAAATCCGCCCGACTCGGACCCAAGGTCATATCGTGAGGTGCTTAATAGCCCTCTATACAAGCGTTGGAAGTCAGCCATGCAAGAAGAATATGCATCTCTTATGGAGAATAATGTATTTACACTCGTCAAGCATACTGAAAGCAAGCCAATAGGCTGCAAATGGGTCTACAAGACAAAGCATTATCCAGACGGAACACTCCGATACAAGGCCAGACTCGTTGTCAAAGGATACGAGCAAGTGAAGGGCGTCGACTTTGATGAGATCTATACACCGGTGGGAAAGCTGACTACGTTTCGCTACCTTCTGTGCTTTATGGCATACAATAGCTGGAATAGCGATCATCTCGATGTGGTTACGGCATTTCTCAACCCCGAAATCGATAAGGTTGTCTTTGCAGAGCTACCAGAAGGCATTGACAGGTTATCCGAATCGCCGAGGACAGGTTTCCTATGTTTGAATAAGGCGTTGTATGGACTGAAGCAAGCACTGAAGCTCTGGCATCAATCAATTGATAGTTTTCTACTCTCTATCGGTTTTTACAAGTTGTTCGCAGACCACAATCTCTATATATGCAACCAAGGTGTAATGCTACTACTTTATGTTGACGATATTCAACTCCTCTATGCCGAATCTGCTAAGAGCAGAGCCATTGATGTCAAAGAGTCTCTGATGCGTCAATACAAAATGAAGAATCTCAGACTGGTCAAGCAGTTCCTAGGGCCCGAGATCAATCGTCTGCCGGAGGGTTCCGTCACACTTGGCCAACAGTCATATATCAATACGATCCTTCATCGATATGGGATGGAGAACGCGAATCCGGTTAATACGCCAATGGATCACAAGACCAGACTGGACAACGTGTCGAACGACGCCGAATCCGATCAAGCTCAATACCAGTCGATTGTCGGAAGTCTCATGTACGCCGTACAAGCAACTCACCCCGATATTGCATTCGCTGTTGCCGCGCTCAGCAGATATCTCCTCAAGCCGTACAAGACGCATATGACAGCTGCCAAACGAGTCCTTCGATATCTCAAGTCTACCACAGACGCTAAGTTGATCTTTCCTGATCCCGGCGGGAGTTCGAAAGGGCTGGTTGGCTATACAGACTCAGACTGGGCAGGCGACAGGTATGACTGGAAGTCTCAAGGCGGCTATCTTTTCAAAATGGCTGGAGCTCCTATTTCGTGGAAATCGAAGAAACAGACTGTTGTTGCTAGATCGACAACCGAAGCCGAATACCTAGCTTGCTCGAAAGCAACTCCAGAAGCCCAAGGACTCATATACCTACATGGAGACGTTACCGGTGAAACCATGGTCCCACTTATCCTCTGCGACTCGAACGGCGCACTGAGCACCATACACTCTACGATAACAAGCGACAAGGCCAAACATATCGATGTGCCTTTTCACAACTCTCGACATCTTTATGCTGCTGGTGTTTTTAAATTCACTGAGATCGATACTCTCGAGAACCTTATGACAAAGGCACTACCACCGGAGAAGCATCAATATCTTACTCACGTCATTGGTTTGCGCTCATTTCAATAAACGGCCCTATTGCGCTCACGGTATTGACCTACGCTCACACGCTCATGGGATCGGTTCCTCACGCTCACCCTGTTAAGAGGTTCCTATATTTGTGCGGTTCCGATATACACGCCGAGACAAAAGTTTGAGTTTCTTTATTGGATTTATGTCTTTATATTTATCGTTCTCCTGTTGTACGGCACTCTTTTTCCTACTGCGGGTTTCTCCCACAGGGTTTACCGCAGAGGTTTTAATGAGGCATTGGGACTTTATGTTTTCCATTTTTCATCCTTATTATGATAGAAGTTTGATGGAAAGATGAAGTCTTGTGTGTATTGTCTTGTCTTAGAGAGAAAGTTAGGAAAAGTGAAAAGTCTTTATAGACGTATATGACGTGATTCTACACGCGACAAAGCTGAACGAGTGAGATATTGCAACACTTCCCCTCTTGCTGCGCTCCGTGGCAGCAAGCATGCAAGCAAGACCGAACGACATAAAGAAACGCCATAAAGGATGAAAGTGAAAGAACGCCATAAAGGACGAAAAAATGGAAAACACAAAGTTCCAATGGCCTCATTAAAACCTCTACGGTATACCCTGTAGGAGAAACCCGCAGTAGGAAAAAGAGTGCCGTACAACGGGAACACGATAAAGATAAAGACATAAATCCAATAAAGAAAACCGCTTATCGGATAAATGTGGTGATTATCAACGTGAGTGCAGTAGACGACGCGTGAATGTGGTGAGCATAGGCCGATGTCGTGAGCAAGTGAGCGTAGGCTGATACCGTGAGCGCGTGAATACCATAAGCGTAGGCCGATGCCGTGAGCGCAATAGGCCTGTTTATCGAAATGAGCGTGTTGAAGATTGCCCGATCACCGTTCTCCTTTGAGAGTCTTCACGAGTACACAGAGAGAGAGAAAGAAGAGAGAGAGAAAAGGAATTAGATGATTCGATCGTTGAAGTTTGGTGGAACGGCTCAGATAGATGCGTTTTTGGTCTTTTTCTATTGCTATGTCCAAGTATGTATTGAGTGTAGAAGGAAGAATGCGAAAGACGCTGCTATGGAAGAGTGCCAAGCCGTCGTTACCAGGATCCCCTTGCCATTGCCGTTGCTATGGCGTTGCCGTTGCTATGGCGTTGCTTCCCAGAGCGTTGCTGCGGTGTCGCTTCTGTTGGCGCGCCACTCCAGAGCGGCGAGAAGCAATTCCAACACACCCCCTCTTCTCGTGCTCCGTACCAAACAGAAATCCACCAAATCAAGAACAATCCCAAATCAAAAACAATCCCATAAAATCCTCGTCGACCTCATTAAAACCGCTGCAGTGAAAACCTCATGGGAAAAACACTTGCTAGTAGGAAAAAGAGTGCCGACTCACGTTTGCTGACAGGATGCAAGAACATGCTCAACACAAGAAACCTTCTTTCCTCTTCCAATTCCTTATCACCCACACCCCCTTTTCTTCGCCAAAGAACCGCACCTCCTTTTCCTTTTTGAGATCGGCGTCATTCATCGTATTCGGGTTCTCCGTCGTCGGAGCCGAATGGAGTGAGACTGGTGAGTTGCAATAGTCATTCGTGTTGGGGAACCGCGAGAGGTTTCATCAACAGATCAGCAGGATTAGACTCTGAGGTAACATATTGGAACTTAACTGCGCCTTTCATCAGTTCGTCGTGAACATGATGATATTTTACGTCAATGTGTTTTGACTTTTGCTGTACGACTCCCGAGGTAATCAATTTGATGGCGCCTTGGTTGTCGCATCAGATCGGTACCGGTCCATCAACAATCTTTACTGCCATTCGTCCTGCTGCCTCCTTCATCATACGCCTGAGCCAGAGGCTTTCCCGGGTGGTAAACGAACAGGCGATATATTCCGCCTCAAGCGTTGAGAGTGCCACCATGCTCTGAGACTTGGCTTGCCAATGAATCAAGCCAGATATGACAAGCTCGTTGTTGACATTGACATTCCCGAGTCCGAATACGCATCCGCCGACAGATTTCTGAGTTGTGAGATTCCCTGCCCAGTCTGAATCGGTGTATCCAACAATAGTAATAGGATTCGGGAGCCGTCGGTAATGAATTCGAAATCCGGCAGTAGTCTTCAGGTATCGGAGTACTCTCTTTGCTGCCGTTGCATGCATTTCGAAAGGTTGGATATTGTACCGGCTCAGGGCGGTTACGCTGAAGGCGATATCCAGTTGACTTCCGAGTGCCGCATACATGAGTGATCCAACCATTGAGAGATATTCTTTGCGGTTTGCCAGTTTGTCCTCACAGTGGGTGTTAGCCAGATCTGTCTGAGGATCAAGTGGAGACTTAGCCGGTTTTGCATCAATCAGTCCGAATCGTCGTATGATTGTGTTGATGTATCCTCGTTGACAGATACTGAATCCTCCATCTTCGGTCCTCTCGATCTCGATTCCTAGCAACCGCTTTGCCGCACCCATGTCGCACATCTTGTACTTCTTTTGCAGCAACTGCTTTATTTGGGGTCCCCGTCCTTCTGCACCGTTGTGCGCAATGAGCAGATCGTCCGCGTATAGTACTAGAAGGACTCCTTGTTGGAGGTACAGATTTGGATCTTCCGCTGATTGTCGGAATCCTATGGATTGCAGATATCCATCGATATCCTCATACCAAAGTATGGGCGCCTGTTTAAGTCCTTAGAGTGCCTTTCGGAGGATTAAGATGCTTTCGCTCGATGCGCTTCCGTTTGATGTGCTTCGATTTGATGCGCTTCCATTCGACGCCAGCCAGTCAATTCCAAGTGGCATTTCCATGTAGATGTTGTCTTGGTCAATCCTTGGATTTAGGAAGGCCGTCACCACGTCTATGTGATCGACGTCCCAGCCATACTGAGTGGCAAGTGCCCGTATCAATTGGAATGTTGCCAACTTGGACACTGGTGCGTATGTTTCGTCGTAGTCGATGCCTTCTTTTTGTTCGCAGCCCTTGATGACCAGTCGTGCTTTGTACTGAGTGGATCCGTTCGGATTAATCTTCTTCTTGTAGATCCACTTGCATCCGATAGGCTCTTCTACTGTCCTGTCAGTCATTGGTGTGTGGATGGTATTACCTTTTGCCACGATATCGAATGTATGAGTCTCAATCAATGCCTGTCATTCCTGGCGCATGGCATCCTGCCATTCCTGGCGCATGGCGTCCTGCCATTCCTGGCGCATGGCGTCCTGCCATTCTCTTGCTTGAGGGCTTTGCAATGCAGCCTTGTAGGTGAGTGGCTCCCTCTCATTCTCACACTCAATGGTGGCAGATTCGATGATTGGTTCGATTTCGTCTTCCGATGTCTCAGTAATCCCGAGCAGCAGAAAGACTGAGGCAAGGTGTTCTGAAGACATCACATCACCCCCTTCTTCGTGAGCCTTGCTCATAATCGCTTTATTGGTTTCAAGGCGTGCCTTGCTGCATGTCCTTGTAGAAACATATTCATTCTTGTCTGCCATTTCAATCAGTCTTGTTCTCAATCATATGGAATCCACGTCACCAGCTCGTGCTTTTCTGCAAGATATTCTCGACTTCTTCCCAGCATTCGCTGAATTCAGTAGGTAATGCCCAGCAGCTCATTGAGCATATTCGCTGAATTCAGCATACAAGCCACCAGTTATCGCTTTTGCAAGATATTCTCAACTTCTTCTGCCCAGCATTCGCTGAATTCAGCAGGCATCTGCCCAGCATTCGCTGAATTCAGCAGGTAATGCCCAGCATATTCGCTGAATTCAGCAGTCATCTGCCCAGCATTCGCTGAATTCGGCAGGTATAACACATATCGTCCAGCCGCTCATAGAGCAATTTCACAGCATGACAAAAGAAATCGGATATTTGTTACTTACTGGTATTCTCTAGACCATGCGCGTCATTCATTTCATGAGTCTCGTCCTGCACTTCATCGGTGGTGTCTGGAAACTCAACGGCTTCCATCTGCTTTTCTGTGTATGCATTTTCTTCTTCGTCAAATACTACACTTGATCATTCCACTGCTCGTCCGGTTTTTCCTCAGTTGAAATCCCAAATTCTCCAGATTTTCGTGGTGTTATAAACATATCCCAGCATCATGCACATACTGGAGCGATTTCCGAATTTCTTCTCCGTTCTCTGAGCGGGTGGAATATGTTTGTATACTCGGCATCCGAATCGCCTTAAGTGTCTGATTTTTGGAATGGTGCCATACAATGCTTCGTATGGTAACCGGTTGTCCATCAGACTCGATGTAGGTGACCTTCGATGCTGGTAGCATGCCGTCCTGATGGCTTCTGGCCAAAATATTATCACCACATTTGCATCTAACATCATACTTCGTACCTTCGCATGAGGTGTCCGGATCATGCGCTCGGCCTTACCGTTCTTGTGTTGGGTGTACGGGGGGGAGGGTTCAAACGTAATTCCTTTTTCTCCCAGTAAACCTAGGAATATCGAGTTGTTGTATTCTCCGGATCCATTGTCGCTTCGGAAACGTTTGATGTGGAATCCCTGTGTTTCCACCATGGCTTCATAATGTTGAAACTTGGCCGATATTTCTTCCGTGGTTTTTGTGATCAGAAAGTACACCTCAGTGTATCTCGTACAGTCATCAATATAGATGACATAATATTGGGCGCCTCCGATACTGTGCTTCCTAGGCCCGCAGAGATCTGAGTGCACAAGTGCAAACGGTATTGAGGACCAGGAAGCCTTTGTACGTATGACATGTTGTTGTTGTTTTGTATGAACACAAGTCGTACACAATTGCGGTGTTTCCCAGCGAGGCTTGTTCATCTCATTCGCAGGACCAACCGTGATCGGTGGCTCATCGTCCATAGGATCCGTGACCGGCTCGACATCCAGAGAATTGGTAATGAGCTTGACTGAAGACTTCAATGACTCTGTAATGCGTTCTCCTGAGGATTTTAGTAGTCGTCTCAAGTCTTGATGATTAAGGTGCGCGAAACGTCGATGCTACATGTTTATCGTGTGTGAATGTGGAGCTGTTCGAAGCATTCTAATTTCGGAGATGGGTGCTGATCCATCCGTTGATAGTATGTATAGGCCGTCTTCAAGGTTGGCGCCGAGAACTTTTTGTCCTTTTACATCGGCAATCGAGCATATCCCTGATCGGAATGTTGTTGTGTATCCATGTCAGTCGAGTTGTCCTATTGACAGGAGAGGTATTCGGAATTCCGGAACTAAGAACGCTTCAATATCCACTCCTCCCAGACGTACAGTTCCTTTCTTTTTTGCTTGTACTTGATGGTCATCTCCCAACTTGATGATCATATTCGATTCCTTAACTGAGTTCTTCCGGAAATCTCAAAGATTGTTGCTGTAATTGTGAGATGCTCTGGAATCAATTAATCAGGTCCTTGTTGTTATTGCCGATCGATATGATGCCACCATTACCTCTGAGCTGAGGGAGTTAGATCCCGCAAGTCATTGCTGGTTACCAGAGGTATTGTGAGTGTGTTCGTTTCCTTCGTGTCCGTTGTGTCCGTCGCGTCCATTTCCTTCGTGTCCATCGTGTCTGTTTCCTTCGCGTCTGTCGCGTCCGTTTCCTTTGCGTCCGTCGTGTCCATTTCCTCTGCTGTTTCGTACGGCCTGTCCTTTTCTTCTAGCAGTGCAGTCATTCTTCATATGTCCTTCTTCTTCGCAGTAGTAGCAGTCATTTTGATCTCGAGCTCGTTTGTTGTTCTTCTTGCTCCAGCAGTTGGCGGTAGAGTGGGTGCCAGTTTTACACCAATCACACCACCCCTTCGGAGAGTGCTCATTCCCCTGGTATCGTCCCTGGTAGCCACCTCGTCCTCCTCTTCCTTCTTGTTGGGTGTAGAGAGCTTTGGAAGTTGCATCAGGTTTGGTTGTCATCGATTGATTCGTTGAGCATTCGTTGAGCGCATCCATAACCTCTTGAACTGTAACTCTTGCACGAGATTGAAGGATCTCGATCGTGACTGCATAGGCAGGAGGAAGAGTCGTATAGATGTGATTCTTGAGGACCACGTCGGAGACTGCTTCTTTGGAGCCAGCGAGCTCAGTCGTGATATCAAGCAGTTCGGCGAAGTAGGCATTGAGCGGCTGTCCAGGAGTAGGACGAAGAGTGCTGAATTTCCGAAAGAGCGACATTCTTCCAACAGAGGAGTTGGCCGTGTTTGTGTGTGCTTCGAGTTCTTTCCACGCCTGAACGGGATCGTCCATACCTTTGATGTACACCTTGACAGCATTGGTACAGGAACCGTAGATGATGGCCAAGGCCTGCAGTTTCCATTGCTTGTAGTCCATATATGCCTTCCGTGCCAGGACAGTGTTTCTGGTGAAGTCGTTGGGTCTTCCCGGATCTTCCGGTTCTTCTTCCTTCTCCATCACTATGTCCCAAGCCATTATTCCTTGTAGGACCTTCATACAGTCTTCCTTCCAGACTGCATAGTTGGTACGATCGAGGAGGCAGATATTGCCCAGCAGGTGTTTGAATGATTCTTCACTCTTGATGAGGATCGTATCGATGTAGATCTTCTATCGCTGAGATGGTTAGCGCTCGATTTCGAGGAGAAAAAATGTCTAAGTGAGGCGTAGAGAAAAGGGCCTCGGAATCGCCGGCCCCCGTGTTTACCACTGGCTCCTGAGGAGCTATGTTTCCCACGAGAGTACAGTGGAGGTGAGGTTTGATCGTGTGGAGCGGTTACGGCTCTGGGCTCATAACCTGTTGAAGATTGCCTGATCACCGTTCTCCTTTGAGAGACTTCACGAGTACACAGAGAGAGAGAAAGAAGAGAGAGAGAAAAGGAATTAGATGATTCGATCGTTGAAGTTTGATGGAACGGCTCAGATAGATGCATTTTTGGTCTTTTTCTATTGCTATGTCCAAGTATGTATTGAGTGTAGAAGGAAGAATGCGAAAGACGCTGCTATGGAAGAGTGCCATGCCGGAGGGGGGAGAAGCAATTCCAACAGAGCGCAAACTAATGCCATGAGTAAGGTATTGATGCTTCTCCGGCGGTAGTGCCTTTGTCAAAACGTATTGATATGCTTGGCGTTGTCACTCGTTATCCTAGAGCAAATGGTGTTTAGTGCACCGTTCAAGTCGTAGTGGATAAGCGGGACTACGGTTTCGCCCGTAATTTCTCGATGCAGGTATATGCATTCTAGCACTTCTCGAGTTGCTTCCGAGCAAGCTAGGTATTCGGCTTTGGCTGCCAATCTTGCAACAACAGTCTGTTTCTTCGATTTCCACGAAATAGGTGCTCTGGCTATTTTGAAAATACAGCCACCTCGAGACTTCCTCTGGTGCTTGTCGCCTGCCCAGTCTGAGTCCGTCTAGCCAATAGCATATCGTTTGATCTGCTTTGGCATCTTTGGCATCTTCGAAACTTGTATTGATTCCGTATAACTCAATCACAGGATTAAGAGATGCAGTAACGACATCTGGTCTGGACAATACAATGTAGCACATCAGGAAAAAAAATCTGCGTCTGGATGCACAGGCTGCATTCCGACGCACCAGGCGCTATGGACGCTCTGGATGCACCCTGGCAGTGTACATACCCCTCCCGATGGAAAAGGCACAGGCAATGTGAATTTGGACGCAATTTACCAGGGTGCCATACATCCGGACGGAGCTGTCAGAATAATGGGGGTCCGGAGATGACGGACCAGAGATGGCCTCCAGAGATGACGGACCAGAGGCAACATGTCCGGAGATGACAGCAGCCTTATTCTCCGAGCACTGGCCTGCAAGACAGTCTTCCGTCCTTTCCCCTTGGCGAGTCCCTCAGGCGCGTTGTATATAGAGAGAATGTTTTTCCTTCGACGTTGTATCAATCAATCAGTTCACTATCTTCGTCTCTATCGATCCCTATATTC